>WNGK01002913.1_pt1 | contig 20072 bp, 20 predicted proteins | sample 5400601 | NCBI WGS metagenome assembly WNGK01 (sample SAMN13153376, study PRJNA577476) | soil metagenome | isolation source: 60 cm soil or saprolite under Garry oak tree replicate 1 | place: USA:California | collected 2016-06-15
ACCGACCTCGCCCAGCAGGCGCACCTCGCGGCCTGACCGCCACCCCCGGTGACCGGGGAACACCCTCCCCGCACAACAGCCGTCACACACGCCACAACATGACTCGATCTTCAATATCCCGGAGGCGAAAGGAAGCTACAAGCTGGCGGCGTATTTGTGCTTGCCTGGGCAGTGGCCGGGATGAGCGGCCCGGCCACTGCCAGGAGACCTATTAGGGCAACGCGATACGATCGCATTTGTCAATTCCCCTTCCATGAGAATGTAAGGCTCTCGGCGATTCTTCTTTGATAATTGCTGGTCTGCGTTCCCCCTAACGGTTTTGGGGATCATGCTCGTTCCCAAGCCTTTCCGCTGCCACCGGTCCATCGGCCCAGCCTCCTTGCGGAGCATCGGCGTGGTCGGTCTGGTATCAGGGCCCTGGTGCTGGAGCCCGGCGTGTCTCTGACTGGCATGAATTTCCCGTACGCGCGGAAACGGCGGCCCGGGGATCTTTCCCGCCGGGCAGCTTCAAGGCTGTCCTGGGGGTTGTGCGCCGCAAAGGCCGCAGGCCTTTCACCTGCTCTTGCCTTTCTCCTGGTCCGGTTGTGGCACTGCCAGCCTTGCTTGGGCTGCTAGCGCCGGGTTAGCCTGGCCGCGCTAACGGGGGTGCACGCCCTGTGGAGGCGGAATGGAGTACGGGCTGCTCGGGCCGCTGGTCGTCAAGAGCCGGGAGGCGGTGATACCGGTTCCGGCGCCCCGCCAGCGGGTGCTGCTGGCTGGGCTGCTGCTTCACGCCAATCGGGTTGTCTCGCTAAATGAGCTGGTCGACACATTGTGGGACGCTTCTGCGCCGCCGACGGCTCGCGTGACGGCTCAGAACTATGTCCGGCGGTTGCGCCGGGCCCTGGGCGACGCGGATCATTCCTTGATCGCTACCCGGCCCGGCGGGTACCTGATCAGAGTCGGCCCAGAGGAGCTGGATATCACCTGCTTTGAGGCCCTGCAGGAGGAGGCGCGGGATGCTGCTCAGCGCCGCGACTGGGCTCTGGCCTCGGCCCGCCTGAAAGCGGCGCTGGCGCTGTGGCGGGGGATGCCGCTGGCGGATGTGCCCTGCGATCTGCTGATCCGCCGTGAGGTACCGCGCCTGGAGGAGATGCGGCTGCAGGCCACCGAAGCCCGTGTCGACGCTGACCTGCACCTTGGCCTGCACGGCGAGGCCGTAGCTGAGCTTCGGCAGCTGGCCGCCGCCCATCCGCTGCGCGAGCGGTTGCATGCGCTGCTGATGCTCGCGCTATACCGGGCGGGGCGCCAGGGGGACGCTCTCGCCGCTTACCAGGATGCTCGTCATCTGCTGATCAGGGAACTGGGCGTTGAGCCGGGACCTGAGCTGCGGCGGCTCCATCAGCAGATCCTGGCCGCTGACCCGGGTCTGGATGTTCCGCCGGAGAGCCGGCATACGCGCCTCGTTAATGCGGCCGTGACGGTTCCGCGGCAGTTGCCGACCGCGACGCCGCACTTTGTGGGCCGCGAAAGCGAGCAGGGGCTCCTGACCCGGTGGCTGGACCTGGAGGCAAGAGCCGGGGGGACGCTGATTCTGGCGATCAGCGGCACCGCAGGGGTCGGCAAAACCGCGCTGGCGTTGCACTGGGCGCACCTGGTGGCGGACCGTTTCCCAGCCGGGCAGTTGTTTGTGAACCTCCGCGGGTTCGACTCATCCGGCGCGCCCGTGGCACCGGGGCAGGTGATACGTTGCTGGCGGGCCGGCGCGTGCTGGTCGTGCTGGACAACGCCAAGGACGCGGCCCAGGTGCGGCCCTTGCTGCCCGGCACGCCAGGGTCCCTGGTGCTGGTGACCAGCCGGGCCCTGCTGGCTGGCCTGGTCGTGGCCGAAGGGGCGCATCCGATCAGCCTGGGCCTGCCGGCCGCCGCAGAGGCGGGCGGGTTGCTGGCGCGCCGCCTGGGGGCCGCGCGCGTCGCGGCCGAGCCCGAGGCGGCGGGCGAGCTGATCGGATTGTGTGCGAGGCTGCCGCTTGCCCTCGCGATCGCAGCTGCGCGGGCTGCCAGCCACCCGAGCTTGCCGCTCGCCGCGCTTGCAGCAGAGCTGCGCAACACCGAGAGCCGGCTGGACGTTCTTGACGCGGGGGATGAGGCCGCCAGCGCGCGGTCGGTCTTCTCCTGGTCGTACCGGCAGCTTGCCGCTGGACCAGCGCGGATGTTCCGGCTGCTGGCAATGCACCCCGGCCCGGATATCTCGGCCCCGGCCGCCGCCAGCCTGGCCGGCATCTCACTGGGGCAGGCCCGCAAAGCCCTGACCGTCCTGGTTAGGGCAAACCTCGTCCAGGAGAGCACCCCCGGGCGGTTCGATTTCCACGACTTGCTGCGTGCCTACGCCACCGAACTGGCGCATGCCCTAGATCCCGACATGGAACAGCATGCGGCCGCAGACAGGATGCTTGATCATTACCTGCACACCGGGCGCGCTGCCGCGCTAATGCTAGATCCATTCCGTGATGTTCCCGCGATAGACACACCCCGGCCCGGTACGACACTAGAAAGGCCAGCCGACTATGGGCAAGCCTTGACCTGGTTCGAGGCCGAGCACTATGTCCTGCTGTCGGTGATTTCCGAGACGGCGCGAACCGGCTCCGACGCGCGCGCCTGGCAGCTCCCCGCCACCATGGCGACATATCAGTACCGCCGCGGCCACTGGCAAGAATGGGCCGCCACGCAGCAGTCCGCCCTCGAAGCTGCAGAACGTTTGGGCCATGAGCACGCGCAAGCCCAGGCCCACTGCAGCATCGCCCATGCCCTCGCTCGCGTCGGCTGCCGTGAGCAAGCGCACCCCCACCTGCTGGCCGCCCTACGCGGATTCGGCCAGCTCGGCGACCACGCCGGGCAAGGGCACGCCCATTTCACACTCGCTACTGTCCTCGACGGCCAACAGCGCCATGGCGAGGCGCTAATCCACGCGCGGCAGGCCAGAAACGCCTATCAGGCAATCGGAGACCGGTCCGGTCAGGCGATGGCACTGAACGGGATGGGCTGGGATTACGCTCAGCTAGGCGACTACGACCACGCGCTCACCTACTGCCAGCAGGCGCTCAGGCTGTCCCACGAAACTGGCGATGACGCCATCGCTGCCGCAACCTGGGACAGCCTCGGCTTCGCTAACGATCACCTCGGCCGGCACGCCGAAGCCATCGCCAATTACCAGCAGGCCATCGGCACCTACCGCGCGCTCAGCCACCGCTCCGGTGAGGCCGCCGCCCTAACGCGCCTCGGCGACGCGCAGGACGCGGCCGGGAACCCGCGAGCCGCGAGAGACGCATGGTGCCAGGCCCTCGCCATCCTCGACAACCTGCGCCATCCCGATGCCAGCCAGCTCCGGACAAAAATCAACAACGTCCATCTGCCCCATTAACGGTCCGGGGTTCGGCGAGCGGCCTGGGCTTTCCCCGGGTTCAGGCGAGCTGAAGGGTCTTCGCGGAACTGGTGTGTCGTCATGCTCTATGGGCTGTTCTGGCCCTTGGGTTCGCGGAAGCTGGCGGAGGTGGTGCACCTCGGCGGCGGCCTGCAGGTGCTGGCGTGCGATGGTGGCGTAGCGGATGGCGGTGGTGTCGTCGATCCCGAACACGGCAGCGAGGTGCAGGGGTCGGGGCCGTGGGTGAGGGCTTCCTTGAGCTGCCGGTCGGCCCGGAGGCGCTCGAGGGTGGCGGTCAGGCCGCGGCAGGTTTCGGTGAGCCAGTTCTCGCTGACCGCTCTGGTGGTCATGGCGGTCTGCTGGTTGAGGATCAGGTGCGGGTTAGCGGTGCCGGGCCACCGGCGGGCCGGTAGTCGAGCCTCCGGGGGGGTCGATTACTCGATCTGGCTGGCCTACCCTGGCCTGGGCAGGCTCCTCGCTTGAGATCATCGCTGAGTGATCCTCTCGGTCGTCTACCTACTCGCGCGCTCTCTGCCGGGCTGCCTGATGGTGCTGGCCCGGCGTGAGGGGTCCAAGGATGCCGAGATCCTGGTACTCCGGCACGAGAACGCGGTGCTGCGCCGCCAGCCCGGCCGGGTCCGCTACCAGCCGACCGATCGCCTGTGGCTCGCGGCACTATCCCGGCTGATCCCCGATGCCGATGGGGTGAAGTGTTCACTGTGACCCCGGCGACGCTGCTGGCCTGGCACCGGCGCCTGGTCACCCGCAGATGGGACTACAGCTGCCGGCGGCGTCCCGGACGACCGTCCACGGAAGCCGCGATCCGCAAGCTCGTCATCCGCATCGCGACGGATAATCCGACGTGGGGGCACCGGCGCGTGCAAGGCGAACTCGTGAAACTCAGCCACCTGATCGCTGCCTCCACGGTGTGGCAGATCCTGCACGCTGCCGGGATCGACCCCGCACCCCGCCGCACGGGCCCGACCTGGAAGCAGTTCCTGGCCGCCCAGGCCCGCGGCATTCTCGCGGTCGATTTCGTCCACGTGGACACGGTGCTCCTGCGGCGGATCTACGCCCTGATCGTCATCGAGCACGGCACCCGCCGCGTACACCTGGTCGGCATCACCGCGAACCCCGACGGCGCGTGGACGACACAGGCAGCCCGCAACTTCCTGACGGATCTGGGCCAGCGCACGGCTCCAGCCAAGTTCCTGATAAGGGATCGCGCAGGCCAGTTCACCGGCTCCTTCGACGTGTTCATGGCCGAGGGCATCAGAGTTCTCGCCAGCCCGCCGCGGGCGCCCAGAGCGAACGCCATCTGCGAGAGAATCATCGGCACCCTGCGCCGCGAGCTCTTCGACCGGCTGCTGATCGTCAATGAGGTTTTCTCAGCAAGCCTGAAACCGTCATTCGGCTCATAACGGGCACATAGGCAGACACACGGATAGAGGCGGACATCGCCAGGGAAGCGCGGAGCTCCCGGTAGAAGGGTCTCGCCAAAGATCATCCGCCTGCCGGGAGACTCCGCGTTGATCACTTATCGTGTCAGACTCGACGTGCCCAGGGAACTCGTCCTGTTCGTTTCCCGGCTGCTGGCCCGGCACCGGAGGGAGCTCGGCACCCGGAAGAACACCCGCAGCCTGGGCTGTTACCGGCAGGCGCTGTTCGTCCTGGCCTGGTACCGGGATAAACCGGACATCCTGCGGCTGGGGGCGGGGTTCGGGCTGTCGCAGGCGACGTCGTACCGGTACGTAGCCGAGGGGACGAAGGTGGTGGCCGCGGAGGCGCCCGGACTGGAGGAGGCGCTGGAACGGGCCGTGACAGAGGGGACGCCGTACGTGATTCTGGACGGCAAGATCGTCTCCTCTGACCGCTGCCACGAGAAGACCGTGAGCCGGAAGGGCCGGGAAATCGACCGGTGGTACTCGGGGAAGAAGAAGGACTTCGGCGGGAACATCCAGGGCTTGTTCTACCCCCGCGGCCTCCCGATGTGGATCTCTGACGTGCTGCCGGGGAATGTCCATGACCTGGCCGCGGCCCGGGAAACGGTGCTGCCGGTGCTGCGGAATTACACGGGCAGGATGCCCGGCCTGGCCGACTGCGGGTACGAAGGCGCAGGTCACGGCGTCCTCACGCCTGTGAAGAAGCCGACGGGCGTGAAGGAACTGGACATTAACGCCCGCACCAGGAATATGCTGCTCAGCTCGGCAAGATGCCTGGGAGAAAGGGGCTTTGCGCTGCTCTCCCAGCGGTGGAAGACACTCCAGAACGTCACCGCAAGCCCCAGCGAGATAGGCCTCATCGCGCGCGCCGCACTTGTCCTGTTGCTATTCGAGCACAAGCGGCTCACGTGAAAGTTGCTGAGAAAACCTCAATGAGCACCATCTGCGCCGGTGCTGACCGAGTACCTGCTGCACTACAACACCGCCCGGCCGCACCGTGCCCTCGGCCAGCTCGCACCCGCTCAAGCCGGCACCCGGCCACCGGAAATCAACCTCGCCGACTACCGGATCCGCCGGAAGCAAATCCTCGGCGGACTCACCCACGAGTATCAGATCGCCGCCTGACATCCTCAGGATGCTACGAGAAGACGCAGGTCACCGCCCCAATCATGTATTCGCACACCTGGTGCGTGGGAGGCGAAGTCTTCGAACCTGCTGGCGATGATGCTCATCAGCTCGGGGACGGCCGACAGGTACCAGTTATTCCGATCTCGGAATAACTGGTACCTGCAGGCCAGCCCGGAACTCCTGGCCCTGGCCGCGGACAGGGCCAGCAGCCATCACGATCAGGAGGCCCCATGAGCGATCTCGCGCCCATCCTGCAAAGCTTCTTCACCGACAGGATGATCACGCAGAAACACGCCAGCCCGCACACCATCCGCTCCTACCGCGACACCTTCCGCTTGTTCCTCGGCTTTGCCCAGCAGGCGACCGGCACCCCACCCTGGAAGCTGGACGTCGGGCAGCTCGACGCCGGCCTGATCACATCCTTCCTGCGCTGGCTCGAGACCGATCGCAGCAGCAGCCCGCGCACCCGCAACGCCCGCCTGTCGGCGATCCGCTCGCTGTTCCGCTACGCATCCCTCCGGGCACCAGACAACGCCGCCGTCATCCAGCGAGTCCTCGCCATCGAGGCCAGCCGCACCGCCACCACGGTTATCGACTGGCTGACCGACACCGAAAGCGACGCGCTCCTAGCCATTCCCGATCGCAGCACCTGGGCCGGCCGCCGGGACTACGCCCTGCTGCTGGTCGCGCTGCGTACCGGCCTGCGCGTGTCCGAACTCACCCAGCTCACCCGCCGCGACCTCCACCTGGGCAGCGGAGCACACGTGCGCTGCACCGGAAAGGGACGGGATTGCCGCAGCTGGTGGCCGGCCGACCTGGCCCACGCTGCCCACTTCGCCGGGTAGCCGGCCGGCATGCTGCAAGGCCGGGCCGGGTACATAGCCAGAGTGCTTTGTGTCGCGGAACCCATGAACGCAAGGCCGCGGCCAGATGGCCAGCTGGAGGCATTGTTCGCTGGTGGCTGGCCCGCCTTCATTACCGCCGACCAGGACGTGAAGCAGCGCATCGGCCGGGTGCGCGAGCTGTTCGCAGACCTTGAGCTGGTCCTGCTCGACGGCGGTGGAGTGATCGTTGCCGCGGGCTGGGCGGTCCCGATCAGCTGGACCGGTGAACAGGCGGACCTGCCGGCCGGCTACGCCGACTCCCTCGCCCGCGCCCTCGCCGCCGAGCACAGCGATCAGGCCGCCGACACGCTGGTGGTCATGGCAGCGCAGGTTCACCCCGATCGCCGGGGCCAGGGCCTAGCCGGCGAGCTGCTCACCGCGCTGCGCGGCCTGGCCGGCCAGCGAGGGTGGCAGCAGGTGATCGCGCCGGTGCGTCCCACGCTGAAGGCCCGTTACCCGCTGACACCGATCGGCACGTTCGCCAGCTGGACACGGGAAGACGGTTCCCCGCTGGATCCCTGGCTCCGCACTCACTGGCGGCTCGGCGCCCGCGTCATCGCGATGGCCCCGCGGTCACAACGGATGACCGGCACCGCGGCCGGATGGGAGTCATGGACTGGCATGGTGCTGCCCAGTTCCGGGGATTACATTATCCCGGCGGGCTGGCCCTGCTGCACCTCGATCGCGACCGTGACGAAGGCGTCTATACCGAGCCCAACATCTGGGTCCAGCACCAGTAACAGCCACCGGCCTCGCGGAGGGTGGACAACACCACGCCGCTGGTGGCGATGCCAGCCAGCACCAGCTGCCGGTGCCCCGGGCGCAAGCAGCACTTCCAGATCGCAGCCGGTGAACGCTGATACCCAGCGCTTGTTAACGATCACCTCGCCGGGTGCAGGGGATGGCGGGATGGATGCGTGAGGCGGGCCGCCTTCGGTGAAGCGGCCGGTTCCGGTGATCGGCGCAAACTCCTGTTGCGCTCGCTGACCTCAGGACATCCCGGACGGAACGCGACGGTCACGTAGATCACCCGATGCCGGCCAAGTCCTGCTGGCCGAACAGCGACAGCTGCGGTGGGGCGCCGTCTTCGGCGAGCTTTGATCGCGGGGGCGCGCAGGCAGGTGAGCCGCGGCATGCCCGGGATCTGTTTCCGGGCCTTGATCCGCGCTGGTGATCATCCCCCGGTCCCCCGCCATGACCGCTTCGGTGATGCCGGACGTCTCCCGGACCACCTCCGCCGCTCGGACGAAGATTTTCGGGACCGCCGGTGTTGCCGGCGAATGCCCGCACCGCGACCGGGCAGCCGTCCCGGCTGGGGAGCAGCCGGTATCCGGCCTGCGGCGGTTGCATGGCACCTCACGAGAAGCGGGACAGGCAAGATTAGCTTCAATCAGCGTGTCCGCGCTTTCACCGGGAATCCTGGGAGTCTCGCGCGGACTTGGCCGGCGTCGGGGTGGTGCAGGTCGTCGAGGATGGCGAGGGCTTGCTGCCAGGCGTGGCGAGCGGCGCCCGGCTCAGCGCAGGCCTGGTGGGATTCACCCAGGTGGATGAGGGTCTGGACGCGGAAGTAGTGGTCGCTACGTCGGCGTAGGCGGCGAGGGCCTGCGCGCGAGGATGGTTGCCGAGCAGGGCGTGGAACCAGCCGACCGCGTTGAGGGCGAAGGCTTGCCCGACCCGGTCGCCGACTGCCCGGCACAGGCGAAGAGCGCGCTGCGCGTGGCCCAGTGCCTCGCGGTGACGCTGTTGCTTCTCGAGGGCCCCGGCGATGGCATAATGCGTGCGTGCCCGGCACGAGTGGTCGCCGAGCTGGTTAAGCAGGCGCAGCGCGTGCTGGAGGTGCGCGTGCCCGCGCTGGCGTGAGCCCAGCTTGATGAGGGCGTCGCCGATGCCGTAGTGGGCCTGGGCTTGCGCCTGCTGGTCGCCGAAGCGCCGCCCGGCGGCCAGCGCGGTGCGCTGCAAGGCGGCCAGCTCATGCCATCGGCCGTTGCGGCTCAAGTACGCCGCCATCGTGGCCGGCAGCTGCGTGGCATGGGTGTCAAGGCCGGCGCGCGCTGCCTGGGAAATCATGGAACGCAGCACATGCTGCTCTTCCTTGAACCACGCCATCGCCAGGGCATGAGTGCCGAGGTCTTCAGCATGCCGGTGTTAGCGGTGTGCAGGTAGTGGCCCAGCATCCGGTGGACTGCCGCTGGCCGGCGCTGTCGCATGCGGTTGCTTTCTCGCCGGCGTACGCGCTCAGCAGGTCGTGGAAGGCGAACCGGCCCGGGGCGTGCTCGGTGAGCAGGTGCGCGCCGGTCAGCTCGCCCAGGACCCGGCGTGCCTGGCCGGGGGAATGCCCGCCAGGCTCGCGGCGGCGGCCAGGGAGATGTTCGGGCCGGGGTGGATGCCCAGCAGCCGGAACACCCGGGCGGCGGGATCGCTCAGCAGCCGCAGGTCGCGCTCGGAGATGTTGTTCGTGGGCCACCACCGGGGTGTCAAAGCAGAACCGGGTCACGTCGGCTTCCCGGTCGCGGCAGAACTCCAGCAGGTCCCTTCCGGGATGCTGGGCAGTGGACCTTTTCGGCCCGGGAATCCGGGGAAGATCGGACAGCCCGGCCAGGATGGCGTGCCGGAACTCGGTGATCAGCGGGTCAGCGACGGCGGCGGGGATCTGATCCAGCCCGGCACCGCGGGCGGCGTGCCAGGAGCGGATCAGCCCGCGCAGGGCCCGTTGCGCCTGGGTCGGCCATACCGCACCGGGCCAGCATCCGGCCGTGCCCTCAAAGTCGCGCGAGGCGCGCCAGGCAGGCCGGGTTGTAGTAGCAGGCGTAACAGTCGTACACCGCGAGCCCGGCGAAGCCGGGATATCCCGAACGCGGCAAACGAGCCCAGGTCCCGGCCGCCCAGGTGCTAGGCGACGGCGGTCTCGGCGGAGCCGGACAGGATCTATTTTTCTGCCCGGCCGGACCGCACCGCGGCGGTGGTCTCATCGAACCGGCCACCGCCGCGGTGCGGACCGCGGTCTTGATCAGGGCGGCGACCTCATCGAGAACGGCCGCGCAGCGGGCCAGCATGCCGTGCACGAACCCTGCCGACGGCGTGGTTCCGCCGGTCTGGTCGCCGATCAGCTGCACGCAGCGCTGCACCGGCACATGCTGATAGATGATCAGGCAGGCGACCAGCGATTTCAGCTTCACCCCGTAGCTGGACGGGGCGGCGGGCATATTGCCCGGCAAAATTCCATGCCGCCCCATGGAGGGTGCCGCTCCTGGCCGTTAGCGCGGTCACGCTAACCTCGCGCTAGCGATCCAGGCAAGGCTGGCGCAAGATCAACCGCGCGAGGAGGCGAGGAGAAGGATCAGGCGGACCAGCTTGACGGCCAACCGGAGACAGGCGGAAGGCCGCCCGCACGCGTGCCCCGGGATTGCGGAAGATGACCGTCAGCCGCTTTCGGCACCGGATGGGAGCAGGTGATCATCACTTCCGCGCAGCGAGAATGCGGAGCGTGGTCTATGCATAGCAAGGGAGGCGGAAGTCATGACCAGCCCGCGCACGGCCCTGGTGGTCGGTGGCGGCATCGCCGGGCCGGCCGTGGCGATGGCGCTGCGGAAGGCGGGCATCGACTCGGTGGTCTACGAGGCGCACGCCGCCTCTGCGGAGGGGATCGGGGCGTTCCTCACCCTGGCGGTGAACGGGGTGGCCGCGCTGCGCATCCTGGGCGCGGACGAGCCGGCGGTCGCGGCTGGGTTCGCGACGACCGCCATCGTGCTGTGGAGCGGCACCGGCAGGCGGCTGGGCGCCGCGGCGGTGAGCGTGACCCTGGCTGATGGCACGACCGGGTACACGCTGAAGCGTGCCGGCCTGTACGAGGCGATCCACGATCAGGCGGTGAGCCGGGGGATCCGGGTCGAGCACGGCAAGCGCCTGGTCGCCGTCGAGACCGCCGGCGGCGTGGTGCGGGCCCGGTTTGCCGATGGCACTGAGGCCGCCGGCGACATCCTGATCGGCTGCGATGGAATCCGCTCCACGGTCCGGCCGATCATCGACCCGGGCGCGCCCGGGCCGGCGTACGCCGGGCTGATCAACCTCGGCGGGTACGTGCGCGGCGTGCGGGTCGATGCCGGCCCTGGCACCTACCACATGATCTTTGGCAAGCGGGCGTTCTTCGGCTACGCCGTGGCGCCGGACGGCGAGGTGTGGTGGTTCGCCAACGTGCCCGAGCCCGGCGAGCCCGCCCGCGGCTCGCTCGCCAGCATCAGCACCAGCCAGTGGCGGCAGCGGCTGGCCGGCCTGTTCGCCGATGACGCCGGCCCGGCGGCCCGGCTCATCCAGGCCACCAGCCATGACCTCGCGGCCAGCCCGGTCCACACCATGCCCCGCCTGCCCACCTGGCACGCCGGCCCGATGATCGTCATCGGCGACGCAGCGCATGCGCCGTCGCCGACCTCCGGGCAGGGAGCCTCGCTAGCCATCGAGGACGCGGTGCTGCTGGGCAAGTGCCTGCGCGATCTGCCCGGGCCGGACCGGGCCTTCACCGCATTCGAGCAGCTGCGCCGTCCCCGCGTGGAGCGGATCATCAAACAGGCCGCCCGGGTCAACAACAACAAGGCCGCCACCGGCGCCGCCCGCATCATCCGGGACATGATGATGCCGGTAATGCTTCCGGTCTTCGTCAAATTCATCGCCAACGGCAAGCCCGGCAAGCAGCTCTACGGCTACCACATCGACTGGCGTCCCGCCCATCGCTGGAACACCATAGCCGCCCGGCCACGCTTCACTCCGCCGGGCCGCACCGCAATCACAAGCAGTGGGGCGCTGACAGTAATAGTGATAAGGAGAAAGGGGTCCAATGATACGCCGGCACGGGAGAACGATCGTTCCTGCCGCCGCCGCCATGGTGGCGCTCGTCGCGGGGAGCGGCGCGGCGGAAGCGGCGACGGTGCCAGTGAGCCATCCGCGCATCGTCGCCCATTTCAGCCTGAGCGCCGGGCAAACCCCGGAGGACATCGCGCTGGAACCGGGTGCGGCAGTGGATGTCTCGTTCGCCAAGGCGGATCAGGTGGCGCGAGTGACCCGCGGTGGTCACGTCGACGTCGTGGGGCAGCTCCCCAGGAGCGGCAACTGCCCGGTGATCGGGTTTCCTGTCAGTGCTGGCATCGCCCGGGCCGGCGACGGCGCTATCTACGTGGTCGACTGCACCGGGAATGCCGATACCGGGGTGTGGCGGCTGCAGAACGGCTCCGCGCCGGCGCAGATCGCGCAGCTGCCAGCGAATTCATTTCCTAACGACATGGCGCTAGACAACCAGGCCGGCGACCTGTACATCGCTGATTCGCTGCTCGGCGTCGTGTGGAAAGTCCCCACCCGAGGCGGCAGCCCATCGGCCTGGGCGACCGGGCCGGCGCTGCAGAGAACATCATTCTTCGGGGCCAACGGCATCGCCGTGCATGATCACGCCGTGTGGGTCAGCAACACCGACCAGGGCACCATCGCGGAGATTCCCATCCGCGCCGACGGCAGCGCCGGCCCCATCCGGCCAGTAGCGACTGGCCTGGCCGGCGGGATAGACAACTTCATCGTCCTTGGCCGGGACAACACCATCCTCGCAGCACTGGATCAGTCCAGTCAGGTAGTTCTCATCAGGCCAGGCAGCCGCCCTCAGGTGATCCTCACCGCCACCGATGGGCTGTCGAATCCCACCGACGTCGCAGTACGGCACGACACCATCTACGTCACCAGCGCCGCCTATTTCACCTTCAACGACCCCAACCTGCTGACCGCACACCTCCACCGCTGAGCACCCAGGCCAGCTACAAGTGAGTCCATCACCACCAAGGCTAGTACGGCAGCATCCATTCGGGCTTTGACCTGCGGTGGAGCATGGTGAGGCTGCCCGTTCGACAAGGCGCGGCCGCCTGCCGATCATGCGTTCGTGACGACAACAGAACCGGCGGCTGCTGCCGCCAGGATAGGGGCCGCCCTGGCGGCCCGGAAGCGTGGTGAGCTGCTGGGGCTGCTGCAGCCGTGCTTTATGCGGGTGGAGCCGTGGCTGCAGGCGGGCAAATATGTCGGGGCCCTGGCCAGTGGCCTGCCCAGGCGGAACGGCTGGACGATCGCCCAGCAGGCAGGGGACCGGGCGCCGCTGCGGACCCAGCGGCTGCTCAGCCGCGCGGTGTGGGATGCCTTCGCCGCGATGAGAGTGGTCCGCCGGTTCGCGGTGGCCGGGCTGGATGATGCGGCCCGGCGTGCTGGCTGGCGGCGGGGCTTGCGGGTCGGCGCGATCGATGAGACTAGCCAGGTCAAGCAGGCACTGCCACGGCCGGTGTCAAACGGCAGTACCTGGGGTGCGCGGGCAAGGTGGCCAATGGGATTACCACGGTGCGCCTGTCGTATGTGCGCGAGCGGACCGGGCATGCGCTGATCGGCGCCCGGCAGCGGATCCCGGCCGAGCACATCAGCGACCCGGTAAAGTCGCTGCTCACCGGCTTGCCACTGGACCTTCGGTTTCGCGCCAAGGGCCAGCTTGCCATGGATATCTGCACCGGGGCGCGTACTGATGGTGCCTGGTTCGATTTCCTGTGCGGCGACGAGGTCTACGGCAATTGCACCGAACTGCGCGAGTTCTGCGAAGAGGCCGGCCAGGGGTATGTGCTACGGGTTCCCTCCAGCTTCCGCCTCACCCTAGCGCCGGGGATCATGCTCACTTGCGCCCAGGCAGTCACCCGCCTGCTCAAGGACGCCCGCCGCTGGGAGGTCCGCTCGGCGGGGGCCGGCTCGAAGGGCCAGCGCTGGTATGCGTGGGCGTGGCTGGGCACCGCCTCCCCGCGGCACCACCTGCTGATCCGCCGCCACCTGGGCAGCGGTGAACTGGCCTTTCGCTACTGCTACGTGCCCAAAGGGCAAGCGGTCTCCAAGAGCAGGCTCATCCGCGCCGCCGGGCTCAGATGGCCGGCAGAAGAAGATTCCGGGTTCGGCAAGGACTGCCTCGGCCCCGGCCAGTCCCAGGTCCGCCTCTATCACGCGATCGCCCGCCACACCGTGCTGGTCATGGCCGCATTAGCGATCTGCGCCGTCACCGCCGCCTTGCTGCGCGACCGCACCGATACCCAGGCACCGCCAGCGGTCAAGCCCGGCCAGCGGCCCCCCGCCGGCCCAGGGATGATCCCGCTGACCGTCCCGGAGATCACCCGCCTGCTCACCACCCGCCCCGCCCGAACCGGCCACGCCGGGCACTAGCCGGACTGGCGGCGCAGCCATCAAGCCCGCGCCCGCTGGTACCACCAGCGCACACGGCTCGCCCGCGACCCCGCAATTGTCCTGATCAGCTAGCGGTAGTTTGTTAATTACGGATGTAGAGGTGCAGGCCGCAGCCTGCCGCGACCGAGTTGATCAGGGCTTGCAGCTGCGGAGGCGGGGGCGCCTTGGACCATGCCTGCCACCAGCGCTGCAGCGCGATCCACGGGGAAAGCCAGGCGCGTACCGCGCGCAGCGCCCGCGGCCAGGACGGCGCCGGCGGCGGTGCGGCGGCGCGCGGGCCCCCTCTCTCCGCGGCCGTGCTCTGACCACGGAGCTGCGATATCGTGCTGCGGCGGGTTTTCGGCGAACCAGGCGTCCCAGCAGAAGCAGAACGCGCAGTTGACCAGGGCCTGGTGCCGGCGGATCGCGGTGTCGGAGCGGACCTGGAAGTCGGCCCAGCCCAGCTGGTCCTTGACCTGCTTGTAGCTCTGCTCGATCCAGTGGCGGATGCCGTAGATCCGGGTGACCTCGGCCAGGTCCGCCGGCGGGTGAACACTGGCAGCCTCGCGCGGGCCGCCCGGCCGGGGCAGGTTCGTGGCCAGGTACCAGGTGGCCTTGTCCGGCAGGGTGCCCGGGTCTGCGGTGGCCACCACCAGGCGGGTGAAGCCATCCGGTCCCCACCAGCCCAGGGTCGCGTCGGCGGCGAACCAGGTCTCGGTGCGCCCGTCGCGGAAGGTCCGGGTCACCGCCTGCCAGTCGCCGGGATCGGCGGGCCCGTCCCAGGCCAGGGCGCGGGCGGCGTCCACGGGAGTATAGGCATCGGCGCCGTAGGCCCAGGTCCCGTGGCGAGGTTTCAGGGCCATCACGAACGGCAGGCCGGCCTCCGCGAGCTCGCCGCGGAACCCGTCCTGGTCTCCGTAGGCGCTGTCGGCGGCCACCGCGCGGAACACGAAACCCGCCGCCCGGGCCTCGATCGCGAGATCCGCGCCGATCTGCAGCTTGGTCCGGAACGCCGGATCGCTCTTCCCTTTCGCGAAGTGCCTGGCCGGGGTGTAGGGCACCGCATGGACGGGGTAATAGAGCCGCTCGTCCGCCCGCAGCGTGGTGACGGTGACCACCCCGTTGTCGGTCTTGCCGTACCGGCCCAGCCACTGATGGCCCACGTGCGCGGTCTTGGTGCCGTCCTTGCGGTCCCCCGAATCATCGATCACCAGCACCCCGCCGCCGTGCGGGGCGGTCGCCGGATCCGCGAGCAGCAACTCCAGCCGCCGGGCATTGACCCGCTCGGCATCCCACCGGGACTCGGACAGGAAGAACTGCAGCCGCTGCACCGCCGGATGGCCCGCCCCGGCCACCGGCTCCGCCCCGGCCAGCGCGGTCAGGGTCTTGTTCCGGTCCCGCGGCGCCAGCAGCCCGGCCAGGTACTGCCGGAACCCGCGCCGCTGCGCTAAAGAGCCGAACAGGTCATAAACTGGGCCGCATACCCTTCCAGCGGGCCCGGCGCCGCAGGACAGGGCCGACGTCGCGTCATCACGCACCCCCGAGCACCTCACGCCACTACTCCCCGGCATACCGCGAACCCGCTCCAGAGTCAACAAACTACCGCTAGTGTCCCGCGCCTTAAATTCAGTACATAATTAGGTCAAGAGATGTCCGTCTGCGGCATGGCATTGCCAGATATCCAGGCTGATCACGGGATGCTGACTGGCATGGCGAGGACGGGGCGGCCTAAGGCCGAATTGACGCTTTCCGATAACGAGCGGGCCACTCTCGGAAGGTGGGCGCGCCGGGCGAAATCATCACAAGCCCTGGCGCTGCGGGCCAATATCATCCTGACCTGCGCGCAAGGCCACGATAATAAAGAAACCGCAGCTGTGCTCCGGTGTCATGAATCGACGGTCGGCAAGTGGCGCAAGCGGTTTATTGACATGCGCCTGGACGGGCTGGCTGATGAGCCGCGTCCGGGACGTGAGCCTACGATCACCGACGAGCAGGTAGAAAAAGTCGTCGTCGATACATTGGAGGAAACGCCGGATGACGCGACCCGCTGGTCGAGGGCATCCATGGCGGAACGTTCTGGCTTGTCCCGGTCCACCATCGGCCGGATCTGGAAGGCTTTCCACCTTAAGCCGCACGTAGCCGATACGTTCAAGCTGTCATCCGATCCGCTGTTCGTGGAGAAGGTCTACGATGTCGTCGGGTTGTACCTGAATCCGCCCGAGCACGCGGTTGTGCTGTGCGCGGACGAGAAGTCCCAGGTACAGGCCCTTGACCGGTCCCAGCCGGTACTGCCGATGATGCCCGGGGAAGCGGACCCATGACTATGTCCGGCATGGCACCGTTGACCTGTTCGCGGCGTTTGACATCGCGACCGGCCTGGTGATCGCGAAAACCTATAAAAGCCACCGGGCGAAGGAATGGATCAAGTTCCTGGAGGAGATCGACAAGCAGGTACCGCAGCTGGCGGAACCGGACCATCCAGGCGGCGAGCCTCATGTCCTGGAAATCCACGTCATCGCCTGGCAATTACGCGACGCACAAGACGCCAGCTGTCCAGGAATGGCTGGACAAGCACCCGCGGTTCCATGTTCATTTCACGCCGGTCCAGCTCCTCCTGGCTGAACCAGGTAGAGCGCTGGTTCGGGCTTTTGACCGAGAAACTCCTGCGCCGCGGCGTCCACAAGTCCGTCAGGCAGCTCGAAAAGGACATCCTCGCCTGGGCGGACACATGGAACGAAGAACCCCAAACCATTCATCTGGACGAAATCTGCGGAAGAAATCCTCGAATCACTCGGACGACTTTTGCAGCGGATCAAAGATCCAGGACACTAGTGAATAGCCGCCGCGTATCAGCGGGGATGCGCCCGGCTCCTGACAGCCTCATCTGTCCGCGCCAGTGCCTTCTGTGCCAGGCCGGTCAGGTTCGGTCTTCGTGCCGAGATCATCAGGCTTGCCCCCGGTGATCCTCTGGCTCCTCCAGGCACCACCGGGCCCGGACTCCGGCTCTTCTGGCCACAACGTCACGGCACGCCCGGCAGCCGCCCGGATCGCGGCGCCGTCCAATTCGCCGCGGGACTCGGCAATGCCGTGCTCCATCCAGGACGCAACCAGGGTCACTGGCCCGTCAGGCGGCAGCGGGTGAACCCAGAAGTCCCAGTCCTGGCTGCAGCTGCTGCCACCGCCCCCGCCCTGCTGCAAGACCAGGCGCCCGCCATCGTCATCGTCAGGCGGCCGGTAGTGCACGCCGGTGGTGGCCGCGCGGCGGCCATCGGCATACAAAATGCCCAGCCGTAGCTGGTCATCGTTCCACTGGGTGCCGCGCCGGGGCCGGTGCCGTTCGAACGGATCGGAGTGGCCTGCCCAACTGGACTCAGCCTCGCGGCGCAGGCGGATATGGAGGGTGAACTCGAACCCGTTCGGGTAGGCGCGGACACTGCCGACGGCTACGGCCACCTGCTCAGTGCGGATCAGCACCACCTCTGCAGGGACCGACGCGGGGATCACCGCATCCGAACGCATCCAGGCCGGGCGGCGCTGCCGGACTGGCTCAGGTGGCGGCGGCTGCGGGATCGATTCAAAAAAGCTCATGCCATCAGACTGACACCGTTCACGGCGATCGGCGATCAGGCCGCGACCGCACGCTCTCGCCGCAGGTCAAAGCCCGAATGGATGCTGCCGTACTAGGCACTCACCCGGTTTCGGACAGTCAAGTCAGCCCGGGCGCGCCCGGCGCTGCAACCGCCCGTTAGCCCGGTTACGCTAACTCGCCGCTAGCGGCCGGGGCAAAGCTGGACTACGTCATGAACCGCGCGAGACGAAGGGAGCCGGCACTCGGCTTGCCCCGGCTCCCGCATGGACACGGCCTGCCGGCTGGCGCCGCCCTTGGCAGCGACTTGCCGCAGACCTCACAGGAGGGTCGCCTTGGCCGCCTTAACGTATACAACCATCCCGGAGACCGGCTGGGGCCGTATGTGGCTGTAAGTACGCCATTCTGGCTTGCTGCCCCGAACGCATTGCCATTGCCTTTCCAGGAGTTCATCTTCATCGTCAGCAGCGAGCAGCAAGGAAGCGTGATGGCGCTCGTTAACACGGAGCCGGTCAACCTTGAGGTGGCGTTCCCGGACTGGCATGCATGGATCTCCGACGCGGGACACTGCTGGGCTACACGGCGCGCCCCGTTGCCAGCTTCGCGCAGGTCCGCAGGTTACGCGCTCATAGTCTACGCCAGCACCCCGGCAGCGCTGCGGGCCCAGATCGCCGCGCAGGAAGCTATCTCCAGCCAGTACGATGACGCGGCCCATCCCTCAGCCAGATCCACCCGGGAAGGAGGGGCAAGAGAATTATAAGCACGATGCAGGATGGGTTGCGGCTTTGGTCTATTTCTACCAGGGCGGCCAAGTTTCTACCAGGGCGGCCAAGTGAAGGGAATTCAAATGATTCGGCGGGCTCTCGTTTTCCTGGCTACGGTCATAACGGCGTTCTTGTCCGTTCCAGCTGCTTCCGCAAGCACTAGCACGGTTCTTTCGATGACCTTCACGGACGCGGGTAGGCCGATGGCGAACGCCTCCGTGAGCGTCTACTACTACCCGTTCGATGAGCCGGACACAGGTTTTACTTTGCAGTGGATGGGATCGGGAACCACAAACTTGGCGGGTGCCTTCAGCGCGGCGCTGGACACCTCCATGGTCCAGACGTCCAGTCTCGGCGACGATGGTACCGGTTCCAACGACGCATTCAATGCCGTCGTCTACGCCACGGACTCGTCGGGCCACTTCGCTGTTCAGCACGTGATTCTTCACTTGAACGCGGCCACGTCGGATTCGGCCAGCGCGATCACCGACCCGGTGACCGCAACAGCCTATGTCGCGACCCCAAATACGGCCGGTACCGTCGTGGTCCCGTCCAGCCAGCTGATCAACACAAGTTACCGGTACGTCAAAATACTGGCGATGAACAGCGGTTACGGCTTGAAGACCAAACTTACCTACACATGGACCAGCTCTACCGCCAAGCAGACCGATATAGGGACAGCGCTGTCGGTCAATGGCGGTTCTTTCTCAGCTAACGGCCAGGTTCTCGAGGAGACCAACCGCGAGGTTGACGCTCCCTTGACGGAATCGGGCAGTTACCACCGTTACGTGTGGGCCAACTACAAGTTTTACGAATACCAATGGTACGTTTGCAACCACTATTACTGCAACGTATACCACGAGTGGGTCGCCCACCACTTCGCGGGCCAGGTGTCCGACTGGAACCCGAACCGTGATTCGAGCGGTAACACGATCGGCTATGTGGCTTATGACCAGCCGGCGTTCACGCCATGCTCGGGTAACTGCTACTTCATAATGTATTCAACGAATTCGGGCTGGGGGCGGAATTCTGGCACCCGGCATTCGTACGGCTGGACCCTCGGCGTGGCGGGCTTCATCACGCTGGGCGCCAGAGCAACTTACGGGAGCATCACAAGCACTCACTGGTACTATGAAAGCGGCTGCTCGAAAAAGCGGGTGATCTGGGGCTATAATACTGATCCCAGCAGCGCCGAGATAGTTCAGGCGAATTGCATAAACCCGTGAAAAGATACGTGCCGTGCGCAGCGGCCAGCGCCTTAACGGCAGGTGATCGCCGGCCATCGGCGTCGCTGCTGATGACGCTGGCCGCGGCCGTGGCCGTTAGCGTGACCGCGTGCGGGGGCAGAGGCGTGGTTGCTGCTGGCAGCGCGTTCACCCGCCTTAGCCCTGATCATTCACACCGGTCCGGTCTTGGTCGCCGGCACTCGCTGCGGCGCGTTATCGATCTTGATTTTAGGGTCCGGGTATGACAACGGCCCGGCTGGCGGGCCGGGCGGCCGGGGGTTCCACGGGCCCCCAGGGCTCCTTCCGTGATCGCAGGGACGTCTTCGCCCTGCTCACGGGGCCTGCGGCAGGGCGCTGATCGCGGCCCATGCGGCGGCGATCGCCTCCGCCCACGGCCAGGCCGCCGCGATCCGCAGGCGGCGCCGGCG
>WNGK01002901.1_pt1 | contig 20063 bp, 16 predicted proteins | sample 5400601 | NCBI WGS metagenome assembly WNGK01 (sample SAMN13153376, study PRJNA577476) | soil metagenome | isolation source: 60 cm soil or saprolite under Garry oak tree replicate 1 | place: USA:California | collected 2016-06-15
TTCCAGCCACACGCAATGCAGATCGACTACGCCGCCGACCGACCTGAGCAAGTCGCGCCTGAGGGCATTTCTATGACAAGTGTGACCGGCAGCCAGGTATGCCTGGGTTGGAAGCACCCGGCGGGCGTGATTCCACCGGGGATGCAGGAGGCCGCAGCGCTCGCCGGGCGGTCGGATGTGGCGGTCGTCGTCGTGCGAGACTACAGGAGCGAACACGCCGATCGGCCGAGCATTACGCTCTCTAATGAGCAGGATCTGCTCGTCCAGGCAGTTGCCGCAGCCAATCCCCGCACGATCGTAGTGGTGGCTAGCGGCGGCCCGGTCCTGATGCCCTGGCTCGGCCAGGTCCCGGCGGTACTGGAGAGCTGGTATGGCGGACAGGAGATAGGCAATGCCCTGGCCGACGTCCTCTTCGGCAGCGTCACCCCATCGGGCAAGCTGCCGGTCACCTTCCCGCGCAGCGATCACGACACACCGATCTCTTCACCAGAGCAGTATTCCAGGACAGCAAGCGTCGCCCACTTCAGTGAGGGTCTCTTTGTTGGCTACCGGGGCTACGACCAGTTGGGGATCGAGCCACTCTTTCCATTTGGCTATGGGCTCTCCTACACCAGCTTTGCCTACGACCAGCTCCACGTGGAACCCGAGACAAGCGATGGTACCAGGGCCGTGCAGGTGCGCTTCACGGTCACCAATACCGGAGCGCGTGCGGGTGCTGAGATCGCACAGGTCTACCTTGGATTACCTGCCAGCACTGGCGAGCCGCCCAAACGATTGGTGGGCTGGGCGAAGGTCGAGGTGGAGCCCGGCGAGACCAGGGAGGTGACCGTGATGCTGGACCCCGACGCCACGTCGCGTCCGCTGTCCTATTGGAATGTCACCACCAGCGGTTGGCAGAGAGCGGGCGGCGATTACACAGTGTACGTGGGGGCCTCCTCGCGAGATATCCACCTCACCAGAACCTTGCACATTCACGACGCGGAAAAAAAGGACTCTGGGAAACAAGCGAATTGATAGGGTAGGAACGACACGAATGACACTTACAAACAGCACAGCAGATGTGGAGCAGTGGGGCATATTCGAGCTGGAATTGCACGGGAGCGCCGAGGGCAATCCGTACCTGGATGTAGAGTTCACTGCTCAGTTTGCCTACAAACACCGTGTGATCGAGGTGGATGGATTTTACGATGGCGATGGAGTCTACCGCATTCGCTTTATGCCAGACGTACTGGGAACATGGCGTTACTGCACACGGAGTAATCTTGACGTGCTAAACGGCGTCGAGGGGACAATTACCTGCGTCCCTGTCGCCCCAGGCAATCATGGGCCGGTGCGGGTCTCCAACACCTACCACTTCGCCTACGCCGATGGAATGTCCTACAAGCAAGTTGGCACCACGTGTTACGCCTGGACGCACCAGAGCGACGACCTTGAGGGGCTGACGTTGGTATCGCTCCGCGACGCGCCTTTCAACAAGCTACGTATGTGCGTTTTCCCAAAGCATTATCTCTTTAATGAGAACGAGCCTGAGTTCTACCCATTTCCCTGTCTGTCCCGTGGCTCAAGTACATGGGACATCGGTAAGATCTGGGGGGGAGATGCGTCCAGAGGCTGGTCATTCGACTTCAGCCGGTTCGACCCGGCGTTTTTCCAGCACTTCGAGCGCCGGGTGGCAGACCTGATGGCCCTGGGTATTGAAGCCGATATCATTCTCTTCCACCCCTACGACCGTTGGGGCTTTGCCACGATGGATGCCGAGACGGATGATCGCTATTTGCGCTATGTCATGGCCCGGCTTGCCGCCTATCGCAACGTGTGGTGGTCAATGGCCAACGAATATGATCTCATGAGGCACAAAACCATGGCGGACTGGGATCGCTTCTTCCGCGTTGTACAGGAGCACGATCCCTACCAGCACCTCCGCTCGATCCACAACTGCCTTGCGTTTTACGACCACGCCAAGCCGTGGGTCACGCACCTGAGTGTCCAACCCACGCGATGGTTGGAGGTGAGGCAGACACGAATCTGGCGCGAGCAGTTCAGAAAGCCGGTCGTCGTCGATGAATGTGGCTACGAGGGCAACATTTCGCCACATTGGGGCAGTCTCTCAGCCGAGGAAATGGTTCATCGCTTCTGGGTAGGGACCGTCAATGGTGGATACGTTGGTCACAGTGAGACCTATCTGGACCTGGAGGACATCCTCTGGTGGGCGAAGGGGGGAACCCTGCATGGCCGGAGTGCTCCACGCCTCGCCTTCCTCCGGCGCATCCTCGAAGACAGTCCTGCCGCTGGTCTTGACCCGGTAGACGGTTTGCACCTCCCCTGGTCTGAGTTCTCGAGCGTTGGGAAGCCTCACCACTACTATCTGACCTACTTTGGACCGCACCAGCCGGCCCAGGTAGAGGTCCATGTGCCGGAGGGCGAGCAGTACAGGGGTGAGGTCATCGATACCTGGAACATGACCGTCACACCACTTGAGGAAGCGATCGTGGACAGCGCAGAGGTGCAACTGCCAGGAAAACCGTACCAGGCACTGATCATGCGGCGAATCTACTAGGAAGAGAGAATATATGTTTGGACTAGAATCTTTATTCAGGAGGAGATGATGAGCAATTACGAATTTGGGGCCGGCATCTGGATGTTTCAGCAGTTTATTGACCGCTACGCCACAGATGCCTATGGGCCGCCGGTGAGCACGCTGGAAGCGATCGAGCGTGCTGCAGCGGTGGGTGACATCAAGGTCCTGGATATCAATTATCCCTTTGCCGGTGAGGACGTAACCGTCGCACAGGTCCGTGAGACGCTGCAACGGACAGGACTACGCGCTCAGGCCATTACCCCGCATCTCTATATGCGCGAGTTTCAGCTGGGAAGTTTCACCAATCCAGACCCAGCAGTGCGGCACAAAGCGGTGGATCTGGGAAAGCAGGCTATCGAAGTAGCGCACCAGCTTGATGCCAGGTATGTCAAGTTCTGGCCCGGCCAGGACGGATTCGACTACCCCTTCCAGGTCGACTACAGGCGTCTCTGGGACTACTCGGTAGAGGGGGTTCGAGCAGTGGCTCAGTCCGACCCCGGTATGCAGTTCGCCATAGAATACAAGGAAAAAGAGCCTCGGACCCACATGTTTTTCAGTTCGGCGGCGCGCACCTTGCTGGCCATCGAGGACATGGGGGTGGAGAATGTGGGCATCGTGTTCGACCTGGGTCATTCCTTTTTCGCCAAAGAAACGCCAGCCGATGTGCTGCAACTGGTCTCACGGCGGGACAAACTGGTCAGCGTTGAGCTGAACGACAATTGGCGCGATTGGGATGACGACATGGCGGTTGGTTCTGTCCATCTACTCGAGACGCTCGAATTTCTCTCCGCTCTCCGCCAGATTCACTGGCAAGGCCCCCTGTTGCTCGATCAGTTCCCTTTCCGCGAGGATCCCATTCGGGCCGCTCAGGCCAGCATCAGCACGATACGTGGAATGGAAAAATTGCTTGATCGCCTTGATCTGGACGCACTTACAGCCGCTCAGGGGCGGCAGGATGCCCTCGAGGCGCAGCGCCTTGTCATGGACGCCCTGCTGGGCGTGGGCATTAGGGAGGTCTCCAGATGATAGATACTCAGCGGGGAAATACTGAGAAGGTAGCAAGGCTGCGCGAGCTGGCGAGTTCGGTGCGGCGCTGGGACCTCCAGGTGGTGCATGGGGCTAAGCTTGGGCACGTTGGCGGCGAGATGTCGGCCACCGACATCCTGGTGACGCTGTATTTCGCCGTGTTGCGCATCGACCCCGGCAGGCCAGACGATCCAGAGCGCGACCGCTTTATCTTGAGTAAGGGCCACTCCGCGGTCGCGCTTTATACCACGCTCGCTCATGCCGGTTTTTTTCCACTCGAAGAACTCCATACGTTCGCACAGCCCCTTTCGCACCTGAACGGGCATCCCGACCGCAAGAAAGTGCCGGGTGTGGAGACCAACACCGGGCCTCTCGGCCACGGTTTGCCGGTCGCTGTCGGTGCGGCACTGGCAGCCAAGCTCCAGGACAGCAGCTGGCGGGTGTTCGCGCTAACCGGCGACGGCGAGCTGCAAGAGGGGAGCAACTGGGAGGCGGCCATGTCGGCCGCGCACTATAAGCTCGACAACCTGACCGTGATCGTTGACCGCAACCGCTTGCAGCAGGGCGACTGGACCGAGCAAACGATGCACCTCGAACCGCTCGCCGACAAATGGCGGGCCTTCGGCTGGTCGGTCAGCGAGGCGGACGGCCACAACATTGCACAACTGCTGGAGACGTTCTCCCGCATCCCGTTCGAGGCAGGCAAACCGAACTGCATCATCGCGCACACGCACAAGGGACAGGGCGTCTCGTTCATGCGGGATAAAGCCGCCTGGCACCACCGCGTTCCCAACGCGGTGGAACTCGCCACGGCTCTGGAGGAACTCGAGGAGGTGGCCTCATGACTCAGCTCTATGATTGTCGCGATGCCTTTGAAAATACGCTCCGCGAGCTCGCATCGGAGGATCAGCGCATCGTCGCCGTCGTCAACGACTCGGTCGGCTCCAGCAAGCTGAACCAGTTCGGCCAGATGTACCCGGTCCGGCTCGTCAACGTGGGCATCGCCGAGCAGAACATGATCGGTGTAGGGGCCGGACTGGCCAACGGCGGGCTGATCCCCTTTGTCTGCGGCGCGGCTCCCTTCCTGACCGGGCGGGCGCTCGAACAGATCAAGGCCGACATAGCCTACTCGAACGCCAACGTCAAACTCTGCGGCATGAGCAGCGGCATGGCCTACGGCGAACTGGGGCCGACGCACCACTCGATCGAAGACATGGCCTGGCTGCGGGCCATCGCCAACATGACGGTGATCGTGCCCGCAGACCCGGTCGAGACAGCGCAGGCCGTTGAGGTGGCAGCGAACACCGAGGGGCCTATGTTCATCCGCCTCAGTCGCCTGCCCGTGCCTATTGTACATGACCCCGACTATCACTTCGAGATCGGGAAGGCCGCCCTCCTGCGTGACGGCGGCGACATCACCCTGATCGCCAACGGCGTGCTGGTTTGCCAGGCGCTCGCGGCGGCCGAGATGCTGGCGAAGGAGGGCGTGCAGGCCCGCGTGCTCAATATGTCCACGGTCCGTCCGTTGGACAACGAGGCGGTACAGGCGGCGGCAACAGAAACGGGCGGCATCGTCACGGCTGAGGAGCATACCGTATTCGGAGGACTGGGCAGTGCCGTCGCAGAGGTGGTTGTGACGACGCATCCCGTGCCCATGCGCATCCTGGGCGTACCCGGAGTTTTTGCTCCTACCGGCTCGGCTTCGTGGCTTCTGGAGCACTTTGGTCTCACGGCACAAGGGATCTTCGACGCTGCTCTGGAGTTAAGGGGAAGAAAGGGCTAAAGGAGATGGCGAGCAAGCGTGGAAATATGCTGGCGATCGACCAGGGCACAACCAATACCAAAGTGTTACTCGTCAACCCGAGCGGGAGCGTGATTGCGCGGGCCGCCCGTCCGTTGATGCAGAGCTTTCCTCAGCCGGCCTGGGTTGAGCAAGATGCGGATGCTATCTGGCAGAGCGTGCGCGAAGCGATCGACGAGTGCCTGGCGGCAGTCGATGAGCCGCGACCAGCAGCTATTGCTCTCACCAACCAGCGCGAATCGGTGGTGCTGTGGGAGCGCCAGAGCGGACGACCGCTGGGTCCCGTCATCGGCTGGCAGTGCCGCCGGACAGCCGACTTCTGCTCGCAACTACGAGCCCGAGGGCTGGAGTCTTTTTTGGCAGAGCGCACCGGGCTAGGAGTGGACCCACTCTTCTCGGCAAGCAAGATGAACTGGATGCTCGATCATATCAGGCACGGTCGGCGTCGTGCCGAGGTGGGCGAAGTGTGCCTAGGAACAGTGGATAGCTGGGTCCTCTGGAATTTAACAGGCGGACAGGTCCATGCCTGTGATATCACCAACGCCTCCCGTACGCAACTGTACGACATTCACAAGCTCGATTGGGGTGAAGATCTGCTGGCTCTGTTCGACATACCCAGAGCGGCCTTGCCAGAAGTTCGCCCTTCAAGCGCCGACTTTGGCAGCAGTGTCACTCTCGGCCGTCTTCCGGCGGGAGTGCCAATCGTCGCGCTCATCGGCGATTCGCACGCGGCATTGTTTGGGCAGGCGGGCTTTCATCCAGGCTCGGTGAAAGCGACCTACGGCACGGGCTCATCCTTGATGACGCCTACTCCCGCCGCGGTCTTGTCAAAACACGGCCTTTCAACGACCATAGCCTGGGCACTTGATCGGGAGCACGTCACCTACGCGCTGGAAGGCAATATTTCAGCAACCGGGGCAGCAGTGCAGTGGCTGGGTGAGTTTCTTAACCTGGAGGACCCCGCCGAGGAGGTCGCCAAACTGGCAGCGCGTGTCGAAAGCGCCGGGGGCCTCTACCTGGTGCCAGCCTTTGTGGGTCTGGGCGCGCCCTACTGGAATGATGCGGCTCGCGGCTTAATCAGCGGGATCACGCACAGCTCGACCACTGCTCACCTGGCCCGTGCAACGATCGAGGCGATCGCCTACCAGGTCCGTGACGTCTTTGACGTGATGCAGAGCGAAGCAGGAGCGGACCTCAAGGTCTTGCTCGCTGACGGAGGAGCCAGTCGCAACATGATGCTGATGCAGTTCCAGGCCGATATCATCGGACGGCCACTCCTCCAGAATGCATCAGCCGACGTTTCTGCGCTTGGGGCGGTGTATCTGGCGGGCCTGGCAACTGGCCAATGGCAATCCCTCGATGAGATCGCACAGCTGCCCAGGCCACAGTCGTTATTTGAGCCACGGATGGCTGCCCCGGATCGGGAAGCACTTTATGCAGGCTGGCAGACCGCTGTTGCCCGTACACTTCTCGATAGCACAGGGTTGGCTTCTACTGAGACGTAACTACTTTCTGATGGGGGATGCTTTATGCAAGGATTTCGTCAACAACAGAACGGGTTACTCTGGGAACGTAACCACGAAACGGTGCAGATCGAGCCCTGGGGACATGATAGTCTGCGTGTGCGCTCAACCGTTAGTGCAGGGATCCACGATGACCTGTTGAGCGTCCTGCTGCCTCCTGCTGAGACGGAGACACAGATCAACATTGGGTCAGAGGGTGCCACCATTCGCAATGGTGCCATTAGCGCCAGCGTCTCCCCAGAGGGGAGAATCCGTTTTTCCAACACGGCCGGCGATACTGAGCTGTTGGCAGAGGAGTCGTCAGTCCATGCCACCCGTCTGCCTCCGCGCTCCTTTAAAGCAGTGCATAGCGAACTCTTTCACCTGGAGGTGCGCTTCCGTGCTTACAATGATGAACGGCTCTACGGGCTCGGACAACACCAGCATGGACGCCTGGATCAGAAGGGCTGCACCATCGACCTGATCCAACGCAATACCGAGGTCTCTATTCCCTTCCTCTTCTCCAGCCGGGGCTATGGCTTTCTCTGGCACAACCCGGGGATCGGCCGCGTCGAACTGGGCTACAACACCACGCGGTGGGTGGCCGAAGCGACGCCACAACTCGATTACTGGATCACGGCCGGTGCGACCCCCGCCGAAATTATGGAACACTATGCCGATGCCACGGGTCACGTCCCTGAACTTCCGGCATGGGCAGCCGGCTTCTGGCAGTCGAAACTGCGCTATCGCACCCAGGATGAACTCCTCTCAGTCGCACGCGAATACAAACGGCGGGGCCTGCCGCTTGCGGTGATGGTCATCGACTTTTTCCATTGGACACTGCAAGGAGATTGGCGCTTCGATCCAGAACTCTGGCCGGATCCGGCCGGGATGGTACGCGAATTGGAAGAGATGGGAGTCAAGTTAATGGTCTCGATCTGGCCGACCGTCAATCCCTTGAGCGCAAACTTTCCCATCATGCAGCAACGCGGCCTGCTCATTCGCACCGAACGTGGCCTCCCGGCGCTCATGGTCTTCAATGATAACCGCCCCGAAGGTCAGGTCTACCTGCACTATTATGATTCGACCAATCCTGAGGCACGCCAGTTTATGTGGGAGCAGGTTCGCGAGCATTATTACCGCTATGGCATCAAGGTCTGGTGGCTGGATGCGTGCGAACCGGAGATGTTCCCCATGGACCCGGATAACTTACGCTTCCACCTGGGGAACGGGTTGGCCATCGCTAACGCCTACCCTTTGTTGCATGAGCGTGGTTTCTACGAGGGCTTGCGCGAGGCCGGTGAGAGCGCTATCCTCAATTTATGCCGTTCTGCCTGGGCAGGGAGCCAGCGCTATGGTGCGGCGGTCTGGTCAGGCGATATCACCAGTACCTTTGAGGCGTTGCGAGCCCAGGTCCGTGCCGGGTTGAACATGGGCCTGAGCGGCATTCCCTGGTGGACTACCGATATCGGAGGCTTCTACGGCGGCGACCCGGAGTCGGGGGCTTTTCGCGAACTCCTCATCCGCTGGTTCCAGTACAGCACCTTCTGTCCCCTGTTCCGACTGCACGGCAATCGCCTTGTGGCATCAGAGGACTCAACCATGATAAGCGGTGGCGGACCAAACGAGGCCTGGTCCTTCGGCGAGGAAGCCTACGCGATCATCACAGGCCTCCTCTTCCTGCGGGAGCGATTGCGCCCGTACATCCTGGAGCAAATGCACCTGGCCCACGAGAAAGGCACTCCTCCGATGCGCCCGCTGTTCTTCGATTTCCCGAGGGATGAGGCGTGTGCGAGCTTTGATGATGAGTTTCTCTTCGGCCCAGACCTGCTGGTGGCCCCGGTCTTGACGGAGGGAGCACGCGGTCGTGAGGTCTACCTCCCCTCGGGAGCAAGCTGGAGCGATGCCTGGAGCGGGCAGAACTTTGAGGGCGGTCAGCACCTCGTAGCTGAGGCACCATTGGAGCGCATTCCACTCTACCTGCGTGCCAACGCACGCTTGCCCATCCGTGAGGAATAAAACTTGGAGTCCGGTGAAAGCAAGGCAGTCACGCTCTCCCTGAGGGGTGACGCACCGGCCTATTACGATAATCTGGCCTACGAGTGGGTTGCTGAAGCTGGAGCATTCGAGGTGCTGATTGGTGCCTCATCACAGGGTATCCCGGCCACGGCCACCTTGACCTTCACAGGCACAAGCCGTTGGCCCTCTTAGAAAGGTAGCACACCATGGAGATCACTTTTCCCTCGACGTTTTTCTGGGGTATCGCGAGTGCAGCGCACCAAGTGGAAGGTGGCAACGCCTACAACGACAACTGGGTGCTGGAGCACGTGCCTGACAATCCCTATGTCGAGTCGTCGGGCGACGCCTGCGACCACTATCACCTCTACCGCAAGGATATAGGCCTATTCGCGGAGCTGGGCTTCACCCTCTATCGCTTCTCCTTGGAGTGGTCGCGCATTGAGCCTGAGGAGGGGGAATTCTCCCTGGCCCAGCTTGACCATTATCGGCGCATGCTGGCAACATGCCACGAGCATGGGATCACCCCCATGGTCACGTTTCACCACTTCACCTCGCCGCGCTGGCTAGCCGCGTCTGGCGGGTGGGAGGCACAGGGCACACCGGAGAAGTTTGCCCGCTTCTGTGAGCGGGCGGTTGCACACCTGGGTGACCTGATTCCGCTCGCAGGCACGCTCAACGAGATCAACATAGGCCCGCTCATCAAGTCGATAGGAGTGAGGGGCTCTGCTCGCACAGAGCCGTGGTTTGAGGCAGCCGCACATGCTGTCGGCAGCGATGCCTCGCACTTCATCCCGTTTATGTACGCCGATGCTGAGCGAGGCCGTGCGACGATCCTGGCGGCGCATCGGCGTGCGGTGGAGGTCATCAAGGCGGGGCCTGGAAGATGTGAGGTTGGTCTCACGTTGGCGATGCAGGATATCCAGGCGGGACCTGGCGGCGAGGAGATGGCTGCACGGATGCGCCGGGAGTTACAAGATGTCTATCTGGAAGCGACCCGAGGTGACGATTTTATTGGTGTGCAGACGTACAGCCGCCAGCGCTTTGGTTCAGATGGCCCACTGGGACCAGAAGCGGGCGTGGAACGTACGCAGGGGGGAGACGAGTTCTGGCCGGAGGCGCTCGAAGCGACGATCCGGCACGCGAGCGCGGTCACGGGCCGACCCGTCTTCGTGACGGAAAACGGCGTCGCCACCATTGACGACACGCGGCGGATTGCCTATATCGAGCGGGCGCTGCGCGGCGTCGCTGCCTGTTTGCGTGATGGGATCGACGTGCGCGGCTACACCTACTGGTCGGCTCTAGACAGCTTCGAGTGGATCTCGGGTTATCGCCTGAATATGGGCTCATTGCGGTCGATCGACAAACACAGGCGCGTACTGTCAAGCCAAGTGCCGGCTGGCTGGGGCGAGTTGCGCAGGCACACGGCTTCTGAGCGTTCTTCTGCTACCTGTAGCAAGCCGGAAATACATCCAAGGAAAGAAAGGAATATGACATGACAGTTTGGCCGGAAGGCGAGGTGTATGCCAATGGTATCAACATCCATTATTACCGCAGCGACGGCAGTGACAAGCCGTCCATCCTCCTGTTGCACGGCTTCACAGACAATGGGCTGTGCTGGTCGCGTGTGGCTCACGAACTGGAAGGCAGCTACGATGTCGTCATGACTGATGCACGCGGTCACGGTCGCTCTGGAGGCATCGCATCTGGCTTCTCAACCACCATCCTGGCCGACGATGCAGCTGCCCTCATTCGAGCGTTGGGGCTGGAAAAACCCTATCTGTTCGGGCATTCGATGGGTGCTCGAACGGCAGCGACGGTTGCTGCAAACTATCCTGACCTGGTTCGGGCCATTGTGCTCGAAGACCCGCCTCTAGTGGAGAGGCTACCGTTCCAGACGAATGGGGGGCAAGCAGCTCGGCAGAGATGGCAATGGGTCTTCGATCTCAAGGCGCTTCCACGTGAGGAGCGCATCGCCAGGGGTTTCGCTATGAATCCCAATTGGGCCGAAGAGGAGGTTATTCCCTGGGCCGACTCGAAAGCCGAGGTGCAAACCGACGTTTTGGAGCGTGGAGGAGCACCTGGCAGCTATCCATGGCGTGAGATGATTGCGCGCATCGCGTGCCCCATCCTGCTCATTACGGCCGATCCTGAGTTTGGTGCGATTGTCACGCCCGAAGCTGCCCAGGAAGCAGCACGACTCTGGCAACACGGTGAGGTGGTGCATATTCCTGGCGCTGGTCACAACATCCGCCGCGACCGGTATGACGAAATGATGGCGGCGGTCAAGGCTTTTTTGAACAAGGCTTGATGGCTAAGGAAAGAGAGACAATTCGGCGTCAGCCAGCTGGGGTACCCACTTTGGATGGACGAAGCTCGTCACCTCGACCAGGTGCAGACCAGCGGCGACGAGGCGCTGCACGAACTCCGCCTTCACATCGAGTGGAACAAGCGTCGCTTCGTTCTGCAGCCCATCGCGCGGCCCGACCTCGTAGATCGTCACGCGTTCCGGCAGCCCAACAAGAGGGACGCGCTGAGGCTTACACATTTCTGATGCTCATCACCGTCGAGACGGCTGTTCCCATTGGGTTCTCGCCCAACTCCGCTGGACAGGTTGGGGAGTTGGTTCACGTTTCCTCATCAGGCGGAATAGCCATAGTCGTTGGCCAGGGGGTCGGACTTGGACGAGCCAATGGTCTCACTCCCAGTTGCGGGTGTGGCAGAGCGGAGTTCGGCGAGAAGACGCTCGGCAGCGTCGGGACGAATGGCTCGCTCCTTGATCATCCACGAGACGACGAGCTGCAGCTCGTCGGCCGTGGCACCAGCGGCGACGGCAACGTTTCGGGCATGGAGCGCCATGTGGCCCCGCTGGATCCCTTCAGTCGCCAGGGCACGCATGGCGGCGAGGTTCTGTGCTAACCCCACGGCGACGATGATCTCAGCGAGCTCACGCGCGGAAGAGACACCGAGCAGCTTGACTGCAGCCTGAGCGGCTGGGTGGACCTTCGTCGCCCCACCGACGAGGCCGACCGGCATGGGGAGCTCCATTGAGCCGACCAGGTTGCCGTCGGCATCGCGCTCGAAATGGGACAGGGAGGTATATTGGCCGACGGGACTGATCGCGTGTGAGTGCGCCCCCGCCTCAACCGCCCGGGTGTCATTACCGGTCGCCAGCACAACGGCCGTGATGCCGTTCATGATCCCCTTGTTGTGGGTGGCGGCGCGATAGGGGTCCGCAGCCGCGAGGGCGGAGGCGTGCAGGATGTCCTGCACCACCTGCGGACCGCCCAGTGCCTCAGCATCGAAGACGGCGCGGGCCCGGGCGAGTCGCAGGTCGGCTTTGTTCGTGAGGATGCGCAGCAGGACGCGGCCTCGGGCGATGTCGCCGATGCGATCGGCGACCGCTTCGGCCATCGTGTTGACGGCGTTGGCTCCCATCGCATCGCGCACATCTACGATCAGATGTGCGACGACATACGTGTTGCTGGGTGTCTCGACCAGCCGGACGGACAGTTCTCGCATGCCTCCGCCCAGGCGGGTGAGCAGGGGATCCTGGGCGGAGGCCAGCTCGATGAGCTCTGCACGAGCCTCCAACAGCCGCAAGCGGGCCGCACTTGGGTCCGCGACGTCGACGACCTGCACCTGCGCTTGCATGATGGGCTCGGTGCTCGAGGTGAAGAACCCGCCGCGTACCCGGGCAATCCGGGCCGCGTTGCTCGCCGCCGCAATGACGGACGGTTCCTCGGTGGCCATCGGCACCAGGAAGTCGCGCCCGTTGATCGTGAAGTTCAAGGCTATCCCCAAGGGGATGCCGAGGACCCCGACAGCGTTCTCGATCATATGGGTAGCCTGCTCGAGGGTCAAACCCTGCTCGGGCCGTAAGACATCGAGCGCAGTAGGCTCGAGCCCGGTCGTCTGGACCAGCAGTTCGTGTCGGGCATCGATCTCAAGATTACGAAATCCAGTGAGCCTGCTCGAACTGATCATGGTGATTACCTCCTTCATTTAGATGGTTCGACGCTTCACAGAGACGTATCTAACCAGTAGTGCTAGTTCATAGTGAAAACTCAGCAAATGACAGTGACCAATGACAGGGCCGTTTCGACACACATGATCCCTTTCGACCACATGCCCGGTGCTATAGAGCAGCCAGCACCCTTTATCCAGCCCTTTCTTGCCCACCTGCTGCGGACTGCCTCCTTGGCGGATGGGAAAGAGCAATTCAATCGGGTAACTATCGATGACGGCGAAGAAACTCGCTGCTGCCAGCAACCGGCAACACCAGCCCTGCTGAGTGCGTAACAAGCATTGTAGAAGGGGGCACTGCGTCAGCCTTGCGAACAGGTCATCATAGCCGCGCTTGAGCCAGAGATAAAACGCTCGAAAATAGCCACCTTGCAAGGCGAACAGGATGCCGAGAGTCACCAGTTCACTAATATAGTATCACTACCGGAATAAGTTGGCCACCAAAAAAGGCATAACCGAGAACGTGGGCTTGCCCCGGTTTGAAAGAGTCGGTCAATTTGGAATATACTTCGTCAAGAAGGGGAAACTAAGATGCCGAAAGACCAACGAACGTTTACGCAGGAGTTTAAACAGTAGGCGGTACGCCTCGTGCAAACCAGCGGGAAGAGCATTACCCAGGTGGCCCGTGATCTGGGGATCGCCGATAGTACCCTGCAGCACTGGTGCAAACTGGTCACAGAGCGGGGAGAGTAGGCATTTCTGGCAGTGGACATCAGCCCGCGCTGGAAGAGGAGAACCGTCGTCTCACAGGAGTATCCGGTGAAGACGATGTGTCGGATCCTGGAGGCGTGGGAAAGCGGAGGGCTGATTGTATCTCGCAGTCGTCCTGGATGTGCTCTCTCGGATGGTGGTCGGGTGGGCGATTGAAAGCCATCGAGACGAAGCCCTGGTGGCGCACGCTTTGGAAATTGCACTCGGTAGACGGCAGCCGAGCCCTGGACTGCTGCACCATTCCGAGAGAGGGAGCCAGTACACAAGTTGGGACTATCGGGCCAGGCTAGCTCAAGCGGACATTACGGTGAGTATGAGCCGCAAAGGCGATTGCTATGACAATGCGATGATGGAGAGCTTTTTTAGCTCGTTCAAATCTGAGTGCATCTGCAGTTTGAGCAACAGAATACTTGAGCTTCCAAGCTCTCTGGGTCCACGAAAACGGGTCAAGACCACCGTCTCACGGGCAGTCTACATGTTCACGCAGCTGAGAAGAAAGAGGTATGATGACATATCAGGTATCGACGCCGGGCAATGACGCTTCAGGCGTCGCCATTGCAGACGTCCGCTTCGAGCATCACCGCAACCCGCTCGGGGTGGGCGAGTCGCGTCCCCGTTTGTCCTGGATGGTCGGGACTAATGTAGCGGAGTGGCGTCAGGCTGGCTACGAGATTGAAGCGTACGGTTCGGATGGTCGACTCTTTGGCCGGACCGACCGTGTCGAGTCCGACCAGTCGGTGCTCGTGCCCTGGCCATTCCCACCACTCCTGTCACGCGAGCGACTCACGGTTCGAGTTAGGGTCTGGGGTGTCGATGCGCATCTGTCGGCCTGGAGCGCACTCTATCCTGTAGAGGCAGGACTGTTGCAAGCCGACGACTGGTCCGCCCAATTCATAACGCCCGCCTGGGCAGAGGACATCAGCCGGCCGCAGCCCTGTCCGCTCGTGCGCTGCGAGTTCGACGTTCACCCTGGCGTGACGAGGGCGCGGCTTTACGTGACCGCGCTTGGGGTGTACGAGGCGCAGCTCAACGGCGCGACAGTTGGTGATCATGTCCTGGATCCAGGATGGACTAGTTACAACCATCGCTTGCGCTATCAGACATTCGACGTGACGGGTCTCTTGCGTGAAGGACGCAACGCCATCGGCGCCATCCTGGGCGATGGGTGGTACCGGGGGCGATTCGGCTTCGATGGTGGGCGGCGCAACATCTACGGAGATCGGCTGGCGCTGCTCGCCCAGCTTGAGATCAACTATGCGAATGGAGCGGCGGAGCGCGTCGTCACCGATGAGACCTGGCGTGGCGCGAGGGGCCCCATTCTGGCCAGCGATATCTATGACGGAGAAACGTACGATGCCCGCCGAGAGCGGCCTGGCTGGTCGACCACAGGTTACGAAGACCATGATTGGGTCGGTGTGCGAGCACTCGATCGGGACTTCACAACGTTGGTGGCACCGAGCGGGCCACCAGTACGCCGCATTGAACTGCTCGAGCCAGTTACCATCACAACCACTCCATCGGGGCGCACCATCGTTGATTTCGGCCAGAACCTCGTCGGATGGCTCCGCATAACTGTGCGGGGACAGGAGGGGCAAACAGTTACCTTGCGCCATGCTGAGATCCTTGAGGGAGGCGAGCTGTGTACGCGACCGCTGCGGACCGCCCGTGCCACCGACCGCTACACGCTGCGAGGTGATGGAGTGGAGACGTGGGAGCCGCGCTTCACTTTCCATGGCTTTCGCTACGCAGAAGTAGCGGGCTGGCCTGGTAGCCTGCAGGAGGAAGATATTCACGCCGTGGTCTGCCATTCCGATCTGGAGCGCACCGGATGGTTCGAGTGCTCGGACCCTCTGATCAACCGACTCCACGAGAATGTAGTCTGGAGCATGCGTGGTAACTTTCTCGACGTGCCGACCGATTGTCCGCAGCGAGACGAGCGTCTGGGTTGGACCGGCGATATCCTGGCCTTCGCGCCCACGGCCTGCTTCCTCTACGACAGCTCCGGCTTCCTGACCTCCTGGCTGGCTGACCTGGCAGCCGAGCAGACCGCCGAGGGAGTGATACCCTTTGTCGTTCCCAACATCTTGCCCATGTCTCCCCTGCCGGCGGCTGCCTGGGGTGATGCCGCGGTGATCGTTCCGTGGGTGCTCTACCAGCGTTACGGCGATGCGGGAATCCTGGCCGCGCAGTTCGAGAGCATGTGTGCGTGGGTCGACCTCGTCACGGCTCTCGCGGGTGAGAAACGGTTGTGGAACAGAGGCTTCCAGTTTGGCGACTGGCTTGACCCAAGCGCTCCAGCCGACAGACCGGGGGCGGGGCCAACCAATCCACATGTGGTCGCCACGGCCTACTACGCCCGCTCAGCAGAGCTGCTTGGCCAGATTGCCGGCGTGCTCGGCCGGGATGAAGACGCAGCTCGCTACCTGCGGCTGGCAGCAGAGGTCCGAGACGCGTTCGACGCAGAGTATGTCACACCCGCCGGGCGTGTGCTCAGCGACTCTGAAACCGCGTATGCGCTGGCTTTGCAGTTTGGTCTACTCCAGGGGGCCAGGCAGCGCCGTGGCGCGGGCGAACGGCTAGCTGCGCTTGTGCGCAACAGCGGGTACCACATCAGCACCGGTTACGTAGGGACGCCGCTAATTTGTGATGCTCTGTGCAACGTTGGGGAGTACGACACCACCTTTCATCTGCTCAAGCAGCAGGGCTGCCCGGCGTGGCTCTACCCTGTGACGATGGGAGCGACCACCATCTGGGAGCGCTGGGATAGCCTCAGGCCCGATGGCTCGGTCAATCCCGGTGAGATGACCTCATTCAACCACTACGCCCTGGGAGCCATCGCCGACTGGCTGCACCGCACAGTGGCTGGTCTGGCACCTGCCGCTCCCGCGTATAGTCACTTCTCTATCCGGCCGTATCCGGGAGGTGGTCTCACCCGGGCACGGGCCCGGCACATCACCCCCTACGGCCTGGCCGAGTCCAGGTGGGCGATCGAGGGAGAGCAGATCGAGGTCGAGGTGGTGGTGCCGCCCAACGCGACGGCGAGCGTGGCTCTTCCTGGGAGCGACGCTCAGCCGATCGAGGTCGGAGCAGGGACGCACCGCTGGTCGTATCCCTACCACTTCGAACGCGTCCTTCAACCACTGTCGCTCGACAACACGATCAGCGAGTTCATCGACGATCCCGAAGCCTGGACGACGGTGTTGACCACGATGCGCCAACACATGCCGCAGCTCTCCAGTCACCTGGATGTCGGCAGCATCATGCAGAGGGACCGGAGTATGACTTTGGGGGAAACACTCTCCCTTCTGCCGCACTCGAGGCAGTTGCGTGCGGCCCTTGAAGACGCCCTGGCAAAGCTCGGGCGCTAGGGGCAGGATGAGGAAACAGGGCCTTCCCAGCGATCACTGGATTGATCGTTTTGGCGAAGCCTTTTTAGAGAACATGCAGCGCTTTACCTTCGAGACCCCCTCGCGGGGCTACGGAGATTCGGGGACGCGCTTCAAAGTCTTTCGCTGGCCGCTCCCGACCAGTACGCTACGTGAAAAGTTGAACGAGGTGACAACAGATAAGCTTTGTCCATGCTCTTCTTCAAATCGTCTGCCTTCTCCTCTTCAGTTCCGTATTGTAGCCAGGCATGGTACACTGAAAACTCATGGAAGAACTGAATCAGTATGGGAAACGGACTTCCCATTACGGAAAGGACACAATACCTTTGAGTGATATTCTCGTTGGCTGCGGCCAGATTACCTGGATCAGGTTTATGTCGAGCGGGGCCGAGTGGCTTGCGCCCGAGGAGCAAGTTCTGAGCGAGATTGCGCAAGCGGGCTACGATGGTGCGCCTGCGGGCCCCGAGCGGTCCCGCTCGGCACAGGAGACCATCGAGCTCTACGCTCGATACGGGCTGCGCCCGGCGCCCGGGTATATTGGTACGGCGTTCTGGAACAAGCGTCGGCGCGATGAGATCCTGGAGCGGGTACGACAACACGCGTCCTTTGCGCGTGCGGTCGGCTCCTCCGAGCTCTACGTCGCGCCGGGTGGCTTCGACTACGTGACACGCAGTGGTCAGCCACGCAATAAGCTGGCAGGACATGTGCGCCCCGAAGATAGCCTGACAGACGAGGAGTTCCAGATCTTCGCTGAGACGCTGAATCTGGTCGGCGCGATCACCCTTGCTGAAGGTGTACGCACTTGCTTTCATAATCATGTCGGCACCGTTATCGAAACACGCGAGGAGATCGACCGCTTGCTCTCGCTCACCGATCCTGATCTGGTCTTCCTTGGCCCCGACACCGGCCACCTGGCCTGGGCAGGCGCCGACCCGGTCGCCTTTTGCCGTGACTACGCCAAACGTCTCAAGACGCTGCACCTCAAGGACATAGCAGCCGACGTGCGCGACCGTGGGCGGGACGCCGGCTGGGATTACAACACCTTCTCGCAACAGGGCATCTTTGTCGAGCTCGGCGAAGGCTGTGTTTCCTTCCCGGCAATCTTGGCCATCCTGCGTGCTGTGGACTTCTCGGGCTGGCTAATCGTCGAGACGGATGTCACCCAGAAGCCAACTGCGCGCGAAAGTGTGACGATAAGCCGTGCCTATCTTCGCAACCTCGGGCTGTGAGAGGAGTCTATTCCTATGGCACAGTTTCATGTCGGGATCATCGGCTGTGGCCGTCCGAGGAAGTCGCAAGGCGCCTCAGGTTTCGGGATGGCCCATTTCCACGCCAATGGCTACACCGCCTCTGCTGATACAACGGTGGTCGCCCTGGCCGACATCAACCTGGATAACGCGCGTGCGTTTCAGGCCGAGCACGGCGGCGAACGCATCTACGCCAACTACCAGGAGATGCTGGCGCGGGAGCAACTCGACATCGTCAGCATCTGCACCTGGCCGCATCACCATGCGCCAATGGTCATCGCTGCAGCCGAGGCCTGACCTTCAACCACCAGCGACGCTTCGGAGCGCCCTTCCACGCGGCACGCGACATGCTCAGGTCAGGCTCTATCGGGCAACTCCAGCGGCTGGAGGGCACATGCAATAACCTCTTCGACTGGGGCACGCACTGGTTCGATATATTCGGCTTCTATAACGACGAAACGACAGTCAAGTGGGCGATTGGCCAGGTCGATTGGCGTGGCTGCGCGACCATCTTCGGTGTTCCTGTCGAGGGCCAGGGGATCAGCCTCTTCGCCTACGAGAACGGAGTGCAGGGTCTGCTACTGACCGGGCACGGGACCGAGCGCAAACTGAGCAATCGTCTCGTCGGCAGCGATGGAGTGATCGAAGTGACCCCCGGCGCGACATCGATACGCGTCAAGGGGAAAGGGGATGCGGACTGGCGCGACGTCCAGGTTGCACAAAAGATGGGCGAGAATCTTGGCGAGCTCGTTGGACAGGGCGTGCTGGATCTAATCGATGCGCTCAAGACCGGCCGCGAGCCTGAGCTATCGGCACGTCGCGCGCTCCGCGCCACCGAACTGATTTTCGCGACCTACGAGTCAAGTCGTCGCGGTGGGCGCGTCGAGTTTCCACTCGAAGCCATCGAGTCGCCCTTCCCCGGAGTAGCGTCATTGATGACGTAACGAGCATGCCATCTCGAGCGAAACCATGGACAGTTGGATGTGGCCCGATCATCTAAGGCTTGACCGCCGACTATCCAGGCCAGCACACGATGGTCTCACCGGTCAGAAAATCCGCCTGGGGGCCAGCCAGGAACAACACGATCTGGACCATATCTTCTGGCTGGGCTATCTGCTGGAGGCGAGAGAGACCTTGCTGGTCGGTAACCAGGCGTGTCGCCAGGAACCGACCGGTATATGTTGGTGCGGGGGCAATGCCGTTCACATTCACCTCATACGGCCGCAGTTGCTCGGCCAGGCAGCGGGTGTAATGGGCAACAGCGCTCTTGGCTGCCGCGTAGATAATGCCGGTGTGGACAGGGAGATGTCCAGCCGCCGATCCCACATTGATGATCTTACCCGAGCGCTGTTCGCGCATGTGCAGACCCGCATACTTGCAGGTATACATGGTCGTGAGCAGGTTGCGCTCAAGGACGCAACGGATATCATCGGGGTCGATCTCCAGTGCATCATTGGGGTCGGGCCGGGGAGTGCGGCAGCCAATGTCCCCACCAGCATTGTTGACCAGGATATCAAGATGGCCCAGTGTTGTCAGCACTTGCTGAACGAGGTATTCCGCTTGTGCCGGGTCAGTCAGGTCGGCGCCGAAAAAAGCGGAGCGGCGACCCAGAGCACGGATTTGCTCTGCCACCGCTGGTCCCGAAGGGGCCTCTCCGAACTCCGCCGCTGCGCGCTCGTTCACGTCGTGAACAATCACATCAGCACCCGCCCTGGCCAGATGCAAGGCGTAATGGCGACCCAATCCGCGGCTCGAACCTGTTACCAGGGC
>WNGK01002455.1_pt1 | contig 20061 bp, 10 predicted proteins | sample 5400601 | NCBI WGS metagenome assembly WNGK01 (sample SAMN13153376, study PRJNA577476) | soil metagenome | isolation source: 60 cm soil or saprolite under Garry oak tree replicate 1 | place: USA:California | collected 2016-06-15
TAAAGCATGCCTTCGCGGATACGGATGAGAAAGGCTTTGAGGTAGGCGCTTTCGGGATGAGCGGGCCGTCCCAGCGGCGAGCGTTGAGCCTCCCAACGCTCGACCACTGACCAATCGAGCAGCGAGAAGAAGGCGCAATAATCGGCCACCAGGGGATCATGATCGAGCAAGGCGGTGATGACGGACTGGTCAAAGAGATCTGATGCAGGTATCATAGTCGGGAACTCCTTTTGTGAGTGGGTTGTTCGCTTACACATACTCTGCAAAAGGAGTGGTCTCTGTGTCAAGCACAAGGGACAAATGGGGAAACAGGGGAGTGGATCGCCAATTTACTTGCGCTGCTATTTAGAGAATGGCAGATCAACTGGCAGTACAGATAGCAGGCCAAGTTCTCGCATGGATGGAGCGAATGGATCGCCAATTTACTTGCGCTGCTATTTGTACAAAGGCAGTTCTACTGAAAAGATGGGTCAGAGGTCAGATTCTAGGCATACATTACTCACGGTTCGGTCATTTTTAAAGCAGTTTGAAAGAATTGTCCGCACGAAATGCATGCCTTGAACGTCAAAGTAAGAGATACGTCTCACTTTGACAGAACATACATTCACTTGATCCGAGCCATTATGACCAAGTGGGGAATACAATTCATTTTTTTGCCTAAAAAATGACCGAACCGTGAGACATTACTTGCGGCTCTCTCTTGAGGGATTGAAATGTGCCGAGGAGGCGAAAGACGAGGGTGCAGAGCGTCGGCTAAAGAGGCCGCTTCCCGCTTGAGGGATTGAAATACGGCTTGGAGGACCTGCAAAACGAGGCGGGTATCAGGGCTAAAGAGGCCGCTTCCCGCTTGAGGGATTGAAATGCGACGCACTGGCAGATGCCTGCAGAGCAGCCCTTCGGCTAAAGAGGCACTACAGTGGCACTTGTAGGAGGAAAGAGGGAGGCAGGCTCATCAAGAAGGCCCAAAAAAGCAGGCGGCTACTTCAGATGAGCGTGAAGGGTAGCGGCCGCCTGCTCCAGGGTAGCGATCGTCAGGGACTCGGTCGAGCCCAGCGGAAGGTTGTAGGTGTGACTGCGGATGGACCGATGAGCGCGCCAGGCGGCCCTGGGCAAGCGCTCGACCTCGCGATGAGCGGTCAAACGACCCTGTTTTCCCACAAAGCGAAACGACGAGAGGGTCGCCAGCCAGGCAAACCATGCAGGGGTATCTGGCTCAAGGGCGAGCAGACCGTGCGTGGGGCAGATCACCACGTAGGTCCCCTGAATCCCAAATTCAATGAGCGGTAAAACCTGAACAGAGGGCCCTGGCTGCTTCGCGCGCGACGAAGCGGCTGGACGAGACCTGGCCGAAGCCTTGGTCGGGGTGGGTGAACCCAGCCGCGCGGCTCTGCGTTGGGCATGGGGGATGCTGACTGATGGCCGGGGTGGGTGCTGCTGCACGAGCGCCGTGAGTTCGGCCAGTTGCTGCTGCAAAGCCGCCATCTGGGCTGGGAGTGCGCTGAGCGTCTGGAGCGCCGTGATGAACTCAGCTGAGAGCTCAGGCGACGTCTCTGCTGGTGCAGTGGGCGCAGGCCACTGCTGTGGCAGGGCGGCCAGGCGGCGACGATGGGCGCTGGCGAGGAGGAGCAGTTGGTCGCAAGTCAGTCCTTTACAGCGCGCATCGCTGGGATGGGCGGCAACGGGCAGTTGAGCCTGAGCTAGCCAACGGCGGAGGGTTTTGCCATCAATGGCAAGCAGACGGCAACATTCGGTCAAAGCGAGAAGGGTCATCGTACAACTCCTTTCGTGTTGCAGGTGACAAGGACGACAACCGGCCGGGACACTTTCCCGGCAGTTTTCCTGGGACAAGTCCCAGGAGTTTTCCCCAGGAAGGTCTGGGGCAGGTTCCCGGGAGAACTCCTGGCAGTTTTCCCCAGAGAGATCCCGGGAACAAAGAGCAGCGGTCTCAGGCAAGGCAAGCCACCCCAGACGCCGCAGAGCGCCAGGGCTTCGTCGGCTTTCTGGTGGCGCCGACGATGATAGTAGCCGGCCCAATACTGATGCGCTCGTCTCCAGCACGACCACTGACAGATCAGCGCTGCGGACGTGGGGGCAGGCCAGACGAGGCGGGCGAGCAGGTGACGCACTTCGGAGGTGGTCAAAGCAATGAGTGCCTGGGCAGGCAAGGCCACTGGGGCTTGCGATGGCGCAGGAAGAGGACGGCTCTCTTGCACGCGGATGCCCACCAGGAAAGCCGAGGCCAGCCATTTTTTCTGGGGATGTCACTGATCACGGCTTGCAGATAGAGCAAGGCGTGCTGGTGGGGTTTGGGACGAGCGAAGTAGGCCGCCAGGCGCTGATGCATCTGGATCAAGGCCAAAGGCCATCTTCCTATCTGCTGGAGGGATGGTTCGAGTGCAGGGTCTGTGGTATGGTGGAGGGGCCTCATGCGTTTCTCTTTTCTGATGGATCTCTCTCAAGGTGTTTTTCCTTCCTTGTAGAGTGTCACATCTCATCGAGCAATGCACGAGGATTTTTCTCGCCTGAGGAGGTTTCTGTGGATCAGGTTACAAGTGCCACTGTAGTGTGACTTGCTATGCCTGCTTTTGCCTGTGGCGTATTGGCGGATCGTGAAGCCTGAATAGTCAAAGCTGACCTGCCGGCGCACCAACTTCCGCTCCAACTCGAAGCCCGCGCTGCTTGCCATTTCGCAAAGCGCGGCTGACGTAGGGATGGTTACGCCGCGTCGATAGGAGTCTCCGGCGATCAGCACGAGATGTTTGCCCGGAGCCGTGATGCGCACGAGTTCGCCTGGAGCCGCGCACATATTCTGAAAGTAATAGCGCAACGCTCGTACTTCTTTATGCACCCCGTGGACGGAGCTTTTAGTTGCCAGAGATGCCAGCGCTGCCAGGGCATTGTCGGCGGAAATATCCACTCTACCCGGCTATTCGTAACGGTTTCTCCATGATTTCATCACCAAAAACACATATGCTTCTTCTATCTTAGCATTGGCAATCTGTAATATTTTAACTACTCAGCAGGTTCTTCAGGAGCCTCAATCAACTCAAAGGAGAAGCGCTGTATGGCTATGCCGACTTTTTCGCGCATTCGTTGGCGCACTACTGTCCCTTTAGTTCTCGTTCTTCTCGCCCTTCTTCTCGCTATGGTGTTCCCAATCGCCTCGCACCTCCTAACGTCTGCGGCTGCATCTGGAGGTGCCGCATCCGATGGTCCAGGAGCACTCTCCCATTTTGACCTGGCACGTAAGGACTGCCTGGGCACCGCTCGCAATACGACCTCTAAAGTCTGGTTCACCATTGCAAACGGCGTCCTCAGCGATGTGTACTACCCCACTATCGATAATACCAATGTCGAGACACTCCAGTATATCGTTAGCGACGGCAGCACTTTCACCGACTTGCAGACACGCGATACCACCTACACAGTGCAGTTGCTCAACACGCACTCTCAGGCCCTTGATTGTCAGGTGAGGACCACTGCCAAGAGCGGAAAGTATCGCATCATTACCGACTACCTGACCGATCCTAACCAGAATACACTGGTAATGAATGTCGACTTTGTACCGCTCATTGGCGCTCTGTCCAACTATCAACTCTATGTGCGCTACGATCCCAGCATCAACGGCAATGGCGGTGGTGGCAGTGGGAACGGCGGCGGTGACACCGGCACGATCGACACATCGAGCGGTCACACTGTGCCTATCGCCTTCGATACGGTCGCAAAGAACAATCCTTTCAATCGAAACTATGCTGTGCCTGTCTATAGCGCCCTCGACACCTCGACACCCTTTACCCAGGTGAGCAACGGTTTCGTCGGCCAGCCGAGTGACGGGTTGGTACAACTCGATACCTCTCACACTCTCACGGCTCTGTATATCCAGGCGACCAACGGCAACCTGGTGCAGACGGCCCAGGCGAATATCTCCCACGGCGGTATGTTCACGCTGGCACTGGGCTTCGGCTCGAGCCAGACATCTGCCGTGAGCGCATCCGAAGCCTCGCTCGCCACCCAATTCAGCCAGCTCCAAAAAGGCTACGAGTCAGGGTGGAACGCTTATGATAGCACGCTGATAGCCCCACCAACGCATTTCAATGGAGCGTCAGGCAGTCAGTGGCGCCAACTGGTAGCCGAATACTATCTGAGCGCGAACGTGGTGAAGGCGTCCGAGGATAAGACCTTTCCAGGCGCTATCGTGGCCAGCCTCGCCTCGCCCTGGGGACAAGCGATCTCAGCCGGAGATCCCAACAACCCCTTCTTTGGCTCCTACCGCGAAGTCTTCGCACGCGATCTCTATGAAGCATGGACGGGCCTCCTACTTGACGGCGACCTGGCGACAGCAAGAGATGTCGTGAACTTCCTGTTCAATAAGCAGCAACAGGCTGACGGCTCGATGCCGCGCAATAGCCTGCTCAACGGAATGACCGCGCCCGATTCCTTCGGTACGCAGCTCGACGAGGCCAGCTACCCTATCATCATGGCCTTCCAGCTGGGGATGACCGATGCCACTCTTTACCAGAACCACATCAAGCCAGCGGCGAACTTTGTGATAGGCCACGGGCCAGCATTTGGCGTCGAGCGCTGGGAGGAGCAGAATGGCTACTCGCCATCTACCATCGCAGCCGAGATTGCCGGCCTGGTAGCGGCGGCTGACATCGCGAAGGTCAACGGTGATACGCTGAGCGCACAGCTCTGGCTAGGGGTAGCCGACGATTGGCAGCGGTCCGTAGAGGGATGGACGGTGACCACCAGTGGGCCTCTCGCCTCACACCCCTACTTTATTCGCCTTTCCAAGACGGGCGACCCGAACGCAGCGATCAGCTACAACGTAGGCAATGGCGGTCCCACGCTCGATCAGCGCTCCGTGATCGATGCAGGCTTCCTGGAATTGGTACGGCTCGGCCTCAAGCCTTCCACCGATCCGGCGGTCACTGAGTCGCTTCCTGTGGTCGATGCAACTATTGAGGCCAGCACTGCGAGTGGACAAGGCTGGCACCGCTACAACGGAGACGGCTATGGTGACGGAGCCTCCGACGGCCATCCATGGGCACCTACCGGGCAAGGCACCGGGCATGTCTGGCCGTTGCTTACGGAAGAGCGCGGCGAGTATGATGTGTCCTCTAGTCAAGCATCCACAGCGCTGACGCTGCTTACCACGATGCAGAACTTTGCCTCCGGCGTAGGGCTGATCCCCGAACAAGATTGGGAGCTGCCTAATCTTGCTCCTTCACCCTACGGCACGGATCCTACTGTGGCCTCGATTGGTTTCCAGAACGGGCATGCCGCCGGCTCTGCCGCTCCGCTGACATGGTCCGCGGGCGTGTATGTGCGTCTGCTGCGTGACCTCACCACGAACAAACTGCTCGAGCAACCAACCGATACCTACAACCGCTATGTGGCCAATCAGCAGGGGCAAACCATCCTCAAGGTGACCTCGCCGCCGAACCAATCGGCAGTCAATGGTTCCCCAGTGACTGTTACCGGTACATCGGCCCCTGGCAACACCATTTACGTGGCAGCCACCAATACCGACAACAACAGCCAGACCACGGTAGTCAGTACCCCAACCAATTCTAATGGCTCGTTCAGTGTGTCGCTCCCAATAACTGGTGGAACCACTGTGTTGAATACTGTAGCTGTCAGCCCAACAGGAGCTACCGCCCACGACCAGCGCAGCATTGTTTTCGATTTCACTCCTGGTACAGTACTCCTGGATGTAACCGATCCGATAGGAGATGACAACGGACCAGGTAACTATGTATACCCTACGTCCAGTAACTTCCAACCAGGAGCGTTCGACATCACCGAGTTCCGCGTCATCCTTAGCCCTGATCAATCAACAGTCACCTTCAAGTTGCAGACGCGCGACCTGACGCCGACTTTCGGTAGCCCGCTGGGTGCGCAACTGGTCGACGTGTACGTCCACGATCCGAGCGCGACGACGACATCGACGGCAGCTGCTTACGCCTCGCGCAATTATACGATTGCAGCGAGTTCGGCGTGGAGTCGGCTGTTAGAAGTGCAGGGTTTCGGACAGGCCTACAAAGATGCCAGCGGCAATAACAAGGGAACAATTGCTATCAGTGCGAATGCGATCTCGCGCTTCATCACGTTCAGTGTGCCAACGTCTAGCCTCGTTTCCACAACAAACGAAGTGCCGGGATCGGGATGGGGCTTTAGCGTTGTGTTGACAGGTCAGGATGGCTTTAGTCCAGACCAGGCACGTAGCTTCGCCCCGACACCTCAGCCGTTCCAGTTCGGTGTGTGCGCTGCTGGGAGTAGCGACCCGCGCTGCACGGTGGATCCGAACACGGTGCCAAAGGCGATGGACGTAATAACTCCGCTTGGAGTTAATCAGTCTACTGAACTGGACTACACACTGGGTCCTGTCGTATTACGGGATGTAACTATTCCATAGGGAGTTGGGATGCGGATTGAGTGAAGCGGAGAGGCGACCAGGCAGCCTGGTCGCCTCTCATCATGTCTGCTTACGCTGGCACCCGGTCTTCTTGCAGACTGGCCGCAAACTGGGGATCGACTAATTTAAAGGACGCCACAAAGTCTTTCTGGTTGTAGAGCGCTTGCAGGTCTTCGCGAGTCACGGCAGCAAGGGCGGAATCAGCAATATTTTCCCCGCCTCCCTCTGCCCACGCGCTTGCCCACAGCGCGGCCATACATTTACAGCCCTCGGCTATACAGGTGACCGTGCGCTCTCCAAGGACACTCCACATATTCTGGAGCAGCTGCCTTCCGCCTCCCTGGTCGAACGTATTGATGATATCCATAGGAGGGAGCGTAACAATGCTCCTGCGCATTAAGTCCACAACGGCTAGAGCAGCGGCGTGCCCTCCTTGAAACGCAGGCTGTATTTTGGTCTGTTGCAGAGCCTGATTGACACGGGCAATGACATCTGGCGCGAAAGCGTCCATCATACTGGTCTCGTACTTTGAATGCACGGGGATCTCTTCGTGGTGATCCGGTCGACCATGATGCAGGTACGACACGTGGAGCGGTTGACATGCATCGCCCACGTAATGCGAGACAATGCCCCCCGCGCAGATAAACTCGGTAATTTTTCCCGCCCTGACAAATTTCACCATCTGACTATACATCTGCCAGACGCGGAAGGGAAGTGCGCCGCGTTTGTCCACATTGAGACTCTCGTAGTAGTGATTCCACGTGTCAATACTCAGGTTATGCGGGTCCTGGCACAGATCTAACAGGGTTTTCCCACTGAAGTCTCCCTGGCCCTCTTGATCCATATCCGCAAAATGATTGAATTCATCCTCTGGGCGCGTCCTTCGCCAGACCAGATCGGCCACATCCGCCAGCGGGACAAATTGGTGCGCATCGATTGCTCGAATCTGTCCAGCTTGAATGTCCTCGTCACGGAAGGCAATCGACTCAACATTGTTATGAAGCAATTGGCTTAGCCTGGGATCGGTCACCAGTTCGCAGGCTTTGGCCGCAATCTTGTAGTGCCCGGTCGCGCCCCAGTATTCTCTGTGCCCGATATTCCAGCCACGAAAGACATCGACGTCCAGCTCGCGGCAGATTGTGCTGAGGCAGGTTGCAAGCGCAAAGCGGAAAGTCACCTTCCCTTGCCCATCCAGCAGCTCATGACCACCCCACTGAAGAGCAATTGGGCGATAACGGCGTGCTCGCCCTCCTTGCTCTGGTATGGGTTCATCAAAGAACCAGACCGTACCGGAATCCCCCGGGAGGGTGTTCAGTGGCATCTGCTCATTGCGTGGGCCGATTAACAATTCGCTGACATAATCAAACCCGCCTGTTGATTTATAACGATAAAAGAGTGCCTGGATTTCCCCGACCAGTTCACCGGAAGCGCCACCGAAGGCACGCATAGGACAACCAATGAGATCGAGCGAGAGAGTATCGGAGTTGAGATCCACGGGCTCACCAAGCTCGCCAACACCAAACACCTGGGCAGTCCAACAATTCATATCTTCTACATCAATCAGGCCGGCATCCATGTTCAAGTAGGAGCGAGTCCCCGGTAATGCCTCATACACCTCTTGAAAGGGCTTCTTGCCCACCTGGTTCTTGTAAGATCTACCTATTTGTTGGCGTTCTCCACGAAGTAAGGAGTAAACCGGACGCCCTTGCTCCCCTGTAACGTGGCGATTGGTGAGTGCGTAAACCGCATCTCCATCTGAGACAAGGCAACCAAGCGATCCGATGTGAGCCTCGCCCTGCACATCCGTCAGCACAGGATAGCCGCCGCCAATCAACATGTCAGGAAACGCTATATTCTGAAGCGGCGGGGGTGCTTGTTCCTGTTCTTCCACAAGCAGGACGCATGTAGGCACAACCCGGCCATCGGGCATATAGAGGAAACGCGGAACGACCTGGTCGGGATCCTCTTTAAGTAGCTCCTCCTGCGACTGCCACTGATTCACAAACACAAGCACGCAGGGCCATGACCAGGGCGTCACTACCGTATTTTGCAAAGTGCGAACAGGAGAAGCTCTCCCACTTCTCTTCTCAGGCGGATGTTTTGCTACTTTCGCATCAGGATCACTGCTACGGATGCGATACAAGCCAATAGCAGTCGCAACGACATTTTCTAAGTGGGCAAGGTGTACATGGTAGGCCTCACGAGCCTGAAGCAGATCATGTATGGAAAGCGACTTAAAGTCTCTTTTCCCAGGGAAAAAACTTTTCAAAAGTACATCCTTTCTAAAGGGAAACCATTTACTTGAAGAGAAATGGGCGGCCTCTCAAGAGGAGGACCTGTTAGACTTGCCTACGCTACAACTTAATTTAGGAGGCCGAATGAAAACGCTGCAAAGCTTTCGCCGTCATTATAACGACGTGTTCCTTATGTGTTTTTAGGGCAATAATTTTTGTGTCAGTAAATGATTGGCTCATACGCTTCCTCACTGATGAGAGATGTGATAGCATGAAGAGAAGGTAGCTTTCATCCTCAGAAACATCGAAGGGGGATCCATCATGCAAGTGGCTACGGTGTCGCCGCTTCCCACCTGGCAAAACTTTTACGTTATCATCGGCTCCGCTGCTGCGTCGCTGACGGGATTGACGTTCGTGGTGATCACCTTGATCGCGGGGGCTCAGCAGCGAAGGTCGAGTGCGGGGGTTGCGGTATTCACCACGCCAACGGTCTTCCATTTTGGCGTCACGCTCCTTGTCGCCGCGATTCTCAGCGCGCCGTGGCAGGTGCTCTGGAATGCTGGCCTGCTGCTGGGCCTTGCGGGACTTGGGGGGGCGACCTACGTCGTCATCGTGCTACGGCGGGGGCGCCAGCAGACGGACTATGAACCAGTGCTGGAAGACTGGCTGTGGTATACGGTCTTTCCGCTCGTCGCCTACACAGCACTCGTCGTCGCAGCGATTATGCTCCCAGGCAATGCGGTGTCGGCACTGTTCGTCATCGGTGCGGTGACGCTTCTGCTCCTGTTCATCGGTATCCACAACGCGTGGGATACCGTTACCTACGTTGCCATCGAGCTCTCCGGGCCGGAGAACAAGAGCCAGGACTAGCATGGTTCTTCGTCGGGGCTGGCTCTGTGCGCAGGCGGGACGACTACTTGAGGCAAGGCTGTAACGTATGGCTCAGGTCTGGTGCGACACGACGCTCCAGGGCGGGGGCAAGCCCGGCCCGTGCCCTATACGATTGAGCATCAACCGAAGCTGGGAAGGCAAGAGGAGGCCAGGCGATTCCGTAGCCCGGGGGTGGGGTGTGGTCGTGTTGCTGCAAGGTTTGAGCGAGATGAACAGGTACGCGGGCGACCATAAAGGCCCTCCCTGCCCCGCATCATCCTCCCTCGCCCCTACGGATTATCCAGCCCTGTGCCTGACTTCCCGGCTTCGGTTGATGCCTATTGGGCGACCCTCGCGGGTGCCCTGGCAATCATTCACAGACTCTGGCCTGGTTGACAAGATACTGCTGGCGAACCCCAGGGCGACCGCAAGCGTCCCCACGCCACATCCGCTCATCCCCCGCCCTTACAATGACTACGAAGGTTCGCCAGCAGTATCTTGTCAATCGTGATTTACACCTTGCGCGGATTGTGAACAGCCTCATAGTGTTGCAAGCAAAAATATGGCATAGTGGTAGTGATTGGCAAAAAACTTCTTTCATCTGCGTTTAAGTAATGGCGCATGCTCCCCTGATTACCGTGTAGGGACCTATGAAGTGACAACTCCCCACGGCTAAAGCCGGGGGCCCTCTGGCCGCTTATTGGTAGAAGGTATATATGTTTAACTTTGCGTTTGGATTCGAATGGGAAACATTACTGGGCGGTATCATAGCGATATGCATTAGCATTATTGGTATCCGCTTACTCTTCTATTTTTATAGCTTTTTCTTGCACTGGCGTCGTTATCGTGAGGTAGAGACGGTCACAAACAGTGATATAGAGGCTCTCCCATATATTCCCTTTGTGAAGGTGCAGATCACGACCAGAGGAGCAATCGGCAGTACTGAGGTGATTCGCCGGGGCATTCAAAACGTTGATGCCCTGGTCAAAGAGGCACCGGGTCTCTATCGCGATAAGATCTGCGTGGAGGTGGTCACCGAATCGTCGATGCAAAAGCAGGTTCTGGAACGGGATTTCGCTCGTCCCTCACTGTCGGTGCAGGGGTTCGTGGTCTACGTCCCATCCGAGTACGAGACACCGAAAGGCACCAGGCTCAAGGCTCGTTCGCTTCACTACATGGTGGAACTGCGGCGTCAAGGGTTCAACCGCAAGCAAGGCCAGACATTCATCGTTCATTACGACGAAGAGAGTGTTATGAAGCCCGATGGACTGAGAAGGCTCATCCGCTACCTGGCTACAACCGATAAAAAGCTTTCCGAAGGACCAATCTATTATCCCCTGGAGTACGGCGATGCCAGCGTGATCTGTCGAGCGATGGAAGCCAACCGCCCGGTATGTTGCTATGAGTGCCGGGAGTTAATGGAGAAAGGGATGCCACTGCACCTGCATGGCTCGAATCTTGTCATCGACGAGACCCTGGAGAATGAGCTTGGCTGGGATATAGGTACGCTAGATGGGCAAGCCTTCATATCTGAGGATTACGTCTTCGGAGTATTAGCCTACATGCAGCGAGGTCCGGAGATCTTCGGTTGGCATGGAAGTATCATGCTGGAGCAACCGCCCTTTTCGTTCAAAAGCGCATTCAGACAGCGTTACCGCTGGATTGTAGGCGTGCTACAGGGCATCAAGATGATGCGGCGTTTACCAGCATTTCACGCCTTGCCCGCAAAAGTGCGCTTCCATCTCGTCTGGGGGACGCGGTACCGTGTGCTGACATTCGCACTCGGGTTCCCCGCCGGCTTGATCTCGCTACCCTATCTCCTCTATCAAACGATAGAGGTGGTGTCTGGTCGTGAATACCTCGTTCCAATGCTGCCCTTACCGATAGCGTGCTGGCTCTACATAGTAGGCTTTCTCTGGCTCAATTCAATATTCATAGGAGTATGGCACAACCTTTCTCATGCCTCGCAGATGTCTTCGCGCCAGCGCTGGATTGAAGCCGCGTGTGTCCTCGCTGTAGCGCCTATCGCCAGCATCCTGGAAAGTTCAGCCGCTTTCTGGGCGGTCGCGCGGTGGATAACAGGGAAGCGTAACGTTACCTGGCAGCCCACACCGAAGACAAAACAAGCAGATAAGATTGCCAATCGCGAAGGAATCAGCATAGTACGGCCTGCAACAAAGGGCAGGCTTTTCCGCGGTCGGAAGTATGGATTATCAATCCTTGCAACGGCGCTCATGCTGGGGGTTGGCCTCCAATGGTTGTTGTTCAGCAGTAGCAGTCCGTTTGCCACCGGCCCAGGTCTTGGCGGGACCAGGGTAGCGCAAAAGATGCTCCGCCCAGAATTTCAAACGGGTGTGGCCTTTCCCCAGTGGGGAAGGACAGCCTATAGTACACAGGACTCGCACTGGCGAGTCGGGTTGGACGATATTCGACAGCAGACGGGAGCTAGATGGATAGAACTCACGATAAACTTCTTCCAGCCGTCACTCAGCTCGACACAAGTTACAACAACGGCGAGAACGCCCACACCCGAGGCAGTAGCAGAGGGCATATCTCTGGCACATGCCAAGCATTATCATGTGTTTCTGGTGCCGCAACTGACGGTGGAAGGGCCGTACGCGTGGGCGGGATCCATCCACTATAAGGGCATACAGCAGACGAGGGCGTGGTTTGATAGCTACTGGCAAACTCTCAGGCCCTATATCGCTGTAGCAGCCCAATCTGGTGTGGAAGAAGTAGCGATTGGAACAGAGTACGAGTTACTACAGCAGGCACCGGCTTCCCTGTGGGAACAGTTGATAGAGCGAGTGCACAGCGTTTATCGTGGGAAACTGACCTACGATATGAACTGGACGTCACTCGAAAAACCGCCTCCATCCTGGATGAGTAGTGTCTACTTGAGTTATATAGGGGTATCGGTCTATATCCCATTAACCAGTGTGCGGCAGCGGCTTGACCCACACGCCTTGCCAGCGCTCTGGAAAGAAAAAGTGAAAGTCCCTCTGGATGCACTCGCTTTGCAATTGCGGAAACCGGTGCTTATATCAGAGATTGGCTATCGCGATACCTCGGACGCGCTCTACCATCCGTGGGAATCACAGACGAGTGCAGCCACGGATCTAGAGGAGCAGAGGGCGGCATATGACGCCGCCCTGGCGAACACGATTACGGATACCTCCATTCAAGGCATCTTTTTCTGGGCATGGTCGTTTCCGGTATTCGAACCAAATCAGAGGCCGGCGGCCGATGTGCTTTATCATTGGTATACATCACCTCTAGCCTGAAGGAGCAAGGGGCTATGAGAACGAAGAAACAGGAGATATGGAATGAACGCACAGTGCACCTGGAAATCATGCCTGCGCAGAAGCAACAGGAGATTTCTGGCGAGTCGCCATATCAATTGAATTCAAAAAGGCAAGAAGTTTGGAACCAGCCGACAGTGCTCTTAGGCCCTTTATCTACGCAACGACAAGAGGCCTGGAATCAACCAACGGTACGGCTGATGCCTGCTGCCTTAGAGGGGACGCAAGGATTAGCGGGAGATGCAGCACTTCTTCAACAGGAGCCGATACTGTTCGTCGCTCGCCGCCCCTGGCTGCGCCGCTGCTGGTTCCTGGGAGCAATGTTCTGCATTTCCGCGCTGCTACTCTGGCTGCAGTCCGCCTTCTACGGCATCTCGCCCCAGGTACCAGACTGGCAGGCCGGTATTCAATGGGGAGAATTGATTTGGGTCGTACCAGTACTGTTGACGAGTGTGCTATGCCTGGGGTGGTTATTTTTTGCTGAGCGAGAGAAAAAGCAGGGAGACACTATCCGCGAGATCCTGCAACTGCTCGGATACACATGCGGTACGGGAATAGTTGTCACCATCAGTATCGTTATCCCTTTACTGGTTCTACTCAGCCCGGTCCTTCCTCAAGGCTGGAACCGATTGTTGATCGCGCTCGGTATACTAGCCGTTGGCGAGTGCGCCGTCTGCGCCATCCTGATCAAGACTACCCCCAGGCTCAAGGGTCAGCTCCTGCGCAGTGAGGGCATGGAGGCTGCGCGCAGACCGCTGGCCTTTGATGTCTCCATTCGTACGGCATACCGTACGAATGAGGTGGAAGATGTCCCGTTGCGTGGAAGAGCGATCAGTACCCGCCTCACTGGAATGTTGGTTCTGGCGGATATGCCTACGGAGATGTTGGCTCCGCGTTAAGGAAGGAGGTGAGTCTATGGGATCTACGATCACGTCGTCGCCAGATTTTGTGATTCGCTCACTCACAACTGCTCCTGAGATTGAAGCTTTTTATCGGCTCAATGCCCAGGTGTTCCGGCCCGATCACGACACCGTTTTGATTGCGACACGGCGCCGTAGGTTCATTACAGAGGCACCAGATTTTCATCCTGAGCAATTACGTGGAGCTTTCTTGGGCACAACCTATCTAGGCGGCTATCGCATCCCTGCGTTCACTGTGCATATGGGACCGGCCCGGTTACGCATCTGTGGAATTGGTGCTGTTGTGACTCACCCTGCGTATCGACATCAAGGAATCGCTGGGGCACTCATGCGTGACGCGATCGCGTACGCCACTCAGCGTCACTATGCTCTTCTTCTTCTTGATGGCATTCCCAACTTCTATTCCCAATTTGGCTATGTCAACGTCCTGGATCGCTTGCACCATGCGATTGCTTCTGAGGAGATCCATGCTCACCCTCCCAGTCCCTACACAGTGCGCCCCGCCACTCTTGATGATGTGCCCGCGCTTCTGACACTTCATCAATGCCACTACGGGTCCTATCCTGGCTCCTTTGATCGAACGCAAGAGCAGCAAGAACATCTTTTGCGCCATCGCTTCATTTTTGCAGAAGAACCGCCCGTCATGGTTCTCACCCCAGACGATGAGCCTCGTGGATACCTTATCCCGTTCCAGAAACGTACGCCAGCCTATCACGTTTTGGAAGTAGCTAGCAACGATTGGCCTGCCGCTCTGGCACTGCTTCAGCACTCCGCTCACCTTGTAGAGCAAACGCTAGATCCACCAAAAGAAGTGCTCTGGCCTTTACCGCCCAATGCCTCCACGCTCTACATACTCGCTGACAATGTAGCGGTACGAAGCGAAACGCACCGTATCTTAGATGTCGGTTGGATGGCGTGCCCTGCTCACGTGCCGACGCTTTTGCATACGCTCGTCCCTCTCTGGCAGGAGCGCATGCAGCGACATACTGTTGCGTGGTCCGGCATTCTTGCCCTGGAGGTTGACGACTCAGTGTGCTATCTCGAAGTGCGTTCAGGCACTCTTCGCGTGAGAGAGTCCCCTTGCGCCCCTGTAGATACTGTGCGTCTGACATCTCGTGTGTTTCTCCAATGCTCTTTGGATACCGTCCTCTCATTTGGGCTGTCCACCAACCGGCACAATGTATTCCCTCTGCCCTTCTTCCTTTGCTTGCGATCCTCTTTCCGCAAGAGCCAGCCTGGATCGCTGGCTCAAACAGTTATTGAGAACATCGCTCACATGGCTTTCCATACCTGAACGGTATGGTCATCGCTGGCAGAAGCGACGCGGAGATCATCATTGGACCAGCCCACAGCATGCACTGCAAGGGAATGACCAGAATAGGCAGAGATACGATTGCCCGTAGCGGCGCCCAAAATATGTACCGTGTAGTCACCGCTCCCGGTGGCGATGTACTTATCGTTGTGTGACCAGGCCACGGCGTTCAATACATCAGCATGGCCGCGATAGGTATAGAGAGTATGCCTGGTGGCGACATCCCACACCTGTACCGTTCGATCGTCGCTTGCAGAGGCGATACGGGTACCATCATGCGACCACGATAGAGCCTTCACCTCTTTGGAATGACCACGGTAGGTGAACAAGGGCTTGCCTGTAACGGCATCCCATAGCTGTACCGTGGCATCAGCGCTCGCGGAGGCAATTTGTGTTCCATCGCGCGACCATACGACGGACCAGACCTTAGCAGAGTGACCGCGATAGGTATTGACGCGGTGGCCTGTGGCGGCATCCCAGACCTGCACAGTATTGTCGTCTCCTCCGGAGGCAATAGAGGGGCCTTTGGGAGACCAGGCTACCGTACGTATGATATCGGTATGATCTGGATAGCTGAGGATATATGTTCCCGTAGTAGAGTTCCACACCTGTACCGTTGTATCACTGCTGCCGGAGGCGACGAGCCGCCCATCGGGTGACCACGTCACGGCATTCTCAGAAGCTCCCTGACGTGTGTAGGTAATACTTTTGTCGCCAGTAGTTGCATTCCATATCTGCACCGTCTTATCCTGGCTGCCAGAGGCTATATTCTGCCCATCGGGAGACCAGGCCAGCGCGTATACGGGATAGGGATGACCGTTATAGGTGAGGACAGTTGCCTGGCTTGTGGAAGAAAGCTCATACCAGGCGATACCGCCACCTGCTGCTATGGCTGTGGCCAGTCCTACGAGACCACCTATGGCTGCGCGGCGTGAGAGACGAGTTCTGGGTCGTGAGGGTGTTTGCTGGCTCGGCGCTTCAGATACAGAAAAAGTGGGCGCGGAGTGGTCAAGAGTTGCGAAGCCGGGTGGGGCTTGCATAGAAGTCGATGGAGAGCCGGGAGGCAGAGAGGGGTTCAGAGAAGGACTTCCAGAACCGGAGGTGGATGGAAATACATCTGCCGGTGGGAGCAGCACCGGCTTGTAAGAAGGCGCAGATGCAGCGCCGGGCCATGAAGAGGAAGATGAAGAGGGAGGAGGATGAGAGGCTGCTATGCCGCTGGCCTGTTCAAGAGCGTTGGCGAATGCTGACACGCTTGCGAAACGTTGCAGGGGATCTTTAGCTATGGCTGTCATCACTACTGACTCAACAGCGGGCGATATCCATGGGATCTGGCTGGATAATGGCGTGGGGGGAGCATACATGTGCTGACTTGCTACTTCGAAGAAAGAGCCTTGAAAGGGCCGATTTCCACTCAGCCATTCGTACACGATGATGCCCAGCGCGTACTGGTCACTGGCGAAGCGCGCTCGGCCATGTAATTGTTCGGGGGCCATGTAGCCCACAGTGCCAGCCATTGGCTGCGTCTTCTCAAAGAGTGTGCTCTGGGCAACCTGGGCAATGCCGAAGTCACTGAGTAAGACTTCGTTGCGCCGCCCGATCAGCATATTCTCCGGCTTGATATCCCGGTGGATCAACTTTTGATCATGGGCATACTGTAAGGCATCGGCTGTCTGCCGCACGTAGTTCACAATCAGTTTCAGCGGGACGATTTCACCGCTCTGGTGGCGCTGGCGCAAGGTGCCATTGGACGCGTAGTCCATGACGATAAAAGCTGTACCTTCTTGCACGTCGAAGTCGAGGATGCGTACAATTTGTGGATGCACCAGGCGGGCAATAATTTGGGCCTCGTTCAGAAAGTTCTCGGCGTCGCTGGCTGCCAGTTGCGCATGCAGAACCTTCACAGCAGCCTCGGTCTTGAGATAGCGATGCCCACCCAGGTAGACTTCTGCGAAGCTACCACGACCCAGCAAGCGCACGAGGCGGTAGTTGCCAAGCTGTTGTCCCGCGCGGTTTACCATAGTTAACCCCCTCCGGAGCATAATGAGGACTGGATAGTTGCTAGCTGTAATGCCCGCCTGATTATTGTAGTTGGTGAAGTCAAGTAGCTTGAAGTATCTCTTGCATGTTGAGCCGACGGCCATGAGAGGCACTCGAAGTGCTGCTTCCGACCATCAAGTCTGATTCTACGTCAATTTTAGAAGAGTTCTATGAATGTGTCAAGCAGCGAGTGGGTTGATGCAGCCCAATCAGTACCGTTTTTTGACAATACAGGCAGAATAGGATAAAGTACAGGTGTTCGATATAATAGTTCCTAAAAATGTGGAGTTTTCGGGCTCCACATTCATGGGACTACCAGCGGGCTTCTTCGGAAGCAGCAGTTCGATGGGTGATCACACCCTGGGATGTTGTTCCAGTGCCAGGCTCTGTGGATCTGTATTAAGGGTAAGCGAAAGCTGAACGTGTGCAGGTCAGGACAAGCTCATTGAACAGTCGCAAGGGGCATCTTACTCTGAAAAGAGCGCTTAAAGCGATGTCAACTATCGTGTATGTCATCAACCAAAATGGGAATCCGCTGATGCCTTGCAAACCCGCAAAAGCACGGAAACTGTTACGGGATGGACGCGCCAAAGTGAAACAGCGCAGTCCATTCACCATACAGTTGCTCTGGAGTTGCGAAGAGTGCGTGCAGGAAGTGGTCGTGGGCATCGATAAGGGGAGTCACGTGACCGGTCTGTCGTGCGTTGGCAAAGGAGACATCCTGCTCTCAGGTGAGATTCATCATCGTCAGGATGTCAAGGAGAAACTGGATAGCAGGCGTGCCCATCGACGCCAGCGGCGGAGTCGCAAGTGGTATCGACCGGCCCGCTTCCGCAACCGTGCCTCAAGCAAGCGCAGTGGGCGGCTTCCCCCGTCGATCAAGGCTAATGTGGAAGAAGTGATCCGCGTCGTCCAGCACCTTCCCCTTCCGATCAGTTCCATCGTCATCGAAGATGTCCAGGTCGATATCGCGTGTTTGAATGATCCGACGCTCAAAGGGAGCCAGTATCAAGATCCCAACCGACTGGATGAGAATCTGCGCCTGGCGTGCCTGATGCGAGATGGGTACGCCTGCAAGCACTGTGGCAAAAGGGGCTTGCGTCTGGAAGCACACCATCTGGTGTACCGCCAGCACGGCGGGAAAGATACGCTCACGAACTTGGTGACGCTGTGTGCAGTTTGCCATACGAACGTTCACAAGGGCAAGGTCACGCTCAAAGTAACGGGAGTCAGCGGACACCTCGATCAGATCGCACAACGCAGCATGCAGGGAAAGACCTATTTGTACGCCAAGCTTGGTGTACAAACAGCTCTTGCGACGCTCTTTGGCTACCAGACAGCCATCTGGCGCAAAGCCAGAGGATTGCCCAAACAGCACGACGTGGATGCGCTCTGCATTGCTACCTATCACAGCAGTGAATCGATGCCGTATCATCGAGAGCGGTTCTATCGCATCTCGTTTCGTCCACGCCGCACTCGTAGGCAGTACCATGATCTTCCGCGCAAAGGGATGGGCCGCGTGAAGTATCAAGTGAACGAGGAACTGGTCGGATTTCGCAAGGGCGATGTGGTACGCGTCAAAGGCCGGTATATCAAGCAAATTAATTCGATCTATAGTACTGGCTATCTGGCGTTTAAGAGGATCAAAGGAGAACCGGCGTCGGCTCAGCCCAAAGACTGCCAGTTGCTTGAACGGGCTTGCACTCTGTTATGGCAAAAAGGGAAATCCCTTGAGAGTAGCCGTCATTGATAGTCGCGGGGGAGCACTGATGCCTTTCTGTTACGAGCAGGTGCCAGAGAACCAGCCCCAGAAGGGGAAGGTTGGTCACATACCAGAAATACGGGAGATGTACGATCGGCGGCTTTGATCGTCAGCGGCAGACCATCAGTTTGCACGACTATCGCGCGAACAAGCGAATGACCCAAGGGGCCAAGGTCCAGGACTGTCGAGTCCTGACCTGGGTGGCCTAGCGCTTCTGGTTCATCGCCTCGCCGAGTAAGAGAAGAAAAGTAGGGGAACAGGCCACCCCATCCCCACTCCAAGCAAGCAACGCCTGTTTCCTCCCCGCTTTTGAAAGGTGGGGAGAGGAGACAGGCAGAGAGATCTTATGATGTTGAGGGCCAAGCTGATGATTAAGCCGTCGCGGGTGCAGTACTTACAAATAAAGAGCCAGTACGCGGATGCTATTCTCTTTTACCAGGTTGGGGACTTCTATGAGACGTATGACGAGGATGCGTATGTCGCGGCGCGCGTGCTGCAGATCGTGTTGACGAAGAAGACGTATGGTGAGGAGAGGGTGCCGATGGCGGGGGTGCCTCTGCACGCGCTGGAGAATTATGTGGGGAAGCTGATACAGCATGGCTATAAGGTGGCGATCTGCGAGCAGGTGGGCGAGGTTGGTAAAGGGCTGGTTGAGCGGGCGGTGACGCGCATCCTGACGGCGGGTACGCTCTCTGAACCGAACTTGCTTCCGGCGCGGCAGAATAATTTTCTTGTAGCCATTGCATCCGGGCGCACGCAGACGGCGCTGGCGGCGGTTGATGTCAGTACGGGTGAGTTTAGCGTGACCTGGTTTGCGCCTGACGAGTTGCCTGCCGCGTTAGAGGGCGAGTTGCAGCGCCTGGCTCCCACGGAATGCCTGCTTGTCGAAGGGAGCCGCGCCTATAAATTTCCCTCGGAAACGATGACACTGACGACGTGCCCGCCTTATTTCTTTGAGCTGGAGGCGGCGCGCACGCGGCTGTGCCGACTTTTTGGGGTGCAGTCGCTGGATGCTTATGGATGTGCGCAGGTGCCCCAGGCTATCGCCGCGGCGGGCGCGATTGTGGCTTATCTCGAAAAGATGAATGCGAAGCTACTTTCGCTGCTCACCGGGTTGCGCTCGTATGCGACGACCAGCTATATGACGCTGGATGCGCATACCCAGCGCAACCTGGATTTGCTGCAGGGGGCGCGCAGCGGCTC
>WNGK01013311.1_pt1 | contig 20060 bp, 16 predicted proteins | sample 5400601 | NCBI WGS metagenome assembly WNGK01 (sample SAMN13153376, study PRJNA577476) | soil metagenome | isolation source: 60 cm soil or saprolite under Garry oak tree replicate 1 | place: USA:California | collected 2016-06-15
GGGGGATAGACCACATTGATGCCACTGCCAAGCACGGCGATCGTCCGTCCACCAGCCTGCAGGGCCCCCTGGTGGGCCAGGCTATCGACACCACGCGCCAGGCCACTGACTACCGCGAAGCCATACTGGGCCAGCTCTGTACTCAGACGCTGGGCTACCAGTTGGCCATACGGGCTCGGCTTCCGTGACCCAACCACCGCCACAGCGAGACTGTCTTCGTACCGCAGCGTCCCCCAGATATAGAGCACCGGAGGTGGTTCAGGGATCCAGCGTAACGCCTCAGGATAGTCGGCCTCTCCCAAGGTCGTTACGCGAATCTCGGTGGTCTGCAGACGTTCCATCTCGCGGGCAAAGGCCCGCCCCTGCTGCACCACCCCGAGCTTCTCAGTGAGCCCAGGGAGCGCGACCTCTAAGCGGGACACGCCCTCCTCCTGCAGACGTTGCACAGCGCCTGGAGCGGCCACATACTGCGCCAATTGGGTACGCAGGGCTGGCCATGTCATACAGGCTATATTGAGAGCCAGCCATGGGAGTTTGGTTGTGAACTCCTCGGGAGCTTTCGTTGTACTGGATACCACCAGTTTCTCTCCCTTTCCTCCTAGCGGCCGTCTCTTACACTCCAGGCGCCGCGTTGCTTGGCCCGTTGGATAGCCGCGGCCGCCTCTTCTGGCGCATAGTTCCGAGGAATCACAAAGATCTGCCTGGGGAAAATGAGGTCAGGATCGCGAATTTGCTGGCTGTTGGCTTTATAGATTAACGGCCACATAAAAGGATTGTGATAGATCTGCTCACGCCCTGAAATACCCCACAGCGTATCCCCACGCTGCACCGCATAGCGTTCCGGCTGTATTGCCGGCGCGCGGCTGGCGGTGACCACGCCGGAACGCTGCAGCAGCTCTTCGGCCCGTAAGCAGTCGGCCAGGGCATTGTCCAGACGATTGGCAGCACGCTCAGCCTCGCCAGTGTCCAGCAGCGCATGGGCTTGCTCCGCAGCGAGTTCAGCACTGGCCAGAGCACCCCTGGCGTCCGCCAGGTCTGCGGCTCTGGCGCCAGCGGATTCTGCGGTCTGCAGCGTCTGCCGCGTCCTTTCTATGCAGGGCGAGACCCGTGTCAGGCGCGCCTGGGCCTGCACCTGGAAGTCTGTCCCCTCAGGACGACCCTCTGGTTGACTGGCCAGCGCCGCACGTAGGGAAGCAATCGGTGCACCGACACTCACCTCGCGGGTACTACGCAGGATCTGGGCTGTTGCCGTCCGCTCATAAACTCTTACCACAGTGAGTTCACCGATCACGTCACGCGGCACCCGAATGAGACGCCCGGTAAACGGATGGACACTGCTACGACTGTCCTGGAACACCGCATAGCGATCACCCACTTCGACGCCTTGCAGCCGCCCCTGATCGAGAATGACGGTATCACCTGCACTCACTGAGACACGGTCTTCTTGCGTTGCGATAATCAAGCCTGTGATGTTTTGCTCGGTGACGCTGGAAGCCGTTTGGGCGTCGCCGACGTGCGGTGCGGCAGTCACACTCAGCAGCGTGATGAGCACAGCCAGAAGCTTCGAGCACAGATAGCGCCTGCATTGCATGGATATGACCTCCTGCGGTAGGGCGTCACATGCCCATCCCGCGCCCGATGGTGGTCTGACCAGCCGGAGGACTACCCAGCCGTCAGGCGTCGTTAGCTGGCGTACCAGGCCATGGTACCCAGCGCCTCCCTGTTTTACAACGAGAGCACTTCGAAATGCCCGTGCGGCATGTCGTTATCACCCTGGATCGCCAGGGTTATGTGCCAGGTGTGCTCCAACGCTGCCACATGCACCCTTTCCTCATTGTACAACATGGCCGCCACCGTGGGGTGCACATTGAGCATGACCTTTTTGGCGTAGGGGGTCACGCGCATGACACGTTGGATCTCACGCAATACCTTGGAACACACTGCCGCTGCGGATTCCATACGTCCGGTGCCGTTGCAGTAGGCACAGGGTTCACAGAGCACCTGGTCGAGACTGGCCCGCACGCGTTTGCGCGTCATTTCGACGAGACCGAACTCCGATATTTGCAGAATCTTGGTGCGGGCCCGGTCATGCCGCAGCGCCTCTTCCAGCACCTGGAACACGAGCTGTTTATCCTCGTCCGTATCCATATCGATAAAATCAATGATGACCAAGCCACCGATATTTCGCAAGCGGAGTTGGCGCACAATCTCGTGCACGGCTTCGAGATTCGTGGTGAGCATCGTCGCCGCCGGATCGCTCTTGCCGACAAACCGTCCGGTGTTGACATCAATGGCCACGAGCGCTTCGGTGTGATCAATGATGATATAGCCACCCGATTTCAGCCAGACTTTGCGTTGCAAGGCGCGTTCGATTTCTTTTTCGATGCCAAAGGCCTCGAACAGCGGCACCGTCTCCTGATACAGGACGAGATTTGCCGCCAGATGGGGTAAGTCCGCAGCCTGGAGGAAGGCCCGGGCGCGTTCGTAGGCTTCGACGTCATCAACAATGACCCGCTCGACCTCAGGGGTCAAAAAATCACGCAGCGTGCGCAGGACGAGGTCAACTTCTTGGTGCACCAGACAGGGAGCGCTCACCTGCCGTGCGGTATGTTGCACGTGCTGCCAGAGGGCCGTGAGAAAGTGCAGATCCGCCTGCAATTCCTGCGGCGAGGCCCCGGCGCTGAGCGTGCGTATAATGCAGCCCATCCCCTCTGGGAGGAAGGCTTTGATGCAGGCGCGCAACCGTTCCTTTTCCACCTCCTCAGGGATACGGCGTGAGACGCCAATGTGCTCGACCCCAGGCATGAGGACGAGATAGCGTCCGGCCAGTGACAGATAGGTCGTCAGGCGACAGCCCTTGGTCCCCAGCGGTTCTTTGGCCACTTGTACCAGGATCTCCTGACCTTCCTCAAGGAGGGTTTCAATGGCGTAGGCCGGCTCGGGAGGCAAGGCGGGGTGGGGCTCTGCCCCATCACGGCTCGTGTCCAAGTCGAGCGGGGCGGTCTCATGACCCCATGGTGGAATATGCGGGTCGACAAGAATGTCAGAGACATGCAGAAAGCCGGCTTTTGGGAAGCCAATATCCACAAAAGCGGCTTGCATCCCAGGCAGAATTTTCGCCACACGCCCGCTATAGACGTTGCCAACGAGACCGTGGTTCGTATGGCGCTCGATGAACAGTTCAGTCACAATACGCTGTTCCAGCAGCGCGATACGCGTCTCACGTGGTGTGGCATTCACAACAATGTCGCTCAATAGCTAGCTCCTTAGGCAGAATAGAGGCATTATAATGAGCCTTGACGAGGTTGACAAGCGAGGTTTAGGACGGAAACATACCAGACTTAAAGCGCCGCATGCGCACATTCATTAACAGCCCTAGGCACAGAAACGTCATGACCAGTGATGAGCCACCGTAGCTCATCAACGGCAGCGGCAGACCAATAATAGGCACTAAGCCGATGGTCATGCCGACTATTCAAAAAAATTTGCACGGCCAGCATGGTCACCACCCCTGTGGCGACGAGTGCCCCTAGGCGATCGCGCGACCGATAGGCAATGCTAAAACCATGCACGAGCAGACAGCCAAAGAGACACAGTAGCAGTACGACTCCGACAAAACCAACTTCTTCTGCCAACACGGCAAAAATAAAATCCGTATGACGCTCGGGCAGAAAGCTCAGGCGGCTCTGGGTGCCAGCCAGCAGGCCTTTCCCCCACAATCCTCCTGAGCCAATGGCGATCTTGGATTGCCAGCTATGGTAGCCTGCGCCCAACAAGTCAGGCTGCGGGTTCAACAGCGTTACAAGCCGTTCGCGCTGATAGTCTTTGAGCACCAGCGTCCAGGCCAGCGGTACAACGCCCACACCGAGCAGGAGCAGGGTGAGGAGGGTGGTGCGACGCAGGCCGATCATGAGGGCCATGACGCCCAGAAGGACCACCAAAACCATCGCCGTGCCCAGGTTCGGTTGTTTGACAATTAACACAAAAGGCAGGCCCACCAGGAGCACGGGGAAGAGGAGACCACGGAAGGTCAGCGAGGCCGTACCGGCCGGCGTATGTTCGGTAAAATAGCGGGCCAGTACGAGGATGAGTACAGGTTTCGCCAGCTCAGAGGTTTGCACGTGCCAGGGCCCGAGTACCAGCCAGCGCTGCGACCCATTCACGACCCGACCGAACAGGAGCACAATGACCAGGCTGACTAACAAGGCCCCGTACAACACGTAGGCATGCCGGCAGAGCGTCTGGTAATCAATACACAGTATGGCAAACATACTGACCAGCCCGATCACGGCCCACACCAGTTGTTTCAAATGCATGCCACTGGGGCCTTCAAGACGCTCAGACGTGGCACTGTAGAGCAAGACGATACTCACGCAGACAATGGCGAGGGATAAGGCCAGCGTACCCCAATCAAAGTTCATTGCCAGCCGCCGATCAAAGGCCACACGCCACCTCCGAGGGACACTCACCGCGCGAGATTGGTAGTCTTAAGAGGCATAGCGGCGACAGGATAGCTCTGCCGCAGATAGGCTTCAATAAGCGTCTTGGCATAGCCGGCAAATTGACTACCCCCTTTGCCAGCGTGCTCAATCATGACGACGACGGCAATGCGTGGCGCCTCAAACGGTGCGTAGGCGACGAACCAGGCATGATGGCGGTACTGTTCCGGCAGGTATTGCTGCCGGCCCGGTGACGCGTTGTGGTCTGGGAGCTGCACGACCTGGGCGGTGCCCGTTTTTCCCGCGATGGCAATCTGGTCATGGTGGGCCAGTTTCCCAGTGCCTTTCGGGTCATTCACGACGCTCCACAGTCCTTGCTGGATGGCAGCGACGTACTGCGGCGGCACCCGGAGTTGGTGCAGCACTGTGGGGGCCGTGTCCATCGGTGTGGGGGCATGCAGCATTTCTTGGCGCAGCACAATAGAGGGCTTGTACAGGGTGCCCCCATTGGCCAGGGTCGCGATCATATTCGCTACCTGCAAAGGGGTGGTCATGGTATACCCCTGGCCAATGGCCACCGAGAGGGTTTCCCCAGCATACCAGGGTTGGCCGCGGACCCGGCGTTTCCACTGGCTGGAAGGGATCAGGCCACTCTTCTCTAAGCCAGCCGCGAAACCCGTCGGTTGGCCAAAGCCAAAAGCCTGTGCATAGTGGGCAATACGGTCCACGCCCAGGAGTTGTCCAACATGATAAAAATAGACATCACACGACTGGGTTAAGGCCTGGCGTAGCTGCACGCAGCCATGGCCGGACGATCTCCAGTCACGGAAGGTATGCTCCCCATAATAATAATAGCCAGGACAGCACACAGTGGTAGATGGTGTGATCACCCCATCCGCGAGAGCCGCCAGAGCCGTGACAATCTTGAACACAGAGCCAGGCGGATACTGTCCTTGCGTCGCACGGTTGTGCAACGGAAAATGCGGATCGGTGCTCAACGCCCGCCATGTAGCGGGAGAGGGACGAGGGACGAAGGCGTTCGGATCAAAGGCCGGCTGGCTCGCCAGAGCGAGAATCTGGCCGTTACGCGGGTCGAGGGCCACGATGGAACCGCTGTGACCTTCGAGGAGACGCTCGGCGAGCTGTTGTAACGGGAGATCGAGGGTCAGCACGAGATCCATACCGGGCGTGGCTGGGCGCGCCGCGATGACTTGTGTTTCACGCCCAACGGCATCGACCTCTACCTGGCGGAGCCCGGGCTGACCGCGGAGCACGTCTTCGAAGGCCTGTTCGAGCCCGGTCTGGCCCACCAGATCGCCCGGATAGTAGCCGAGGTCTTTACTCTGCTGGAGTTGCACCTCGTTAATTTCCCCGAGGTAGCCCAGCAGGTGCGCCGCCAGCGCGCTGTAGGGATAGGTCCGTAATGGCTCCACTTCGATGAACATCCCCGGAAAGTCCATACGGTGCTCAGCGAAATAAGCGACCTGATCACGTGGGAAGTCACGCTGAATCGGCACGGGTTTTAACGCTGCGGCACGCCGGCGTGGTCGCAGCGTCTCAGGGTCGATATCAATGCTCAGCGTCCGCAGGAGCGGCGCGAGTTCGTCCCGCGGGGGGAGATCAGCAGGAATGGCCATCAGCGTGTACGCCGCACGGTTATCTACCAGCACATACCCGTGACGATCCAGGATCTTGCCGCGCAGACTCTTCGTACGCAGACTGCGCAGGCGGTTCTGTTCAGACAAGCGCAGGAAGGATTCTCCCTGGAGGACCTGGAGTTGCCACGTCCGTCCCAGCAACAGGCAGAGACTGATCAGTACGACCGTCATCAAACCCCACAAGCGCCGACGGAAACCATCATCATATGGCGGCAAAGGCCGCTGCATATAGATGATCTCATCGTTGCAGGTGCCAGGTTCTCCGGGGCTGCTATAGCGTGCCATGGCTCTAGCCTTTGTGCGGACGTATATGGCCATACTGCATAACGCTCTGGAGTCCGTAATAGACGCACGGCGCCAACAGGATACTGAGCAGGGTCTGTTGTACGAACGTACTGAACACGACGGGCAACGCCAGGCTCGGTAGCTGGAAGACCATCAGCACCACCAGGCGTGCCAGAGTATCGACTGTCACGGCCAGACAGGTAAAGAGCACCTGGACCGTCAGACTCTGGACGTGCACGTGCCGCGATAAGGTGTGGACCACAAAGGCCGTGAGCGTTTTACTGAGGGCGCTGAGTCCCAACACCTCGCTGGAAAGCGCGTCTTGACTGAGCCCAGTGAGAAACCCTAACACCAGGGCCCGCTTCCAACCCCAAAAGAGGCTGAAATATACCACCACCATTAGGGTGAGATCCACCCGCAAGCCGGGGCCAACCGTGAACAATAAGGGACTGGTTTGCGCCAGCAGCGCGAGCAAGACCGCCGTCGCGTACACTGCACTGAACATAGGTTAGGGTACCAGGACCAGCACTTCCTCCAACTGCGCCAGGTCCACCGCCGGTTGGACCTCGACTTCATGGAAGAGACCTTGAGGTTTTTGATGCACGGCAGCAACGGTGCCAATCAGCAGGCCCTTGGGATACACCTCTCCGAGACCGGACGCCACCACCGTATCGCCCACTTGAATATCAGCGTGCAGATCGACATAGCGCAGCTCACAGAGACGCCGGGTCTTCCCGACCACAATCCCACGCGCTCGGGTCCGTTGAATGAGCGCATCCACGGCGCTACGCCGATCGGTCAGCAGGAGCACCGTGGCATAGTGCGGTGCCATCTCGATCGTGCGTCCCACCAGTCCCTGATGGGTGGCCACCGCGATGTCCTTCCGAAGACTATCCCGACTGCCCTTGTTAATTGTAACCACTTCTGACCACGGACTGGGATCGATACCCACCACTTCGGCCACCACGGCTTGTGGAAAGGCCAGGGCACGAAACCCGAGGAGTTCGCGCAGGCGCTGCTGTTGCACGTAGGCTTCCTGGTAGTGAGTCAGTTGCCCTTGCAGCACTTCCACCTGCTGGTGCAGGCGCACGTTCTCCTGGCGTACGTGCACAAGATTGATATAGCCATTCCAGACGCCACTGAGGCGTTGTGCGAGACTCGCAATGGCTTGTTGGAGCGGCATCACCGCTGAGAGTCCCAGACGTTCGAACAGCGAGGTCTGCGGCGCCAGACGGGTGTTGAACGTGGTCAGGGTGAGCGCCAACAGGAGCAAACAGAGGAGGAGGGCGATGGGTTTCCAGCGCTCTGTGAGAGCTTTCATCGTGCTCGTCCCCAGGCCCTCAATCAGACGGAGACTTTGCGGAGCAAATCCAACTCGTCCAGCAGCCGGCCAGCCCCCAGGACCACGGCTGACAGAGCGTCCTCGGCAATCGTCACAGGCAAGCCCGTTTCTTCCCGCAGGAGCACATCCAAGCCGCGCAACAGCGCGCCCCCTCCCGCCAGCACAATCCCTTGGTCGATGATGTCTGCCGCCAGCTCCGGTGGCGTGCGTTCCAACGTAATACGCACCGTTTCGACAATGTTGCCGATCGGTTCGGCCAGGGCTTCGCGAATCTCCGTGTCATTGATCAGGAGCGTTTTCGGAATCCCAGCCACCAAATCGCGGCCCTTGACCTCGAGGGCAAGCGTTTCGCCAACAGGCACGGCTGACCCCAGACGCACTTTAATTTCCTCACCCGTGCGCTCGCCAATGAGCAGGTTATATTTACGCTTGATATAATTGACGATCGTTTCGTCCATGACATCACCGCCAATGCGCATCGACCGGCTGTACACAATCCCGGAGAGGGAAATGACGGCAACTTCGGTGGTACCCCCGCCAATATCGACAATCATGTTCCCCGAGGGCTCTTGGATGGGGAGCCCCACACCGATGGCAGCCGCCATCGGTTCCTCGATGAGACGAGGGCTCTTGGATGGGGAGCCCCACACCGATGGCAGCCGCCATCGGTTCCTCGATGAGATACACTTCGCGGGCGCCGGCAGATTCTGCCGAATCGCGCACAGCCCGTTTTTCCACCTGCGTGATGCCGGACGGCACACCAATAACAATGCGCGGGCGTACCAGGGTGCGGCGATTATGCACTGCAGTGATAAAATACTTCAGCATGGCCTCGGTGATTTCAAAATTTGCAATCACGCCATCCTTCATAGGACGAATCGCTACAATGCTGCCAGGGGTGCGACCGAGCATGCGCTTGGCTGCCATGCCCACCGCCAGCACCTGCTTGGTATCTCGATGCACGGCGACCACGGACGGTTCGCGCAGCACCACCCCTTTGCCGGCCATGTAGACCAGGGTGTTGGCCGTTCCAAGATCAATAGCCAGATCGTTTGAAAAGAGTCCGTACAGCGAATGAAGCACCAACGCCCTTGCCTCCCTCGCGCGGGTCTGCACCATGTTCCGTCTCTGATTGGTGGCCCCCAACTATAACGAGAAACAGGGTGGTTGACAATGTGAATATGCGCCAGTCCCTGCCAGGCTCGCAGGGAGTATGGTTGCAAAATTTCCAGCATTTTCTAGAATGAACAGCAGGGACCGAGCACAGCACAGCGGAGGCCATGACGTGCCTCCTGTAGGGGAAGCGTATGTTGCAATGGATGCGAAACGCCCAGACCTGGGTCATTAAGGGAGTGCTCCTGGCCGTCGTCCTGGCCTTTGTTGTCACCATTTTTTATCAGTGGGGCGTGCGTTCGGGTGGTGGCCCAACCCGCTCAGAGGTCGCGACGATTTTTGGCCAGCCGATCAGCGTACGTGAATTCCAGAATGTCTATAATGCGCTGCAGCAACAGTATCGTGCTATCTTTCGTATGCAAGAGGTAGACCTCGACGCCCAGTTTAATTTCCGCGAGATGGCTCTGGAAGAGCTGGCAAAACGCGCCATCCTCTTGCGCCTGGCCCAGCAATATGGGGTGGTGATCACGCAGCAAGAACTCGAAGACGCCATCGCTACGATGGCGTCTTTCCAGGAGCAGGGGCGGTTCAGTTTCGCACGCTATCAGGCGCTATTGCGGAGTCAGGTACCCCCCATTGCACCGCGTCAGTTCGAGGCGCAACAGCGGCAAGCTCTTTTACTCCAGAAGGTCATCACTCTGCTCACGGAGGGGATCCAGGTGCCGGACGCCGAAGTCGAACAGACGTATCGTCACGACAATGAACGGATCGCTGTACGCTATGTCATGCTGACGGCGTCATCGTTTGAGACCCATGTGGCCATGACGGACGAGGAGCTGCAGGGTTACTATGAGGCGCATAAAGAAGCGTATCGTGACCCAGAGCAGCGGCAGATCCGCTACGTGGCGATTCCTTTGCAGCGCTTTACGCAGCACTACAATCCCTCCGCGGAGGAAGTGAACGACTACTATACACGTCATCTTGAAACCTTCCAGCGCCCGGAGCAAGTGCGGGCGCGGCATATTCTCTTCAAAGTCGCCTCATCGGCCACCCCAGAGCAGGAGGCGCAAGACCGTACGCGCGCCGAAGCGGTGTTAGCCGCGTTGCGGAATGGTGAGGATTTTGCGACCTTGGCCAAACAGCACTCAGAAGATACGGCGACGGCGGGGCAGGGGGGCGACCTCGGCTATTTCCCGCGTGGGCACATGGTCGCACCGTTCGAGGAAGCCGCTTTCTCGCTGCCGGTGGGGCAACTCAGTGACGTGGTACGTACCCCCTTTGGATGGCATATTATACGGGTTGAGGACAAGCGCGAAGCGGGCACCAAGCCCCTCGCCGAGGTCGAAGCAGAGATCCAGGACAAAATTCGTGAGGAGAAAGCCCGCGATGCCGCAGCAGCGTTTGTCGATGACTTGCTGACCGCCTTCGAGGCCAATCCCCAGCAGTTTGTCGCCCTGGCTCAGCAGCACGAGCTCGAGGTCGTGACGACCCCGTTTATCCCTGCGACTGGACGGGTGGAAGGCGTGGAGGGTGTGCCTGACCTCATGAAGCGTGTTTTCGCCATGCCTGAACTTGGCGTGGATACCCAGCAGGGGCAGGATGGCACAAATTATATTTTCCAAACTGCTACGATTCGTCCAGCGACGATTCAGGAATTCAGTGCTGTGAAAGACCGTGTCACGCAGGATCTCCGGGCGCAAAAAAGCATAGAACTGGCACGGCAACAGGCGGAGGAGTGGGCCACGCAGGTGCGCGCTGGCACATCTCTGGCTGAGCTGGCTACGGCGCCATCTGTCCAGGTGGCGGAGACCGGCTTGTTCAAGCGTCGTGACCCTGTGCCCCAGTTCGGCCAGAAGACTGCCTTCAGCCGTGTGGCTTTTGGCCTGCAGGTGGGCGCCGTCGGTACAGCGCACGATGGCCCACATTATTTTGTGCTCCAGGTGACGGAACGCCAGCCGGCTGACATGCAGGCCTACGGAGCAGACAAGGCTGAGTATCGCCAAAAGCTCATTGACCAGAAGCGGCAGCAGGCGGCGGCAGGTTTTCAGCAGTTCTTGCATGCCGAATACCAGAAACTGCGGCAACAGGGAGATATCGTCGTCAATCGCGAATACGTTTTTTAACCGCGGACGCTGGCGGGTGTCCTGGAAAGCCTACTTGACAAGTGACCGCCGGTGTCTATATATGTTCGCCCCACATGGCGTGCAGAACCGTATCTGTGAAAGGAGAGGTTACAATGGCTATTGTCGTACGCATTCCTACGCCCTTACAGAAGTTCACCAAAAATCAGAGTGAAGTACCAGCGCGTGGGGCCACGGTCGCAGACGTTCTCGACAATCTGGAAGAGCATTTTCCCGGTCTCCGGGAGCGCTTGGTGGATGACCGGGGCAGCATTCGGAAGTTCATCAACTTCTACCTCAATGATGAGGACATTCGCTTTATGGATGGGGAGAAGACAGCCCTGAAGGACGGAGATGAACTAGCCATTATTCCGGCCATTGCTGGAGGATGTGCGTAGACCGGAAGTGAGTGGATGTATGGCAATAGACAACCTTGCAGAACATCTCTTACAGACCTGTATAGCTTATCAGCACGATGTTGCCTTGATTCACCTTGATGTCCCTCCTGGTGACGCACGCGAGGTGCGTCTGGCAGAGGCCATGGCGCACGCCGCAGAAGCGTGCACCCCTGCAGCCATTGAGATGCTCCAGCGGCTGCGCACAGAGGCGCTAGCGTCGCAGCAGGGGGCTTTGCAGCGTTTGCAGGGCTGGACGTTGAGTATGCATGTACGCAGCGCCCTGTTGCCGATGCAGCGGGAGATCCAGACACGCCAGCGCACCGCGACCTGTCTGGTGGATGAGGAGCCTATCCCACTGCGCGCCAGTTTTGCCGCCATGGCGGCGGAGACACGGCGTGATCGTCGGGCCGCCATCGAAGCGGCGGTGGGCCTGCAACTGCGGGAGCTCAACGAGCTGTTCGAGGCCCAGTTCAAAGCTGTAAGCGCTCTTGCTGACCACCTGAGATATGCGTCATTGGAAGCCCTCTGGACTGACGTCCTGCAGGTAGAACCGGCGACACTTCAGGATGTCGCTACTCAGATTTTAACCAGTACCCATGAGGTCTACCGCGATCTTCTGACCTGGGCCGTACGGCGCCGTTTGCGTCTTCCGCCTGGCCAGCTACGACGTCACGATATTCTGGCCCTGTTCACCTTCCCCGAATATCAGGCGTATTATCAGCCGGGGACAGTGGTCGCCGGCCTGCAAACGTGCCTGCGCGAGATGGGGCTCGCCCCTATCGTCGATGGGCGATTGGAGTGGCGTGAACGGTCGGCACAGTTTGGTCCACCCGAGGCCCTCGCCTTGCACGTTCCAGATGAAATTGTCTTGAGCTATGCGCAGGTGCAGGGTCTCAAGGGCGCGGAAGCCTTCGCCGGCGCCAGCGGACGTGCCTTGCTGTGGGCCTACACCTCCCCCGAGCTTTCGCCTATCAATCGCGCCCTCGGCGATCCCGCGCTGCTCGAAAGCAACGCCCAGTTGTTCGCGGAGTTGCTGGCAGACCCGCAGTGGTTATCTCCGTATTTCGGGGTGAGCGTTGACCAGAATTATGCCGCGTGGCGCTGCCTCGACCGCTTGTACCGTTTACGGCGTTTCCTGGGCCGTTTCTTGTACACACGGCATTTGTACACCACCAATTCGCTGGCTGGGGCCTCGGAAGCGTATCGTGACATCATGATGGACGCCTGTCATGTCGACTACTCCCAGGAGTACTACTTACTCGATTGGGACTGGGACTATACGAGCCTGACGGTCCTGCGCGGTTGGAGTCTCACCGCTGCCCTGCTGGGAGCGCTGCACGAGCAGTTTGCGGCAGATTGGTTTCGCAATCCCGAGGCCGGAGAGTGGCTACGCCAGTACTGGTATAGCGCTTTGGGAGAGCGTCTCGAAGACCTCCGTGATCGCTTCTTAGGGACTGCCTGGGATGCCGAGCTGTTCGCCACAGCGCTGGTGCGCCAGGATGGGGCATGGTAAGCCGGCAGCGCGCTACTGCCGGCGCGTGTCACTATGGCCCCAAGCATTGGAGTTTTGGCAAGAGAGAGGCTAGGGCGGCGCTGCGAATGCCTGTGAGGATGCGTGGGGATGAAGATGATCCGGCGTTGTGTCGGCATCGCATGGTTCTTATGGGCTGGTATCGTCGTCTCCCTGGTGGGCGGATGTGCGTCGTCTGGACAGATGCGCACGCAGGCCGATGATCACTATCGTCTGGCGCAGTCGTATCTGAGTAATGAATCCCCCCTCCTGGCCGAACAGGAAATTCGCAAAGCTCTCACCTTGCGTCCGGACGATGCGCGGTATCTCGAGTGCCTGGCCTTAATTCATCAGATGCAAGTCTATCAGGCTCAGGGAACCTTGAATCTCACCCGCCTCCAACTCGCCGAAGAGGCGTATCGTGCCGCGCTTCGGCAGGCGGATGCGCCACCATCTGTTTTAGTGAATTACAGTACGGTTCTCCTTCTGCAGGAGCGCCCAGACGAGGCGATGGTGATGGCCCAGCGGGCTTTGCAGATGCCGGGATATGACCAACCAGCGCGGGCCTATACGAACATTGGTATTGCCTATCTGAAAAAAGGGGCCTTCACCCAGGCCGCAGAACACTTCCGGAAGGCCATTGACTATCAGGCCAACTTGCCGGAGGTGCACCATAATCTCGGCATTGCCTACGCCGGCCTGGGCCGGCGTGCTGAAGCCATCCGGGCATTTCGTGAGGCCATCCGCTTTCGGCCGTCTTATGTTGATGCCCACCTTGGTCTCGGGAAGGTGCTCCTGGAAGAGGGGCGGAAAGACGAGGCCCGGGTTGCGTTTGAGCGTGTCATTGCGCTCGCTCCTGGGAGCGATATGGCCGCTGATGTGCGGGAGCAACTTAAATCCCTTGTCCCCTAGCGGGAGGGTGGTATGCCAGTTGATTTTGACTCCCTTGGTAGCTATCTGCGCCAGGAGCGTGAACGGCAACAGGTGTCGCTACAGGAGATAGCTGCAGCTACCAAGATCCAATGCAAATTTCTCGAAGCGTTGGAACACGATGCGTATGCCCAGTTACCAGCCACTCCCTTTGTCGTCGGATTCTTGCGGGCGTATGCCCAGTATGTCGCCCTTGATCCAGAGACGGTGCTGACAGCCTATCGGTCATTACATCGGGCACCCGAGCCTCCTGAGGTGGCGCCTCGGCCTGTGCCGACGCCCACCCCGTCACCCCAACGGGGGCAACTCATACGCCTCGGGGTGTTTCTCGCGGTGTTTGGCGTCATCACGGGCCTGGTGCTCCACGAATTGCGACGCGGACAGCCGACCCGGAGTCCAGTGGCATCTTTTCCCGTGGTGTTGCCAGGGCAAGCGGAAAAGCCCCCAGATGCCCCAGGACCAGTGACGCCGGTGGTGTCGCGGCCCGAGCCTCCTGCCGCACGGGGAGAGCAAGGCCCAGGCCTCACAGCGCTGGGTGCCTCTGAAGCTGCCTCACTCCCCGCGCCGCGCAAAGAAGGGGGAGGAACTGACAGCCCAGGCGCACTGGTGTTACAGGCGACAGCCGTGGCAGCCACCTGGCTACAGGTCGAAATTGATGGGGACAAGCGCCATGCCCTGCTCCTGGCCTCTGGCAAGAGTGTGCAATGGGAAGCCAGTGAACGTTTTCGGCTCACCGTTGGCAACGTCCGCGGCATCCGGCTGGCCTTGAACGGACAGGAGATCTCGCTGCAGTCAGGGCGCAGTAATATAAGGCGCGATATGCTGCTGACGCGTGCGCTCTTACACTAAGTGCTGCGCCCGGCTACTGCGTAGGGCTTATTACCCCCGCCAGTTTGGCGGGGGGGTGTGTCGAGCCAATTAGCCGTGCGCCGCACCCCCGCCAGTTTGGCGGGGCGCTCCATGTGTATCAAGAAAGACGATAGTGATGGCGCCTAGCGCGGGAATCCCCCTATCTCCGAGTGGGACGACACGGCTCTATGGGATCATGGGCTATCCCATAGCCCATTCGTTATCGCCTCTGATGCAGACCTTTGCCTTCCAACAACAACACCTGGACTGTGTCTATCTGCCTTTTCCTGTTGCTCCCGAACGGCTGGCCGCGGCGGTGGCCGGTGCAGTCGCCCTGGGGGTGTGCGGCTTCAATGTGACGATTCCGCACAAGGAGGCGATCATGGCACATCTGGATGAGATATCGCCGGCGGCGCGCACTATTGGCGCCGTGAATACGGTACATGTTCGAGATGACAGAACCATTGGGTATAATACTGATGGTGAGGGATTTCTTCAGCCGCTGCATGCCCTACATGTACCGTTAACGACGACCACGACGTGTATGTTAGGGGCTGGCGGCGCGGCACGCGCTGTCGCCATGGCGTTGCTGGAGGCGGGCTGCCCGGTATTGGTGCTGGCGAATCGGACGTACGAACGTGCGGCACGCCTCGTGGCCGTCCTCCAAGGGTATTTTCCACAGGCGCAGGTGCGGGCGGTGCCGCTGGCAGAGGCTGCCAGTGTGGCACGGCAGAGTGGCTTGCTGATCAACGCCACGTCAGTGGGATTGCATGACGCCAGCGAGGTCTTGCTGCCTGACACCTGCTTTCACCCTGACCAGGTGGTTTACGATCTCATCTATCGCCCCTTATACACGCCACTGCTGCAGGCGGCACAGCGCTGTGGAGCGATGATTGTGCCGGGCCTTGACATGCTGATTGGACAGGGGGCAGCAGCCTTCCAGATCTGGACCGGGATGCCGTTTCCAGTAGAGGCTGTACGTCGCCTGCTCCAGCCCTTCTTTACCACAGCCTCGTAGGAGAGCGGGGGCAGGGGCAGAGCAGGAGAGTGTTGAGGAGGAAAGGCCATGCCCGTCTTTCGTTATACTGGGAAAACCCGTGCTGGAGCGCCGCAGCGAGGCGAGATCGAGGCCAGCGATCGCGCTTCCGCCACGGCCGTGCTCCGGCAACGGCAGATTTTGGTCACGTCGATCAGGCCAAAACCCAAAGCGCTGCAGATTAAAATTCCAGGTTTCGGGAGCAAGATCACTGAGCAGGAGGTGGTGATCTTCACCCGGCAGTTTGCCACGATGATTGAGGCGGGGTTGCCGCTCGTACAGTGTCTGGATATCCTGGCCCGGCAGTCTGAAAACAAAGAGTTTGCCAGGGTGATTGGTCAGGTCAAAACGGATGTGGAGTCAGGCGACAGTTTTGCGGACGCCCTCCGCAAGCACCCCAAGGCCTATAGCGACTTCTATGTGAATATGGTCGAGGCCGGTGAGGCTGGCGGGATCCTCGATACGATTCTGGCGCGTCTGGCAGCCTATATGGAGAAGGCCGCGGCCTTAAAAAGCCAGGTCAAGGGCGCCATGGTCTATCCGGCCGTGATTATTGGTATTGCCGCCATCGTTGTGGTGTTCTTGCTGCTCTATGTCATTCCGGTCTTCGCCGAGATGTTTTCCAGTTTTGGAGGGACGCTCCCGGCACCTACCCGGTTTGTCATGTTCCTGAGCGATGTCGTCAAAAATTACATCCTGTACGTCATCCCCGTGGTGGGCCTACTGATCTGGCTCTTCAAGCGCTTTTATAAGACCGCGAAGGGCAAACTTACGGTGGACACGCTGCTCCTCAAATTGCCCGTGTTTGGTCCCCTCATTCAGAAGGTAGCCGTGGCAAAGTTTACACGCACCCTCGGCACGCTCGTGAGCAGTGGTGTGCCGATTATTGATGGGTTGGAAATCACGGCCCGCACGGCTGGCAATAAAGTGGTGGAAGGCGCGGTGTTATCGATCATCAGCAGTATCAAGGAGGGGCAAACCATTGCTGAGCCTTTAGGCCGGCAGGCCATTTTTCCACCCATGGTGGTGCAGATGATCGAGGTCGGTGAGAACGCCGGCGCCCTCGACGCCATGCTCAACAAAATTGCGGATTTCTACGACCAGGAAGTGGATACGGCGGTGGCAGCGCTCACGAAACTGATGGAACCCATGCTCATGGTGTTCCTCGGGGTGATCATTGGCGGGATGGTCATAGCTATGTATCTGCCGATCTTCAAGCTCGCTGGTGCTATTGAATAGATGATACAGTTCTTTGCCGATCTCCAGCCGCGGCCCACGGTGAGTGGGATCACGGGTGGTGCGAAAGCCTACTTTCTGGCACGTCTGTTTGTCGAGAGCGGCGTGTCACTGGTGGTGGTCACGCCTGATGCACACCAACGTGACGTGCTCTACGACGACCTCCAAGGTCTCCTCGCCGGTATGCCGGACGCTCCACCACACTGGCAGGGACTTGAGAGCGTCGTCTGTCGCTACCTCCACCAAGCTCCGCTGTCTGCTGACGTCATTGCGTTCCAGCAACACCAGGCCCTGGTATCATATCAACCCCTCTGGCGCCTCCTGGGCGATGATCCTGTGGTGGTGGTCATGGCGGCGGAGGCGCTGCGCTACCGCGTGCTGCCGCCCCACCAGCTGCAGTCCTGCTTGCTGCCAGTGCATATCGGGGCGTCGTTTTCCTTGTCAGATCTCGCCACCACATTGGTGGAGCGCGGCTATCGCCGCGTGTCAATGGTCGAAACGGTGGGCGAGTTTGCCTTGCGCGGGGGGATTCTCGACGTGTTCTCCCCAGGGCAAACGCACCCGGTACGTATCGAGTTTTTTGGCGAGGACGTCGAATCCATCCGGGCCTTTGATGTGCCAACACAAACGTCTACTGCGACGCTCCAGACGGTCGTCATCGCCCCCGTATTTCCCCTGGGCCGACAGCAGGGGCAGCGCCAGGATGGTGTGACACGTCTGCGGGCCCATCTGGCCGCGCAAGGATGGTCGGAGGCGTCCATCACCGCGAGTCTCGACCGCTGGCAGGAGCAGTTGCCCAGTGCCTGGCCCTGGGGCATCGCGACATTTTTTTACGACACTTTGTGTTCCCCGCTTACCTACCTGCCAGCGACTGGCCTCCTCTGCGGTGTCGACGTTGAGGAACTGTACCTGACGTTGGCCCAACTCCCACCCCCAGATTCGATGCGCCTGGGTGAGACGACCGTCACACTGCCGGAGGCGCACCTGCTTCCTGACACAGTCATGATCCAGCAGCAGTTGCAGGAGCGCATCGATGTCGCCATGGTGCGCTATGATACGCCGGACTTGACACGGACAGCCACGGTCTTCCGACCCCACGGTACGCCGCAGTTTTTCGGAGGACTTGAGCGCTTCATCACCCAGATACGGCAGTGGCAGGCCGCCGACTTGTGTATTGTGGTACTCTGTCATTCCGCCCTGGAAGTGCGGCGTATGCAGGAACTGTTCGCGTCGTACAACCTCACCAGTCGCCCTATAGCGACATGTACCGCCGTCCTCTCCGACGATGTGCTCCGTCCTGGAGCGCTGCTGTTGAGTGTCGGCCATCTCAGCCAGGGCTTTGTCTGGTCCGAGATGCACCTTGTGATCCTGCGCCACGCCGATATTTTTGGCGAAAAGAAACAGGAACAACCACCTGCGGCCCGCCGTCGACCGCAGTTCCTCAACGACTTTGCTACCCTCCGTCCCGGTGAACACGTCGTGCACATCGACTACGGGGTTGGACGCTATCGGGGCATGACGTTTCTCGACGTTGAGCACGAGGGTGGGGAGTTCATGGAACTAGAGTATGCGGATGGCGCCAAATTGTACATTCCCTCGTATCGCCTCAGCATGGTGCAAAAGTATACGGGTGGTGAGAGCGACAGTGCTCAGCTCGACCGCCTGGGAGGCGCGGCATGGGCGCGTACCAAGGAACGCGTCAAAACGGCATTGCTGGCCATGGCCACAGACCTGGTACAGGTCCATGCGGCGCGTCAGCTCCATCCTGGCTATGCCTTTTCCCAGGAGACAGGGCTGCAGCGCGAGTTTGAAAGCGGCTTTGAGTACGTCGAAACCGAGGACCAACTGCGGGCGATTCAGGAGGTGCTCGTGGACATGGAGCGCCCTCGCCCCATGGAACGGCTAGTGTGTGGCGACGTGGGCTATGGCAAAACCGAGGTCGCGATGCGCGCCGCCTTCAAAGCCGTCTACGACAATAAGCAAGTGGCGGTCCTGGTGCCTACGACGGTCTTAGCGCAGCAACACTACGATACCTTCCAGCGACGTTTTGCGCCCTACGCCGTGCACATCGGTCTCCTCAGCCGGTTACGGAGCCGCAAAGAGCAACAACAGGTACTGGCGGGACTGCGACAAGGCACGGTGGACATCGTCATAGGGACGCACCGCCTGTTACAAAAAGATGTGCAGTTCAAGGATTTAGGCTTACTGGTGGTCGATGAGGAACACCGCTTCGGGGTCGCCCATAAAGAAAAAATCAAACGCCTCAGCCAGCAAGTCGATGTCTTGATGCTCACCGCCACGCCGATTCCACGCTCCTTGCATATGGCCATGGTGGGGCTGCGCAATTGCAGTATCATTGCCACGCCACCGGAAGGACGGAGTGCTATCCAGACCATGGTGACCCCCTATGCGGAGGAGACTATCGAGCGTGCCATTCGGGATGAACTCGCCCGGGGCGGGCAGGTGTTCTTTGTGCACAATCGGATTGACACCCTTCCGGCGATGCAGGCGCTGCTGCAGCGGCTGGTCCCTGAGTGTCGCATCGGCATAGCCCACGGGCAGATGCCCGAGAGGACGCTGGATCCCGTCAGCCAATACCATTATCATCAACCACGCCGAGACCTTCGGTCTGGCCCAACTCTATCAGCTGCGTGGCCGTGTTGGACGGAGCGTGCAGCAGGCGTATGCCTACCTCCTGATTCCTGGGGATCTCCTGCTGTCAGAGACGGCGCGGAAGCGTATCGAGGCCCTGGAAGAGTTTAGCGAGCTCGGGGCAGGCATCCACCTGGCCTCGCGGGATCTGGAAATTCGTGGTGCGGGGAATCTCCTCGGACCGCAGCAGTCCGGCCACATTGCCAGTGTTGGCTTCGATTTGTACTGCCAGATGTTAGAGGAGGCCATTCGGACCGTGCGCGGGGAAGAGGTGCTGCCGCGCATTGAACCTGAACTCCGCCTGGAAGTCCAGGGGTATCTCCCGGAGACGTATGTGGACAGCGAAGCGCAACGCCTGGAGATCTATCGGCGCTGCGCCCTGCTCACCGAGCCGGCGGCCCTTGAGGCCCTGCGTCAGGAACTCCAGGACCGTTTTGGCCCCCCGCCACCGGCAGTGGAACGTCTGTTGCTGGTGATCGAAGTAAAACTCCT
>WNGK01002457.1_pt1 | contig 20050 bp, 20 predicted proteins | sample 5400601 | NCBI WGS metagenome assembly WNGK01 (sample SAMN13153376, study PRJNA577476) | soil metagenome | isolation source: 60 cm soil or saprolite under Garry oak tree replicate 1 | place: USA:California | collected 2016-06-15
GGTGGTGCCGGTGAGCGCGTTGCTGGCCCGGTCGCCGGGGCGGTACGTGGTGGAGGTGGCCGGCCCGGGGAACACGCGGCGCTGGGTGCCGGTGCAGGTCGGGATCTTCGATGACGCCTCCGGGCTGGTGCAGGTGACCGGGGCGCTGAGGCCCGGCCAGCACGTCGTGGTGGGCGCCTGATGAACGCGCAGGTCGGCATGACGCTGGCCGGGGCGGGCCCGCGGCTGCGGCCGCCCGCCGGGCCGGGCCCGGTGCTGGAGCTGGACCGGGTGACCAAGGTGTACCCGAGCCGGCCGCCGGTGACCGCGCTGGCCGGTGTGAGCCTGGCCGTGGCGGCGGGTGAGCTGATCGCGGTGCTGGGCCCGTCGGGGTCGGGGAAGTCCACGCTGCTGCACCTGGCCGGGACCTTGGACAAGCCGACCTCCGGCACCGTACGGGTGGCCGGGCTGGACGTGGCCGGGCTGAGCGACCGCCAGCTTGCCGGGCTGCGCGCGGAGTCGGTCGGGTTCGTGTTCCAGCAGTTCTTCCTGGCCGAGCAGCAGACCGCGCTGTCCAACGTGGCCGACGGGCTGCTGTATGCCGGCTATGGCGCTGCCGAACGGCGGGAGCTGGCAGCCGAGGCCCTGGCCCGGGTGGGGCTGGGGCACAAGCTCGGGGTGCGCCCGACCCGGCTGTCCGGCGGTGAGCGGCAGCGGGTGGCGATCGCCCGCGCCCTGGCCGGAGCCCCGCCGATCGTGCTGGCTGACGAGCCCACCGGCAACCTGGACCAGGCCACCGGTGCCGCCATCCTCGACCTGCTGGCCGAGCTGAACACTCGCCGGGTCACGATCGTGGTGGTCACCCACGACCACGCCATCGCCGCCCGGATGCGCCGGCAGGTCGAGATGCTCGACGGGCGGATCGTGTCCGACACCGCCGCCGGCGGCGGCGAGGCGGGCGAGCGGCTGCCCGGCTGGCCGCGTCCTGGCAGGAGGGAACCTCGATGACCGCGACAACGCCTGCCGCAGCGGGCGCCCGCGGCGCCGGCGCGATGCCGCCGGCCGCGCCGGCCCCGGCCCGGCTGCGGCTAGCGGACCTGGCCCGGCTGTCCGCGGTCGGGCTGGCGACCCGCAAGCTGCGGGCGGCCCTGTCGGCGCTGGGCATCGCGATCGGGGTGGCCGCGATCGTCGCGGTGCTCGGCCTGTCCTCCTCCTCGGCAGCAGGACTAAACGCCGAGATCACCGCCCTGGGCACCAACCTGCTCACCGTGCAAAACGGGCAGACCCTCACCGGCGACACCGCCGAACTGCCCAAGCCCGCCCCCGGGATGATCGCCCGGCTGCCCGGGGTCACCGCGGTGCAAGACACCGGGCTGGTCAGCGGTGTCAGCGCCTACAAGTCCCCGCTCATCCCCCCGATCGAAACCAACGCGCTCAGCGTGCAGGCCGCCACCCTGGGCCTGCCCGCGGTGGCGGGCACCAGCCTCGCGCAGGGCCGGTTCCTGAACACCGCGACCGCCCGCGAGCCGGTCGCGGTGCTCGGCGCCACCACCGCGCAACTGCTGGGCATCGACCGGATCTTGCCCGGGGAGCGGATCGTGGTCGGAGCATCCCCACGCGGCCAGTGGTTCTACGTCGTGGGCATCCTAAAGCCGGCGGTGCTGGCGCCGGAGGTCGACTCGGCGGTCCTGATCGGCTTCCCGGCCGCGCAGAAGTACCTGCACTTCGACGGGCACCCGTCGCAGATCTACATCCGCACCATCGACACCCAGGCCGCCACCACCAGAGTCGACAGCCTGCTCGGCTACCAGGCCAACCCGGAACACCCCAGCCAGGTCAACGTCTCCCAGCCCTCGGCCGCGCTCACCGCCCAAGCCAAAGCCAAGGGCGCGTTCAACACCCTGTTCCTGGGCCTGGGCGCGGTGGCACTGCTGGTCGGCGCGATCGGGGTGGCCAACATCATGGTCATCTCCGTCCTCGAACGCCGCTCGGAGATCGGCCTGCGCCGCGCGCTCGGCGCCACCAAAGGCCACATCCGCATCCAGTTCCTGTCCGAGGCCATCCTGCTCGCGGCCATCGGCGGCGCGGCCGGCGTCGCCGCAGGCGCGGCGGCCACCGGCATCTACGCCCACCACAAGGGCTGGGCCACCGTCATCCCCGCCGAGGCCTGGGCCGGCGGCATCACCGCCGCCGTGCTCATCGGCGCCCTGGCCGGGCTGCTGCCGGCGATCCGCGCCGCCCGCCTGTCCCCCACCCAGGCCCTATGGACCCTGTGACCGGCCCGCAGGCCCGGCCACCCAGAGGTAAGGCACGCCGGTGCACACCCCACGGTCCCGGCACCGCGCACCGCCCCGGGCAACGCCACCACCCCCGGGCAGCGCCGCCCGGGGCCGGACGCCGGCGCTGGCGGCCCCCACGATCACCCAGCCCCGGAGGAGACCATGATGAGCCACCGCACCCGCGTCATCCGCCGGCCACGGCGGGCATCGCCGCGGCCAGCGCGAACCGCGGCCGCCATCATCGCCGCGGCCGCCCCGGCCCTGCTGGCGGCGGCGTGTGGCGGCGGCTCTTCTTCCACCGCCTCTTCCTCCACCGCCGCCTACCGCGCGGGGGCGCTGCACTACGCCCAGTGCATGCGCTCGCACCGCGTCATTGACTTCCCCGATCCCGACAGCCATGGGGGGTTCCCCAATGCCATGCCTAAGGCGCGTGATGTGGGTTGATCTACGCTGGGAGGAGCCCGGCCAGGTGGAGCCGCAACAGAGTGTGAGCGGCGATGGTCGCGGCGGTACGGGTGAGCAGCCCCCAGAAGCTGTGGGCGCCGTGGCGGGCCAGTTCCATCAGGTCGGTGACCTCGCCGAAGCTGGCCTCTACCCGGTTGCGCCACTCGGCGATGATCTTCTGCAGGATCGGCGGCATGCTCCGCCGCTGATCCTTCGTGGGCGGGACGAGCACGGCGGTGCCGCGGGCGGCCTGCTGCGCGGCGAATGCGGCGCCGTTGAACCCCTTGTCCGCGAGCAGGTCACGCGGCGGCGGCCCGGCCTCCAGCAGGTCTGCGGCGACCTCGCGCTCGTTGACCGCGGCGGGCACGATGCTCCATGCGCGGACGATGCGGCTGCCAAGGTCGGTCTTGATCGCGAGCCGGAACCCGTAGAACCATTCGGCGTGCGCGGCGTCGCGGCCGAACCGGGCGTGCAGGCCATTGAGCCCGGTCCACCCGTCCGGGCCGCGGACCCGCGATGGGTGCTTGACCGGCAGCGCCGAGGTATCGATCTGCTGGCAGTCATCGGCAGGCTCGCTGGCCGCGAGGGCCGCCCGGAACTGCTCGAACGCCCCCCACAGCCAGCGGATCCGCCGGTTGGCCTCGCTTTGATGCGGCAGCACCGGGAACAGGCGGGCCCAGTCCCGGCCGGCCTCGGCCAGGAACCCGGCCTCGCTGCGGCGACCCAGCAGGTGGCGCACCAGCGCGATGGTGAGCAGCTCGGCGTCGCTGCAGGCCGGCGCGGGCCCCGGCCGGGGCGGGATGGCGATGGCTCCGGAGATGATCGAGTCGTCAACCATGACATAGACGCAGGCGAACAGGTCCTCGGTTGGCAGCATGGGGGTTGCCTCTGCGGTCGGACGGCCTTGGATAACCGCCTGTATGCCGCAGAGGCACCTTCATGACCAATAAGACACGCCGAGATCAACCCACATAACTCGCCTTAGGCCTGGTAGACGCGCTGGTAGATGCGTTCGGCCAGCATCATGACGGTGAGGTTGAGGACCGTGGACGGGGTGTCGGGGATGATCGAGGCATCGACGACCCGCAGTCCGCTGGTCCCCATGACGGCGCCGACCGCGTCCACGACGGCCTGCGGGTCGGCCGGTCCGCCCATGGGGGCGGTGGAGCTGGGGTGGTAGTAGGTGGACACGTTGCCGGCGATGAACGCGGCTAGGTCGCTGTCGCCGGCGACCGCGTCGCCGGGGGTCAGCTCGGCGGCGATGAGGGAGGCGAGGTCCGGGCTGCGGGCGAAGTCGCGGGCGAGCTTGACGCCTTCCAGCATCCGGCGGGCGTCACGGCCGGTGGCAAGGAAGTTGCAGTCGATCAGCGGGGCGACGCCGGGGTCGCGGCTGGCCAGCTTCACCGTCCCGGTGGACTCGGGCAGGACCACCGAGGCGGACAGCGCGATCACTCCGCCAGTGGGACTGTAAGAGGGGGGAATCAGGTGGGTTGCCGTGATGTTCAGGTCCAGCTCGCCGGGCGCGGCCTCGCTGGAGGCCGTCCACAGGATCGCGCCGACCGCTGGGGTCATCTCCAGGTGCCCGGGAGCCAGCGCGTGGGCGGTGTGAAAGTACGGGTGGTCCAGCAGCCGCCGGCCGACCGGCAGGTCGGCGACGACGCCGATGCCCAGGGCGGTCAGCTGATCGGCCGGGCCGACGCCGGAGCGCAGCAGGATGGCTGGGCTGCCGTAGCTGCCGGCTGACAAGATCACTTCCCCGGCCCGGTACACCGTGCCGTCCGCGGCCACCACCCCGGTGGCGGCCGTTCCGTCGAACAGCACGCGATCGATGGTGACGTCACCGCGGATTGTCAGGTTGGGCCGGCGGCGGACCTCGGCGGTCAGGAACACTATCGCCGCGTTCTCCCTGATGCCGTTGACCACGTTGACCGAGTGGCCGCTCACGCCGTCCTGGTCGGCGCCGTTGAAGTCGCGCACCCGCTTGAACCCGTGCGCGACCGCCGCGCCGATGAACCCCGCCTGCGATGGCGTCAGTTCCTCGTCGGTGAGCTGCCGGACCGGGAGCGGCCCGGTCCGGCCGTGGTAGGCGTCCTCCCCGCCTGGGTTGTTCTCCATCAGCTTGAACGTCGGCAGCACGTCAGCGAAGGACCAGCCGTCGGCGCCGTGCGCGCCCCACTTGGCGAAGTCAGCGGGCCGCGGCCGGATCGCGACCCCCGCGTTCACCGCCGAACTGCCACCGAGCACCTTGCCCCGCGAGGCCCGGATGTTCGGCGCCTGGTCGGTGGCCCGGGCGGTATACCCCCAGTCGTGCCGCGGGTCGTCGAGGATGCGCGCGTCAAGCAGCGCGGGCGGGAACGCGTCCGGCGCGTAGGCGGGACCCGCTTCCAGCAGCAGGACCGTCCGCGGGGGGTCCTGGCTCAGGCGGGCCGCCAGGACAGCGCCGGCGGAGCCACCCCCGACGATGACCACGTCCGCGGTCTCGGGCAGGTCAGACATACCAATCTCCTTGCGTTTGCAGCTGGCCGGGTCAGCGCTCGGCACGAACGGAGGGTTGTGACGCTCGCCGATCGCAGCACATCGAAGCGCCCTTCCCGGTATTCGGGAAGTTCGTCAGGGGCCGTGCCGGGTGACACGGATGGACTCGTGGGTGACCGTGCCGTCGTCGGCGAAGGCCGCGACCCATTCCCATGTCTTTGAAGCGGTGCAGGCGCGGCAGCACGCCCGCACGGATGGGGGTCAGGGGATCCAGGGTGCCTTGAACGTGCCCGTGTCGTTGAGGATCGCGGTCCAGTCGTCGCCGACCCAGATGTTGCTGATCTTGCCCTCGCTGAGGCAGTAGACGTCGACGCCGTCCCACTGGACGAAGCGCCCGCTCGCGGGGATGCCCAAAATGGCCCCCTCCTGCGTGCCGCTCACGACGATAGCTCATGTCGGCAGTTTGGCTGCCAGCACATCGACCGGCTTGATGTCGGGAGGGGAGGCGAGGAGCTCATCGGCGCGCTTCATGAGGGCGGCGGCGATGGGACCGTCAAGATGCGCCTGGCGGCCCGCGGCGGCCGGGAAGAAGTCGGCAATAGCGAATGTCGAGGGGTCAATCTTGATCGCGAACCAGGCGGTCGTCTCGGGCTCGGCCTGGGCCAGCGGCAGGGCGGCCGTGAGAAATCTGGCGAGCTCATCCTCCTTTCCGGGCTTGGCTTGCATCGTGACTAGTAGTCCTACCGTGACCATGTGCTCTCTCCTAAATTGAATTGGCGGGACTGGATATGGCGGGGCCCGGCTGTCCCGGCCGGGTACGGATGTGGCGGCCTGTCCGTGGATGCGATTGAGAGGGGCCTTGACCGGCCGGCTCGGCGGACTCCAGAAAAGGCCCGGGCAGTACCACCCGCGGCGGTAGCGTGCGGCTCCCGCGAGGGCGGATGGTGACGGCGGGCCCCTGGTGGGGCCCGCCGTTGCCGGTGGACGCTGTGGTCAGCGTGGGGGGAATTGTGAGTGGGGGGCGGGTGGGGCGAGGTTGGCGGTGGGGGCGTGGGCGGTGAACCCGATCACCGCGCAGTTGATGTCCACGCCGGACGCGCCGTAAGGGGCGGGCTGCCCGGTGGCGGGGTTGACGCCGGTGAGCAGGTCGGGCCGGGTGGCCGCGAGGTTGAACACGACGTTTTCGTCGATCTGCCGGGTGTTCAGGCCCGCGGCGACCGCCTTGGGGGTCCACAGGCCCAGCTGGGCGTCCCACAGCGGGCTGTAGGCGTCGGCGTGCCGCGGGTCGGCCAGGGTCGGGAAGTCGCCGAACACGTTCAGGAAGTCACCGCCGTGGCGCAGGGCGTTGATCATCGCGGTGTTGCCGGCCGAGGCGTCCTGGGCCGCGAACCCGTCCTTGATCAGGTGCACGAACCCTTGCGCCTGCGGGTTGTTGGCGCCGGTCTGGCCGTTGATGAAGCCGAACAGCCGCTCACGGGCCGAGCCGAGGAAGTCATCGCCGCCGTTGAAGGAGGCGTTGTTTAGCGCGGGCACCTAGACCGAGCGCTCCAGCACCGCGGTCAGCGGCTGGCCGGCGTCGGTGGACAGGTACAGGATCGGCTGCCCGGCGTCGAAGCCCTTGACGAACAGCATGTCCACCCAGGACTCGGCGAACTGGCCGGGCTTGGACGGGCCGGCGAGGTGGATGCCCAGCACCCGGTCGCCGGTGTTGGTGTGGTGGGTCACGTCGAACGGGCCGTTGCCGGTGACGACGATCGGCGCGTTGTAGACCACGTTCGAGCCGGCGAACCGGATGAACGGGCTGTACCCGGGGCCGGCCACCGCGCCGGGGGCGAACTTGGCCAGCGGGAACCCGTTCGGCCCGGGGACCGCGACCCGGCTGGGGGCGAAGTTCGGCGCGCCGGCGAAGTTCACCACGCCCGGGCCGAACGGGTTAGCCGCCACGGAGGGGTTGGTGAGGGTCACGGTCTGCACCGCGCCCGGGTCGCCGATCGCGATGTTGGCCAGCTTCGGCGCGTAGTTCACGCCCAGGTCGTGCGCCAGGCCCGGGTCGGAGGCGTCCAGCAGCACATACCAGACCTTCTCGGCGTGCGGGGTGCCCGCGTACGCGGTCCCCGGGTACAGCGGCAGCCGCACCGTCTCCTTGGACAAGTTGACCTGAATCGCGCTCTCCGTGGTTAGGTGATCCCGCGGCAGCAGGCCCGAGGACTGGCCCAGGCCGCCGGGTTTGGCAGTGGTGGCGCCCGCCCCGGCCGAGGCGACCGTGGCGCCCACCGCCGAGGCCACCACCGCCACGGCTGCCGCGGCTGCCAGCCACCACCGGCGTGAGGTGATCTTCATCTGGTTTCTCCTGCTCCTTCTCCGGCGAGGCCGGAATTCTGGCCAGCGGCGAACCGCGGCCACGCTGTTTCGCTCACCTTGTTCGCGTCCGCGGCGGCCGGGGTCTTAGGTCGCCTCAGCGCGGAAATGGCGAAAGGGCAGAGCGCCGGGCCGCTCCCCGCTCGGGGCGGGGCAACCGCGCAGCATGGATGAGCACGAACAGGCCGGAGCCGCCCGTAGTATCACCGGAAGAGCAGGAGATGGTCAGGCCAACGATGAGCGGTGTAAGAATGACCGCGGCCTGGCCATCGGCGCAGGCGGCGCCGGAGGGGAATCAGCGGGTCTCGCCGCGGATGGCGGCCAGCAGCCCCTCGAAGTCCTCCCCGCACGGGCCGCAGGCGTGCAGGTGCGCCGCGATGCCCGGGTACCGCTCCTGCGCGGGTTCGCCGGCAGCCACCAGCTCGGCGTAGACGTGCAGCATCTCCATCGCCTGCTCGCAGCCCACATCGCGCGGGTCAGTCCGCAGAAACCGCTCCAGCGCCGGCCAGCCGGTCATGAGCACCCCGCAGTGTTCCCGCCCAAATACCCGCCAGCAACCAAAGCGGCCCGCAGCTTCCGCCGGGCGTCGAACAACACCTGGTAGATCGCGTTGCGGCTGGAGCCGAGGTGGATGACCAAGGTATCCAGCGGGACATCGTTAAGCACGATCGCGACGAAAACCTCCCGCTGCCGGGGGGTGAGCTCGGTGTCCACCGCCCGGCGCAGCGCGGCAAACAGATCCCCCCACTCAGCCTGGTACGCCGGGTCAGCACCGAACCGGCCCGGCAGCCGCTCCCAATCTTCGGCGTCCAGCGGCACCGCCGGGTGCCGCCAGAAATGCCGGCCGATCTTGGCCGACACCTCGAAGATCACGAACTTGTACGCCCAGGTGGTGAACCGGCTCTCCCCCCGGAACTGGGCGATCTTGCCGGTGATGGCCACCAGCGCATCGGCCGCGGCCTGGTGGGCCAGGTCATCGAGCTCTGGGCCGGTGATCGCCAGCCGCGGGCCGCGCCGGGCGGCCTCACCCCGCGCGATACGCACCAGCAGCTCATGCAGCCGCGCCAAGGCAGCTTCCCGCCCCCGGCCGGCCCCGGCCAACGCCTGCAGCCACCCGGCTGACTCAACATCCACGGCAAGGGCCTTCGAGACCGTATGACCGCCCGCTTGCCACTGCGCTGTTTTCGTCACCTCTTATTCGCGCCGGCGGGGCGGCTTGATCTTACGCCGCAACGGCGCACAGTCAGGGTGCGGCCGACCCGCGGGCCTTCTAGGCAAGCAACGGGAGCACCACTGCGCTGGCCTTGGTAAGACCCGCGGACCTCGCCGGCGCTAACGGTACATGACCGACCGGACACGCCTGCACCCTGGCGACCTGTTCCCCGCGCTCACCCTCGCCCTTCCCGGCGACCGCACCCTTCGCCTGCCCGGCGCCCTGGCCGGCCACTTCAGCGTGATCTTGTTCTACCGCGGGGCATGGTGCCCGTACTGCAACGCCCAGCTGCGCGCCTTCCTGGTCGGCAATGCCGTGCGTCATGCGCGCACTGACGGGTCGCGGCTGGAGCTGCGGCTGGAGGCCGCCGGGACATGGCTGCGGATCGAGGTGTCGGACGGTGACCCGAGGCCGCCACAGCCGCGCGCCCCGTCCGGGCTGGAGGAATCGGGGTTCGGGTTCGTGCTGGTCGAGGCACTGGCCGGCAAGTGGGGGGTGCGCGAGACCGCCGCCGGCAAGGCGGTCTGGATCGAGCTGACCACCGAACAGGCGGACGAGCCGGGAGATGAGCTTGATGCGATCCCGGTATGCGGCGCCGCGAGCGAGAAGGGATAGGGATCTGCGCTGCTCAACCTGGCCGTTCACGGCTCCCCAGGCAACCCGTACGGCATTGCGCTTGCCCGAAGAAGGCCGGCACATCGTCGCTGCCACGGGCAGCACGACGGCGACCCTTTATGCAGGGCCCGACGATCCGCGACTGACCGCCGGCCCTGGGGCCGTGTCTGGGGTGCTGGCTGGTGGTAGCGGCGGGCACTGTTCGCGACAGTATCCGGGACTTGTTCGATGGCCTGGTGCCCGCGGAGGTCATCAACGCCTATGACCGGCTTCTTGCCCGCGACGGGTGCGCGAAGGATCAGGCCGACGCGGTGGTCGGCGACGCCGGGCTGGTGCGGGCGCTTACCGACCGGGGCATGGCGCACATCCTGCCGCACAGCCCGGCCGACCCGGCAATGCTGCGGCCCGCTTCACCGGACCTGGCGTTGCAGGGTGTGCTGGCTGGCCACCAGAACCGGCTCGCCCGTGACCAGGAACTCCTTGTCGACGGGCACCGGCGCCTTGCCGACGCGCAGGCCCGGTTCGGCACCGGGATGAACGGCCGGTTCCCCGCGCACCTGGTTGCCGTGGTCGCCGACCGGGCCGAGATCAGCGAGCTGTCAGCGGCGCTGGCCAATACCGCCCGCCGGGACTGGATGACGCTGGAGAACCTGCACACCGACATGCCGGTCACCGAGGACTTCGCGCAGCTGCCACTGCCCGCGTTCGCCGGCAGGGTGCGGTGCCGGTCCATCTACGACGCCTCGGCGATGGAGTTCCCGGTCGCCCGGCGGGTCATCCAGGCGTGCGCGGAGGCCGGCGAGCAGGCCCGGCTGCTGCCACAGGTGCCGATGAAGATGAAGCTCGCCGACTACACCACCGCGATGCTCCCGCTCACCCCGGCCGGGACCGGCGGGGCGCTGGTGATCCGGGCACCGGTGATCATCGCGGCGCTGCGGGAGTACTTCGAGATGCTGTGGGACCGCGCCACCCCGCTGCGGCCGCGGCCCGGCCCGGCGCCCGCGAGCCGGCTGACGCCCGCGCAGCAGTCGGTACTGGAACTCATGGCGCAGGGACTGACCGATGCGGTGATCGCCCGCCGCGGGCGGCTTCTCGGCCCTCGATCGCGATCCGGGCTACGGCATCGACGGCATGGTGGGCGGCGCTCAGCACGCTGCCGATGTCATCAGGAGAAGGTGCGAGATCCTCTGGGAGTCGTACGAGGCTGGCTTCTGCGCAGTCCGGTGTCCATTGCGGATTGCGGTAGGCCAGGCGCCCGATTCGCAGGGCGAGGTCCCCGAATTCGGCGGCGACTGGGCTGATGCCTGCGCCTGTGTAGGGTCCGGTGCTGGCGATGTCCCATTGGTGAGCGACGGCGCGCCATGCGGGCCACACCTTGGCCGTGGCGTCTGCCGCGCTGGCCAGGCGCGCCTGGATGGCCGGGTCGATGCCGAGCTGTCCGGCGCGCTCGGTGAGCGTGCGCAGGATGAACTCGCCGCAGTGGCCAGTAATGGCCGATGCCAGCGCGTCGCGCCGCCACAATGCCGAATTCGCCGCAGGTGACCAGCGGGCCTGCCTGGCGAATGCCACGGCCGCGTGGCGGAGCCGCTCGGAGGTGATCGTGATCCCTTCGCAAAGTTCCGGTACGGGTTCCGGATCTTCCGGCGGCCGCCGTGACGGTGAAACGTTGGCTGGAATGGAGTACAGGAGGCGGCGGGCGGAGACGGGCGGCGGATGCTGCCGGTGGGCTGATTCGATCGAGATTCCCGCCATCCAGATCCACCGGCTGGCGACGTGCATTGCTATGCACGCCGATCCCGGCATGCCTGAGTTCATTGGGCTCGTCACGGATAGCTGCGCCACCCAGGGCGCTAGCTGCCGGGCATAGCCGGCCAGTTCAGCGAGCAGCGCCGCCGTCACCGGCCCGGAGGCAACGAGCGGAGCCCAGCAGGATTTCCATGCCTGCTCATCGCCGGCTGCCCGGCGCAAGGCGATCCTGGCCTCGAGCGCGGTCCGTGCATCAGGTTCCGGCGGGGGGCTGCTGGCGAGGCCGAGCTCATCAGGCGAGCCGAGGCCACTCATGTAGCGGGCTAGCGTCGAGGCCAGGCGGTCGAGTTGCCGGATGGCTCCGTATTTCGCGGCGTCTGGCAGTTCGTCACGGATCGAGACGGCGGCGGTGATGTGCGCACCGGCTGGGCCGAGGAACTCACCAAAGACCGGTCTCATCGTGACCACGAGCCATCAACTGGCGGATGCGCCCCGCCGCCGCGACAGCCTCTTCGCAAGCGACCTGATCGCTCGATGCGGTGGACAGGATCGCGGCGTAGCCGAGGCGCTGACTGAGCAGCACCGCAAGCGCGGCCATGGCGTCAGCGATCTCCCGGACGCCGGCGCATGGCGATGTCGGCAGGCTGCTGCCGATCGAGTTCCCGTTACCGGGCGGAAGTGATGGCGCGGCGGTGACGGCTTCCCGGCCGTCGACGGCGGCATCTGCGGTGGTCATGAACGCGGCGAACAGCCCGGGTACCCGGTCCTCATTGTCACGGGCCAGGAGCCGGATGACCTCAAAGGCGTCGAAGCTCGCCGCGAGCATGTCCGGCAGGGTGGCGGCCTGCCGGAGTCGCAACTCGACGCCGTTTGCCTCATGCATCGTCTATCACCGTCCCCAGATGCGACAGCGGCAGTTCGTGCTCAAGCGCATCGTGCCGTATGCGTCTGCGACCGCCGGTCACGCGGCCTGGCCCATGCCGAGCCCGATGCTCTCTGCGATCTGGCGGAGATGGTCGTTGGGGAAGCGGTGGCCGTGGCCGCGGAGCTGGCGAGCGAGGGTGCGCTGGCTGATCTGCTCGCCCCGCGCGGCAGCGTCCTGGTAGATGGCGCTCGCATCGTGCAGCAGTTCCGGATATGGTCCCCTATCGCTGCGGCCGCTATGTCCGGCCGTATCGGCGGCCGGGCGGACATGCAGGCCAGCCGGGCCGTTGGCTGCGGATCGAGGGAACTTGGCGGTCGCAGTGCTCGCGGCCAGCGCCAGTGCCGATCCGGGGCCTGCGCCGTGCGCCGTGGCGTTCGCGTGCTGGCGGGTCATCTTCAGCACGAGCAGCCCGATGGCCAGGCCGGCGAATGCGGCGATCGGGCTGGTGGCGGCGGTCAGCCGGTCGGCGAGGATGACCGGGCGGCCGGGCTGGGCCTGGATGTGGCCGATGTTCCCGGCGATGCTGACCGCCAGGCCCACGAGCGCGGTCGCCCAGGGCCAGATCCGTTGCCGTCCGGGCCAGCCGTCGAGGTAGGCGACAAAGAGGGCGAGTTCCCCGATTGCGAGGAACACGTCGATCTCTGCGGGCCAGGACTTGGCCTGCCAGCCGCTGAGCCGATGGTCAACCGCCCAGCCGTACAGCCCGGCATAGCTGTGCGCTAGCGCGTTGACACTAGCCAGGATCGCGATGGCCCCGATCGCGTACAGCGCCGCGCGGCGCGTCCGCACGGTCATGCCGACCGCCCGGCGGCTCGCGTGCGAACTCTGCTGAATGCATCGAGAGCATCGTCGTCGGCGTCGGGAAGAGTGTGCAGGTACCGCTCAGTCGTGGAGATGCTGCCGTGGCCGAGCCTTTCCTTGACCATCTGGAGATCGGCGCCGCCGGCGAGCAGCCAGGAGGCATGTGCATGGCGCAGATCGTGAGCGCGCACGTTAAACGTCAGCCCAGCCCGTTTGAGCGCTGGCCGCCAGACGTTCTGCCGGAACCAGTCGCGTGAAATGTGACCGTCAGTGTCCACGACACGCGGCTTGCGCGGCTCGTCTTTGCCATCGGCCCGGCGACTGGCGCGGTAGATGGCAGCAGCGTCCTTACAGTGCTGGCACCTGCACTTCCCGGCGTTGTAACCGCTCATGGTCGCGTGCCGGTACTGGCGGCCAGCAGCGTTCGGCCTGGTGAAGCCCAGCGTGGCGGGGTCGGGCAGGGCCCGGAGCCGGGCAGCGGGGGAGTCAGGGACCGACATGGTGAACAGCAGGTCATCCTCGCCGAGATCCTTGGTGGCGATGTGCGTGCCAGCTTCGTAGTGAGTTGCCGGCTGAGCTTGAGGCGGCGGCTCTCCCTGTCTTTCGGGTACTGCTTGACCAGGAATCGCTGGCCGCTGGGGTGGAATTTAGGGTCGACCTGAACCACCGCGCGGCTCGCCGTCATGATCCGGGTCACGGGATCGAGATCCCTGACGCGGAACTCGGTCAGCTCGCCCCACCGCAGTCCACTCTCGATGTCCGTCTCCACGAGCAATTGCATCGCGGGGTCGGGAAGCGCCGCGTAGATCGCGTCGAACTGCTCCGGGGTAATGATCTTGAGAGGCTTCCTCGGGACGGTCGGCGTCTTGACGCCCTTGCAAGCATGCAGGAAGGTCACGTCGTCGAGGGCGGACGTGAAGATCGCGCTCAGGATGAACCGGACCTTCTGAATGCTCGCCGCGCTCACGCCTTTCGCCTGGAGATCGGTTACCCACTCGCGGACATGAGCCGACATGATCTCGTTCATCCGCATCGCGCCGAACCACGGCATGATGTGCTTGCCGATCTGGTAGGTGTACGCCTCCCGGGTGGTCACCTCCATCACGTGATTCGGCAGCCACTCCTCGGTGACGTAACGGCGGAACGTCTGCCGCCCGCGGCGCGGATCGTTCAGGCGCCCTTCGGCGAGCTTCGTCTCGGCCTTCTGCCATGCCTTGTTGGCGGCCTTCTTGCTGGAGTAGGTCCCGGCGGAGCGTAGAGCGCCCCGGACATCGAGGTAGCACGCGGTGTAGCGCGGGCTGCCGTTCCGGTCGACGCGCTCCTTCAAGTACCCATGCAGATCACCAATCGGTCGTGAATGGCTCGTCCGTCATTTGTCCGCGGACGAAGCGTCAGCAGGTGGAATCCGGCGTCAGCTTCCGTCACCAAGATTAGACTTCTGACCTGCATATTAGCCGAAGATTACGCAGGTCGGAAACTTCTATTTGAACAGAAAATCTGCACTCATAACCCAGAGGTCGCGGGTTCAAATCCCGCCCCCGCTACCAGGAAATACAGGTCAGAGGCCCGATTGCCAGACGGCAGTCGGGCTTCTTGATCGTTAGTTGGCCGTTCGTTGGCGGGATGGGCCCCGGACTGCGGCACGTTGCGAGGAGGACTGGCACGGATCGGCATCTCAGTCGGCCGCCTGGCCGGGCTTCAGCCATCGCGAGCTACCAGCGGCGGCCTCGAGCGCGTGACCCTGTCCGCTACACGGGGTGAGCATTTCCGTGTGCGCTAAACGCCCGTAAACACGCATAACGCCGACTCGGCGCGCTGGGTCGGCGATTCAGTCTCTGCTGTGAGCGTGCGCAGATTATGCGGTTCTGCGCGGGTGACGCTGTGCCCGAGACGTTCACCGCCGCGGTGGGCAGTACCGGCGCTGTCGATGCTCCGTGGTCGCGTAAGTGCTGCGTTGCCGAATCGGCCCGGATAGAAGATTAGCGGCGCCGCTGCGCGATGCCGGGTGTGCACCAGCTTCCTGCCCGAGCCCGTTCACCCCTGGGCGGCCCGCACCCGTGCCGGAGGGGCCCCCGAGGGTGGTCTGCGTCGCAATCATGCGCGCGGCGGCGGCGAGCAGTAAGCTCAGGTGATATGTCACCTAACGGCAAGATGGGCCCGGTGCCTGCCGGCGGGTGGCTTGAGGGGGACCAGCAGCGGGCGTGGCTGGCGTATATCCGGGTCCAGCTGCGGCTGGCGTACGAGATGAATCGCCAGCTCCTGGCCGATAGCGGCATGTCACTGGCCGATTATGACGTGCTGACGGGGCTGAGCGTTGCGGAGGGGGGGCGGATGCAGATCACGGTGCTCGCCGCCCAGATCGGCTGGGAGCGCAGCCGGGTGTCCCACCACGTGCGGCGGATGAGCGCCCGGGGCCTGGTGACGTGCGGCTTGTCCGCCGCGGACAGGCGGGTCACCGAGGTGACCCTGACCGCCCGCGGGCGGCAGGCTCAGGAGGAGGCGGCGCCCGGGCATGTGGATCTTGTCCGGCGCCTGTTCTTCGGGGGGCTGCCGGAGGGCCTGGTGGGGCCGCTCGGCGAGGCACTGGAAGGCGTGTACGCCAACATCATCAAACGAGGCTCGCTCCCGCCGCCGGTCGACTGGCATCCGGCGGAGGACTGACGAGGCCCCGCCCTGCCGCCTCGGACCCGCGCCGGCAGGCAGCCGCCGCGCCTGGGACCGGCGCGGGACGCGCCAGCTGCTAATGCCGCCGCTGCCGGGCCGGGCTCGCAGTCCCGGCCACCCCTGCAGCGCTCGCGCTTGCGACCGGGGGCAACGAGGTCCTCGTAATCCGGGTGGCGGCGTACGCTCCCGGCGGTGACTGAGCATAAAGGAGTTACGCACCTCCCCGGCCGTCAGACGGCGGCTACGGCCCTGGCCTGGGGGCGCTCACCTACGGCATCCGGCTGGTCATCGCAGCAAAGCGAAGATGAGGTGGACGTCGCCGCCCGCCTGGCCTGGACCAGTGCCGCGTCCCGCCGCGCGACCGGCATGCCCGGCGCGGCCGGCATCCGCGCGCCGCCGCCGGGCACCGTGACCGGAGATCCCGCCTGCCGCGTCCATGCCGGGCGCCTGTAAGCCGAAATCCGGCGGCCCAGTGCCTTCGACAAGATCGCCGATGCTGCCAGCGGGTCTGGCGGAAGCACGGCCCCTGTTAAGCGCCGCGAAGCGCCTGCGCCTGCCCCGCGGATGCCCAACGGCAGCGGCACACAGGCAGGCAACCGGGCACGGCGTCAGCCCTCCCAGTCGATAATTACGTGATACATCATGTTGACAGTTACGTGATGTATCACGTATGTTGCCGGGGAGAAAGTGACCGGCCCGCCGGGCCGGGACGCGTGACCACCGGCCGCCGGGAGCCTGGACATGACAAAGCGCAACCGCGATCTGGCGAGGCGGGGCACCGGCTCCCTCGCCGCCGGGAGCGGGCAGGCCACCAGTTCGGCGGGCCGGGTGACCGCCGCGCGCGGGGGCACCGTGGTGCACCGGGTGGTGCCGGCGCAGCTGGCCTGCCGGATCGGCGCGCGGGCGCGGGCCGGGCAGCGCGACGCATGGCCGGCGGTGGTCTCCATCGCGCTGGGGTCGTTCGCGCTGGTGTTCTCGGAGGTGATCCCGGTGGGGCTGCTCGGGGACATCAGCGGGCAGCTGCGCGTCTCGATCGGGGCCGGCGGGCTGATGGTGGTGGTGCCGGCCGTCGCGGCCGCGGTCGCCGCGCCGCTGCTGACCGTTTGCTCGGCCCGGCTGGAGCGGCGCAGGGTGCTGGTCGGCCTGAGCGCGCTGGTCCTGGTCTCCGACGTGATCGCCGGCATCGCGCCCGGCATCGGGGTGATGCTCGCGGCCCGCGCCGTGTTGGGGATGGGCGTGGGCGGGTTCTGGGTGTTCGGGGCCGGGGCCGCGATCAGCCTGGTGAGCGAGCAGGCGCGGGGCACCGCGGTGGCGGTGGTCAGCTCGGGGATCTTCATCGCGACCGTCGCCAGCTTGCCGGCGGCGTCGCTGATCGGCACGCTCACCACGTGGCGGGCCGCGTTCGCGGTCGCGGCCGTCTTCGCGGCGGTCGCGGTGGCAGCCCAGCTCGCCGCGGTGCCGCTGCTGGGCGCCGGCGGCCGGGTCCGGCCGGGGTCGCTGCTGACGGTGGTCACCCGGCCGGTCTCGCGGATCGGCCTGGTGGCGGCGGGCGCGATCTTCTTCGCCAACTTCGCCGCCTACACCTACATCGGCCCGCTGCTGCGCACCCGGGCCGGCCTGGGCGCCAGCGCGATCACGCTGGTGCTGCTCGGGTTCGGCCTGGCCGGCGCGGCCGGCAACTTCACCGCCGGCGTCACCGTGCGCGCTCACCTGCGCGCCACCTTGATGGGCTCGGGCCTGCTGATCGCCGTCAGCGCGCTGCTGCTCGCTGCAGTCACCGGCGCGCGCCCGCTGACCATCGGACTGGTGGCCGTCTGGGGCCTGGGCTTCGGGGCGGTGCCGGTGGCCGCCCAAAGCTGGATGGCCCGGGCGATGCCGGCCAGCCTCGAAGGAGGCCTGGCCCTGTTCGTCTCCGCGCTGCAAGGCTCGCTGGCCGCCGGCTCGGCGGCCGGCGGGGTCATCTATGACGCCAGCGGACCGGGCGCCGTGCTCGGGCTGGCCGCGGCCGTCGCGGCCGCCGGGTCACTGGCCCTGCTGGGCCGGGCCGGCGCGGCCATCAGCGCTCCGCTGGAGAGCTCCGCAGATCCGGCCCGCGAGCGGGGCCGGGAGGCGCCGGCACTGCCGCACGGCGCGGCCGGTGGAGCAGGGAACACCGCACAACGACCACGCTGAAGTTGCCGTTCGCGGCCATGCCGGCCGCTGCCAGGAAGGAACTGCCATGCCCAGCTACCAGGAAGGAACTGCCATGCCCAACGCGGTTGTGATGACCGGGTACGGGCCGCCTGAGGTGCTGACGTGGGCCGCGGTCCCGCTGCCCGAGCCGGGCCAGGGACAGATCAGGATCAAGGTCAAGGCGGCCGGGATCAGCCCGACCGACCTGGCCCTGCGGGCCGGCTATCTCAAGGCCTTCCCGCTGCCCCCGAACGCCGTGCTCGGCTTCGAGGCAGCCGGCACCGTCGACGCGGTCGGGCCCGGTGTCACCGGCACGTCCACCGGCGACGCCGTCACGGCGCTGCTGTTCAGCCTGGGCGGTTACGCCGAGTACGCGGTGGCGCCGGTCTGGGCCGGCAAGCCGGACGCCGTGTCGTGGATCGATGCCGCCGCGCTGCCCAGCTCGGCCGAGGCGGCCGCCGGTGTGCTGCGGCAGCTGAACGTCACCAGCGGTGAGACGCTGCTGCTGTTCGGCGGCGGCGGATCGGTCGGCATCATCGCGACGCAGCTCGCGGTCGCCCAGGGGGTCACGGTGATCAGCGCGGTCGGCGAGCACGACGAAACGCTCGCCCGCGAGCTGGGCGCCACGCCGGTGCGGTATGGCGCGGGCGTGGCTGGCCGGGTCCGTGCGCTCGGCGCGATCGACGCCGTCTTCGACGCGGCCGGCACCGGTGTCCTGGCCGACGCGATCGCCCTGGCCGGCGGGCCCAAGCGGGTCATCACCTTGTCCGACCCGGCCGCCGCCGACTTCGGCGTCACGCTCTCCGAGCCCACGCCCGGCCGCGCTCCCGGTGCCCTGGAGGAGACGATCGCCCTGCTGGCCGACGGCCGGCTCCGCCTGCGCGCGCACAAATCCATGCCGATGCAGCAGGCCGCCGAGGCCCACCGCCAGCTGGAAAGCGGCGACGTGCACGAGCGCATCATCCTCACCCTGCCCTAGCGCGGGCGGCACAGCGGCGGCCAGGCCAGCCGCCCGGGACACGCCGCCCGGAGCCACACGGAGGCCCGGCCAGTGACACCAGATGCGGGCGCTCGGCCGGGCGGGCTGAGCCCGGCGGGCGGCTGCGGCCCGCGCGGACTGCTCGCTTACCGCTCCGCGCAAGGCCGGCGGGTGGTCGCGGCGATGATCTTGGGGTCGTCGGTGGCGGGGATCGACTCCACGGTGGTCGCCGTCGCGCTGCCAGCGATCGGGCGGAACCTGCACGCCGGCTTCCAGGGCCTGCAATGGACCGTCACGGCCTACACGCTGACCCTGGCCTCGCTGCTCCTGCTGGCCGGCTCGCTCAGCGACCGCTGGGGGCGGCGGCGGGTGTTCCTGGCCGGGCTGGGCTGGTTCACCGCGGCGTCGGTGCTGTGCGCGGCCGCGCCCGGCATCGGATGGCTCATCGCCGCGCGGGCCGTGCAGGGCATCGGCGGCGCGCTGATGACACCGGCCAGCCTGGCGGTCATCGAGGCGGCCTTGCAGCCCGGCGACCGCACCCGCGCGATCGGGACGTGGGCCGGATTCAGCGGGGTATCCGCCGCGGTCGCGCCCTTCCTCGGGCGGGTGGCTGCTGCAAGCCGGCAGCTGGCGGTGGATTTTCCTGATCAACGTCCCGGTCGCCGCGGCGGCCGCGTGGACGACGCAGCGTCACGTCCCCGAATCCCGGGACACGTCGGCCTCTGGGCGAGCCGACTGGCCCGGGGCGCTGGCCGGCGTCGCCGCGCTGGCCACCATCACCTACGCGATCATCGTCCTGCCGGGCGGGGGCATCAGGTCGCCGGGGTTCACCGCCGCCGCGGTACTGGCCGTGGCGTCCTCGGCCGCCTTCGCCGTCACCGAATGGCGCGGGAGCCATCCCGTGCTCCCGCCGGCGATCTTCCGGCCCGCGCGGTTCCGCGCCGCCAACGCCGTCACCTTCGTCGTCAACGGCGCCCTCGGCGGCTTCGCGTTCGTGTTCATCCCCGCCCTGGAGATCGTCGCCGGCGATAGCCCGGCGGAGGCGGGCTCGGCGCTGGCGCCGGTCACGGTCGTGACCTTGCTGCTGTCGGGGGCCAGCGGCCGGCTGGCCCAGCGGATCGGCCCCCGGCCGCCACTAGTGGCGGGCTGCCTGCTGTGCACGGTCGCGTCCATGCTCGCCGTGCGCGCCGGCCCCCACGCCGGCTACTGGGCGGCCGTATGCCCGGAGGCCGTGCTGTTCGGCCTTGGCCTGGCGTCCCTGCTGCCACCCCTGACCGCCACCGCGATGAACACCGCCCCGGACTCCCTGGCCGGCCTGGCCTCCGGGGTGAACAACGCCGTGGCGCGGGTCGCGGGCCTGCTCTGGATCGCCGCGCTGCCGCCCATCACCGGCCTCACCG
>WNGK01002843.1_pt1 | contig 20050 bp, 16 predicted proteins | sample 5400601 | NCBI WGS metagenome assembly WNGK01 (sample SAMN13153376, study PRJNA577476) | soil metagenome | isolation source: 60 cm soil or saprolite under Garry oak tree replicate 1 | place: USA:California | collected 2016-06-15
GCGCGGGGCTCTCGTTACTGCCGTGCGGCGCTCTTGCGCCGCACGCTCACGAACTGCTCAAGCCTCAACAACTCCGACGTCTGCTCAACGACCTCTCCGGCCAGTTCGACGTCATCATCCTCGACACTCCACCGGTCCTGGTCTCAGCGGATGCCGCGCTGCTCGCGCCCCTGGCGGATGGTGCCATCCTGGTCGTGCGGGCGGGACAGACCGACCGAGCCAGTGCCGAGCGAGCGTGCCAGTATCTGATCGCCGCGGGCGCACACTTTTTAGGCGCCCTTCTGAATGACCCGGCCGGGGAGCTGGCTCGGTACGGCAAGTACTACTACCCCTACGACTACCTCACACCGTCCCCTTGACGGCGTGCTGGATGGCGTCAGACGGATCCCTCGTCGGTGGGTGCCCCGCGCTCGTCGTCCGCTCGTCTACGCCAGACCCTCATGACATCCTCTAGCGATCAGAGGGCGCCGGTCAGCCGCGCCGGGCACGCGCTCACGAGCGGGGTGTGGATGGGGGCCGGATACGGCCTGCAAGGATTGATGACCGTCGCCAGCGTGGCGGTGCTGGCCCGGGTTCTGAGTCCCGAGGAGTTCGGACTGGTCTCGGCAGCAATGCTGGCCATCAACTTTTCGCGGGTCCTTTCGGAGGGAGCAATCGCACCCGCGATCGTGCAGCATCCCAGACTGCGAGACGAACACATCCAGACCGCGTTCACGCTCTCACTGGCTGTGTCCGTACTCCTCTTCATGCTGCTGTGGCTCGGCGCACCCACTATGGCGGCGCTGCTTAAGACGCCCAGCCTTGTCCCCGTGTTGCGGGTCCTGGCCTGCCTGCAACCGATCGCGGGGCTGGGCGTGATTGCGGATTCCCTGCTCCGGCGTGAGCTGCGTTTCCGAACCATCGCGAATGTGCGCATCGTGTCCTACGGGGTGGGCTATGGAGGAGTCGGCATCGTGGCGGCTCTCGCGGGAGCCCGCGAATGGGCGCTCGTGGCCGCGAATGCGACCCAAGCCATCCTGACCACGGCGTTGCTGCTTCGGGCGCGGTGGCACTCCAAGCGCTTGGGGGTGGACTGGCCCGCAGCTCGAGAGCTTCTCTCCTTCGGTGGCGGTTTCGTCCTGGCACGAATCGGTAACTACGCGGCGGGCGACGGCGATAACATGGTGGTCGCGAAGTGGCTCGGCTTGTCCGCGCTGGGATTGTACGACCGTGCCTACCAGCTCATGGTGGCCCCCGCGATGCTGCTGGGGCAGGTGATGGACGAGATTCTCTTCGCGTCATTGTCACGGATCCAAGAGGACCGCTCGCTGGTGGCGGCGGCCTACCGCCAGTGCATCGTCGGCGTCGCGTTCGTCATGCTCCCGCTGACCGCCGTCGCTTGGACGTTGGCCCCGGAGATCGTGTACGTGGTGCTCGGGCCAGCTTGGTCTGGGGTCACGACGCCCTTCAGGATTCTCGCCCTTGGCACTCTGTTCCGCACCAGCTACAAGATCAGCGATTCGTTGACACGGGCGCTCGGCGCCATGTACCGCCGGGCGTGGCGCCAGTGGGCCTACGCGGCCTTCGTGATCGGGGGCGCCATCATCGGCCAGCATTGGGGCTTGGCGGGAGTGGCCTGGGCCGTGCTCCTCGCGCTCGCCGTCAACGTTCTCCTGCAGGCGCACCTCGTCATGAAGCTAGTGCCGTTCACTTGGTCGAGCTTCCTGGCCGCGCACGGTCCCGCCCTGCTGACCGCGACCTTCCTGGGAGTGCCGGCGTTCGCTACGGCGCGACTGTTGCGCGCGGTCCTCCATCTGTCGCCGCTCGGGGTCCTTGGCGGGACGCTCGCCGTGGTCTTCGCGTTCCTGGCTGCCGTCCTTGCGTTCTGGCGGCGCCCCTTCCTTGGACAGGATGGTACCTGGCTCGTGGCGCAGATCATGGAGTTCTCTCGCAAGCCGCTGCGTCGGATGCAAACCTCCGCGAACGGGGTCCAGTGAGCGATCAACCCTGGCAACGCGAGGCTGGCCCTGCGTGGCCGGACGCCCCGGCTCGGCCCGCTGTGGGGCGCGCCTGGCCATTGCTACTGATCACCCTCATCGCCGTGCTCTATCCATTCGAGTACGACACCGGCCTGACCAACTACAGTCTAGGAGACGCCGTCGTCGGTCCTGTGGCGCTTTTCATCATCCTTCAGTCGCTGGTGCGCCTCGTTGGTTGGCCCCGCTACACGGTGCAACTGCTGGCGTTGGTGGTCGTCGCCATCGCCTCCAGCTTGGCGAACGCTTTCTCTCCGGCGATCTATTTCTCCGCCCGCAGCGCCCTGGGCGAGACCGCGAAGCTGTTTTCCGCCGGGCTGTGGATGTGCGTCATGTTCTGGTTGCTCTCCGATGACTTCTCACGCGGCTTCTATCAACTGGCCTGTCTCTCCGCCCTATTGGCGACGGGATTCGCGGTCTCATCACTCTGGGTGACCGTTCGGGAAACGAGCGACTATCGGCCCACGGGGCCGTTCGGCAATACCAACCTGTACGCCAGCTATCTCTGCCTCAATGTGTTCCTCGTTCTCGCTGCGCGCGAGGCACGCGAAGATCTGCGTCGGACCGGCCGCCGGCTGCCAGCGCTGCTGCGCTGGCCCGGGCCCCTGCTCGGCCCGGTGATGTTACCGCTGCTCTTGTTGGGCATATTGGCGACCGCTTCGCGCGGCGCCATGGTTGGCTGCGTGGCCGGGCTTGTGCTCTCGGGGAGTCTGCGCCTGCGGCGCATTTCGCGGCCGCGGCTCGCCGCCCTGGTTGTCGGTCTGGTATTCCTCGGCATGGCCGGGACGTGGTACGTCCGGCAAGATCCCCTCGTGCTGCGGCGCCTCCAAAGCACCGCCGAAGGATCCGGCCCCAACATCGAAAACCGCCTGGAGCTGTGGCACGCGGGCCGCGAGGCGTTTGCCACTCACCCTGTTCTCGGCGTCGGGTACGGCCAACTCCGGAACTACGTCGAGCTGGCCACGGGAAACAACAAACCCGTCCACCAGACCTTTATCTCGATGGGCGCCGAGCTGGGTGTCGTTGGCCTGGTGGTGTTTCTCTGGTTGTTGTTCACCGTAGTGCGCGACACCATGCCGGGGCGGTCCCCGCGTTATCCCGAGGTGGCGCGAGCGTGCCGTGGATTTGTGATCGCCATCGTCACGCAAGGCCTGTTCACGAACGTCCAGCACTCACGCGCCCTCTGGATGATCATCGGCGTGATCGCCGTGCAAGCCGTGCAAGTAGCGGAGGGGGGGGCCAGCCCCGTCCTAGGGGAGACCCCTGCGATCCTGGCTCGGGCCCTCATCTGGCACCGACGGGGAGAACTCGGATCGTGAGCGTTCTCCGCATCGTCCGCGAGCTGACGAGCGCGTTGCACGCCGCGCGCCTCAGCTACTGCCACTGGAAGGGCAATGCGCGTTTGCAAGAGGCCGTCCTCGGGCTGAGAGACCTCGATGTACTCGTGGACCGGGACGGCGCGCTCGCGCTGAGCGGGATTCTGGCCACCGTCGGCTTTAAACGGTTCGCCTCGAGTCCGTGGGAAGCGGTTCCGGCGCTGGAGGACTACCTCGCCCTGGATGCGGATACCGGAAGACTCGTGCACCTGCATCTCCACTATCGGCTGACCGTGGGGGAGAGGTTTCTGAATGGCTATCGCCTGCCCTGGGAGGCGGTGGTGCTCTCGACCCGACAGTTCGACGCCACGACGGCCATGTACGTGGCCGATCCCCACATGGAGTTGCTGCTGCTCATCGCGCGTCAGGCCATCAGGCTCGGCCCGATCGATCGGATCGCGGGATGGCTGGGACGGCCGTGCGTGAGCGCCCTGACGGGTTCCGACCTTCGCTCGCTCGCAGCGCGCACGGATCCGCACCGGCTGGCGCGCCTGTCGGAGGGTCTTCTGGGGAAGGAGGCCACTCGCCTGCTTTTGGACATCGTGAGCGGCGAGCCGTCGTACCGCCGGCTCCGGGCCCTGAAGCGACGGGCGCTGCCGCCGCTCAGCGCCTATCGCACGTATACCCCGGCCGGGGCTGTCGTAAGACAAGGAATGCGCTTTCTCGTCGGGCTGGCGCTGGCCCTCAACCGGAGAATCCTCCGCTCGCTGGTCATTCCCGGGCGGACACTCTCGAGCGGCGGCCTCGTGATCGTGTTCGAGGGCGAAGACGAGAACGAACGCGCGACCCTGGTGGATCGGATCGCGGCCTGGCTGACCTGGAAGTTGGATGTTCTGGTCCTGCACGGTCGACCTCGAAACGGCCGTGCGACGCGTCGCAAGGCTTTCCGCGCCCGCAGCCGCGGCATGATCGTCCTGTATGACGGATTCCCCGAGCGCCAGAGCCCCGACACCGGCAATGCGCCCGAACGAGCGCGGGATGCGGATCCGCCGGATCTGGTCATCAATATCGACCCGGATCATTCCCCGGAACAAGCGCTGCTGGTGGCGCAGCGCGCACTCTGGCAGGAGGTGTGAGATCGCCGTGGTGAAAGCCTCCCTCGAGGAGCTCTCCGGTCAATCCATCCTCTACCTGAGCGGCGGCCACAGGGGGCAGGACGTGCTCCGGCACATCCTTGGGAGCAGCGCTTGGAGGCCCGGCCTGATCGCCGTGGTCTCGGATTCTCCTCGGACAGTCCCTGTGGGTACGGCTGCCGAGTGCGACGGCATCCCGCTCGTCACGGTTCCGAGCGTGTACAGCCCGGACGCTTGGTGGGCCATGGCTGCCCATGGGATCAAAGGTGTTCTGGCCGTGGGGGTCCCCCCCGATCTCCTTGAGGAATCGTTCCTGAAAGAATTCCCGCTGGGGGTATATGGCCTCCATGTGGGGTTGCTGCCCAGCATAGCCGGCCCGGCCGCCCTGAACTGGGCCCTCATTCGGGGGCTAACCGAGACGGGAACCACCTTGGTGCGGTACACGATGGACGGCGACGGGTGGTTGCTCGTCTCCCAGCGGCCTTGCCCCATCGAGGACGGGGAGACCGCAAGCACCCTCTGCACGAAGCTTTCGGCCGCTTCGGCTGAATTGTGGGCTCGGCACTGGCCCGGGATCGCGCGAAACGACGTGGCCCTGCGCCCCGCTGGAAAGTGGATCCGCGATCTTAGCCGAAGACCAGAAGACGGCGCGATTCGCTGGGCAGAGCACTCAGCGGCATCGTTGGATCGCTGGATCCGGGCGTTGGCGCGGCCCTACCCCGGAGCATTCTTCCGGTTTGGCGGCCGGCGCATTTGGGTGCATGGAGTCGAGCGCGACACCCCGGAAGGCGCTGCCGTCGACGCACCCACATTGACGGCGGTTTTGGCTCAGGGCCTGACGCTCGACCTCCCGGACGGCAGGATACGGATCTCGGACCTGTGTCTCGATGACGGTTCAGAGATTCCCGGTGACCTCCGAGCCGCGCTGGCGGAGCGGGTCGGCGCTCGATTGTCGTCCCTGCATACGGGGCAAAAAGTGCTGGTGGTGGCCGCGCATCCCGACGACGAGGTGCTCGGGATCGGAGGCACGTTGATCCGTCATTTCAAGAGCGGGGACGAGATCCGCGCAGCCATCGTCTGTTCGGCGGAGTCGATTCGCTATCGCGAAGGCGAACACGACCAGCCGGGTGACACACAGCGCGCATCCCACTACCTGGGAGCGCAGTCAATCGGACTGGGGTTCGCCGATCAGCGCTTGGATCGGGGCAGCAACCTGGAGTTGATTCAAGCCCTCGAGAGACAGATTCAGGAGTTCCAACCGCAGATCATCTACACCCATTGGTGGGGAGATGTGAACGCGGACCATGCACTTATCGCGGAGGCGGTCGACGTCGCCGCGCGCCCCTATTCGGCCCCGGGCGTCCAATCGATCTACGCATTCGAGACCCCCTCCAGCACCGAATGGACCGCGAGTGGTCGGGCGGGAGCGTTTGCCCCCAATGTCTTCGTGGACATCTCGGACGAGCTGGATCGCAAGTTGGACGCGATGCGATGCTACGAGAGCGAACTCCGCCCACCCCCGCACCCCCGGTCCCTTCGGTCTTTGCAGCAACGCGCGGCTTACTGGGGTAGCGTCGCCAACATGCGGGCGGCCGAGGCACTCGCGCTCCTCCGAACGCGCCGATGAGCATGGTGAAGCTTTGGCTGGTCGGTTCGACCGATGTTCGGTTCCGGCTCCCGTTGCTGAACGCGCTGCGGGAGCGCGGCTTCGACGCGGGTGCCGTCGGGTCGGAAAGCGAGACGGCCTTCGCGGGGACTGGAATTCCGTACTGGCGATTTTCGTTGAACCGATGGGTCAGCCCGTGGAGCGACCTGCGATCGCGGCGGCAACTGTATGAGCTCTTCCGGGCGCACCGGCCCGATATCGTCCACGCATTCGACACCAAGCCCGCGATCCTGGCGCCTCTAGCCGCCCGGGACGCGGGGGTCCCCGGTACGGTCGCCACCATAACGGGCCTCGGGTACCTCTTCTCCTCGCGGTCGCCGCTGGCGCTCTCACTGCGACCGGTCTTTCGGTTCCTGCAACGCCGGGCCGCCGCCGCGACAGGAGTAACGATCTTTCAGAACCCCGACGACCGCGCATACTTCCGGCGTCACCGCCTGGTGCGACCGGGTCGCGACGCGCTGGTCTTGGGATCGGGGATCGACTTCACGCCCTTGCAGGTGGACGGAGCGGCGGTGGGCCGGCTCAGGCGCGAGTTGAGTCTTGAAGGTCGGCTCGTGGTGACCATGATCTCGCGCCTCGTGGCGCAAAAGGGCGTGCGGGATTTCATTGACGCGGCCGCCCTCGTACGCCAACAGCGACCAGACTCCGTCTTTCTCCTGATCGGCCCCGCCTCGTCCGAGGGCCGGGGGGCTGTGTCGTCGCGCGAGGTCGAGCGCAGCGCGCGCGACGTGCGCTACCTCGGTCCCCGCAGTGATGTTTCCGTCCTGCTCGCGCTATCCGACCTGTTCGTGCTCCCGACCTACCTGCGCGAAGGAATACCGCGCGTGCTCCTGGAGGCGGCGGCGTTGGGGCTTCCGCTCGTTACCACCGATACACCAGGATGCAAGGAGATCGTCCGAGACGGCTGGAATGGGCTTCTCGTTCCTCCACGAGACCCTCGCCGTCTCGCCGCGGCGGTGCTGCGATTGTTGGCCTCGCCGGACGAGCGCACGCTGATGGGAAGCCGCAGCCGAACGCACGTAACGGGGAACTTCTCCCTCGAGTACGTCGTCCGCGCCTACACGGAGATCTACGAGCACGTCCTGCGCGAGACCTCGGCGACTGTCGCGGCCCGCGCCGTAGGGTGAGCACATGGCCGAACTCAAACGTCCGCTCACGAAAGAATCTCCGACCGTCTCCGACTCGAGCAGCGCGGGCAGCCGGGTCGCCCGGGTCCCCGGCATCGTGACCAGCCTGCTCGAGCAGCTCTACCGGCAGGAGATCGCCTATTGCCGGTGGCAGGGCAACGAGCCCTGGCAGGCCGACGGGGCCGTGCCACAAGGCCTGGACATCTTGCTTGACCGAAAAGACGCTCTGCGGATGGCCGCGATCCTGGCCCAAGCCGGCTTTAAGCGCGTGGTAGCGGCCGCCCTCCCCCCAGACGCTGGTGGCGAACACCACTACCTGGCCCTCGAGGAGGACTCCGGCAGAATCGTGCATCTGCATCTGCGTTACCAGCTGGCGATCGGCGACGAGCGCCTGAGCGAGTACCGCGTGCCGTGGGAACCGCTGGTCCTCTCCACCCGGCGCCTCGATCGGCAAGCAGGGATGTACGTAGCTGATCCGTCGGTCGAGTTCCTGTTCCTGCTCGTTCGCGTCGCACTCGACCTCCGACTCGGCTCCCGAGTTCGGCATCGGCTCGGTACCCCATGGTGTTGTCCCAGGCGGCTCCGCGAGGTGCATCGGCGGCTGCGGGGAGATGCCGGGCCGGTGGCCGACCTGTCGCGCCGATTGTTGGGCGCCGCTGCCGCGGACTTGGTTTCCGACATCGTCGCCGCTGAGCCGTCGTTTACCAAAGTGCGGGCGTTTCGACGCTGTGCCGCCCCAGTGCTCAACGGCTATCGACTGTACCGGCGCGGGGGCGCCAGGTGGCGCAGATGGTGGCGGGAACTGTCCGAGGTGGCCAGAGCCCTGTCCCAGGGCCTCGCCCGCTCGCCTCGCGCTGATGGCCGGATGGTGCCGACTGGCGGAGTGGCGATCGCGTTCCTGGGCTCTGACGGGTCCGGGAAATCCACGCTCCTCCGGGAGACGACGGCATGGCTGTCCGGGTCGCTCCGCACCGTGCCCATCTACTTCGGGAGCGGCGTTGGGCCGAGCTCGCTGCTCCGCTGGCCGCTACTGCAGGCCGAGCGACTCCTGCGGAAGCGCATGCCATCCGTACGAGACCGGCCCTGGCGGCGCTCCACTGGGCCGAACTCATCGCTCCGTCGTCGTCTATCGCGGGCGCTATGGGCTGCAGCCAGGCTCGTCTGGGCGGTGGCTCTGGCGTACGAGAAGCGCGGCAAGCTCCACGCCCTGACCCGCGCTCGCAACCGCGGTCTCGTAGTGGTCTGCGACCGCTACCCACAGAACCAGTTCCAGGACTTCAACGACGGGCCGATGCTGGGGAGCTGGCGGGACCATCCGTGGCGGCTGCTCCGCGCCGTGGCGGAGTGGGAGGGCACGCCGTATCGCTGGGCCGAGCACGTCGTGCCGGATCTGGTCCTCAAGCTCCACGTCCGGCCGGACGTGGCGCAGCGGCGGAAGGCGGAGATGCAGCTGCAGGAGCTCGAGAAACGGGCGGAAGCCATCCGCGGCCTCCGGTTTCCGGACGTGACCGAAACGGTCGACATCGACGCGGAGGAGCCGTTGGAGCAGGTCGTGCGCCGGATCAGACGGTGCGTCTGGCGGAAGATATGAATACCACGCGCCCATCGGCCGTCATCGAGTTCATCGGGCTGCCCGGCGTGGGGAAATCGACACTCTCCCACCGGGTCGCCGAGATGCTGCAGCAGCGGGGATGGCGAGTCGAGCAGCCCACCTATTCGGTTGATCACGAGATGCGCACCTGGGAGCGGCTGCTGCTCAAACTCCAGCGGGTGTCGGCGGAGGCGATCTTCCACCCCGCGGGCGCCGTCCGCTCCGTCAGAGCGATCCTGGCAACAGGCCAAGCCTCCGCCGCCGATTTCATCGGTGTCACGGTCAACTGGCTGTTCATGTCCTCCTTGCTACGGAAGGCCGACCGCCGGACGGGAGTACACATCTTCGATGAAGGCCCGCTCAACGCGCTCTGGTCGATCGCATTCAGTGCGGGTTCCGCCGGCACCGCCGGGATCCTCGGGGAGCTCGCCAGGCAGCGGTCCACGCCTGTCGTCGTCGCCCTGATAGAGGCGGACATCGCGGCGGTCAGGGAACGGCACGATCTCCGCAAGAATGGCCAGAGCCGTCTCGAGCGGATCGGGCCGGCGGACGATGCGTGGGAGCGGGCTCGGCGGGCGTTGCAGCAGGTCAAGGCGACACTGCAGCTGCTGACCGATGAGGGTAAGGATATTCGGGTAGTTGCCGTGCGAAACCGGGGAAGCGAGGACCTGGACGCTCTCGCCAATAGGCTCGCTGCTGCGTTCGAGGAACTCTTGGGGTCCGCAGCGCCCCGACCTGACGCGCCCGGGCTTACCTGTACTGGTGGATGAAGATCCCGACAGAGGCCAAGGCGCCGATCACGGTCACGGAGGGAAGAATCACCTGGGAGAAGATGGACCGCCTGCGCTCCACCAGGATCTGATCGCCGGACCGGATCGACATCTGCGCGGCCCCGCTCTCCAAACGAGTAAGGTCCAGTCGCACTTGCGTCTGCCCTCCGTTGGCGCCGCCGCGCAGGAGCCGCACTCGGTCTAGGCGGCCGAACTGCGTGGGACCGCCGGCGCGCGCGACCGCTTCAGAGATGGTCGTCTGCGGACTCAACACGTACATGCTCGGCCGGTTGACCTCGCCCTGGACCGCCACCCGGAACAGGGGCACCATCACGAACTGGGGCTCCCGATCGAACGTCTCCAGCAAGCGGCGCAAGTTGGCCTCGGCCGTGGCCAAGGGAACCCCGCCCACCACCACGGCTCGATAGACCGGGTGCGAAATGGAGCCGTCCGCGGCCACCGCGAACTCCCCGCTGAACTCGGGTTTGCGCCAGACCACGATCCACACCGAGTCGCCCGGAGTGAGTACGCTTCCGTCTCTCGATGAATCGGGCGCCTGCCCGTGGAGTAAGCCCGGCAGGCTTCCGCCGACGAGTAGGGAGGCCAACACCAAGGCCGTGTTTCTCATGGGTCGCCGATGGGTGATCGTGGGCGTGCGGTAATCTTCCTTGTCGAACAGGCGGGCACAAGTGGCGTGCGAGGGGGAGGTACCACCAAAGACGTTCTCAAGCGTCTAAGGGTGGCTGACGGGGATTGAACCCGCAACCTCCGGAGCCACAGTCCGGCGCTCTAACCAATTGAGCTACAGCCACCATGCCTGCAGACGCCGCAGGTAGACCAAGCTAATCGGGCCAAAACCCGAATGAAAGCTCCGCCGTCCGGGGATCGCGCGGCACGGGCGCGCCGTCGAACACGCCGATCTCGACGATGCCGCGCACCGCATTAGTAAGGAAGAGACTGCGTCCGGCGAGCGCCGCGACCGGAACTCGCTCCTCCTTCACACCGGTCATCTCCATCACGCGCCTGCGGCCGATCCCTGGCAGGATGCCGATATCCTCGGCGGGCGTGCAGAGCGAGCCGTTGTCCCACCAGAACAGATTCCAGGCCGTCCCCTCCGCGACGAACCCCTCAGCGGACACGAGGACCGCGTCGTGCGCACCCACGCGGCGCGCCTCCGCCAACGCGCGGCCGAATTGCTCGCGCTGCGTCGTCTTGTGGGGATACGGCTGATGTACCTCACCGGCGACCACGACATGGATCGCCTGCTCGGCACTCACGTCACGCGTCGCGATCTCGGGATGACCATCGGTCAGCTGGAGACGCACCACGCGGTCACCAGTGCCTACCGCAAGGCGCACCAGATCGGCGAGATCACCCGGAGGTTCGGGCGCACCCAGCGCGGCCAGCGAGGCTTTGAGGCGCGCTAAATGACCGCCGAGCCATGGGACCCGCCCTTCCCTGGCCCGCATGGTCTCGATAAGCCCGATCTGGACCGGCGCCCCTACGCGCGGCATGACGTCAAATACTACATTTGGGCCGACCATTTCGGAGGAGGGTCCGTGGGCAGCCGCGCGGTCGCATTCGTACTTGCTGGTCTCCTGGTTTCCGGTGCCTGCTCCCGGACCTCGAGAACCATCATCCTGGACACTCCGCCCAGCACCGAGGTTCGGGGGCCCGAGGTGAATCGCGGCCCGAGCACCGCCGCGACACTCGGCGTCCCACCCGGCCATCTGCCGAACCCTGGCGAGTGCCGGGTCTGGATACCCGGAACGCCGCCCGGCCACCAGCCCAAGCCGAAATCGCGGCCCTGCCCCGGGATCGCCACCGTCGCGCCGGCGGGCAGCTGGATCATCTATCGGCCAACGGACGACAAGAACGTCGTTCACATTCGCGAAGTCGATTCGCGGCGGCCGGGCACCGTGATTCGGATCCGCATTTTTGATATCGAAACCAGCAGATTGCTCCGGGAGGAAAATCCATGAGGCGGACGGTCCTCGTAGGCCTGATCGTCACCCTAGGTTGCGGGCCGAAGCGGCCGCCGCCGTCGTTCGCGCCCGATCCGGGACTCGTCGAGCAGATCCGCGAGATCCGGATGTCCACGAGCATGCGGGCGTGCCCCGGCGAGAGTTTCGGCGCGGTCTACACCGCGGTGCTGAACGACGGGTCGCTCATTCCCTTTGAGACGCGCTACGACAAGGACAATCCGCCGCGCCTGCACGTCGTGTTTCTAGCTCGCTCGAGCCCCGAGGCGACGCCGCTCGAAGGCGGCGGCTGGAGCGCTTACCGCGATCCGCTCGCTACCGCGATCACGGGCTTCCGGCTGACGGTGGCCCTCAAAGCCAAGCCCAGCGTATCGACGTCCACCGTCGTGGCACCCGACTACACCTGCCTCCAGCACGCCTTCGGTTTCCGCGGCGCGGGCACGAGCGCGAGTGGACCGCAGGTGACCGTGCGGCTCGGGATTCTGAGATCGCCATTCTATGACCGGCTGCTCGTCGCCGGGGTTGAAGTCGAGGAGGCGCCACCTTTCTACGTGCTCGCCGACGCGCGCGCCGTGCCACCGTCCGATTGGCTCATCATCGAAGCGCGCGGCTCGCGTGGGTCGCGTGGCGCCGATGGTGCGACGGGCGTCGCGGGTACCGACGGACGAGCTGGCTGTCCCGGGGGTGCCGGTGGTCCCGGCGGCGCCGGCGGCAACGGCAGCGGCGGCGGACCGGGCGGGCGCGGCGGGCAGATCACGATCATCGCGCCTGCCGAGGAACCGTTCCTCGCGGGTCTCGTGGATGCACAAGTCCCGGGTGGCGAAGGTGGCGATGGCGGCAACGGGGGCAAAGGTGGCGCGGGCGGCAAGGGCGGCGCGGCCGCACCGGCCAGCGATCCGCGCTGCGTCGCCGGGACTGCGGGCGCAGCCGGACCGCCGGGTGCAAAAGGTCAGGATGGGCGCGACGGAGGGCCGGGGACTCGCCCCCAGATCGTTACGGTGCCGATGCGCGACGTCTGGGGTACGCGAATCCCGCCATCACTCGCGGAACTTATCGACTACCGATCCCCGGCTCCGACACGGCGCTAAAAGCGTGCGCTGTACGCCGTGCGCTGTGCGCCGGAATGCAGTCCCGCGCACGGCTCACGGCACACGGCGCACGCTTTTCCAGTACCAGTATCCCGGCAATCCTAGCAGAATGATCCCCGCGCCGATCGCGGAGTCTTTCGGCGTTTCGACGATCGTGTTGTACACGAGCCAGATCGCGAACGCGATAAACACGATCGGCGTGACGGGATATCCCCACGTGCGGTACGGCCGAGCCAGCAGCGGAGCCTTGTACCGCAGCCGAATGACGGCGCTCGCCGACAGCGCATAGAATACGAATTGGGCGAACACGACATACGTGAATAGCTGATCGTAGGTGCCGAAGGCGGTGAGAACCGAAGCGATAACGCCCTGGGTAACCAGCGCAACCGCAGGCGTGGCGTACTTCGGATGCACGCTGCCCTGTGACCGAAAGAACATGCCACCGCGCGCCATCGCATACGGAATTCGCGCGGCGGTGAGAATGATGCCGTTGTTTGCACCGAGCGTGGAAATCAGAATGGCCACGACAACGAACGTTGCACCGATCCCTCCCATCGTGACCTTCGCGACGTCCGAGGCAACCAGTTGGGAAGCGGCCATCCATTCCGGGGAGAGCACGTACGCGTACGCGACGCTCGTCAGCACGTAGAGCGCGATCACGATCAACGTCGACAGAATGATGGAGCGCGGGAGATTCCGTCCCGGATTCACGATCTCGCTGCCGACATACGTCGTCTCGATCCAGCCGTCGTAGGCCCACAACACCGCTACCATCGCCACCCCGAACGGACCGATCAGCTGCCCGATGCTCGCGGAGGGCCACAGCGGTTGGAAGTGTGATGCCGATCCGCCAGACACAACGAAGGACGTCGTGATCAATGCCACGAGCGCACCGATCTTCAGAACTGTCAGAATGTTCTGCGTCGTCGCACCCAACCGCACGCCACGGCAATTCAGGAGGGTGAGGGCGACGATCGACGCGATTGCGATGGCGCGAATTGCGATCTCCGTGAGCGGTGAATGGAAGAAGAACCCGATGTAGCGCGCGAATCCCACCGCGATCGCAGCGATCGACGCCGTGTTGATCACGGCGAAGTTCGCCCAGCCGTACAGGAAAGCCCATACCGGCCCATAGGCTTCGCGCAGATATGCGTACTGCCCGCCCGCTTCCGGATACGCCGCCGCCAGCTCGGCGATCGACAGTGCACCCAGGAGTGAGACGATCCCGCCCACCACCCAGACGAGCGTCATCAGGGCGGTCCCATGGACCGCGGCGGCCACGGTGGCGGGGACGATGAAGATCGCGGATGCGATCATCGTTCCCGCGTTGATCATCACGGCATCGAAGAGGCCGAGCTCGCGCTTGAGATCGGTCCCGATCACAGAGGGTGGGGATGTCACTTCAGTGTGTCGACAACGATGAAGTGGGGAGTACTACTGCGCAAATCAGAGCGCAGCGTCGGTATAGAAATCCAGACGCCACCCGGTCGGAGTCCTGACCGCGCGCGAGAGGTCGAGCCGAATCAAGCCGTCGATGAAGCTCGCGCCCACACCGACGCCGGCGAGCGACCGGGCGAGCGACAGCTGCTCGCGCGGGCCCGCGCGTCCCACGTCGGCGAAAACCACGATGCGGGCGGCCGGCCAGCGATTCGCCAGCTCGAGCCGCGCGCGCCAAAAGGCGTCGCCGCTCGACGCGTTCCCACCGTAGCCGCGCATGGTGCCCGGCCCGCCGAGGTACCAGTAGCTCTGCACCGGCACGCGACCGTCCGCCATCCCGCCGGCCAGCTCGACGGCGCCCGCCAGATTTGCGCCGAGCGGCGCGGAGACCCGCACGGTGCTGCTCGCACGCCCGAACCGGTATGTCCCGACGCTGCCGTCGATCGTCACATCGGCGGTCCACTGCGGCAGCGCGGGATCGATCCCGCGCTGCGTGCGAAATGTGAGCGACACGCCGAGCTGATCGGCGGAATCGGCGGTGATGTTGGGACGGAAAACGTGGATGTCGTGAATCGCGTGCGGCACCGAGAAGTCGGTGCGCTTCACCGCGCGCCGCTGCGACTCCGCATAGAGCCGGATCGTAAAGCGCTGCGGCAACGTGACGGGCGGCGCGACGGTCAGCTCGGCGCCGGTTGCGCGGAAGTAGTCCCCGTCATCGCGGCCGAGCAGCAACGCGCCCAGCGAATTCCCGATGCCGAATGAGCGCGCGGTCGGGTCGACGGCTGCCAGCCGCCGATACCCGGCGAGGCGAAAGCGTGCCGCACCGGTTTCGTGCAACACGCCCCCTTCGAGGTCGGGCTCGGCGTCCGAGGTCGCTAGGCGCGCCGTTCCGTCCAGGCGCAGCCGGCCGAGGTCGAGCTCCCCACGCGCGCCAAGCGCCAGCCCTTCGACTCGGTTGTAACGCGCCAGGCCCCAGCGGGGCGGCCGCACCTGAAACTGCCAGGGCGCAGCGGGCAGCTGACCAAGGCCGCGCGTGAGCTCCTGCATCTCGCCTTCGGAGATGAGTGTGTCGTTGGCCGATCCAAACGGGGGCGGCAGCGCGGTCGTCGATAGCAACGCTGCCGTGTCGGTGGGAATGCTCACACGGACAGCGAGACAGTGACCGTTTCTGCATTTGCACGAGATGCCTTCCTCGCGCGCGTGACAAGCCGCACGCGCTATCGAGTCTTCCTCCGCAGTCGCCGCCCGCGGACGCGGGGCGCGGGGAAGTGCCGTGTCCCCGCTGACTTCGTAGTCGTCGTATAGAAGCTCGTAACGCACCGGCATTTGGAGGAACGAACCCGCAGTCGCGACCGCGTCCATCGCGATCAGTCGCGGCAACCACCAACGTCCGGCCCACAAGGCGTAATCGATGGTGAGAAATCGCACCTCGGCACGGATCGGCTTCACAAAACCGGGGATGTCTTTGCCGTCCTCATCGCTGACATCCTGGTCGAAATCGAAGGGCCGGGCGGGGCGGATCAACGCCCGGACGACGGCGTGCGAATCCTCGTCGATCCAAAACGAGCCCGACATCAACCGGAAGTCGAGCCGCCGCGGAATGATCTTCAACTCGCGCAGCCGGATCGTGCGACCGTTGGGGAACACGATGACGCTCGAATCGCCCGCGGCGAAGCGGTAGTCGGCCTCGCTGCCCGGCGCGAGCGGATGTCGGAACTCGATATCGCGATGCCGGGTCGAATCCCGCGCACTGTCCCGTTTCGCGTCGCTTCCACCGAACCCGATCGTGAGGCGATCGTCGGCCGGATCGAATGCGTAGTCGTCGGCATCATGCTTCAGATCCTCGGGCAACGTGGGCTTGGGAACCGCTGCAGGCACCGATTGCCGTGCCCCGATCACAGTGATCTGCGCGATGGAGTCACGCCGCCAATCGATGCGCAGCGCGATCTCGCGGCGATAGAGCATCCGGTCGCGCCGTAACGCCCGAATGCCGACGCCGATGCGCTCACGTATCGTCGTACGATAGGCTGTGATGGACCGGTCGATGGTCTCGCGCCGCGAGCGCGCCGCGGCGACGAGACGTCGCGCAGCCGGATCGAGATAGGCGGAGCTATCGCGGGCAGGCGCCTGCAGGGCGAGGACGGCGGTAACGAGGAACGCAACGCTCACGTAGGCCTCTGTACGGACCCTGGTGAAGGATAAGATTCAGCATGATTCGCCCCTATTGGCAGGCCAGCCGAGCGCCCCGTTACAGCCTGCTGTTCGCCTTGCCCCTCTTGATCATCTATCAGATTCTTGCGGCGCTCGCGCCACCCGCACCTGGCGGCACGGCCGTCCGCAACGGCGCAGACATCATTCTCGAGTCCGTGTTCGTCTGGCTCGCCGGCGCCTGGGGGCCGCGCCTGTTCATGCTCTGTCTGATCGGCGTCGGCGCCTGGTTGATCGCGCGGGACGTGCGGGCGAATCGCAACCTGGCACCGCCGGTCCTCGGGGGCATGCTGCTCGAGTCGATCTGCCTGGCGCTCGTGTTCGGGGTGGTCGTGGGCGGTCTCACGGCGGCGCTGTTGGGCTACCCCCCGCCGCCCATGGTCGTCGCGTTCACCGCCCAGCGCCTCGGCCGCTGGACGATGCTGATGTTGTCGATCGGCGCGGGTATCTACGAAGAGCTGCTGTTCCGCGTCGTCCTCGTCGGTCTGCTCGCGTGGGGCGCAACGAAACTGCTGGGCTTGCGTCCGCTGCTCGCCGGCGTGGCCGCGACGGTAGTCGGCGCGCTCATTTTCTCCGCGTTCCACTATATCGGCCCATTTGGCGACCGGTTTGACATCTATTCTTTCGTGTTTCGGACGATCGCCGGCCTGTTTTTCAGCGGCCTCTACCTGCTCCGCGGATTCGGTATAACTGCCTGGACCCACGCACTTTACGACGTGTTCCTGTTGCTCCGCTGAAGCGCCGTTCGCTATGTTAGGCGCCATGAAATCCCACCTCGTCAAGCTGGTCCTATTGGCATCGCTCGTCCTGGTCGCCGCGTGCACCAAGAAACGCACGCGCCGGAACGAAGTGGTCGAGTGTAGCTCGATCTCCCTCGACGCCAAGGGAACGACGCTGTGTCTGGTCCAGCTGTACAAGTGGAGGCTCCCGGACGCGCAGCGGGCCGCCGAAACCCGCGCGCACGAGCTGGATTCTCTGAAGAACTGGCAAGAGGATTCCGTCTGGAATCTGGGCGCCGACAAACACAAACGCGATTTCCAGGCGTGCCGCCGCGGGACCGAGCAGCTCAACAACTGTCTACTCGTCGCCGGTTGGCCCCTGCGGCGCGCGCAGCACACAACGGATTCCATGTGGAATGCGGAGCTGCCCGCGCATCGCCGCGAGTTGCAGACGTGCATGGCCAAGCGCGACTTCAATCTGTCGTCGTGCCTGACGCTCTACTACAAATGGGATTCAGATCGGGCCCTCGCGACGGCCGACTCCGTCACACGCGCCCGGCTCGGGCGCTAGGGCTGACTCACGATCCGGAAGACCGCGCCTTCTCCCTGATCCGAACTAACGTAGAGCGAGCCGTCCGGCCCGACCGTCAGGCCGGTCGGGCGATTCTTGGCGCCCTGCGGAGTGACCACGGCACCGGCAAATCCGTCGGCGAAGACTTCGGATGGACCGCTCGCCACACCGCGCGCGATCGGCACGAACATCACCTTGTAGCCCTGCTGCGGCAGCGGCGCGCGATTCCACGATCCGTGAAACGCGATGAACAGCCCGCCGCGATACTTGAGCGGGAACAGCCGGCTGGTGTAGAACGCCATCCCGTCCGGCGCCCAATGTCCCGGGAACGCCACAACCGGACGCGGTGCTGATTCGCAGCGTCCCACCGTCTTGCCGTCGCCGCCGTACTCCGGCTGCATCACATTCTGGCGCCGCCGCCAGTCGTAGTAGCAGTACGGCCAGCCGTAGTCGCCGCCCGCCTCCAACCGGAACACCACCTCCGCCGGCAGCTCGGCGCTCAACGCATCGTTGTAGAGCTTGGGCCAGTTGGCCGCGAGCTGGTCGCGGCCGTGCTGCGCCGCGAACACCGAGCCGGTGCCGGGATCAAGGGCGAGCGCCACCGCATTGCGGAGTCCCGTGGCGTAGCGTTGGCCGTCAGACTGCGTCTGGCCGCCGCGCCGGGGATCGAACCGCCAGATGCCGCCCGCAACTTCGAGAATCGGACAGGGATCCTGTCCCGGTGACTCCGGCGCGCGGTCCTGCACCTGACACGAGTTGGACGGCGCACCGATGTTCACATACAACTGGCCGTCCGCGCCGATCACGATGCTCTTCGCCGCATGCTGGCGGCCCTTCGTGAGGCCGCTGACCACGGTATCGGGACCGCTGCTCGGAGTGAGCTGGCCGACCTGCCAGTGCCAGCGCACGACGGCATCGTTCGTGGCGAAGTAGAGATATTCCCCGGCGAACGCGATGCCGTTCCCGCCGCCGACGCCAAACGAGCTGATGACGTCCGCCTTTCCATCGCCCGTCGTATCGCGCAGCAACCGCACGCCGCCGCGTGCTCCCGACACAGCAACCAGTAGATCCCCGTTTTCCAGGGCGACCATATGTCGGGACCGGGGGTTCGTCGTGCCGTCCCTCAACACACTCCTGCTCGTTTTGCAGGCTGCAACGTCTCCAGCGCCGCCACAGGTTGTCGCGCTCAAACAGGAAGTCGTGCGCGACGTCGCGAGCCGCGCCCAGTTCACGCAGCAGATGGTGGATCAGATCTTCAGCTACGCCGAGCTCGGGTTCCAGGAAACGGAGACCTCCCGATACCTCGTCGACCTGCTTCGCAAGAACGGCTTCACCGTCCGCGAAGGCATCGCCGGCATTCCGACCGCCTGGGTCGCGACGTGGGGATCGGGAAAGCCCGTCATCTCACTCGGCTCCGACATCGACGACATCCCGCAGGCCTCGCAGAAGCCCGGCGTCGCGTGCCACGCACCGATGATCGAGGGCGCGCCGGGCCATGGCGAGGGGCACAACTCCGGGCAGGCGGTGAACATCACGGCGGCGCTCGCGGTGAAGAAAATCATGGAGCGCGAGCATCTGCCGGGCACACTGCAGATCTGGCCGGGTGTGGCGGAGGAGCTGGTCGGCACCAAAGCGTACTACGTGCGCGAAGGGCTGTTCTCGGGTGTCGACATCGTGCTGTTCTCGCACGTCGATGACAACCTGGCGACGTCGTGGGGCGATGTCCCGGGCAATGGCCTAGTGTCCGTGCTGTTCAGCTTCCAGGGTCGCAGCGCGCATGCCGCGGGCGCGCCCTGGCGCGGCCGGAGCGCGCTCGACGCCGTCGAGCTGATGGATATCGGCTGGAACTTCCGGCGCGAGCATCTGCGCCTGCAGCAGCGCTCGCACTACGTGATCCCGAACGGCGGCGACCAACCCAACGTCGTCCCGCCGACAGCCTCCGTCTGGTACTATCTGCGCGAGCTCGACTATCCACACATCCAGGAGATGTACGCGCTCGCCGACACGATGGCGCTCGCTGCGGCGATGATGACCAGCACCACGCTGCTGCCGCCGCGTATTCTGGGATCGGCGTGGCCTGGTCATTTCAATCGCGTCGTGGCCGAGGCCATGTACGAAAACATCAAGCAGGTCGGGCTGCCGGAGTGGAGCGCTGCCGATCAGCGCCTCGCCAAGGCCCTGCAACGCGACCTCGGCGTGCCCGATTCTGGACTCGCCGTCAAGCTCGACACGTTGCGGCCGGCGTTGAAGCCCAATGAGCGCACGGGCGGCGGCTCGGACGACATCGGCGACGTCTCGTGGAACGTCCCGACGGTCACGTTGCGCTTTCCGTCCAACATCCCCGGGCTGCCGGGGCACAACTGGGCCAACGCGATCTCGATGGCGACGCCGATCGCTCACAAGGGCGCGACCGCGGGCGCGAAGGTG
>WNGK01002459.1_pt1 | contig 20047 bp, 17 predicted proteins | sample 5400601 | NCBI WGS metagenome assembly WNGK01 (sample SAMN13153376, study PRJNA577476) | soil metagenome | isolation source: 60 cm soil or saprolite under Garry oak tree replicate 1 | place: USA:California | collected 2016-06-15
TTGACCTCGTCACCGAGCTTCTTGAGCCACTTGGAGAGGGTCCCTTCTGCGATCGACTCTCCCATTTGCGGCATCTGGACGTCTATGCGAGCCATAACCACTCCAGGTGTTAGGTGCTGGGTGCTAGGTGTTGGGGTTTCACCCCTAACACCCAGCACCTAGCACCTCAATAGGCGGCTAACCAGCGGGTGGCCTTCACAATGTCGTCCGTCTGGGGGAGGACATAGTCTTCCAGCGTCGGCGCATATGGCAGGGGCACGTCGTGCGCCGTCACCCGCATGATGGGGCCGTCGAGCCAGGCGAACGCCTGCTCGTTGATGCGCGCCGCGATCTCGCCGGCGAGGCCACCGGTGCGCGTGTCCTCGTGCACGATGAGCACCTTGTTGGTCTTCTGCACCGTCCGCATGATCGCGGCGTCATCCATCGGCAACAGCGTCCGGAGGTCGAGCACTTCGACCGAGAGACCGTCGTCTTTCGCCAGCTGGTCGGCCGCCTCGAGCGACTTCCACACCGTGGCCCCGTAGGTGACGATGGACAGGTCCTTCCCCTCGCGGGCGAGCCGCGCCTCGCCGATCGGGGTGAGGATCTCCTCTTGCTCCGGCAGCGACTCCTTGATCCGCCGGTACAGCCACTTGTGCTCGAGGTAGATCACCGGATCCTCGTCCCGGATGGACGCCTTGATCAGGCCCTTCGCATCCCGTGCGGTGGCGGGATAGACGATCTTCAACCCCGGAGTGTGAAAGAAGGCCGCCTCGGGGTTCTGCGAATGAAACGGGCCACCCCGCACGTAACCGCCGCACGGGCCTCGCACCACCATCGGGGTCGCGAGACCGGCGCGGTAGCGGGCGGTGGCGACGTAGTTCGTGAGCATGTCGTAGGCGCAGGAGATGAAGTCGATGAACTGCATCTCCGCCACCGGACGCATGCCCATGTGGGCTGCGCCGGCCGCCGCGCCGACGATCGCCGCCTCCGAGATCGGCGTGTCGATGACGCGCCCCTCGCCGAACTGCTTGGCGAACCCCTCGGTGACCTTGAACGCGCCGCCGTACGCCCCCACGTCCTCTCCCAGGATGAACACGTTGGGATCACGCTCCATCTCCTCCCACAACCCCTGGCGCAGCGCTTCCAGGTAGGTGACTTCGGCCATCACAGGCTCCGGTACCAGTGTCGCGGGGCCGCTCGCGGATCGGCATACACGCCGCCCAGGGCCGACTCCCCCGACGGCAGCGGCTCGTCGATGCAGGCATCGGTCGCCTGATCGATCTCGACCTTCACGCGGTCGTCGATCGCCTGCAGCTCGCGCTCCTCGGCCCACTCGTTCCGCACCAGCTGCGTCACGTAGCGGTCGACCGGGTCGTTCTCCTTGGCCCACCAATCGAGCTCGTCCTTGGGCACGTAGTGCTGGTCGTCATGCTCGGCGTGGCCCTTGCGACGGTACGTTTTGACCTCGATGAACTGCACGCCGTGACCCCGTCGCGCCCGCTCGACCGCGAGCTTGGTCGCCTCGTACACCGCGAGCACGTCGTTCCCGTCCACGGTGACGGCCGGGATGCCGTAGCCCTTCGCCTTCTCCGCGAGGTCCTTCACCGCGAACTGCTTCTCCGGAGGCGTCGAGTAGGCCCAGCGGTTGTATTCCGCGATCACGACGAGCGGGACCTTTTGGACCGCGGCGAAGTTGAGACCCTCGTGGAACGTACCGGTCGAGGTCGCGCCGTCGCCGATATACACCAGCCCCACCCGCGGCTCTCCCCGCAGTTTGAAGGTCAGCGCGATCCCGGCCATCACCGGGACCATGTCGCCGAGATGCGAGATCTGGCCGAGGTAGCCCTTCTCGAGATCGTTGAAATGGACGTTCAGCTCACGCCCGCGGGTGGGGCTCTCCGCCTTGGCCATATACTGGCGCAGGATCGCCAACGGCTCGGCGCCCATGACGAGCATCGAGCCCAAGTTGCGGATCAGCGGCGACAGGATGTCCTGGTTGGGCCCTCGGGCGAGGGCGTACGCCGAGCCGACCGACTCCCCCTCCTGACCGAGCGAGCGAAACAAGCCGCCAATCACCTTGCTCTGGCGGTAGAGGGCGGTGAGGCGTTCTTCCAGGGTCCGCGTGAGCCGCAGGTAGCGATAGATTTCGAGCAACTGGTCGCGGGTGAGACCCGCCGGGATGGGCGGCGACTGCGTGGTCGGTGCGGCGCGCGATGGCATGACGTAAATTGTAGTGGGCGTGAAACTTGGCTGGACGGGGCGGGCAAATCAAGCTCCGATGAGGAGGCCGTATGGCGACGTTGAAGCTGCGGGTGACGGGGATGACGTGCGGGCACTGCCAGATGAAAGTCGAGAAGGCGCTGATGGGCGCGGGCGGCGTGTACTCCGCCGTCGTCGACCTCTCGTCCGGCGAAGCGGAAGTGGATTTCAACGACGACGCTGCGACGACGGACCAGCTCATCGCGGCGGTCGCGAAGGCGGGGTACGGCGCGAAGGTGGCGGGCTAGTAGGCCCCCCGGAGCTCGTGGCCCGGCTCCACCTGTTTGTGCACCTCCGCCAGGAAGCGCTTGGCGAGGCGGTCGAGCTCCGACTCCCCGACCTGGTCTGTGCCGACCTCCACCAACGTGTAGTGCCCGCCCTCAGCGCGGGCGGTGATCGTCACCTTGCCCAGCGCGCCCGCATAGATGCGCCGTCGCGCCGCCTCGTCCGCCGGCGCGAGGCGCGTGCCGAAGAACGCCTTGGCCTGCGCCAGCACGTCGTCGGGACTCAGGGTCGTCCGGTGGAAATACCTCACAGGTTCCCCTCCCATGCGGGCTTGAAGCGCCGCAACAACAGGCTGTTGAGCACCACGCTCAGGCTCGACCACGCCATCGCCGCGCTCGCGAGCACCGGCGAGAGCAGCACGTGGAGCCACGGGTACAACGCCCCGGCGGCGATCGGGATGCCGATCACGTTATAGGCGAATGCCCAGAACAGGTTCAGCTTGATCGTCCCCATGGTCCGCCGCGACAACTGAATCGCGGTCACCACGCCGCGCAGGTCGCCGCGCATCAGCGTCACGTCGGAGGCCTCCATGGCGACGTCGCTCCCCGTCCCGATCGCGATCCCCACGTCGGCCTGCGCGAGGGCCGGCGCGTCGTTGATCCCATCGCCCACCATCACCACGTGCTTGCCCTGCCGCTGCAGCTTCTTCACGATGTCGGCCTTCTGCGACGGCAACACTTCGGCCAGGATGTCGTCGATCCCAACCTCCTTCGCCACCGCTTGCGCCCCATGCTTCGAGTCCCCAGACACCATCAGCACCGCGATCCCCAGGCGTCTCAGGGAGGCGATGGCCTGGGGCGCGGTCGGCTTGATGGGGTCGGAGATCGCGATCACGCCGTACACCGTGTTGTTCACCACCACGATCACCGGGGTGCGCCCCTGAGCCGCGAGGCGGTCCGCGTCCGGACCGAGCGTTCCGAGCTCGAGGGTGCGCTCGCGGGCGTGGCGCAAGGAGATCACCTCGATGATGCGGCGGTCCACGGTGCCGCGCACGCCCCGCCCTTCCATTGCCGCGAACTTCTCGACCGGCAGGACGTCGACCTGCCGATCCCTGGCCGCCTTGGCCACGGCGAGTGCGAGCGGGTGCTCCGAGCGCTGCTCCACCGAGGCGGCCCACTTGAGCACTTCGCCCGGCGACAGGGGCATGCCGTCCGGCCGCTTGGCCGTCACGATGTGCGTGACGGACGGCCGGCCTTCGGTGATAGTGCCGGTCTTGTCGAGCAGCACGGTGCGCACCGCGGCGAGTCGATCGAGCGCTGCTCCGCTCCGGATCAGGATGCCGTACTCGGCGGCCTTGCCCGTTCCCACGAGGATCGCCGTGGGCGTGGCGAGTCCGAGCGCGCAGGGACAGGCGATGATGAGCACCGTCACGAGCGCGATGGTCGCGAACACCACGGCCGGCGCGGGCCCCACGTCGTACCAGATCACGAACGCTGCGATCGCCAGTGCGATGACGATCGGCACGAACACCCCCGCCACGCGATCGGCGAGCTGCTGGATCGGCGCCTTGGTCGCCTGTGCGTCCTCGACCAACTGGACGATCTGACCCAGCGCGGAGTCCTTGCCGACTCGCGTGGCGCGGAACGTCACGCTGCCGGTCGTATTCAGCGTCGCGCCGATCACCTCGTCACCGATCTTCTTGGCCACCGGCATCGGCTCTCCGGTCAGCATCGATTCATTCACCGCGGAGGCGCCTTCGGTGACGATGCCGTCCACCGGGATCGTTTCGCCGGGCTTCACGATCAGGAGATCCCCCGGTACCACCCCCTCCACCGCGATGGCGGTCTCCTTGCCCTCGCGCACGACGTGCGCCACGCGTGGGCGGAGCCCGGCGAGGCGCCGGATCGCTTCCGAGGTACGCCCCTTGGCACGCGCCTCGAGCAGTCGTCCCAGAAGAATCAACGCGATGATGGCCGACACCGATTCGTAGTAGACGTCCGCCGGGTGCCCGGCACCGGCGAACACCCCCGGAGCGAAGGTGGCGACGAGCGAATACAGGTAGGCCGCGCCCGTGCCCACGGCGATGAGCGTGTTCATATCGGCCGAGCGATGCCGGAACCCGCTCCACGCGCTCCGGTAGAACTGGCCGCCCGACCAGACCACCACCGGCAAGGTGACGACGGCGAGGCCGATCTTGATCCACTCCGGGTCGAGCGCCCCACGCCCGGCGAGCGCCTCCTGGAGTCGCCCGGCGACCGGCATGAGCAGCCGCCCGAGCAGATCGACCTGCTTCAGCGTGGCATCGGCATCGTGCGCCATCAGGAGCATCGAGCCGAGCATGCTCACGACCGTCACGGCGGCCGCGAGGGCGAACTTTCCCGTGAGCGAGCGGACCTCGCGCTCACGCGCGAGCCGCTCCCGCTCGAGCGGGTCCTCCGCGGCAATCGGCTCCGCGACCCGGAAGCCCGTATGGTCGACCGCGTCCTCGAGGGCCTCCGCCGTCGTGGCGCCGGGGATGTAGTCCACCGTGACGGTCTCAGTCGCCTGGTTGGCGGCGGCGCGGATCACGCCCGGCACGCCCCGCAACGCCTGCTCGAGCGGCGCGACGCTCGGCGCGTAGTGCAGCTGCTCGACGGTGAACGTGACGCGCGACTGGCCGCAGTCGTAGCCCGCCGCCCGGACCGTCTTGATCAGCTCGGCGACGCTGGTCTGCGCGTCGTCGTAGTCCACGGCGCCTTTGCCGGTGGCGTAGTTGACGGCGGCGTGGGCGACGCCGCCGGCGCTCCCCAGCGCCTGCTGCACCGTGGCGGCGCACGAGGCGCAGCTCATCCCCTCGATGGGCAGGACGATGCGGGCTTTACTCATGGAACTTGTGCGGGGAAGACGAGGGCCGCCGCTCGGTGGTGGCGGGCTCCACCACGAGCAGGCCCTTCAGCATGTGCATGCCGCAGCGGAAGCGGAACTCGCCCGCTTCCGCTGGGGTGAACTCGACGGGCGTGGTCTGAAACGCCGGGAGCGCCGTGTCGATCCCGAAGTCCTCGAACACGACCCGCTCCGAGCAATCCGCGGTCTCGTCACGGTAGAACTGGAGCCGCACCGGCTCGCCGGCCCGCACGACCACCGTATCGGGCGTGTAGCCGCCCTTCACGACGACCCGCACTTCCTGCACGCCGGCGACGGTGGACGCCCCGGTTGCGGATCCTTTCGAGAGGAGGAAGTACCACAGCACCCACACGATGGTGATGAGGCCGACGGCCGTGACGACGTACTGCGTGACGCTCACGCCTTCTCGTAGTATTCGATACCGAGGTGGGTGATCTGATCCTCGCCCATCAACCACCGCAGCGTGTTCTTGAGCTTGGTCTGCTGGATGAACAGATCGTGCTCAGGATACAGCCCCGGGGCCGTCTGCGGACTCTTGAAGTAGAACGACAGCCACTCCTGGATCCCCGAGAGCCGCGCCCGCTGCGCCAGATCGAAGAACAGGGCCAGGTCGAGGACGATCGGCGCGGCGAGGATCGAGTCGCGGCACAGGAAATCGACCTTGATCTGCATCGGATAGCCGAGCCATCCAAAGATGTCGATGTTGTCCCAGCCTTCCTTGTTGTCGCCGCGGGGCGGATAGTAGTTGATCCGCACCTTGTGGAACACGTTCCCGTACAGCTCGGGGTACTGGTCCGGCTGCAGGATGTACTCGAGCACGCCGAGCTTGGACTCCTCTTTGGTCTTGAACGATTCGGGATCGTCGAGCACCTCGCCGTCCCGGTTGCCCAGAATATTCGTCGAGTACCAGCCGGCGAGTCCGAGCATGCGCGCCTTGAACGCAGGCGCCAGCACCGTCTTCATCATGGTCTGGCCGGTCTTGAAGTCCTTGCCGCCGATCGGGAGCCGACGCTCCTCGGCCAGGTGCTGGAGCGCGGGAACGTCGACCGTGAGGTTGGGCGCGCCGTTGGCGAACGGCACGTTCTCCATCAGCGCGGCGTACGCGTACAGCATGGACGGCGCGATGGCGGGATCGTTCTGCTCCATCGCCCGCTCGAACGCTGGCAGGCTCTGGTGCACCGGTCCGGGCGTGAGGAACACCTCGGTCGAGGCCGCCCAGATCATCACGAGGCGGGCTGCGCCGGAGCGCTGCTTGAAGTCGCGGATGTCGTGCCGCAGCGCTTCGGCGAGGTCGCGCTTGGTCTTGCCCTGCTTCACGTTGGTGCCGGTCAGCCGTTTTACATAGTGCTGGTCGAAGGCGGCGGGGAGGGGCTTGATCCCCTTCAGAAAGTCCGCGATCGGCTCCAGATGCTCGTGCCGGTCCAGCACGCCGGCCTTCACCGCGGCGGTGTAGGCGTCATCGGGAATCGGGTCCCAGGCCGCGAACACCAAGTCCTTCAAGTCGCTGAGGGGCACGAATTCCTTGATCTTGGGACTCCGTTTCTCGGTGCGCTTGCCGAGACGGATGGTCCCCATCTGCGACAGCGATCCCACCGGCAGCCCGGTCCCCCGACGCACGTGCTCGACACCCGCGATGAACGTCGTGGAGACCGCACCCAATCCCACGAGCATCACGCCCAGTTTTCCTTTCGCGGGCGCGATGTCGCGACCGGCCTCGACCACCACTCTTACGGTCCTTTCCGAGATTGCAACGCGGGCGCGTGGCCCGGGAGCGTGTCGCGGGGGCGTGGCGGCCGCCTGACCGCGGGCTCGCCGGCCATGCGCGCGACGTAGAGCACGCGCTGCACCACCGTCACCGCGGTGGCGAGCGCCAAAGCGACGACGATCCAAAACAACAACATTCCGCGGTTCCCGGCGCCAAAAAACAGCGTGGGGGCACCCAGCAGCAGCACGCGCTCGGCGCGCTGCGCAATCCCCACCTTGGCGGTGAGGCCCAGCCCTTCGGCCCGCGCCCGGGTGTACGACACGATGAGCGACGCCGCCAGGGCGACGAGGCACGCGACCACGGCGAGCGTCAGCCGCTCGGCCGGCACGCCGCCTCGCAGGAAGTAGACGGCGATCCCTGAGAACAGCGCCGCCTCGCCCACCCGGTCGAGCGTCGAATCGTAGAACGCGCCGAACGTCGTGGTCATGTCCCCGCGGCGCGCCACGCGGCCGTCCAACAGGTCGAATATGCCGGACACGAGCAACAGCAAGCCCCCCAAGCGCACCCACCCCATGCCGAACGCCATCGCCGACGCGATGACCACCAGGGTACCGATGGTGGTGATGAGATTGGGCCGAACGTGCAGGCGGATGAAGGCCAGGGCGAGCGGATCGATCAGTTTCCCGAAGCCATCGCGCACGTTTTGGGGGATGACGTTCATGGCCGGGGGAAGGTAGCGGGGCGCGACAAAAGTCTCAATAGAGCAAGTACTTGGCGCGCACTCGCCGAAACAGCGCGAGTGGCCCGTCCCACGCCCGCCAGATCGCGTCCGCGGTGCGGCCCGCGAGAATCGCTCGCCGCAGCTCCCCGCCCTGCGCCAGGCGGTCGAAGCGTGCCGCATCGAAACGCAGTGACTCGGGCTGCGCGGCCCGGATCGCCGCCAGCACCAGGGCGGCGGCGCGCGTCGGATCGTAGCGGCGCCGATCGGTCACACGCAGCCGGATGCCACGCACCTCGACCCCGTCGTATTTCCCGTCCGTCGGGCCACGCGGAGTGAACGCCACGCCCGAAAGCTCCACCCCGTTCAACCCCTCCTGCGCCCACCGTCCCCCACCCCGCAGCCGCGGCAACACGGCACCGGTGTCGAGCCACGGCGCACCGACCACTTGAAACGCGAACGCGGTGCCGCGGCCGACCGAAAGATTCGTGCCCTCGAACAGGCAGATCCCCGGATAATGGAGCGCGCTCTCCAGGTCCGGCATGTTGGGAGACGGTCGCACCCAGGGCAGTCCCGTGTCATCGTAAAACATCGCGCGTCGCCACCCCAGCGCCGGGACGACGCTGAGACGGGCGTGGATTCCGAGCACGTCATTGGCGAACCGCGCCAACTCGCCCATCGTCATGCCGTGCCGCATCGGCACGCCGAGGAAGTCGGCGACGCGCTCCGGCGGCCGGAGCCCAGCCGGCACGTTCCCCTGAGACGCGACACCGCCGATCGGGTTCGGCCGGTCGAGCACCACCACCGGCTTCCCGCGGCGTGTCGCCTCCTGCATCAGCAGCACCGCCGTGGTCGGGTAGCTGTAGTAGCGGGCCCCCACGTCCTGCAAATCCACGAGCACGACGTCCACGGAATCGAGCGCCGCGATTCCCGGGAGGGGCGTCCCACCGTACAGGCTGTAGATTGGTAGGCCGGAGGCGGAGTCGACGGCATCGGGGAGCCCGGCGCGGTCTTCCGTGCCGCGCAGTCCGTGCTCGGGGCTCAGGATCACCAGCAGGCGCACCCCCGGCGTGCCGCGCAGCAGGTCGATGTCGCGCCGCCCCAGGCGGTCCACACCGGTCTGGTTCGTGAGCAGCGCGATCCGCTTGCCCGCGGCAACGCCGATCGAATCCGACAGGAGCACCTCGATCCCCGGTCGTACCTGTGCCGCCGCCGGGGTCGGCGGGGCGACGGCGCAGGCGATCACCACCAACAGCGAGAGACAATGCGAGCGCATAGGCTCCTGATTGTAGCTGCCGTGCTGGGATGCGCCGGGAGTCACGCCGCCGGGAGGACCGGTGCACCCGTCCCCGCTCCGCCGTCCCCCGTCCCTCCGATTTCCGTCGATTCGCTCCTCGCCAGGCTCACCGTCCGCCAGCAGGTCGGACAACTCGTCATCCCGTGGCTCTCCGGAAGCTACACTGCGTTCGACGATTCGCTCTTCCAGGTGGCGGCGCGCTGGGTGGACTCGCTGGAGGTCGGCGGGCTGATCATCTCGGTCGGGTCCCCGTTCGACATCGCCACCAAGCTCAACGCGCTGCAGCAGCGCTCCCGGCTCCCCCTGCTCGTGTCGGCAGACCTCGAATGGGGAGCCGGCATGCGCGTCGTGGGCGCGACCGCCTTCCCGCAGATCATGGCGGTCGGCGCCACCGGCGATCCCCATGATGCCTACACCATCGGCGCGGCCGCGGGCGTCGAGGGCCGGGCCGTCGGCATCCACGTCAATTTCGCCCCTGACGCCGACGTCAACAACAACCCGGCGAACCCCATCATTAATACCCGCTCATTCGGCGAGGACCCGCGCACGGTGTCCCGCCTGGTCACGGAGTACGTGCGGGGCCTCCACGAGCACGGTATGCTCGCCACGCTCAAGCACTTCCCCGGCCACGGCGATACGCAAACCGATTCGCACATCGGCCTCCCCGTCATCACGGCGGGATACGCCCGCCTCGACTCGCTCGAGCTCGTCCCGTTCCGCGCCGGTATTGCCGCCGGGGCGGACGTGGTGATGAGCGCGCACATTGCGTTCCCTGCGTTCACGGGGACGAACGATCCGGGGACCTTGTCGGCGGCGGTCCTCACCGGACTGCTGCGCGACTCGCTGCGCTTCCCGGGTCTGGTCGTGACCGACGCCTTGACGATGGGCGCGATCGTGGCGAAGTACGGCGCCGGCGAGGCGACGGTGCGGGCGTTCCTCGCGGGCTCGGATCTCCTGCTGATGCCGGCGGACCCCGACTCGGCCCTCACGGCGATGATCGCCGCGATCGCGGCGGGGCGGATCACGCCGCAGCGACTCGGGCAGTCGGTGCGCCGCGTGCTCGAGATCAAGCGTCGGCTCGGCCTGCTCGAGCGCCGCACCGTGGCGCTCGACTCCATCCCGCGCGTGGTGGGCACCAAGCGCTTCCAGGACGCGGCCATTGACGTCGCGGTCCGCTCCCTCACGCTGGTGCGCGACGTGGGCGGCCGGCTCCACGCGTTGCGCGCGCGTCCCGGCCGGCTCGCCCTGATCGCGTACGCCGACGAGGCGAACAGCGGCGTCGGCCAGTTCCTCACGGAGCTGTTGCGGCAGGGTGGCGACACGGTCGAGTACTTCCGGCTGTGGCCCATGTCGGGAACCCTGTCGTACGATTCGGCGCGTGCCGCGATCGCCCGGGCGCCGGCCACCGTGTTCGTGGCCAATGTGCGGCCCCTCTCGGGGAGGGGGAACATCGCCCTCCCGGACTCGCTCGCCCAGCTGATCACCGTCACCGACGCCGCGCGGCCCACGGTGCTGGTGTCGCTCGGCAGCCCCTACCTCCTCAACCAGACGCCCACGGCGCGGTCCTACCTGATCGCCTGGAGCGGCGTGCGGGCCTCGGAGCGCGCCGTGGCGCTGGCGCTGCTCGGCCGCGTGCCGATCGGCGGCCACCTCCCGACCCGCATCCCCCCGGACTACCCCGTCGGCTGGGGCGTGACCGTCCCCACGACGCAGCCGTGAAGCACCGCGTCACGCTCACGCTCGCCGCACTGATCACGGCGTGTAGCCGGACGGGGGTTGAAGGCACGCCGCTCCCCGTGAGCGCGGGCATCCCGCGGGCTGCCCCGTCATCCGTTGGGTTCGATAGCACGGGGCTCGCCGGCGTCGTGGCGTATCTCCGGGCCGAAGTGGACAGCGGTGCGTTTCCCAGTGCGGTGATCGCCGTAGGACGGCACGGCCGACTCGCGCTGCTCGCGCCGGTCGGCCACTACGGCGTCGACGACCCGCGGCCGGTTGAGGCCGGCACGCTGTACGACCTGGCCTCGCTCACGAAGGTGGTGGGCCTCACCACGGCGTGCATGCTGCTCGCGGATGCGGGTAAGCTCGATCTCGACGCGGCCGTGGCGCGCTACGTGCCCGAGTTCCGCGGACCCATGAAGGAGCGCGTCACGGTTCGACACCTGCTGACCCACTCGGCGGGCTTGGTGGCAGACCTCCCGCTGTACGACTCCACAGCCACGCGCGCCGCGGCGCTCGCGGCGGTGGACACGACGACGCTTGTCGCGCCGCCGGGAACGAGCTATCGCTACTCCGACCTGAGCGCCATCGTCCTCATGCAGGCCGTGGAGCGCGTGAGCGGCGAGCCGTTCGACCGCTTTCTCTCCGAGCGGGTGTTCCGACCGCTCGGCATGCCCGCGACGCGGTTCCTGCCGCCTGCCTCATGGCGCGACCGGATCGCGCCCACCGAGCACGATACCGTGTTCCGTCACCGCTGGCTCCGCGGTGAGGTGCATGACGAGAGTGCGGCGCGGCTGGGAGGCGTCTCGGGGAACGCCGGTCTCTTTTCCAACGCGCTCGACCTCTCCCGCATCGCCGCGATGCTCTTGAACGGAGGGGCCTGGGACACGCTGCAGCTGATTCGCGCCGAGACCGTCGTGGAGTTCACCAAGCGTCAGGGCCTCCCGCCGGGCTCCACTCGCGCGCTCGGCTGGGATACGCCGGCGGACTCCGGGTACTCGAGCGCAGGCGCGAAGCTGTCCCGGCGCTCATTCGGCCACACCGGTTTCACGGGGACGTCGATGTGGATGGACCCGGAGCGGGATTTCTTCATCGTCCTCTTGACGAACCGGGTCCACCCCACGCGGGCCAATACGATCATCCTGCGGGTGCGCTCGCGCGTCGCCGACCTCGTGACCGACGCCCTCACCCATCCGGAGCTGTAGCATCGCGGTTACTCCACCACCGTTTGCCAGCCGCGTCGCGACAAGTCGCGATAGATGATCCCGCCCGCGATGGCGGCGATCCCGAGCAGAACCACGCCAAGCAGCATCTCGTGTAGCAGCAGTTTCCCCACGCCGAACAACGCTCCGTACACGAGCACGCATCCCGCCACCCAGTCGATCAGGTTGGCAAGGCCGTCGCCAGACGGGCGCACGTCAGGGGCGAGAGCGGCCACGGGCCCCCAGCCCGCGCGCGAGGGCCGGGTGCGGCGGTAGAAGGCCACCAGCGTCTGCTCGGACTCGGGCCGCGTGAGGAACGTGACCGCGACCCACACCACGGTGGTCACGGCCACCGTGACGAGCACGATGTGCGCGAACTCCAACGGCCGATCGCTGTCGAGTCCTCCGATCGTTTGCAAGCCTACCGACACCAGGAACGCCGCAATCATCGCCGACACCTCGCTCCACGCGTTGATGCGCCACCAGTACCAGCGCAACAGCAGCACCGCACCCGTCCCGGCGCCCGTGATGATCAGCAGTTTCCACGCACCACCGATCGACTCGATCCGGAACGCCACGGCGGCCGAGATCACGGTGAGCAAGGCCGTGGCGACGCGTGAGGCCGTGACGTAGTGCGGCTCGCTCGCATCGCGCCGCACGAAGCGGCGATAGAAGTCGTTCACGAGATAGCTCGCGCCCCAGTTGAGCTGGGTGGCGATGGTGGACATGAAAGCGGCCGCAAACGCGGCGACCATGAGCCCACGGAGCGAGGACGGGAGATAGTCGATCATCACCCGGATGTAGCCGGTCTCCGGGTCCTGGAGATTGGGGAACAGGATCAATGAGGCGAGCGCCACCAGGATCCAGGGCCAGGGCCGCACGGCATAGTGCGCGATGTTGAACCACAACGTCGCGAGCAGGGAGTGCTTCTCGTCCTTCGCGCTCAGCATCCGCTGCGCCACATAGCCGCCCCCGCCGGGCTCGGCGCCGGGATACCAGGTGGCCCACCAATTGACGGCGATGTACACGAAGAATGTGATCATCGGCATCCACGCCGAGCCGATGTCGGGCACGAAGCTGAGCACGGATCCCTGACCGCCGGTCGTGGCCCCCCGCAGCTGATCGATGGCCGCCAGTTTGACCTTCATGGCCTCGATTCCCCCCACCGCCTGCACCGCCACCACGGCCAGGATGATCACCATGCCCATCTTGATCACGAACTGGAACACGTCCGTGACGAGCACTCCCCACAGCCCCGAGAGGGTCGAGATCGCGGACGTGAGGACGATCAACCCCACCACGATCCACAGCGCTTCGCCCTTCGAGATGGTGAAGACCAGCTGGAGGATCTTCGCCATCGCGAGGTTGACCCAGCCGAGGATGATGCAATTGATGAGCAGGCCCAGGTAGAGGGCCCGGAAGCCCCGCAGGAACGCGGCCGGGGGGCCGGCGTAGCGGATCTCCGAGAACTCGATGTCGGTCATCACGCCGGCCCGCCGCCACAGGCGGGCGTAGAAGAACACGGTGAGCATGCCGCTGGCGAGCAGGTTCCACCACAGCCAGTTCCCCGCGATCCCGTTGCGCGCCACCAGGCCGGTGACGACGAGCGGGGTGTCCGCAGCGAACGTCGTCGCCACCATGGACGTGCCGGCCAGCCACCAGGGCACGTTTCTCCCGGAGAGAAAGAACTCCGCCGTGCTTCGACTGGCGCGGCTCTTGTAATACAGCCCGACGGCGATGTTGAAGAGGAAGTACAGGGCGACGACCGACCAGTCGGCGAGCGTTAGTCGCATGATTGCGGCAGCCTCGCGGCGGAGAGTTGACTTGCCCGCAGGAACTGTCTAAGTTCGCACGTGACTGGAGGATCGCAATGGCCACGACGCAACATACGAGTCCCATCACCCTTACCGTGACCGAGCAGGCGGCGGTCGAGGTGAGGAAGTTCATGACGGAAGAAAAGGTCTCGCCCGAGACCGCCGGGCTCCGCATCGCGGTGCTCCCGGGCGGCTGCTCGGGATTCAAGTACAGCTTGAACATCGAAGACAAGCCGGCCGAGGATGACGTCGTCATCGAGACGGCCGGCGTGCGGTGCTTTGTCGATGCCTTCAGCGCCCAATACTTGAACGGTGTCACCCTGAACTACAAGAGCAACTTCCAAGAGTCGGGGTTCATCTTCGAGAACCCGAACGCCACGGGCGGCTGCGGCTGCGGGTCATCCTTCACGGTGTGAGGCCGCTGTCCTTCTGTTGGTCGGCATTCCAAGCCCGCGCGCGTCGCGGGCTTTTTGTTGACCCCCCCCGCCCGCCCCGCCCCCCCCGCCCTCCCCACCCGTGAGATCGCTCGACATCGCCGTCATCGCGGTCTACTGCGCCGCGGTGGTCGTGTTCGGGCTGGTGCTCGCCGGACGTCAGCGCGACGCCAGCGACTACTTCCTCGGGCACCGCGGCCTGCCGTGGTGGGCCATCATGCTCTCGATCGTCGCGACCGAGACGTCGGCGCTCACGATCATCTCGGTCCCCGGGCTCGCGGCTCGCGGAGACCTGACCTTCGTGCAGCTGTCGTTCGGGTATCTGATCGGGCGGATCGGCGTCGCGGCGTTTCTGCTCCCCGGCTATTTCGAGGGGACCCAGGACACGGCCTATCAGCGACTGGAAAAGCGCTTCGGAACAAGCGCGCGGCGGACCGCGTCGGGCGTCTTCCTGCTGACCCGCGCCCTGGCCGACTGCGTCCGCATCTTCGCCACCGCGATTCCTCTCGCCATCATCACCCGGTGGAGCCTCGCGGTCGGCATTCTCGCGATCGGCATCGTCACGGTGATCTACACCTGGGTCGGGGGCCTGCGCGCCGTGGTCTGGGTGGACGTGATCCAGCTTGGGGTCTATCTCCTGGGCGGGACGGCGACGCTCATCGTGGCGACGCACCTCGCGGGGGGCGTGGGTGCGTTCGCGCGGGCCTGGGACGCCGGGAAGCTCGTCGCGCTCGACTTCACACCATCGTTCAACGTCCTCTACACGTTTTGGGGCGGCGTCCTGGGCGGAGCGCTGCTCGCCGGCGCCTCGCACGGCACCGATCACCTGATCGTGCAGCGCCTCCTCGCCGCTCGGGGCCTCCGGGACGCGCAGCGGGCGCTCATCGGCTCCGGGGTGTTCATCATCCTGCAATTCGCGCTGTTTCTGCTCGTGGGGACCAGCCTGTGGCTCGCGGGCGCGGATTTGGGGCCCGCGATGCGGGGCGACGCGATCTATCCCACGTTCGCGATCAACCAGCTTCCCGCCGGGCTCGCCGGGCTCGTGATCGCCGGCATCCTCGCCGCCGCCATGAGCAGTCACGCCTCCGCCGTCAACTCCCTCGCCTCCGCCTCGACCCAGGACTTCTACGCGCCGCTCACCGGGCGCCACGACCCGACGCACCTGTTGTGGGTGGGCCGCTGGCTCACTCTGGTGTGGACGGCCGTGCTGGTCGCAGGTGCCATGGCGTTCCGGAACCAAAACACACCCGTCGTGCAGCTGGCCCTCAGCATCGCGTCGATCACGTACGGCGGCCTGCTGGGCACGTATCTGCTGGGTGGGCTGTGGCCGCGCGCCCGCGAGCGCGACGTGATCGTGGCGATCATCGTGAGCGTCCTCGCCATGACGCCAATCGTCCTGGGGGTGCCGTGGCGGTGGCTCCAAGGTCTCGCCTGGCCGTGGTACGTGCCGCTGGGGACGGCGGTGACGGTGCTGGTGGGGATGCTGTCCTCGCAGGTCGGACGGACGGACGGGCGGACGGGCGGACACAACGCCCAGGCGACATGACGTCACCGTCCGCCCGTCCCTCCGTCCCCCCGTCCGCGGTGTTGCTCGGTGCCGACGCCGGAGGCTCCCACTCCTCGGTGGTGATCGGCTCACCTACGAACATTCTCGGCCGTGCCGATGGGTCGGGCGCCGCCATGCGGCCCGGCGGTGCGGCCAAGTCCGCGGCCGTGCTGGCCGAAACCGCCCGGCGCGCCGCCGCGCAGGCGGGACTGGATCTGCCGGTCGAGCGGGCGGTGGTGGGCGCCGCCGGCGCGGGGCGGGCCCAGGAGCAGGCGGAGCTCGAGGCGGCGCTCGTGGAGGCCGGCGTGGCGCGGCGCGTGCAGGTGTTGGGGGACGGCGAGGTGGCCCTCGCCACGGCGTTCGGCAGCGGTCCCGGAATCCTGGTCAACGCCGGTACCGGCTCGATCGCCTACGCGCGGGACCCCGCGGGCGAGCTGCACCGCGCCGGTGGGTACGGGTGGCAGCTGGGCGACGAGGGTGGTGGCTACTGGCTCGGACGGCGCGCGCTCGACGCCGCGGCGCGAGCCCAGGACGGGCGGGGCGAAGGATCCACGCTACTGGCCCGGCTGTTGGGAGCGCTCGGCCTCCCGCACTTCGATGACCTGGTGCGCTGGAGCGCCACGGCCACACCAGCACAGATGGCGGCGCTGGCGCCGCACGTCCTCAACGCCGCGCGCGAAGGCGAGGTCGTGGCGCGCCGGGCAGTGGACGACGCAGCCAACGAGCTGGTGGAGTTGGCCACCGTGTTGGCTCGCCACTTTCCCGGCACGGGTCCGGTGTCGGTCGCCATCGCGGGAGGCCTGCTCCTGCCGCAGTCGCCGCTCACCGCCGCGTTCCGCGAGCGCCTCGCCGCCGGCCTCAAGCGTGCGCGGCTCGTGCCCGACCGGATCGACTCGGCGGTGGGAGCGCTGCGGTTAGCGGCGGAGCTGGAATGACATCGCGAGAAGGGAGCGGGGAGCTGGGAGCAGAGAGCAGGACTGCGTCGAGGGGAACTGCTCCCGGCTCCCGGCTCCCTTTTAGGCGGCCAGTTTGACGTCCGAGCTCACGGATCGCGGATCCCAGTCGCTCTCCGTCCTTGCGACATAAACCGCGGCGGTGAGGTCGCCACACACGTTGAGCGTCGTGCGGCTCATGTCGAGGACGCGCTCTACACCGTAGACCACGCCGACCACTTCGGGCGGAACGCCGACCGTCGCGCACACGACCATCAGGAGCGGGAGAGAGCCGCCGGGCACGCCCGCCGTGCCCACGGCGGTGATCACGCTCAGGACCATCGCGATCACCTGCTGGCCCACCGTGAGATTCACGCCGAACAATTGGGCGAGAAACAGCACCGTCACCCCCTCGTACAGTGCGGTCCCGTTGTGACACATGGTGGAGCCGAGCGGCAGCACGAAGCCGGCGATTCTGGGTGGGATCTTCAGCTCTTGTTCGGCCACGGCGATGTTGGTAGGGAGCGTCGCGTTACTCGAGCTGGTGGTGAAGGCGGTGACGATGCTCGGCGCGATCCGACGCCAGAAGACGAGCGGGTTCAGGCCCCCGAGGAAGCGAACCAGCAGCGACAGGCTCACCGCGCCGTGAATCAGCAGGCCGACGAGCACCACGAGCACGTAGGCCAGCAGTTTCCGCAGGATATCCCACCCCAAGAGTGAGGTAACGACGAAGATCAGCCCGAACACGCCATACGGAGCGAGGTGCATCGCCATCCCGATGATCTTGGCGACCGCATCGGCGACGGCGTCGAGCACCCGGACGAGGGGCCGGGCCTTCTCCTCCGGGATCAGCGTGAGGGCGGCGCCGAACACCAGCGCGAAGAAGAGGATGCCGAGCATGTCGAGGTTCGCGGCGGCCTGGATGGGATTGCGCGGCACGATGTTCACGAACAAGTCGACGCCGAAGGTCGTGGTCCCGCCCGCCTGGAGGCCGGCGACCTGCCCCCGGTAGGCATCGAGGAGCTGCTGCCGCACCTCGACGGGCACACCCACGCCGGGACGCACGAGGTTCACGAGCACGATGCCGATCACGGCGGAGATCACGGTGGACAGGAGGAAGTAGGCGAGCGAACGCACTCCCACGCGACCCACTTTCCGGATGTCACCGAGTTGTGCTACGCCGAGGGTGATGGATGTGAACACGAGTGGAACGACCGTCATCAAGAGCAGTCGCAAAAAGATCTGACCCATGGGACCGGCGACATTCGTGTCCACCCAGCGCACCCACGCCGCCCCGCTCGCCCAGAAGTTGACCGCGAGGCCGCACAGCCCGCCGGCCAGGAGACCGACGAAGATCTTGGTGTACAGCTTCACCGCGGATCGAGCCCGAGGCGGCGCACCCGGCTATGCCGCACGCCGTACAGGAAGTAGATCACGGCGCCGATCGCCATCCACAGACCGAACCGCAGCCATGTGAGCAAGGGGAGGTTCACCATCAGGTAGACGCAGAACGCGGCGGAGACGAGCGGGAGGACGGGCACCCACGGGGTGCGGAACGGGCGGGGCCGGTCCGGCTCGCGACGCCGCAGCACGACGATGCCGAGCGCGACCAACACGAACGCGAACAGCGTCCCGATGTTCGTGAGCTCCAGCACCCAGCCGATCGGCGCGAACGCGGCGGACACGGCGACGAACACGCCGGTGATGATCGTGGTGATGTGGGGGGTCTTGTACTTCGGGTGTACCCGCGCGGCCCAGGGCGGCAGCAGGCCGTCGCGCGCCATCGACATGAAAATCCGCGCCTGGCCCAGCTGGAACACGAGCAGGACCGAGGTCATCGCCGCCACCGCCCCGAGCGCGAGGATCCCGGCCGCCCAGTCGGCGTGGATGTACTGCAGCGCGACCGCGAGCGGGTCGGGCACATTCAGCTTGTCCCACGGAATCAGCCCCGTCAGGACGAGCCCGATGGCCACGTACAGCACCGTGCACACGATCAGCGACGCGATGATGCCGCGCGGGATGTCCCGCTGCGGATTCTTCGCCTCCTCGGAGGCCGTGCTCACCGCGTCAAACCCGATGTACGAAAAGAAGATGATCGCCGCCCCGACGCTGATCCCCTTCAGGCCGTTCGGAGCGAACCTCGGCGCGGTCCACAACTCGGGCCGGATGTACTTGAGCCCGACGAATAGGAACAGCGCGATGATCCCCACCTTTATCGCGACCATCACCGTGTTCACGCGAGCCGACTCTTTGGTGCCGATGACGAGGAGCCAGGTGATGAGAGCGACGATCGCCAGCGCGGGCAGGTTGAACACAATCGGGATCGGCCCGAGATGCGGCGCCGCGGCCAGCAGCGCCGGGTCGCCCAGGGCGGTACGCAGGTCGGTCACGAGCCAGCGCGGCAGCTCCATGCCCAAGCCCCGCAGCAGCGAGTCGAAATACCCGGCCCATCCGATGGCCACCGCGATGTTGCCGACCGCGTACTCGAGAATCAGGTCCCACCCGATGATCCACGCGACCAGCTCGCCCAGCGTGGCGTAGGCGTACGTGTACGCGCTGCCCGAGATGGGGATCATCGCCGCGAATTCGGAATACGTGATCGCGGCGAAGGCGCTGGTCACCCCGGCAAGGAGGATCGACACGACGATCGCCGGGCCGGCGCCGATGTGGCCCGAGTCCCCCGAGATCGCGGTCCCGATGGCGGCGAAGATCCCCGCCCCGATGACCGCGCCGATGCCGAGCGCGGTGAGCTGGAGGGGGCCGAGAGAGCGCTTGAGCCCACCGCCGACCTCGCTGTCGGCGATGCATTGGTCGACGGTCTTGCGACGGAGGAGCTGTGCGCTAGACAAAGAGCGGCGCCAGCACCAGCGTGACCGTGCTCAAGAGCTTGATCAGCACGTGCAACGAGGGCCCCGCCGTGTCCTTGAACGGGTCGCCCACCGTGTCGCCGACCACGGCCGCCTTGTGGGGCAGACTGCCCTTCCCGCCGTATTCACCCGTCTCGATGAATTTCTTGGCGTTGTCCCACGCGCCACCACCGTTGTTGAGCAGCGTGGCCATGAGAATCCCCGCGATCGTGCCGACCATGAGGAACGACGCCACAGTCTCCGCGCCGACATGGAACAACAGCTTGAACACCAGTCCCACGGCGATCGGCATGCCCACGGCGAGCAGACCGGGAGCCACCATCGCCTTGAGCGCCCCGACGGTCACGATATCCACCGCCCGGCCGTAGTCGGGCCGCGACGTCCCTTTGAGAATCCCAGGGTCGGCCTTGAACTGCCGCCGTACCTCTTGGATCACGCTGACGGCGGCCTTCGTCACCGCGCTGATG
>WNGK01002460.1_pt1 | contig 20046 bp, 12 predicted proteins | sample 5400601 | NCBI WGS metagenome assembly WNGK01 (sample SAMN13153376, study PRJNA577476) | soil metagenome | isolation source: 60 cm soil or saprolite under Garry oak tree replicate 1 | place: USA:California | collected 2016-06-15
TATCGTGTACCTCGGTGTGTACCACGCCCTTCCTGTAATCTTGCGAAACTCATCGATTAGTTGCGGCGGCCCGACTTGAACTGACGATGCCCAGCGACAACTTTTCTCGGGATTTGAGGTGAAGGTGGAGGGAGTCGGAATATCCAGGGGTGTTGAAAACACGCAACTTATTGATTTTTCGACACGCCAAAAACGCAGAACACGGCGAAATTGCGCCTAACTGGAACGTATCTGGAACGCGGATTCTAGGTTCGCTTGCCAATTCTGTGATGAAGATTTTGCGAGGAGGATATTGTGCACACAGTTCGGTAGGCCATAGATTGAATAACATCCCAGCGGCAGCCCACATCCTGGTCATGGGGATATCCGCGTAGCGTAGAGGGTGTACGACCTTGGTTAAACGTCACTCGCTGTTTGTCGCACAAACTGATCGTAGGCTCGCGGGCTTGCCCAACTTTGAAACCTACGCTAATTTGATCGTGAAAGATTGTGGGCTCCCGGTCGTGGCCGCGTGGTTGGTTCCCCCCGTGGCATGAACGTTCAGCGTGCATGTGCCGGAAGCCACAAAGTTGACGACGCTGCCTCCGGGCGGAGCGCCGCACCCCGTACACCACCATGTGCACTCCGAAATGTGGCTGATTCGAGAAGGAACGGTCGAACTGACGGTCAACGGTACGATCTGCCGGTTCGGGCCGTGGCTCCGCGGGGTTCGTACACTCCAATGACGAACATAGAATCAAGAATGTGGGTACAACGCCAGCGACATACTTTGTGGCGGCTGTGGGCCCCGGCGCGGATTCTTGACGGGCGTAGAAACCTTGCGCGCGGTCACGGTGTTGGGTGCGAAGCGGAGTGGGCGGACACAAGATACGACACGGTTTGCTCCATTCCAAGAACATCGGCCGGTGATAGAAAACCATGGGCAATGGCTTTTTTGAATACACGGAGAAGTAAGATTGCAGAAAAAGACGCCCTTGATGTGAGGAAGACTGTTGTAGAATTGCTCTGCGAACGATTTCACTTATAGTAGTGGCATGATGAACGCAGCTTCATCTTTTGTGATTCCGCGCCTCCAAGATGACCTAGAGGAAAAGCACCAAGTATGAGCAGCGTTAGAATAAAAGACGTCGCCAAGTTATCGGGCGTGTCGACCGCCACCGTCTCGCACGTCATCAATAAGACGCGCTATGTCAGCGATGAAACGAAACGAAGGGTTCTAGGAGCGATTGAAAATGCAGGTTACGCACCAAACATACACGCGCGCAATCTTGCCTCCGGCCGGAGCCGGACTCTCGGCCTGATCATTTCGGACATAACCAACCCATTCTTTCCGGACCTTGTTAAGTCCATTCAGGAAAGAGCGCTCGAACTGGGCTATGACGTCATTGTTCTTAATACCAACTACGAGCCTGAGCGCGATGCTCCGTATGTGCAGCGTTTGCTGGAACTGCAAGTTCGTGGGGTGATGATCCTGACGACGGAGATGGATCTCTCGGTGATCGAGCGCTTGTCGTCCCGGAGAATCGCCGTGGTGTTTCTGGACATCGGAAAGGTGGGACCACATACAAGCAATATTCGTGTGAATTATGAAAAGGGGGTCCATCAGGCGGTTGAACATCTGCTTGAGCTGGGCCACCGCCAGATTGCGTTCATCGGCGGACCGGCACATTTCAAGTCGGCGCAATTCAGGCGTCAGGCCTTCCTCAGAACGATGAAGAAGCATCGAGCGTCGCTACATACGGAGCCGGTAATCTGCAAAGGTGATTTCAAGCTGGAGAGTGGACAGCAGGCCGTCAGAGAACTTCTGGAATTGAAGAACAGGCCGACGGCGATCATCGCCGCGAATGATTTGATGGCGATGGGAGCTTTGCGCGAACTGGGACGAGCGGGATTGCAAGTGCCAAGGGATATTTCAGTGATCGGTTGTGACGACATCTGGCTGGCAAAACTGACCGATCCCCAACTGACGACGATCATGATCCCGCGAGCTGAGATCGGGGCAGCTGCGGTTGAGGCGGTGTTGCATACCAATTCGGGAGAGGGCCGCTCCGGCCGTGAGATCAAAATCCCCACTCAATTGCTGGTCCGGGAGTCTACGGGCGCCGCGCCGCGTTTGACATAAGTCTAAGTTGGTACCGATACCGCATCGTGCAACCAGAGCGCTCTTTGCGAACAGGCGCATGGACGCGGATTTTCGAAGGCAGTGACTCCTTCAGTATTCATAAACCGAATCTTTAGAATTTCGGATTTGACATCCGCGCGTGATTGCCCCTACCCTCCGTCCAAAAGCAGCAAGTCAAGCTATAGTTAGTAAACATAGAATAGTTGTTTCAGTTTGAGGTGGAGTTTGGGTGTTCCTCTCTCCGCAGCGTCGTAGAAGAATCAGTGTATTCGAATCCTCTATCGCACGGAGATGATTGGCTTTACAGGGGACTAGGTTTTTGGTGGTCAGCCGCCGGAAGGAGGAAGCGATAAGAGGGATTTGGAAAACCGATGGTGCAGAGCAAATAAATTCATTTTGGGCTTGACAGGGGAAAAGGCAGTAGGAATAATGCAAAACCATTAGAGATACGTAAGCGGTTACGTCAAACGCTTACGCGTAAGGGGTGGGGCCAACAGGTAGTGAGAATTGGGGATCTTGCTACGAAGTCCAACCGCGAGGTGAAATTCATGTTCATAGAAAAAATCGGATGGAAAAGCTTTAGTCTGAGCATCCTGCTTGTTTTCTGCCTGGGGTTGTGCGCGTTCGCTATTCCTGCCAGAGCGCAGATTGGCAACGCCACCCTCGGGGGAACGGTTATGGATCCATCGGGGGGTGTTGTGGCCGACGCCGAACTGACACTGGTCAGTCAAGCTACCAGCTTCGAGGCAAAAGCCAATTCCAATGAACGGGGCGAATATACGTTCCGCAACGTGAGTCCCGGAACTTATGACCTGAGAATCGCCAAAGCCGGGTTCCAAAACTACGTTCAGAAGGGCATTGTCCTGACAATTAACCAGTCGGGCCGTGCGGATGCGACATTAAAGGTAGGCACCACCACCGAGACGGTCACGGTAGAGGGCGAGAATACCCTCATCAACTACGAAAACGGAACGGTCCAGGGAGGCATTGATCCTGAAACCGTCAAGGATCTGCCGTTGATTGTGTCGGGCAAGCCCCGCTCGTCAGCCAGCTTCGCAGTGCTTCTCCCCGGCGTGTCCACCGGCAGCAGCAATGAGGCATTCAATGCCCGCATCAACGGCGGGTTGCAGTCCGGCGACGAAGCCCTTCTCGATGGTGCAACCATGCAGGAAGGCTTCATGAGCCAGAGCGGCATGGTCTCCATCCAGGGCGATTTCCAGATGTCGCCCGACATGGTGCAAGAGGTAAAGGTTCTCACGTCGGACTACGCTCCCGAGTATGGGTCATCTTCTTCGGGACAGATCACCATGGTCAGCAAGTCTGGCGGGAACCAATATCACGGAGCAGCATTTGAGTATGCCCGGAACAAGGTATTCAATGCGGCCCCGTGGAATGCAAAATGTTCGGCAACGAATCCGGGTTGCGATCGCCGCCCGCTCGACAATGAGCATGACTTTGGCGCTAACTTCGGCGGCCCGATCAAGATACCGTTCCTTTACCACGGGACCTCCAAGCATCATTCATTCTTCTATTTTGACTGGGAAGCATTTCACCAGGCCGGCGGCTCGAACGTGCCCACTCTCTCGATTCCTTCGGTCCTGGAGCGAGGCGGGAATTTCACGGACTGGAAGGACAGCAGTGGCAATGTGATCCCCATTTACATGCCCGGCAATGCCAGCGCCACCTGTCAAACTGCGGCCGGGGTAGGACCAGGGCAGCAATTCCCCGGGAATATGATCCCTTCGCTTTGCATCAGCCCAATTGCTCAAGCTTATCTTGCCGCAATGCCGCAGCCCACGAATACTCAGCCGTTCAACAATTACACGCTTTCCAAACCCGTACCCGATTCCCTGGTCTCGAACAGCAACGTTTTCATGACGCGTATTGACCACAACTACGGGGACAAAGACCACTTTTATTTCTTCTGGTGGCGCCAGTTCACGGGCTACAACACGGCGACCGCACTTCCCGCAATCATTTCGACCGAGTCGCCGACCCGGCCACAGAATTCACCGATCGCGCGGTTCAACTGGGAACACACTTTTTCTTCGACGCTGACCAATCACATGACTCTCGGATATCTGAACCGCAACGAAGGTTATGGTTCCGAACCGCAGGTCCTGGCTGCCGCTAAGGCTGGAACCTTACCGGCCGTGCCGGGAGCAGCAGGCAACAACTCACTGCCCCAATTCACGTTTACCACCTTCAACCAGATTTCGAATAGCACCGGCCCGCCGGGAGGGAACGTCACCACCCGCCCGACCTGGGACCTGAACGACACAGCAAACAAAATCATCGGACACCATACGATCACCTTTGGTTTTGATTGGAGAAATATCCAGGGCAATATTCACCAGCACACGAATGAGGCAGGAAGCTATCGCTTCACTGGTTCAGCCACGGCAATACCCGGGCCTAATAGCGGTGCCCCGATTGCGGATTTTCTACTCGGGGCCGTGACGGGCGATTCGGTTGACCGTCGAACGGTCAGCGCCTGGTTCCCTCGCCAGAAATCCTGGGCGCTGCACGTAAATGACTCGTGGAAGGTGACTTCAAAATTCACGGCGAACTTTGGCGTGCGGTGGGATTACTTTTCGCCATCGAGGGAGAAATTCAACCACCTTTCGTTCTTCGATCCGAACGGGCAGAATCCGGACGGCATACCGGGGACGTTGGCCTTCGCGGGAAGTGGCTCGTTTTGCCAGACCGCTTGTTATGGCGCGCAGTACCCTGAGAAGCCATGGCGCAGGGGTTTTGCGCCGAGGCTGAGCGTGGCCTACTCCTACGACCAAAAGACGGTAGTTCGAGCAGGCTACGGCGTATTCTTCACACAAGCGTTCTACCCGGGTTGGGGTGGCGGAATCTCGCTGGATGGGTTCAACCTGAATCAATCCTTCGGCACGCTCAAGGATCCGACCACCAACCAAGCTGACCCTGCCTTTTATCTGGACAATGGTGTTCCGGCACCGGCGCAGGCTCCGCCCTTTATCTCTGGGTCCTACGACAATGGCCACTCCATCCTGTATCGCCCGTTGGACGCCAACAAGCGGTCGTACGCTCAACAATGGAATGTGACCATCGAGCGCAAACTCCCACAAGATGTTTTCCTGAGTGTGGCCTATGTGGGAAACAAGGGCACGCGGTTGCCGTCAAACTTGAATCCGATCAACGTCCTGAATCCGTTTGATCCCAACATTCAGGCGTTGGAAGCGAACACCCTGGTGATCGATCCGTCCTGTACCACGAGCACCCCGACGGGAAATTGCAAGTACGTGCCGGAGCTCAACGTTCCATTTACGTCGGACAATCAGGTACTGTATGGCGTTAAGACGCCGTACCCAGGCTGGGTAGCAGAGCTGAACGCCGCCGGCAATTGTTCTCCGACGGTCGGTCAGGCGCTCTTGAAGTACCCACAATTCTGCGATGCATTACAGGGGCTGAATGAAAACCACGGCAGCTCCATCTATCATTCGTTCCAGCTGAAGTTCGAGAAGCGTTACAGCAAGGGCCTTTACATGCTGGTTTCCTACACGAACTCGAAACTCATCACCGATGCCGCGGATAATACGCAGAGGGTGGCGTCAACGTGGAACGGCTCGCAAGGAGTAATTTCGCCGTTCGAACAGAGGCGCAATCGCTCGTTGGCGCCTGACGACGTTCCGCAGACGCTTTCGGCAGCCTTCGTGTACGAACTGCCGATGGGCCGGGGCCAAAAGTATCTAAATAACAACAGCGCCCTGGATCGCGTGGTCGGTGGCTGGCAAATCAGCCCGATCATTCGCTACTCGAAGGGTACTCCGCTGTGGATCCGTTCGGGAAATTGCCTTACCGCTTACACAGGACAAGGGTGCTTGCCCGGGCTCGTTTCGGGAGTGAAGCCCCTCTTGCAAGATCCCAATAATTTCGATCCTGCCAAGGGGCCACTCCTCAACATAGCCGCATTTGAGCCTCTGACAACTTTCGAACCTGCTGGAGGGTGCCCGGGCTGCACCGGAGTGTACGGATACACAGGCAAAGGTCCGCGCATTTTTGGGTTCCGAGGACCGAACTACAAAAACGTGGACTTTGCGCTGACCAAGAACACCAAGGTCAATGAGCGAGTTAAGCTGGTCTTCCGCGCCGAGTTTTATAACGCGTTTAACTTCCATTTGTTCGTCGACGACGGCAATTTCAACATAGGCGGAAATAACGCCTTCAACACTAACATCAGTTCGTCTAGCTTCGGTGGTTGGACCGGCAACGTTAGCGCGCCGCGTAGAATTCAGTTAGGCGCAAGATTTGAATTCTAACCAACCCTCAATTTAACTTTTAACCGCAGAACGCCCCGACTCTTCGTCGGGGCGTTTCTTTTTTTGACCGACAGGTTAGGAAACCTGCTCTCGGAGCGGTGGGATGCCCGAGGAGCCTTACATCTGAGGTTGTGACGCTCCTGTGGAAGCTGGCCGTTCAGCGGCCCTTTTTAGCTCCTGAAACCGGGCAATTTCCGACTTGGACTGTGGCTCATCGCCCAGCCGGTGATAAATCCGGCCCAGCAAGTAATGCGGATCTGCGTAGTCGGGGGCCAGCGTTACGGCTTCCTTGAGCGAATCTAAAGCATCTTGATACCGACCTTGCATCTCGAGCACCCGGCCGAGCTGAAAGTGCGCCTGCGGGAGCCGCTGGTCATAACCGACTGCCGCACGCAGATTCTTTTCCGCTTCGGGCAGCCGATTCAACGCAATCAGCGAATTGGCCAGATCGACATTGGGCCATGGGGAAGGCTTGGCTTGCAGTCGGTTCAGTTCGATGGCTCGATTGAAATTCGCGACTGCATCGTCGAATCTGCCGAGGTAGTCGTAGCAGAGTCCCAAGGTGTCATATGCCCGCGCCATATTCGGATCCAGTTCGATGACTGTTTTCAGGCGGCCCATGGCGGAACTGTAGTTGCGTCCGTCGTAGTCCAGGCGGGCTAGCCAGTATAAATACAGCGCATTTTGCGGCCTGTCCGCCGCGAGTTTCTCCAGTTCCGGGCGCGCCCATCCTCGTCTGTCGAGTTTGATGTAGGCCATCGCAAGGGTGAAACGGCTCCGATCGTCAAGCGGCGTTATCGCTTCCGCTTTTTTCCAGGCGATGGCGGCGTTCAGGTGTTGGCCGTCGAGAAAAAAAACGTCTCCGGCGATCACAAGCAATTTTGCTGACCGTTTTGATTGCGGATCGCGCTCAGCTTCCTCGACCAGAATCTTCTCGGCGGATTGATAGTCCCGCTGTTTAATGGCCCTTTCGATCTCTGCAACGCGCAAGGCATCTAGCTGCAAGTCCGAAAGCCGGTTCGAGAGATTCGCCGAGGACGGATAGTCTTGTTGCGATTCGGGAACTCCGCCAGCACCAGGCAATCCGGTACATAGAATCAGAGCTGAAAGCAGGACAATGCGTACTTTTTTCATCACGACCGCGCGCGCATCAAGGCGCTGAACCCTCGAGCGCCTTCTCAATCCCTGCCCGTACTTCGGCTGCCGCCATGCTTTCGGGTACGAGTTTCTGCTCCAGCGTAATTTCCACGAGCGCCTGGTTGTATCTTCCCTGCTTCAGCAAGATCTCACCCATCGCCAGATGAACCTCGGCCATTTTGGGATCCGCATTGGCGGCTCGCTGATAGGCAGCCAGTGCCAGATCGTATTTTCCTTGGTCCGCGTACTCCTGTCCCAAGCCCTGTTGCAATCGCGCGGAATTAGGGCTGATTCGCGCAATCTGCTGATACGACCATCCGGAGAGCTTCATCCAACTTTTGCCCATTTGATAGGCGTACTCCGTTTCGTGCGGAGCCAACTCCACGAGTTTTTGGAGTTGCTGTGCAGCAGCGACCGGATTTCCTGTAGCTTCGAACGCTTTTGACAATTGCAGACGCGCTTCAGGCTGTTGGGGCATCAATCTGACCGCGCGTTGGAGTTCCTCCTTTGCTTCTACATTCTTTCCCAGCGCCAGTAAACTCGCTCCCAGCAACAGCCGCGAAGGGCCAGAAGCCGGCTCTAGGGCAAGTGCTTTACGGAAGTTCTGGACAGCCTCCACGTGCTGTCCGCGCATCTGTGCGATGACTCCGAGGTTGTGATAGACAAGCTGATGCTTGATTCCTTGCCGCAGGGCGTTGCCAAAGATCTTTTCCGCATTGTCCAGATCACCGGATTTCAGCGCCGCTATGCCCAGATCCATTTGGGCTTCAACAGAGGAACGCGCGACTTCCTGCGCTGGACTCCTGCTTGCCGCGCCAATCATCATCCAGTAAGCGACGATGCTCGGTAACCACCGCGGGAATGGTTTTGCTGACGGCATCGTTTTGACTCGAAACCGTATCGTCCGTACGCGAAAAGCTCCTGGTACCAAATTTCAAGACTGCAATCGCAGTAACCTAATCGCATGAAGTATAAACCAGAGCAAGAACCAGCGCCTATTGGAAACTGCCTGACCGCTGGATATAATCCTTCTCATAAGCTTCGCAATTCCTGTGAAAAGGGCCAGGTGGTCAAATGCGCTCGCCCCGGTCGACTCCTCTGATAGCTCTGGGTCTCGCCACCTTTGCACTGTTCCGGGGATCGAACTGCTCCGGGCAGAAACGGCCCACTCAACAAGAGCATGAAATCCTCCAGATTCAGCAATTGATCGAGCAACACGATCTCGAAAAGGCGCGTTTGCAGCTCAACGAAGCTGTCAAGCGGCATCGCGTGGACGAGGGATTCGACAACCTGCTTGGTATTATCGAAGCACAGCAGGGAAATTACCTTGCGGCTGAAGCCAGCTTTCGCAAAGCGATTACCAAGGCGCCGAGGTTTACCGACGCGTACCTCAACCTGGGTCGCCTGTATCAAGAGCACGTTGCCGACGACCCTCCAGCGCTGGGCAAAGCGATTGACGTCTATAGTCGAGTGCTTGTTTATGCCCCGGCAAACGCTGAAGCCAATTATCAGAGTGCGGCGCTTTTGTTGCGGCAGGCCAAATATCAGGAATCGCTCAACCACATTTCGAGACTCCCTGCTGAATTCGGGTCCGTCGCACAAGCCCTGTCGATTCAGTGTGCCGACTACGCCGGGCTTGGGCAACGCGATGAATCCGGCACAGCCGCGGCGCGTCTTCTGGCCAGCCCGGACTTTTCTGAGCCGGATGCGCAGCAAGCGCTCTTGGGCTTGATCCCGGGCAGGCGTGACGATCTGGTCGTTTCGCTCCTGGAGAGCCTGCAGAAACGCCAGCAACTGGGCCCGGAATTATTACAGGTCCTTGGCCTGGCTTACGAGCGCGCCAATCGGCTGGTCGAAGCGCGGGCTACTTTAGAGGATTCTTTCTCCAAGGGAGAGCCTTCTTTCGATTTATTATGGAATTTGGCTCGGATAGCCCATCAGCAAAAGGACTATCAGGGTGCCCTTGGTTATCTGGGCCATGCGCGAGATCTGCAGCCACGCAACGCCGGCCTCCATTACCATTTCGGTCTTGTGTGTATAGACCTAAATCTGATTGTCGAAGCCCGGAATTCGTTCGAGAAGGCTGTGCAACTGGAGCCGGAAAATGCGGAATACAACTACGCCATGGGTGCGGCGTCTGCCTTCCGGCACGACCCGGCGGACGCGGTTCCATACTTCGAAAAATTCCTTCACCTGAAACCGCAGGATCCACGCGGGAAGCTAGCTCTCGGTGCAGCTTTTTTCCGTGCCAAAGACTACGAACGCGCGATTCCCTGGCTGGCGGAATCTACAACAGTACCGTTGACCGCTACCAGGGCTCACTACTATTTGGGGGCGATCGCTTTGCAGGAGGGACACCTCGACAAGGCTCTCAGTGAATTGCAGCAAGCGTTGGCAGCCAAACCGGATTTTCCCGACGCCCTTGCCGGGATGGGGCAGTATTACATCGAGCGGCGAGACTATCCGGAAGCGGACAAGTGGCTTCAGCACGCGCTAAAAGTGGCTCCGAACCATTACTCGGCAAACTTCTATCTCTTGATGCTTTACACCCGTACCAAAGACGCGAGGCAGGAAGCACAAGCTAAGCGTTTCGAAGAGTTGAAAAAGTTGACGGATGAAAAGACCCAGGAGTTTTTGCGCATTGTGGATGTGCGCCCTTTTGAGTCCCAATGAAAATGCGCTACCGTCGATCGCAGACTCCCTCCGCGTCCTTAAGACTGCGCAGCCTCTTTTTTCTGGTCCTCCTTTCCGCTGTGTCCGGCTGGGCTCAAGCGCAGGTACCGGCCCTGACGGAATGCACGCAAGCTTTTTACAAAGGCGACTATGCCCGGGCCGTTCAGCGGGCGGAAGCCCGCTTGCGCATATACCCAAGGGATGTGCCCGTCCGTGTCATGCTCGCTCGCGCTGAGCTTGCCCAAGGCAAGCCTCTGAAGGCGTTTGAAGAGCTGAAAAAAGCTTTGGAGTTCGATCCGAAAAATATTGACGCACTTTACTACCTGTCTCTCGTCTCCAGAGAACTCTCCCGGACTGAGTATCAGCGGCTGTTTTCGATGGCGCCTGACTCCTTCCGCGTGCATCAACTCCTTGCGGAAGCCGCTCTGGGCGCCGAAAATCCAAGCGAGGCGGAAAACCAGTTTAACAAAGCGTTGGAACTGGATCCCAAATCTGTGGAAATCTTGACGGGGTTAGGCGAACTCAAGCGCTCGCAGTCTAAATTTGATGAAGCCACCGCGTACTACGCACAAGCTGAGAAAAACGGACCCTTGAACTATGACATCGCCTACGGGTTGGGCGCCTGCTACACCTATAAGCAGGAATACTCTCAGGCCATAGAATGGCTGCGCAAAGCTGCGGCCCTTGAGCCTGATATTGCTGCGGGCCGCTTTGCGCTAGGAAACGCACTGTTTCAAAATGGCCAGTTCGAAGCATCCATCCCGGAATTGAACGCCTCGCTCCAGCTCGAACCACGGATGAAACAGGCGTATTTCCAGCTCGGACGGGCCTATTCGAAACTCGGCCGTATGGATGAAGCCAAGGCAGCCCTGAGGAAGCTGGACGAACTGAACCGTTCCGAAATACCAGGTCAGGGCAGGAGTTCCACCGGCAACGCCAATCCAAAGCCGGACAGGCCGTGACCAGACTAGCGGAAGCCTGTTGCCGCGGCTTGCGTGTTTCTGGGACGGGCTTAGTAGGAAACTCTTACCAGCACTACGCCATGTGTCGGCACTTCGGCTGAGTAGGAGTTCTGCACCGCTCCGAGATCCTTCTGATCTAGAAGATCGCGGAGTTTCGCGGAGGCAGGCGCGCCGATGGACTTAAAGTCGAGCGTCAACTTAGAAGCCGATTCACTGCGATTGAAGAGTCCCACAGCCTGACTGCCATCAGCAAGCGGCTTCACCCAGATCTCCAGCGGCCCTTCTTCCCAGACTCGGTGTCCTTGTACGCCTTTCTTGTCCTGATTGACTGCGAGGACCTCGGAATTCGTCAGGAGCTCCTTCGTTTCGGGCGACATACTTCGAAGATCGTTTCCCGCGAGCAGGGGAGCAGCAAGGAGCGCCCATAGGGCCATGTGCGTGCGATATTCGTCGCGCTTCATGCCGCCATTACCAATCTCCAGCATGTCCGGATCGTTCCAGTGTCCAGGACCCGCAAACTTTTCCAGACCGTTCTGCCCGAAACCGATAAGGGACATGCGGTCGTAGGTATCGTTAATGTCTCCCGTGGTCCGCCACAAATTGCCGGTGGTGGGCCCCCAGCGCCAGGGCGTCCTCACTCCCCAGTTGCAGATGCTGAACACGATCGGGCGGCCGGATTGCGCGAGCGCGTCGCGCAATTTCGCATATTGCACCTCCGGATCGAGCCCCTCCGCATTGCACCAATCTATCTTCACGTAATCGATTCCCCAGGAAGCATAGGTCTTGGCATCCTGAACTTCGTGATTCAAGCTGCCCGGCCGTTTTTCGCAGGTACCGGTGCCTGCGTCTGTGTAGATTCCCAGCTTCAATCCTTTGCTGTGTACGTAGTCCGCGAGCGCCTTGATTCCCGACGGAAACCTTGTGGGATCCGCGACGATGGTTCCCGACGCATCGCGGCTGACCTGCCAGCAGTCGTCGATGTTCACATACTGGTAGCCGGCTGCCTGCATGCCACTGCTGACCATGGCGTCAGCCATTTCTCGAATGAGTTTGTCACTCACGTTGCACCCAAACTTGTTCCAGCTGTTCCATCCCATCGGCGGAGTCGGTGCGAGGGACGCCGATGCCTGGGCGGACGCTGCCGGGGCGAGCAGCGTCGCAGAAGTGCAGACGAGGAGGCAGGCAAGAAGCGCGAGAATCGGAAAAGAGCGTTCGATGTTCATTTTTCCTCACAAAATTGGCTTACGTAACCGTTTACGTGGAGTCTAGCACGCCACGCTAAAAAGTGCGATGCTATTCAACCCAGGAGGAGATCCCGCGTGCTCCTGCAAATGCAGCGCAGAGGAATTCAATGGCTTTCGGCCCGGACAGATTCGCGAGAGGCGTGAACCCACTGCAAGGTCACAGAAGATGAAACGGATACCAATGACATTTCTTTCATGCAGATTTCTTCCTGCGCTATTCCTTATGACGGCCTTCTTCGTCCTCGGCGCAGCGGCGCAGGAGCCTGAGGACCGCAAACCCCAGAAACCAGAGTCCATGGGTGTCGCCACCGGCAATCCTCATGTTCCGGTGAAAGACGCACTATCCCGTCCGATCACCGCCGGTGGATTTGTTGACGGCGCACCCATCGTGTTCGCAGACATCACGAAGCAGGCTGGACTCGACAAATTCCACCATCGCTCAGGAGCTCTAGAAAAGACGACAATTCTTGAAACCATCGGTTCAGGCGTGGCCTTGCTCGACTACAACAATGACGGCTGGCTGGACATCTATTTGCTGAACGGATCCACGGTTGCTGCGCTGAAGGGAAAGGAAGCGGCGCCGCGCGCCATGCTTCTTCACAACAATCACGACGGCACGTTCACCGACGTCACGGACAAAGCGGGCGTAGCGAATGAACGATGGGGCTTCGGAGTGGCTGTTGCCGATTATGATAATGATGACTGGCCGGACATTTACGTTTCCAATTACGGAAAAAACCGTCTCTACCACAACAATCATGACGGCACGTTCACGGACGTGGCGGAGAAAGCCGGGGTCGCACTGGGCGGATGGTCAGCGGGACCGACTTGGGGCGACTATGATCGCGACGGCCTGCTGGATTTATTCGTGCCGGGCTACGTGAAATTTGATCCCGAGCATCCACCCGTCGGAGGACAAAATGGACTCTCCACGAGCTCGTGCCAATTCCGCGGAGTCAGCGTGATGTGCGGGCCCCGCGGTCTGCCCGGAGAGAGCGACCATCTGTTTCACAACAACGGTGACGGCACGTTCACGGACGTGAGCAAGAAGGCGGGCGTCTCCGACCCGCAGGGCTATTACGGCCTCGCCTCTGTTTTTGTGGATGCGGATGATGACGGCTGGGTCGATCTCGTAGTGGCAAATGATTCCGTGCCTCGGTATCTCTATCACAATCTTCACGATGGCACGTTTCAAGATGTGAGCTACCTGTCGGGTTTTGCGCTGACAAACGAAGGCCTCGCACAGGCATCCATGGGAATCGCTGTGGGAGATTACAACCGGGATGGAATGGTCGATTTTTTTGTCACCACATTTTCCGACGACTACAAGACGCTCTACAGAAATGAGGGCAACAACAATTTCTCCGATGTAACGTACCGGGCGGGCTTGGGCACTCCGACCATCCCGTTCCTTGCCTGGGGAACCGGGTTCATGGACTTTGATAATGACGGGCTACTGGACATATTTGTTGCAAATGGGCATGTCTACCCATTGGTGGACCAGCGAGACTGGGGCACAACCTGGGCAGAGCGGCCACAGCTATTCCGCAATCTCGATGGGGTTAAGTTTCAGGAGGTTCCACCCGCAACTGGGAGTGGCTTGGCCGACGTGATCCCCGCACGAGGCGCCGCGTTCGGGGACCTCTTCAACGATGGCCACATGGACGTCGTCCTGAACAATATGGATTCCGCTCCGACGCTGCTTCGCAATGTGGCCAAGAACAACAACCACTGGATCACCCTCAAATTGGTGGGAGGACCGAAGAGTCCGCGAGATGCCATCGGCGCGAAGGTTTTCCTTACCACCGGCGGTGTGCGCCAGCGAGCCGACGTCATCAGCGGTGGGAGTTACGGTTCAAGCTCGGATCAGCGCGTTCATTTCGGCTTGGGGAGCGCGAGTAAGGTGGACAAAGTTGAAATTCACTGGCCTAGCGGAAAAAAGGAAGAAATCGTGGTCCCGGGTGTGGACCGGATTCTTACCGTAGCGGAGGGACAGGGAGTCGTTGAGAAATAATCGGCAAGATCTGTTTTGTGTTGCCTCCCGGGTTCGATATCGGAGAATTATGCTTCCGCGCCGGGTAGCTCGCCTGCTTCCCTTCTGGCATGGCGCTCTGTGCTTGCTTCTTTTTTCCTCCTTTGCATTCGCGCAGTCGCAGCCGGAGAAGGCAACTGATTTCGCCAACTTTCGTCCACGGCGGGAGATGCCTGGCGAAAGTTTTGCGGGGCAAGAGGCCTGCGCGAGTTGTCACGCTGAGAAGAGCCGATCGCAATCGAATACGGCAATGGCACAGGCGCTGAAGGTTGCAGCAGAAAGCGAAGTGCTTCGTTCCCACCCTAAGATGACGTTCCGATCGGGACAATACTCGTTCGAGATCTTACGCGAGGGTGGGGGGTATCTGTATCGCGTGAGTGACGGCAGAGAAACGATCAGCGAACCGATACTGTACGCGTTCGGTCATGGGCACGACGGACAGACCTATGTCTTCCGTCACAATGGAAAACTCTATGAAGGTCGGGTGAGCTACTACACGGCGATCGATGGCTTGGACTGGACCGTCGGAGATGCTCTCAATTCTGCGCCAAACGTGGAAGAGGCCGCCGGACGCGACATCAGCGGAGATGAAGCACGGAACTGCTTCAGTTGCCACGGGACTGCGGCGGTAGTGAATACCAAACTGCAGATGGAGAGATTAATACTCGGCGTAACCTGTGAGGCGTGCCATGGGCCCGGAGAGAAACACTCTGTCGCAATGCTCTTCGAAATCAGAGAGACACCTTAGGCATTTTTAATCCCAAAGCGCTCGATCCTGAAACCCTCTCGCAAGAGTTCTGTGGGGCTTGCCATAGGGGAGTGGACACCGTGGCGATGATGCCCGACCTCGGTGGCATCAACAACGTACGTTTTCAGCCTTATCGCCTGTTCAACAGCCGGGGCCACGATCCCAAGGACGCGCGTCTTGCTTGCACTGCTTGCCACAACCCCCACGTGGATCTGAAACAAGGGGACTCTGTTTACGATGAAAAGTGCACGACTTGTCATGCAACGCGCTGTGCAAAACAACCGAAGGAGCAGAACAATATCGCAGCAGCCGGCAAACGGGCGGTTGCTTCCTCCACCGGCAAATCGTGTCCTGTGGCAATCGAAGGGTGCGTAAGCTGTCACATGCCAAAGGTGGAGTTGCCGGGCGCGCACTTCAAGTTTACCGATCACCGCATTCGAATCGCGCGAGTGGGCGAGCCCTATCCATATTAAGGTTGATTACCTTCTCCAAATGCCTGTCGCTGCCGGAACTCCGTCTCGGGCAACTATGCTTCGCTATCAATCCGTTCCGCCGCGCGATTGGCCGACCGCGTGGCCGCTTCCTGACCCCAATTCAGGTTGTCGGCGTAGGCACCCGCAAAATGGATTCGCCCATGCGGTTCGGCCAGCACCGGCCAAAGTCGAGTTAGATCCCCGGGTGGATAATTCAGCGTCTCGCAAGCCATGGCCCATGGATCCTGCGACCAGTCGTGCACGAATACTTTCTCGATGTCTTCCGATCGACCGGAATAATAGCGTCGGAAGACTTTTACTGCGGCCTCGCCGGTAGTCACAGCGTCTGCTGTGGAGACCAGCAGTCCGCGCTGCGTATCTACGTCGTCCCCTGAGCTCCAGGCATGGTTGAGGGCGTGCTCGTTGAACTCGATGTTGGGGCTGACTCCATCTTTCTCCCAAAACCGGCTGCGCGATTGAAAAAACGGCCTGGCAGCCGTGTAGTACGGAACAGTTGCGATTGCATAACGCTTGCTCTCGGGCCACGCCGGCTTAACGGGAATTTGCCGCAGCATTACTGCGGACATGCAACACACCAGGTACTCGGCCTCCATGATCTCTTCTTTGGCTGACTCCCGATAAGCGATGCGCACCCCGCTTGCCCCATGCTCGATTCGTGTGATCGGCCGTTCCAGGCGCACGCGGTCGCCAAGCCTGGCTGCAAACGCGTCAGTCATTCCTTGGTTTCCGCCTTTGAGCCGGTAGACTTTGGGCGGGAACAGCGGCACTTTGCGCAATTTCAGGATTGCGGCGTGCCATAGCACATGGAGCGCGGAAACTCCCGCTCCACCGATGTAGCGAATCCCGGCTAGGGACGCGCCTTGTTGCTTCAGCCATTCGTCCACCGTGACATGGTCCAAATGGTTCAACTTGGCATCGAACGGCCGGTACTCATCTGTGAATTGATCGAGATAAGAATCAAAGTAGAGCGACGGCAGCTCCCACCAGGCATGGCGCGCGAGGAACTGAGTTTCTCGCGCGTTGAAGCCGAGTGAACTGAGCACCGTCGAGCGTTGCAGATCCTCTTCTGAATACATCTTCCCTTGAAGAACCCGTAGCATCCGGTTCCGCCGCGAGTAGGGCAGTGCCGTCAAATTGAATTCTCGGACGTACTCCCAGTAACGCTCATAGCCCGGCCGCGTGAAGTGTTCCGCGCCGGCGTCCACGTATAGCCCGTCGGCCAAACCCTCCCGCACAGTATGGACGTGGCCTCCGGTCCGACCGGAAGCTTCCAGAACTGTTACGTCGTGCCCTCTCCGCAAAAGCTCGTAGGCGCAGGACAAGCCGGCGATGCCTGCGCCGGCCACGATGACCTTCTTCGCTCGCTTGGTTTGTCCCTGCGCGGCGTACGGCAAACCGCCCAACAACAAAGCGCCGGCAACTTTTAGCGCTTCGCGTCGCGGAACCTTGTCTTCGCTCCATGTATTTCTGTGCTCATTGGTGAAATCTATCGACATTTGCACCAGCCTGCAAAATGAATCTGCATCATCAGGCGGAAAAATACGCCCCTAGCGTTGATTCTTGCGACCGTAGTATCTAGTGGCCCAAACGAAAGCAGGGTCCTAGATCTTCAAGAACAACTTTCGCCGGTACATCCACAGCAAGATCAGCCAATAACACAACAGAATCGCTGCGCCTCGGAAGAATGGTTCCAGACCGGCTCCGCCGAACTGGAAGAAATTCGCACCCAGGTGGATGCGCAGGCTGCTGGCGAGGAATCCCCCCAGAAAATGTGCGATACAGTACGCCGCGATCGAATTCATGCCGATCACAATCAGCGGGTAGGCCCATTTTTTGAGGCCTCTGGTCTCAATTACCCAGGCGAAGGCGGCCAAGAACAGGAAGCAGATGCCTCCGCTGAAAATCGTCCAAGACGGCGTCCAGATTCGTTTCACCACCGGGCAGAGGTGCGAGTAATGCAGAGCAAGCCCCAACGCAATTGCCGATATTCCGGTGGTTAGAAATTTCTTCATGGGAAACTTCGGGCGCGAATCGCGGATCCAGGATCCGGCAATCAGGCCAAGGATCATGGTGCCCATGGTGGGAATGAAGCTCAGCGTTAGATACCCGCCAGAATTGTATTGAAAAGGTTTTTCGCGCGGAAATTTATTCAGAAACCACTGATCGAAATAGTTTCCGAAATTGAAGTTCTTGTCCCAGTGCGCTGCGAATCCGGTGAAGTTGTGCTGAGCATTCCACGCTTCAGAAACGCCGACCGTTTGCCAGTCAAAGTTTGTTGGCGCTGCCGGATAGAGCGCCCACAGCAGCCAATATGCTACAAGAATCAAGCACAAGGATGCCCATACCCACTTCATCCATCCCGCTTTTGTGTTTTTGTATCCAAGCAGAAAGAGAAAGGGGTATCCAAACCCGATCTGCGAGAGCGTATCTTCAAAGGTGAAATACGTCATCGATTGGTCCATCGAACGCAGGAATACGCCCAGCGCCGACAGTGCCAGTGAACGCCACAACGTGTGTGTGAATAAGTCCAGAAAGCTCGATCCCTTGGCGATGCGGCTGGCAATGGAATACGGAAGAGCGACACCCACCAGAAACGAGAACCCGGGCTGAATCGTGTCGTGCAACGAACAGCCGAACCATTCCACGTGCGTCTGGTTGAAGGCAAGAAATTTCCAGAAAGAACTTGACGGATATGCCGCGGCCACCTGCGCCAGTTCCAACACCTCCGCCATCAGCAAAAGCATTACAAAACCGCGGTATGCATCGACCGAAACGTTGCGTATCGCGTCTTCCGCTATGATGTTGTTCCTCAGGCGCGTCTGCGAATCTGCAACCAACCCTGGCTGGTCCATCGCTGCCATGCGGCCCCCAGAAAATTGGCACAATCATACATGGAACAGTGCAGGTCGTGCATGTTTCTGGGGCGAAACGGTAGAACGCAGCAGTGCTCTCTGGCTACAAGCCGCCGATGCACTACGATCCGAGCCGGAGAATCGCTACCGCTGATAGAGGATGTTTTCGCGTTAAATGCGAGTGGAACATGGATACCAGACATCTTTTGTAATCATCTGATTACAAGGCAGTTAAAGTCTTGGAGGCGGGGGGGAGTCGGAATTCTGCCCCCGAATGATAACACGTAACTTATTGATTTCATTAAACGCGAAAAACGTCAAAAACTGCGAATTCGCCGAAGACGGGTACACGGAAGGTACACGGGATTTCGAGCGAGTGGTGGCGGGCAGTATGACTCTTGTTCGCTCACTCGAAGCCATGCGCACGCTGGACCCAGGTTTCCGCCGCGACAAACTGGTGGTTATGACACTCAATCCGCGCATGGCGGGCATCAAGAGCGCTGCTATCCTGCAAATCTTTGAAGATATCTCGCAGCGTGCAGCCTCGTTGCCGGGCGTGGAAGCCGTGAGCCTTGCCGAGAAAGCGCCAATGCGGAGCATCGGATTGAAAGCATCGGTTCTGCCGGCTGGTTCACGCGTCACTCCTGCCGACTCGTTGAACGTCAGCATGAACAATGTTAGCGTTCGACACTTCGAGAACATGGACATTCGCCTGCTGAGGGGGCGCAGTTTCATGCCCCAAGATAATGGCGGGAAGCCTCGTCCGGCGATCGTGAGCGAGAGCTTCGCACGTCAGTTTTATCCTGGTGTCGACTTGATTGGACAGGTTTTCGGTACTGGCGGTGTCAACGATGTGACGCTTCCCGAATATCAGATTGTCGGCATGGTGAACGACTCAAAATATCGCAGTATGCGTGAGATTCCTCCGGCAACTTTCTATGTGTTGCTCGACGACGATGCAGTGCGCTTCGGAGATGGAATGGTTCTTTACGTAAGCTTGCGTAGCGAACCTGCCCTGGTCATCCAGGAACTGCGGGCAATGCTCCCGGGGATCGGGCCGGGCCTCGCGCCCACGGATTTCGCCACTATGGAGCAAGAGATTGAAACCTCGTTGTGGCAGGAGCGATTGCTCGCGGCATTGTCGTCAGTGTTTGCCGTGCTCGCGGCCGTAGTCGCTTCAATCGGACTGCTCGGCATGTTGGCGTATGCACTGTCACGGCGGAGGCGCGAAATTGGTATTCGTATGGCTGTCGGCGCGACAATCCAGCGCATCACCAAGATGATTGTGAAAGATGCCGCGTGGACCGTCATGCCCGGCATCTTGTGCGGATTTGCCGTGTACGCGGCATGTGCACGCGCACTCGTACCGCTGCTGTACGGAGTGACGCAGTGGAATGTCGTGTCGTTCGTCGGCCCCGTTGCCCTTGTGATTGCAGTCTGCACCGTCGCGACACTTAGTCCCGCCCTGAAGGCTGCGCAAGTCGAACCCTGGC
>WNGK01002462.1_pt1 | contig 20041 bp, 14 predicted proteins | sample 5400601 | NCBI WGS metagenome assembly WNGK01 (sample SAMN13153376, study PRJNA577476) | soil metagenome | isolation source: 60 cm soil or saprolite under Garry oak tree replicate 1 | place: USA:California | collected 2016-06-15
CGGTAAACAATGCCGAACAGGCGTTTGAATTGATGGAGATGATCGATGGAATTTACGCCTCGAGCGAGCTGGGGCGCGAAGTTCCCGTGCCGTAATCAAAGAAAATTTCGCGAGAAATACATCTGCCCGCGGCACTTGCACCGAACTCTCAGCAAAGGAACTTCAAACTATGAAAATATTCATCCTTCTTACCGCAACGGCTGTCATGCTTGGCTTGACTTCGTGCGCCGAGGAGCCGGTCGCGACCACGACCACCACGACTCACGAGACCACGACCGTGGCACAGCCGGCGACGACGCAGACAACCACGACTCGCAGCACCGGCTACTAGTCGCGATCTGATATTTGCAAGGAGCGCGCGCCGAATGGTTGCGCGCTCTTTTCTTACTCCGCTGGAGTCTCGATTTCCGCTTTCGCTTCTTCCGCCTGGCTGACGACGGGTGCGATCGCCTGCAATTTTTCGCCTTCGCGCAAAGTAAGGAGCTTCACTCCCATGGCATTGCGGCCGGTCTCACGTATCTCCTTTACCCGCGTGCGAACGAGCTGACCTTTGGTGGTGATCAGCATCAACTCATCAGCATCGGTAACCGTCAGCGCCCCGACAACGTTGCCGGTCTTGTCTCCCGTCTTCATCGTGATGATACCTTTGCCGCCGCGGGATTGTTTTCGGTAATCATCAAACGGAGTCCGTTTGCCGATCCCGTTCTCGCCCGCAACCAGCAGCATCGCCGTCGGGTTTACGATCGCGCTGGCAACAACGTGATCATTTTTTTCCGGTCGAATTCCCCAGACACCAACGGTATTACGCCCCTGGTCGCGCAACTGTTCCTCGTGAAAACGTAAACTCATTCCCTCTTTGGTGATGAGAACGAGTTCGTCGTTTCCGGAGGTAAGTTTCGCGTCGATCAAGCAATCATCCGGCTCAATTTGGATGGCGATAATTCCGCCTTTTCGCACGTTGGCGTAATTGGAGAGATTCGATTTTTTTACGATGCCAGAGCGGGTCGCGAAAATGATATGCAGGTTTTCGTCCCAGGTATTGTCGGCTGCGTTTGGACCAGTGCCGGCGCGTTTTGATTGGACCCGAATGGTTGCGGCGATCTTCTCGTTCGCGCGCAGCTCGAGAATATTGGCAATCGAGCGGCCTTTAGCGGCCCGGCCCATCTCCGGGATTTCGTAAACTTTTTCAACGTAAGCACGTCCCGATTCGGTAAAAAACATCAAAAAATCGTGTGTCGTGGCGGTAAAAAGATGCTGCACGAAATCGCCTTCCTCTTCCTGGGTTGCGCCTTCCCGCGTCGACATCCCGATTACGCCCTTGCCACCGCGCCGCTGCGCGCGAAACGCGCTTACCGCGGTGCGTTTGATGAATCCGCCGTGGGTGATGCTGATGATGCATCCCTCGTTTCGGATCAAATCTTCCATGGCGATCTCGCCCTCATCCGGTACCAACTGAGTCAGCCGCGGGCTGGCGTATTTGTCGCGAATCTCGCGCAGCTCTTTTTTGATGATGGTAAAGACGCGCTGCTCTTTTGCGAGGATGTCACGGAGATCTTTGATTGTATCGAGCAGCTCCTTGTATTCGTTAACGATCTTTTCGCGTTCAAGTCCCGTTAGCTGATACAAGCGCAGCTCCAGAATCTGATTGGCCTGATGTTCGCTGAAGGCGTAGCGCCCTTCCGTCAGGCGCGCTTCATTGCGAATAAGAATGCCGATCTGTTCGACTTGTCGTTTGGTAAAATCGAAGGCGAGAAGTTTGACCCGCGCTTCTTCGCGATTGGCCGATCCGCGAATAATGCGAATGAACTCATCTAGGTTCGCCAGGGCAATCAGATAACCTTCCAGCGTTTCCGCCCGCTCTTCCGCCTTGCGCAATTCAAAACGGGTGCGGCGAAGAACGACTTCACGTCGGTGCTCGATGTACGCCTGGTTAGCAACTTTGAGTGGCAACAATTTTGGCCGGCCGTGATCGATCGCCAGCATGTGCACGGCGAAGGACGATTCCATCGCGGTGTGCTTGTAGAGATTGTTAATTACGACTTTCGGATTTCCGTCGCGCTTTAGCTCGATTACCACCCGGGTGTTTTCGTCCGATTCGTCACGGATCGCGGTGATGTCGGAAAGAACTTTGTCGTTCACCAGTTGCGCGATGCGCTCGACCAAGGTTGCGCGATTGACGTTATAAGGAATTTCCGTGATCACGATCTGTCCGCGATTGCCCTTGAGTTCCTCCACGCCCGCTTTGCCGCGCACTTTCATGCTGCCGCGTCCGTGCTCGAGATATTGGCGAACGCCGGCCGTGCCCAGAATCGCGCAGCCCGTCGGAAAATCCGGGCCCTTCACGAACTCCATCAGGCCATCAAGAGTGATATCGGGGTCGTCGATTTGCGCGCAGATGGCGTCAATAACTTCGCCAAGATTGTGCGGCGGAATGTTTGTGGCCATACCAACGGCGATGCCGGTCCCGCCGTTGACCAGAAGATTCGGAAACGCGCTCGGAAAAACCGTCGGCTCGGTTCGGGTTTCGTCGTAGTTCGGAACGAAATCGACCGTGTCCTTCTCCATGTCGGTCATGAGCGCGGCGCCGAGATGTTCCAGCCGCGCTTCGGTGTAACGCATCGACGCGGGCGGATCGCCTTCGACCGAGCCGAAATTGCCTTGACCTTGAATCAGCGTTTCGCGCATCGCCCACGGCTGGGCCATATGCACCAGCGTGGGATAAATCGCCTGGTCGCCGTGCGGGTGGTAGTTACCCATCGTTTCGCCGACGATTTTGGCGCACTTCAAATGCTTGCGACCGGGCATGACCCCGAGTTCATTCATTGCATACAGAATCCTTCGTTGCGACGGCTTGAGCCCGTCGCGCGCGTCCGGTAGCGCCCGGGAAATAATCACCGACATCGAGTAATCGAGGAAGGACCGCGATACTTCCTCGGCGACGTTGATGGGCTCTACTTTTTCATTGGCGTTATACATTACTTCAACTTGTCATCCTGAGTGAAGCGCAGCAGAGTCGAAGGATCCCGTGAAGTTACCTTTAAGTTTGCGCAACGGGATTCCTCGGTCCGAGGCGGACGGGCGGTTTCGCTCGGGATGACGGATCGGCTACACATCCAGGTTGCGCACGTTCAGGGCGTTGTCTTCGATGAATTGGCGGCGCGGCTCAACCACGTCGCCCATCAAAATCGTAAACATCTTGTCGGCATCGACCGCGTTGTCTTCGTTCAGATCGACCTTCAGCAATTTGCGTTTCTCCGGATTCATCGTGGTTTCGAACAGTTCCTTGGCGTTCATTTCGCCCAGACCTTTGAACCGTTTGATCTGCACCCCACGACGCCCGATTTCCAAAATCTTTTGCAGGATCTCTCGAATGGAAAAAAGAGGATACGAAATCGCGCGATCTCCTTCGCCTTCGATCAATTGAAAAATCGGCCGATCGCTCGCCGCGTAATGGTTAACCTTCAGCCCCTTGCGAGCGAGCTCGGCGATGATCTTCTGAATGGTGGTGGATTCGTGCAATTCAACGAGCTTGCCTCGCCGCCGGCCGGTCCCGTTCGTCTTCGCCGGCGCATCGAGCGGCAAAAGCTCCTGCTGCGTGTCGGTATCGAAGAGATTGAGGTCGGTGTTCTCCTGATGAAAACGCCGAACGGCTTTCTCGTCGTAAAAATAATGGACGCTCTCATCATTTCCCTCCCGAACCTTGACGAGATAATTGGGTAGCTTCCCCGTTCTCGATTCGCGCTCCGCCAGGAAACTTTCGAAATCGCCTCCATGCCGGCGAATGGCCTCACTCAGTTTCGCCAGTTTCTCGAGTGATTCGAGAATGTCTTTGAGCTGCGCGGCCGTGACCTCTTTATCATCAGCCAGGTTCTTTAGGCGCACGTCTTCGGCGCCGAGTTTGATCAGAATTTTGTTCAGCTCAACGTCGTCCTCGACGTATTCCTCGCGCTTCTTGCGCTTAATCTGGTAGAGCGGTGGTTGCGCGATATAAATTTTGCCGGACCGCACCAGCTCGGTCATTTGCCGGTAGAAAAATGTTAGCAACAGCGTGCGAATGTGTGAGCCGTCCACGTCGGCATCCGTCATGATAATGATGCGGCCGTAGCGCAGTTTCGAAATGTCGAAGCTGGCTTCGTCCTTCGCGCTCGACGCGCCGTCTTCTTTCGGCTTACCGATGCCGGTCCCGATCGCCGTGATCATCGACTGAATTTCGTTGTTCTTCAGAAATTGATCGATGCGCGCCTTCTCGACGTTGATCAGCTTGCCGCGAATCGGCAGGATCGCCTGGTAACGGCGGTCGCGTCCCTGCTTGGCCGAGCCGCCGGCGGAATCGCCCTCGACGATGTAAAGCTCGGTCAATTCCGGATCGCGCTCCGAACAATCCGCCAATTTGCCCGGCAACCCGCCGCCGGTGAGCGCACCCTTGCGAATAGTCTCGCGCGCTTTTCGCGCTGCTTCCCGCGCCCGTGCCGCGGTCAGCACTTTATCAAAAATGCGCCGCGCAATCGGCGGATTTTGATCGAAGTAAGTCATCAACCCGTCGTAAACAGCCGAGTTCACCACGCCATCGATCTCGGTATTGACCAGCTTCACTTTGGTCTGCGATTCGAAACGCGGGTTCGGAAGTTTAATGCTCAATACACAAACCAAACCTTCCCGAACATCGTCGCCGGAAATGGATGGGTCCTTGTCCTTGGTCAGGCTATTCGATCGCGCGTATTGATTGATTGCTTTCGTCAGGGCGGTGCGAAAGCCGGTCAGATGCGTTCCGCCATCTGGATTCGGAATGGAGTTGGCGAAACAAAGAATCTGATCGTTGTAGCTGTCGTTATATTGCAATACACAATCGACAAAAGTCTCGTCGCGTTGTCGCGAAATGTTGATCGGTTTGGGATGAATGACTTGTTTGTTCTCGCCCAGCTGCCGGACGAATTCCTCAATGCCGTGCTTATAAAAAAATGTCTCTTTTTTGGGTGGATCGATCCGCTCATCGGACAGTGCGATTTCGAGCCCGGGATTTAAGAACGCCAACTCACGCAATCGCGTGGCCAGACGCTCGAACTTAAATTCTGTCGTGATGGTGAAGATGGTCGGATCGGGCAAAAATGTAATCAGCGTGCCGGTGTTCTTCTTGTTTTTGATTTCTCCGATGACACTGAGTTTCTCGGTGGTTTTGCCACGCTCGAACGCCATGTGGTAGACCTTGCCTTCACGCGTGACTTCGACCTTGAACCAATCCGAGAGGGCGTTGGTGCATTTGGCGCCGACACCATGCAAGCCGCCAGAATATTTGTATGCCCCCTGACCGAATTTTCCGCCAGCGTGCAGATTGGTCAGCACCAGTTCCACCGCCGGCATTTTCCATTTCGGATGAATATCGACTGGAATGCCGCGGCCGTTGTCGCGTACCGAAACGCTTCCATCGACGTGCACCGTTAGTTCAATCTTGTCGCAAAATCCGGCCAGATGTTCGTCGATCGAATTATCGACAACTTCGAAAACCATGTGATGCAAGCCTCGCTCATCGGGATCGCCGATGTACATACCGGGACGCTTCCGGACCGCTTCAAGTCCTTCGAGCTTATCGATCTGGGCAGCGTCGTACTTTTGGTTGGTGGCGATGCCAGCAGGGCGCACCGACGAGACAGATTTCACGGGCAAATCGTCGTCGGTTTTCGGCATAGAAGATGGTCGCGCGACCACAGATAAATATGGTAGCGGAAAACGGGCCTGTCACAACAAATATCTGGTAAAATTTCGCCGCGGCAAGCCCTAGGCGTTGAGCTTGGGGAACGGAAAAAACCAGCCTATTGTGGTCGCTGCTCGGTTTTCTCCGGCTCGGTTTTGGCAGGCTTGACCGCGCCTTTTTTGGGCCGGAAAATGACCGCGAAATTATGCGCTTTCAAACCCTCTTCGAAGGACGCTGGATCTTTGCCATTTTGCTTATCCTGGCGATCGGGAGTGCGCTGATTTCGTGGTGGCTCGCGCTTTTTTTTGTCGCGCTGATTCTCTACACCATCGCTTTTTTTCGCGATCCAAACCGCCCCGATCCCGCTGATCAACTTGCCGTCGTCGCGGCGGCGGATGGCATCGTTGCCGACATTCAGGAAATCGACGAAGAGGAATTTCTGAAAGCGCGAACTAAACGCATCGGCATCTTCCTTTCCATCTTTGATGTGCACACCAATCGCGCGCCCGTTAGCGGCCGTATTGCCTTTCAACAACATCGCAAAGGCTTTTTTTTTGATGCGCGCCGGCCCGAATGCTCGGAAAAAAACGAAGCGATGACGTGGGCCTTTCAAAATCCGCGCGCCACCATCGTGGTGCGACAATTAACCGGCGCGATCGCGCGACGTATCGTCGGCTGGGCGAAAGTGGGCGATGAACTGAGACGCGGCCAACGCTTCGGGATGATTCGATTTGGATCGCGGACTGAAGTATATTTGCCGCTCGACGCCGAAATTTTGGTCAAAGTAGGCGATCACGTGAAGGGCGGCGCCAGCGTGATTGCGCGGTTGCCGGAATGAACGAGCACAATCCAAAGATTTACCTGCTGCCCAACCTGATGACGGCGGGCAATTTGTTTTGCGGGTTTGCGGCCACGCTCAAAATCGTGCAGGGCGCGCTCATTCAATGGTCCAGTCCCGACGCGGCCGCGGCGTTATTCCACGCTGCAGTCTGGTTCATTCTCGGCGCGTGCATTTTCGATGTCCTCGATGGCCGGCTCGCCCGATTGGGAGGAAAGGACAGCGCTTTCGGCCGCGAATTCGATTCCCTCGCCGATATTGTCTCCTTTGGTGTCGCGCCCGCGCTAATGGTCTACCGGATTGTGTTGATTGATTTTCCGCGCCTCGGCTGGCTCGTCGCCTTTGTTTATCTGGTTTGCGGCGCGTTGAGGTTGGCCCGCTACAATTGCGTCTCCGCTACTGGCGGAGCCGGAGACGGAAAAGCCTTCACCGGTTTTCCCATTCCCGCTGCCGCCGGATTAATCGCATCGATTACACTCTTCATGCTTTGGTGGCTGGGTGAGCGCGATCACGAGATCGGTCGTTGGAAATGGGTGCTTCCACCGTTGATGCTTTTTCTTTCAATCATGATGTTTAGCCGCCTGAGCTATCCGAGTTTCAAAGCCATCACCTGGCGTACGACTCGCTCGCTTCCGCGATTTGCCGCTATCATCCTCATTATGTTCTTTACCGCGCTGAACTACGAATGGATGCCGGCGGTTCTGTTTCTTATTTATTTGCTTTACGGATTCCTGCGCCCGTGGGTCTCGAAACGCTGGCGGCGCGAGATCGAAGAGGAGATTGGGGAAGAAGGCGAGAACGGTGAAGCGGTAGAATTGTAGGGAAGCGCTTGCTTGGCATTCCTTCTGCAGCGGCGGTCTATGACCGCCGAATCTGAAACACAACGGCGCTCATAGAGCGCCGCTACAGTTGAAAGCCGGAGATCTCGTTATTTGAAGCTAGTCGGCACTGCAAAAAGCTTGCGCTGGGCCGCCATTGTCTCGCCAGTGGAAACTATTAGTGTTAAACAGAGAACGCCAAAGACCTATGGCCGCTAAGCTCAAATCCGATCCGCACCTCGCGATTGGACACGTCTTGTTTATGGACGTGGTGGGTTACTCGAAGCTGCTCGTCAACGAGCAGCGTGAGGTGATGCATCAGCTCAATCAGGTCGTGCGCAAAACTGCGCAGTTTCGCAAGAGCGACGCGCGGGGAAAACTCATTTCCATTCCTTCCGGGGATGGGATGGCGCTGGTCTTTTTCGAAAGTCCGGAGGAGCCGGTGCAATGTGCGCTGGAAATCAGCAGGCTGTTGAAAAACAATCCGCGTCTGCGGTTGCGAATGGGCGCGCACAGCGGTCCGGTCGACCAAGTCAGGGATGTTAACGACCGGTCGAATGTAGCGGGCGCGGGGATCAATATCGCGCAGCGGGTGATGGATTGCGGCGATGCCGGTCACATTCTGGTCTCACAGCGCGTCGCTGACGATCTTGCGCAAGACAGCCTCTGGCAGCCGCTTTTGCACGAGCTTGGCGAAATCGAAGTGAAACACGGTGTGAAGCTCGGAATCGTGAATGTTTACACCGGCGAGTTCGGCAATCCCGAAACTCCAGGGAAAGTATCTCAGCCTCAACCCACGCCTCAGTCAGCAACTATTTCCGCTCCGCACCCTTCTACTGTTCCGGAAAAAAGCATCGCGGTGTTGCCGTTCGAAAATCTAAGCGCCGACCCGGAGAATGCGTTTTTCGCCGATGGCGTGCAGGACGAGATCCTGACCAACCTGGCGAAGATCGCTGATTTAAAAGTCATCAGTCGCAGTTCCGTAATGCAATACCGGGCGCCCACGCGCAATTTGCGCGAGATCGCAAATGCGCTGGGTGTGGCGCATATGTTGGAAGGCAACGTCCAGCGCGCAGGAAATCGCGTGCGGGTAAGCACGCAGTTGATCGACGCGAGAACCGATGCCCATCTTTGGGCGGAAAATTATCATCGGCCGCTCGATGACGTCTTTGCCATCCAGAGCGAGATCGCCAAAGCCGTGGCGGACCAACTTCAGGCGAAGCTTGCTCCGGCGGAGAAAGCCGCAATCGAGCAAGCACCAACAGCAAACATTGTTGCCTACGATCGCTATCTCCGTGGCAAAAAACTCGTTGAAATGGCCACCTTCGACACCCGCCGGGTAGAGCAAACCCGCCATGCCATACGTTTGCTCGACCAGGCCGTCGCACATGATCCCGCTTTCTTGCTGGCCTATTGTCAGCTCGCGGTGGGCCATGTGCAGCTTTACTTTAGCGGAGTCGATCACAGCCCCGCCCGCCTCAGACTTGCCAACGAGGCCCGAGATAAGGCTTTGCGCCTTGCCCCTGATCGAGGGGAGTCCCACCTCGCTGCAGCAGGCATCCACTATCACTGCTATCGCGATTATCAAGCAGCCCTGGCCGAGCTCGCCATTGCCCAGCGCGGATTACCAAACGATCCAGCCGTTTTCAAGTTAGCCGGTTTCATTGCTCGTCGACAGGGTCACTGGGAGCAGTGTATAAGTAATTTTGAGCGAGCGGCAGAGCTCGATCCGCATAACTGGTTCTTGCTTCAGCAAACAGCTGGGGCCTATCAGCAGCTCCGGCGATTTTCCGATTCGGCGCGCACTTTGGATCGCGCTCTGGCCGCCATTCCCGGCGATGCGAACACGCGCGTCGCGCGAGCTTTGGTCGATCTCGAATGGCACGCCGATACGCAACCTGGTTACGACGCGATTCAGGATGTGGTGAGTGTAGATCCAAGTGCGGTCGATGAGATCGCCGAGCAATGGTTTTATCTTGCTCTTTGCCGCCGCGACTTCGCTGAAGTAACCCGCGCTTTAGCTTCGGTACCGCCGGAGGGAATCATTCCGGTCAACGTCCGAATGCCTCATCATTTCTGTGAGGGACTGGCGGCGCGGGCGCAGGACGACGTAGCGACCGTCGAAAGGGCGTTTACTGCCGCGCGCGCCGAGATGAAGGCGATAATTAGGGAAGCTGAATATGCTGAAGCTCTCTGCGTTCTTGCAATGTCCGATGCCGCTCTTGGCCGCAAGGAAGAAGCGTTGGCTGAGGGGCGACGCGCCGTCGAACTCTGTCCCGTTTCGAAGGATGCGGTGCTGGGCGCGGAGTTGGTAAGAAATCTGGCGATTATCTATGCCTGGACTGGCGAAAAAGGTCTTGCGCTAAAACAATTGGAAGACATCCTGCAAATTCCCGGTCACATCTCCTACGGCCAATTGCGTCTGCATCCGTGGTGGGACCCACTGCGTGACGATCCCCGCTTTGAACGATTGGTTAGTCAGGCCAGAGAACCTGTTCAAATAAAATAGCGTACCGAATGCCGAACGTCCAAGAACCGCATCTTCATCTCGAGATCGCGCACGTCTTGTTCATGGACGTGGTTGGTTATTCGAAACTGCTCGTCAATGAGCAGCGCGAGATCATGCAGCAGCTCAATCAGCTGGTACGGAAAACCGCACAGTTCCAAACGAGCGAGGCCAATGGGAAGCTCATTTCCATTCCATCCGGTGACGGGATGGCGCTGGTCTTTTTCCAAAGTCTGGAGGAACCGGTGCAATGCGCGCTGGAAATGAGCAGGCTGTTGAAAAACAATCCGCGTGTTCGGCTGCGCATGGGCGTGCATAGTGGCACGGTCGATCAGACTAAAGGGCGTGTTGCCCAAATGGGCTTCTTGTCATGTCGAGCGCAGTCGAGACATCTCTTACTGCTAGTAATTGTTAAAATGAGAGATTCCTCGACTTGGCTCGGAATGACAGAGGGAGTTAATCGCGCCTGAAATGGTCCGTGTCATTTGGGCAACAGGCCCTAAAGATGTGAATGACAGGCTGAACGTAGCTGGCGCTGCGCCCGGCGGTCGCGCGCTAACTTTGATTTAACTCCGCGAGAATTTCCGGATCGCGTACATCAGCCCATTCTCCGCTGAGCTCAAACGCTTGAACTTTCTTTCCAGATTGCGCCAAGTCGCGAATGGCGTCGGTCAATTCATACTCGCCGCGCGGTGATGGTTGCAGCTTTGTGGTGAAGTCAAAAATGCTCGGCCGAAATGCATAAACGCCAGCGTTGTACCACGCGCTCGTCATTTCGCCCGGCTGCGATTTCTCGCGAATGTCGGTCACCTCCATCCGCGCGTTAACAAAAACCGCACCGCCTTTGCTCACATCTTCGTTTTGTTTCACGCTCACGATCGCCTCGACCTCATCCGCCAGATCGACAATTGCTTTGTAATTCACTGGATCCACCAAAATATCGCCATAGCTTAATACAAACGGCGATTGACCGACGAAGTCGCGGGCCAGATCAACCACGCGCCCGGTCCCATCTTGCACGACCTGGGTCGCGTATCGAATTTGCAAACCGAAACAGGTGCCATCGCCAAAATAGCTTCGGACGGCGTCGCCGTGATAACCGACAATGATCAAAAAGTCTTTAATTCCCGCCGCCTGTAATCCTTCAACGATATGCAGCAGAATTGGTTTTCCCCGCACTTTGATCATCGGTTTAGGTAGGTCTGCCGTCATCTCGCGCATCCGTGTACCGCGGCCAGCGGCGAGAAGGACTGCCCTGTCAATCTTAGTCATAACTGATGTTGGCGTTTCAGGGACGGTCTCCCGCCCTGATTGCCAAGACGGCTGCGACCTGTGTCCTCTTCTCCCGATCTCTCCCGCGGGGAGAGACGCACGCGGAAGCGGCAGTGAGGGCACGGGAGTGGTTCATGGGAGAGGATTGAGGTGAGGGAAGAAGCGCTCAATGTAGAAATTAAGACTATGGCCACAGTGATCGCTCAGGATCTACTGCGTAAATAATTGCATTCAAAACGCCATCGAGATGGTTAGAGATGTCATGGTTGTAGAAGCGAAGAACGCGAATGCCTTTTTCATAGAGTTCGATCTCTCGATCGAGATCGGATTTTCGTCCGTTGTCGGTTAAGTGACCAGAACCATCCAGCTCAATCGCAAGCTTTACCTCTGCGCAAAAGAAATCGACGGTCCGATTACCGAGTGGATGTTGCCGGCGGAACTTCAAATTTGCGACCTGCCGATTACGTAAACATGACCACAACCATTTCTCCGCATCGGTAGCAGTTTTTCGCAGGCGTCGGGCTTGCTGAACGCTCATATTTGCCCTCACCTTAATCCTCTCCCCGAGGGAGAGGAAATCGCGAAACGGGTTTCAGCGACTTCGGTGCTTGCGCGAACGCAGATCGACAAGCTGAAGGATTGCCACGCTCAAACTTTTACGCACCCACGAATTGACATATTGAAATTCGCCCCGTGCTCGTTCAGCATCTCGCGCGTGCTGAAATTTCTTGGAAAATATCGCGAGGCCGGTCTCCTGCTTTTGCGGGCGAGCGTCGGGCTCATCTTCATTTTAATTTGTGGTCCCGTTCTTCTCTCCGGCGAACATCGCTGGTGGCAATTCGGCAGCGCCATGCGCGTCTTTAATTTTCATTCGCATCTTGATTGGTGGGGATTTCTGGGAGCGCTCGCGGGTTGCGTTGGCGGAATTTTTATGATGCTCGGATTTGCCTTTCGCATCGGCATTCTCCTCGCCTTTCTAGTTGCGCTGGTAAACGCCATTGCCGTTTCGCACCATGAGCACGGTCTTTATTCGACAATTATTCCGATCGAAGCCGTCATCGTTCTCGTTTGTCTTTCCTTTATTGGCCCCGGCAAATACAGCGTCGACAAATCGTAGTGAAGCTTCAAGGAACGGCGGTCTACAGTCCGCCGGGGCGATCTGGAGATCGCACTTCCTTGTTTTCCTTAACAATGAGCGCGGGCAAATCCGCCTCCTTGATCAGCGCTGTGACTTTCGGCAGATCATCCTGCTTGATCGTGTTCCACTTTTTCAACTGCTCATCGAGCCGTCCGCTCAACAATGCGAACACGTCCATTTGCGGCTTGGTCGGCTCGCGATCGCCCGCATCGACTGAACGGCTGAAACTATCGAACGCTTCGTTGAGCATATTTGGAAACGCCAGATTTCCTTCCGAACCTTTCATGTTCACCTGAATTAACTGCTGCTCCGCCTCGGACATTTTGTGTTCCATCGCGTCCGCGGCATCTAGCGCCGGCTTCACTTTCGCATTGTCACCGAACTTGCTATGGAGCGCCTTGATTTGCGATTTTATCTCTCGAATTTCGTTTACCGCCTGGTGTAAGTCGGAAATGCGGGCGTTAGCCTGCGTCGAGAGCTCAAATTGTTTAGCTAATTCTCCCTCGTGGTCTTTGGTACGCGGATCGATCACGAGATGAAGCGGTGCCGTTTGCGTTTTCCCATTTGCCGTTAGTTTCACCTGATAATCCCCCGGCAGCGCCAGTGCTCCACGCGGCCCGTTGCTCGAGTAAAATGCCCCCGGAATCTGGACCGGCTCGTTGTAGCGCAAATCCCAGGCGAACCGGTTCATTCCTTCATTTGCCGGAATTGTCTTGGGCGCTTCCACCCGATCCGGCCACTCTGGCGGCTGCTCGTTTTCCTTTTTCTCCTTGCTCGACAAATGGCGAACCAATTTTCCTTGGGCGTCGAGAATATCGAGAGTCACTTCATCCTTCGGTGCGCTCTTAAAATAATAATCGATCATTGCGCCCATGGGCGGGTTGTCACCAGCAGGCTGGCGTTTGTCGATTTCTTCCGGGTAATGCAATCGGACCGCCGTCTGCGGTTGGTAAAGCAGCATGTCGGACGAAGCGCTTTGGGCGTTGAGTTGACGCAATGGTGTCAAATTATCCAGGACCCAGAAGGAGCGACCATGCGTGGCCACGACGAGATCGTCATCTTTCACGACCAGATCGTGAATGGGCGATTGCGGCAGGTTCAATTGCAATGGCTGCCAGTGCGCGCCATTGTCTAACGAGAAATAGACACCAAGTTCGGTCCCGGCGTAGAGCAATCCCTTGCGTTTCGGGTCCTCCCGCACGCTGCGGACGTATGCGCCCTCGGGGATTCCGTTGGTGATTGCGCTCCAGCTCTTTCCCAGATCCGTCGTTTTGAAAATGTAGGGCTTGAAATCATCCAGCCGGTGCCGATCGACCGCGACGTAAGCCATGGTCGCGTCGTGCGGCGAAGGATCGATAATCGAGACCGTGCTCCACTCCGGCATCTTTGGTGTGACGTTCGCCCAGTTTTTGCCGTCGTCGGTCGTGACCTGCACCAGTCCGTCATCCGTCCCGGCCCAGAGCGTTCCCTGTTTTTTCGGCGATTCGGCCAGCGCGAACACTGTGTCGTAATATTCCACGCTCGTGATGTCGTTGGTCAGCGGGCCGCCACTTGGCTGCTGTTTCGATTTGTCGTTTTTTGTTAGGTCATTGCTGATCTGCGTCCAGCTCATGCCGTGATCGGTGGATTTGAAAACGCATTCCGCGGCGGTGTAGAGCACGTCCGGATTGTGCGGTGAAAGAAGGAGTGGGGTGACCCATTGGAAACGATGCGGAAGATCGGCCGCACCGTGGCCGGAATGGTCCATCGGCCACACGCTGACGTCCTGTCCTTCTTCCTTGTTCTTATCGTAGCGAACGACGTAACCCTCGCTATTGGAATAAATAATGTGCCAGTCGCGCGGGTCAGGCACGACGAAGCCGCACTCGCCACCACCGGCAACGAACCAATCCTGCGCCGTGATTACACCTTCCTCGCTCCTGCTCGCGATGCCAACGTTCGAGTTGTCTTGTTGCGCGCCATAAATGTGATACGGATAAGCATTGTCGGTCGCGACGTGATAAAACTGCGCCGTCGGCTGGTTATTTTGCGTCGTCCAAGTCTTGCCGCCATCCATCGAAATACTGGCGCCGCCGTCGTTGGCATTACCGATCCGGTTCGGATTTTGCGGATCAATCCAGAGCCCGTGATGATCGCCGTGACGCGCCGGCAAAAGGTTGAATGTCTTTGCGCCATCGACCGATTTGAATGCGCCGGTGTTTAGCACATAGACGGTGTCAACTGATTTCGGATCCGCGTAAATTTTGCTGAAATACCACGCGCGTTGGCGAAACCGGCCATCGTCATTAACCTTCGTCCATTTTTCGCCCGCATCATCGGAGCGGAAGATCCCGCCTTCCTTCGCTTCGATAATGGCATAAACCCGATTAGAGTCCGCACCCGAAACGCTGATCCCAATTCTTCCGAGAATGCCATCTGGCAGTCCACTTCCCGTTAGCTGCTTCCAGGTCACGCCATTATCTTCCGATTTGTAAAGACCGCTGCCTGGGCCGCCGCTGGAGAAAAACCAGGGTTGCCGTCGCGCCTGCCAGAGCGACGCGAAGACAACGTTGGGATTATGCGGATCGAACACGACATCGATTCCGCCCGTGTTCTCGTCCTTGGAAAGAACTTTCGTCCAAGTTTTGCCACCGTCGCTCGTCCGGAAAATTCCCCGTTCCGCATTGGGGCCGAAGGCATGGCCAAGCGCGGCCACGAGCACGATGTCGGGATTATTTGGATGAACGATCAACGCCCCGATCTGGTGGGTATCGCGCAGGCCGACATTTTTCCAGTTTTTCCCGCCATCGACCGACTTATAAACCCCGGTGCCGTAGGTAGTATTCCCGCGAATGGCCGCTTCACCGGTGCCGATGTAAATGGTGTTGTGATCGGAGGGCGCAACCGCGATTGCGCCGATGGACGAAATGTCCTGTTTATCAAAGAGCGGCGTCCAGTTCGCTCCACCGTCGAGTGTCTTCCAAACCCCGCCCGCCACCGCGCCGAAGTACCAGGTATTGGGCTCGCCCGGCACGCCTTCGATCGCCAATGTGCGTCCACCGCGAAACGGCCCGACCTGCCGCCATTGCATTCCGGAAAAAAGCTTCGGATCAACTTGAGAACCCGGAGTAGGTGACGCGCTCGGCGATGGCGATGGCGCGCCGAAAAGCGCGCCAGCTAACCCAGCAAAAACAAAAGCAGCGAAGAGAAGAGAACGGACAGGCGAAATCATGACGCGTAAGTTCCAGACTTACGCACGCCCTTCAACTACAAACCTGCTCCGATTATTGGAGGGACGCGCTCCGTCGCGTCCCCACTTGTCATTCCGAGCGAAGTCGAGGAATCTCTAGCCAGTCGTGAATAAGCTCTATTTCGGCGAGCAGCGTGTCGCTGCACCCAATTGCTGTCATCCTGAGCCGCCAACGGGCGGCGAAGGATCTCACAACTCCGTGATCGTGTGAATAAACTTTATTTCGGCGATAACCTGACCTGGCTGCGAAACGCCAAGGAATTTCCGAACGAGAGCGTCGATCTCGCCTATCTCGACCCTCCGTTTAATTCCTTCCAACGCCGACTACAATGTTCTCTTTCGCGAGACCAGCGGCGAAGTAAGCCAGGCGCAGTTTCATGCCTTCACCGATACCTGGAGCTGGGCCGACGCCGGCGAGACCTATCACCAGTTCATCGACCAATGCCCGAACGTCGCCGTGGTCGAGATGATGGAGGCCTTCCACAGCTTCCTGAAAAACTCACCGATGATGGCTTACCTCGCTATGATGGCTCCGCGCCTGGTCGAGCTGCATCGCGTATTGAAAGAAACCGGCAGCCTCTATCTGCATTGCGATCCGACTGCAAGCCATCATTTGAAACTTACGCTCGACGCGATTTTTGGAAGCACAAACTTCCGTAGCGAAATTATCTGGAAGCGAACTAGCGCACATTCAGCGGCCCGGAGGTGGAACGATGTCCACGACCCAATCTTGTTTTACGCGAAATCGACCAAGCACATTTGGAATCAGGTGCTCGTTGAACATAACGACGACTATTCCGCGCGTTACAAAAATGTTGATGCGAAGGGTAAGAAGTGGGCTGACGACAACCTAACAGGACCGGGAACGAGGCGCGGTGACTCAGGAGCAGTTTGGCGGGGATACGATCCAACTGCAAAAGGTTCTCACTGGAAGGTGAGCAATAAAGCAGTCGAAGGAATTGTTGGCGTTGAACAGGCCGCGACCTTGTCGACCACACAAAAGCTTGATCTTCTCGATAGCGCCGGATTGATTCACTGGCCTCGAAACCGTTCAGGAAAAGCAGCCGGTTTTCCGAGGTTCAAAAGGTACCTGAGTGCCGGAACATCGGTGCAAGATATCATTACAGATATCCCGCCAATTAACTCACAGGCGCAGGAGCGACTTGGTTACCCAACGCAGAAACCGCAGGCGCTTCTCGAACGGATCATTCAGAGCTCAACTAATCCCGGCGATGTGGTTCTCGATCCATTCTGCGGATGCGGCACGACCATTCACGCGGCGCAGAAGCTCGGCCGCCAATGGATCGGCATTGATGTCACCTATCTCGCGATCAATCTAATCAAGCGCCGCCTGCGCGATGCTTTTGGCGAACAGATCGACTTCGTCGAGAAAGGTCAACCGACTGATCTAGGTGGCGCGCGGCAACTAGCTAAGAACGATAAGTTTTCAGTTCCAGCACTGGGCATTGTCATTGATCGGCGCGCGCCCGCTGAAAGAAGGCGAAGGAAAAGGCGCCGATCGAGGCGTTGATGGCTTGCTCTATTACTACGAAACCGAGCGAAAGGATTTGCTTAACCGGATCAGGGAAGATGCTCCTGCCGTGCGGAGCGAACCGGTCCATCGTGAAAAAATCATCGTGCAAGTGAAAGGTGGCGGCGTGAATGGCGGTATGGCCACACTATTGGGCGATGTGAACAATCAAAAAGCTGCGGGCGGGGTCTTAATCACGTTAGAAAAGCCAAGCAAACAGATGCGAGCCGAAGCTGCCGATGCCGGCCGATATAGCTCCAAGCTGTGGCACGACAAAGATTATTCGCGCATTCAGATTTTGACCGTCGAAGGCTTGCTGAGTGGCAGCGAACGCGTCGATGCGCCGCCGCAACTGAATCCATTTGCGATGGCTGCGCGGGAAGCGATGGAGCATAAGCAGACGGAGATGTTGTGATGGCAGTAAAGTCAGGTATACAGCCCATCACGGTGACCCTGCTGTCGTTCAGCACTCAGGATTTCGCAAAGCTCCCGCTGGATGAGCAAATACTTTTTTGTACGAGTCGCACATGCGTACAATGACCTCCGTTATATCCAACAGCTAGTCGTCAGAGCGATAGGCGCCTCGAAAAAATATCAAGGTATCGAGCAAGAAATCGCATCTCATCAGATACTTTATGGCTTGCGCCAGTGGTACGCCGCCCTCAACGAGTCATGGAAGACCGTCCATTCGAGTTGGCGAACCAGGGTAGGTCAAAAATTTGCCGGCAAGCTCACCAAAAGGAAAGGATGCGTATGACTATCTTAAAAGATATTTCAGTCATAAAAATCTTATTCGGACAATTCGAGATCGCTTCGCTTATCACTACGGGACTGATCAGCTAGCCCGTTTACTCAGAGAACTGAACCCGGAGTCCGAACAACATTTCGTGACCACTCAATACGGCAGCAACATATTCTACAATGTGGCAGAGTCGATTCAAAATCTCGCTCTCATTGCAACCACCGGCGATGAGCTGGGTTTCACCCAATCGACATCGTGGAGCGAAGATGTCGCTCGGCAGGCCATCCGCAAATTATACGAAGAAGTCTGTCGAGTGTCCGATCAATTTCATCAGCTCTGCGACGATCTTTTGCCTCTCATTATCAAGCAATGCAAATTGACGAGGAAAATGCTGAGCTCCTCAGCAGTATTGGATGCGGAAACATTCGATTCTGTGATTTTGTCGATGAAGAATCCGTTATCCGGCGCCATTGAAAGGAATCGCCGCTTCGTTATAGAGCCAGGCAAAGGCCTGTTTCGGCGAGGCGCCGAAACGAGCACGCGGGGGCGCGTGCGCTCCCCAGAGAATCGCCGAAAATAGTTAGAGATCCGTCGACGTCGCTCAGGATGACAAATTATTGGTGTGTAAGCGCCGCGGCGCGCAGGTAGGCAATGATGGCGGATTGATCGGATGCGGACAGGTTAGCGCGGTTCGACATGCGGCTAACGAGATATGGCCACTCATCGCGAGAATATTTTGTCACTGGCGGCAAAGTGTGGCATTCTAGACAGCGGGAGACGAAAAGTCTGTGTCCATTCTGCAATTGCTCGGCATCAACGTGGTCGGGGCGCGCATTGGCAATTAAGGCTGGAGAGACTTCGGGTGGTGGGGCAAAGTTCGCGCAGCTAACGATAAGTAGAGTGATGACCGCCGATGCGACTTGGCGTGCCCAATGGCGATGATGCGCGACAGTTGTAGCTGCGGTCGATGAGCGCGGGCCGGGGTCAGCGACCGCGGCTACAGGTCCAGCGGAAAGAGGGCACGGCCGGCGGCCACGGCTACAGGCGCTGGGATTCACAAGCTGAAGCCGAAGATGAGGCGCACTTGATAATGAGGTTCGCCTTCGGTGCGGGTGGTTTGGGCAAGCGCGGTTACAGTGGCGAACCAGCCGTTCCCGCGATAGGAGATATTTGGACCGAGGAAGAAATTATTTTCCGCTTCCGCACTGCGCCAATCCGGCAAAACAACTTCGTGTAGCATCTCTGCTCCCACTGAAATTCTCGGGCTAATTTCATAGCTCGCGCCGAAGGCTTGTTGGATCTCGCCCTCATGTTCGCGTAGGGCTTTATCTTCCCATTCCGCTTCCAGAGTTAAGTTGTAAGCGAGAATGAGCGGGCCGAAGTTCTTTTGCGCGATGAGTTTTGTTTCCGATTCAAATGCGCGCCGGCCAGCGCTGAGTTCCTGGTAAAGAGAAACTCCGACCGGATCGCTAACTGGATTAGTGAGATTGTAGATCAGCTCGAGTGAGGAACTGTCATAGTGCGCGCCACGATTCTCGTGGGTGCGCGTATAATCCCAGTTTGCAAGATAGATGCTGGCTTGAAAATGCTCGGTGATTCCGATCTCGAGCTCATGACGAAAGGCAGCTTCGGTGAAGCCATTAGTAAACCGTGTGGTGGCATAGTTTTCGATTTCGAATGAACCAGGCAGGGATGTAGGCGCTTCATAGATAAAGGTGAAATGGCGCGCACCGGCGAAACAGATTGATGGAAGAAGAACCGCGCAAATTGCGCAAAGAGCTGACTTCACTGTTCGCCGCAAAATTCAGGTCCGAGCCGGACAGGCGGTTCACGGCGACAGCCTCTGGCGCGGAGCCGACGGCGCGGAGCGAGCGCCGTGCCTACAGAGTCGCGGTGATTTGTCATTTCGATAACCTCGTAACGGGTGATTACCGCACGGCTTGGAGCGGTTTCACCATTCCGGTGTCGATGCTGACGCGTTTCGCTTCCTCAACCGAGTCGGTGCCGGCAAGTGGGACGGTGCCGAAACGTTTCGCGGCATAATAGGAACCGATGACGAGAAGAGCTGCGAGAAATTGTGCGGCCATGGTTTCGTAAGTTGGGAAAACAGCAAACCACAAACTCATCCAAGCTGGAATGGAATGCGCGAGCCAGGGAATTGGTGTAGTCGAGATCCAGTTAGCAAGCTGCATTTCCTGAGCTTGCTCTCCAACCATTACTAGTAGGACGACGCCGAGCAGAATGCCCGTCGTGATCAACATTTTCCGGTAGGGCAATT
>WNGK01002463.1_pt1 | contig 20036 bp, 18 predicted proteins | sample 5400601 | NCBI WGS metagenome assembly WNGK01 (sample SAMN13153376, study PRJNA577476) | soil metagenome | isolation source: 60 cm soil or saprolite under Garry oak tree replicate 1 | place: USA:California | collected 2016-06-15
CGATCTTGCCGCGCTCGGAGACGTAACGCATCAAAAGCTTGGAATCCTTGTAGTCGATCTTCGGCGCATTCGGACCCGTGAACGGGCAGGTCTTGCGGCGGCGGAAAAACGGACGGCGTGCACCAGCTTCGGCCATGATGCTTACTCCTCAATCGCTGCGTCGTCGTCGCGCGAACGACGCGGACCACGGTCGCCGCGATAGCCGCCGTCGCGATCGCCGCGGAAGCCGCCGTCGCGGTCGCCACGGAAACCGCCGCCACGGTCATCGCGATCGCGGTCGCGATCCGCTTTCCGCATCATTGCCGAGGGACCTTCCTCGTGCTCATCGACGCGAACGGTGAGATAGCGGATCACGTCTTCGCTGATTCGTTCCTGCCGCTCGATCTCGGCGACCGCAGCCGAAGGGCCGTCGATGTTGAGCAGCACGAAATGGGCTTTTCGATTCTTGTTCATGCGGTAGGTCAGGGAACGCACGCCCCAGTTTTCCATCTTCACGACCTTGCCGCCGAGTTGCTCGACGACGCCGGTCATCTGGGTGGTCAGTTCTTCGACCTGCTGGGTGCTCGCATCCTGACGCGCGAGAAAAACATGCTCATAAAGAGGCATGGATGTCCTTTCCTAAGTTGGCGCGGTTCCCGGCGGCAAGCCCTTCGAGACCTTCGGAAAGGACTCGGGATAAGCTCAGAAGGCGGAAGCACGGGACGACGGACCGACTGGCCCTGCCGCATCAATTTCGCCTGAAAGGTGAGATTGCTGAGACCGTCCGTTCAGCTCCCGGCCGGGATCCACGGATGGCGCGGTTTATAAGGATTTTGAACGCGATGGCAAGCGAAACGAGCCCAATTGGCCCCAGGGCCGCGCGGGTGGGAACTGGCGCCGGCTTGACACAACCATGCTCTGCAGTGTCTTTCGGCCCGACTTTAGGGATTTTATAGCGGCATTCAGGGGTATTGATGACGGCGGCATTCACTTTTCCGGGGCAGGGCTCCCAGGCGGTCGGCATGGGTAAGGCCTTAGCGGAGGCCTTTCCGGCCGCCCGCGCGGTGTTCGACGAGGTCGATGCGGCGCTTGGCGAAAGGCTGACGGCCGTCATCTGGGATGGCCCGGGTGAGACCCTGCAACTCACCGAAAATGCCCAGCCGGCGTTGATGGCAGTCTCGCTCGCGACACTGCGCGTGCTGGAGACCGAAGCCGGCTTCTTGGTCGGGCGGGACGCCGCCTTCGTCGCCGGACATTCGCTCGGCGAATATTCCGCGCTCGCCGCTGCCGGCAGCCTCAGCATCAGCGATGCCGCGCGGCTGTTGCGCGCGCGCGGCCTTGCCATGCAGAAGGCGGTGCCGGTGGGCGCCGGCGCAATGGCGGCTTTGCTCGGTCTGGATTATGAGGCCGCGGTGGCGGTCGCGAACGAGGCCGCGCAGGGTCAGGTCTGCCAGGCCGCCAACGACAATGGCGGCGGCCAGGTCGTGGTCTCCGGCGACAAGGCCGCCGTCGAGCGCGCGCTCGAGATCGCCAAAGCCAGGGGCGCCAAGCGCGCCATGCTGCTGCCGGTCTCGGCGCCGTTTCACTGCACCCTGATGCAGCCCGCCGCCGACGCGATGGCAAAAGCGCTCGCGGATGTCACGATCAAGGAGCCGGCTTCGCCTTTGGTCTCGAACGTACTGGCCGCACCGATTAGCGATCCGGGCGAAATCCGCCGCCGCCTGGTCGAGCAGGTCACGGGAACCGTGCGTTGGCGCGAGTCGGTAGCTTACATGGCAAGCCACGGTGTCGTCAGGTTTTTCGAAATCGGCGCCGGCAAAGTGCTGAGCGGTCTGGTCAAGCGCATCGCCGAGGGTGCGATTGGGATTCCAGTCGGCGGCCCTGCCGATATTGGCGCAGCAAAGGATGCCATGGCGGCTGCGCATTCGGCCTAAGGTCGTGAGGAGATATTGATGTTCGATCTGACCGGCAGAAAGGCGCTCGTCACCGGTGCGACCGGCGGCATCGGCGGCGCGATTGCGCAGGCGCTGCACGCGCAAGGCGCGACGGTGGCGATTTCCGGGACGCGGCGTGAGGTGCTGGATGCACTAGCCGGCAAGTTGGGGGAGCGGGTTTTCGTGCTGCCTTGCAATCTCTCCGATGCCACCGAGGTCGAGGCGCTGGTGCCGTCGGCGGAAAAGGCCATGGGCCAGGTCGATATTCTTGTCGCCAACGCCGGCATCACCCGGGACAATCTGTTCGTGCAATTGCGCGACGAGGACTGGGACGAAGTCATCAAGGTCAATTTGACGGCGACCTTCCGCTTGGCCCGGGCCGCGACCAAATTGATGATGCGCAAGCGGTTCGGCCGCATCATCGCGATCACATCCATCGTCGGCGTCACCGGCAATCCGGGCCAGGGCAACTACACGGCATCGAAGGCAGGACTGATCGGCATGATCAAGACACTGGGTGCGGAATACGCCAAGCGCAACATCACCGCCAACTGTATTGCCCCGGGATTTATCGCAACCCCGATGACGGATGCGCTCAACGACAAGCAACGCCAAGCGATCCTGTCGAAGGTCCCTGCAGCCCGGCTCGGAACGCCAGATGAAATCGCTGCGGCGGCAGTCTATCTAAGCTCGAATGAAGCGGCCTATGTCACTGGGCAGACGATTCACGTCAATGGTGGAATGGCCATGATCTGAGCCGGCTACTCGCCCCTCGGCGGGCCGAAAAGGCCGTTTCCGACGGCCCATTGAGGCTTATAGTCAAGGCTTGGGAAGTATGATAACCGAACCACCAACAGATGGGGCAAAGAACGCCTTGCGGGATTTTGAAACCCTGTATATTGGCGGTGCGGAGCTTGCCGTCGTTCGCCGGGCCTTCGTCGGGTATGACGGGGCCAAATCAAGACTATGCGCGATTGCGAGGAAAGTTTAACGACCAAGATGGCTCGTATCGTCTTGGGGACGGTCTAGTGGGAACAAGCACGAGGTTGAACGATGAGTGAGATTGGCGAGCGCGTTAAGAAGATCGTGGTCGAACACCTTGGTGTTGAGCCCGAAAAAGTGGTCGACAACGCGAGCTTCATTGATGACCTCGGCGCCGACAGCCTCGATACCGTCGAGCTCGTGATGGCGTTCGAAGAAGAATTCGGTTGCGAAATTCCCGATGACGCCGCGGAGACGATTTTGACCGTCGGTGACGCCACAAAATTTCTTGAAAAGAACGCGAAAAGCTGACGCCCCGCGCGGTGCTGACGAAGCCGGCCGGGCCGTGGTCGAACGGTCCACCGGTTTCTTGTTGTGGGCCGCGAATCGTGGGCCGGAGTGGTGGATATGAGGCGGGTTGTCGTCACGGGCCTCGGCATGGTGTCGCCCCTCGGCTGTGGCGTCGAGCCGACCTGGAGGCGCATTCTCAACAGCGAGAGCGGCGCCAAAAAGATCGACACGTTTGAGGTCTCCGATCTGACCAGCCGGATTGCCTGCATAGTTCCGCGCGGCGACGGCGCGGACGGCACATTCAACCCCGATCAATGGATGGAGCCGAAGGACCAGCGCAAGGTCGACGATTTCATCGTCTATGCAATGAGCGCGGCGAAGCAGGCGCTCGACGATGCCAATTGGCATCCCGCGACCGAAGAGGATCGTTGCGCCACCGGCACCATGATCGGCTCCGGGATCGGCGGTCTGTCCGGCATTGCCGATACCGCGCTGCTTCTCAAAGAGCGCGGACCGCGCAAGGTGTCGCCGTTCTTCATTCCCGGGCGTCTGATCAATCTTGCTTCAGGTTATGTCTCGATCGAGCACGGCCTCAAGGGCCCTAACCATGCCGTGGTGACCGCGTGTTCGACCGGCGCACACGCGATCGGCGATGCGAGCCGGCTTATCGCGCTTGGCGACGCGGATGTGATGGTGGCTGGCGGAACGGAATCCCCGATTTGTCGACTGTCAATGGCGGGATTTTGCGCATCGCGCGCGTTATCGACCGCCTTCAACGATACTCCGGAAAAGGCATCGCGACCCTACGACAAGGATCGCGACGGATTCGTGATGGGGGAGGGCGCAGGCATCGTGGTGCTTGAAGAATACGAGCACGCAAAAAGGCGTGGCGCGAAAATCTACGCCGAGGTGATCGGTTATGGACTGTCCGGCGACGCCTATCATATCACATCTCCGACGCCGGACGGCGATGGCGCATTTCGTAGCATGAGCGCCGCCATGAAGCGGGCAGGGATCACTACTGCCGACATCGACTACATCAACGCGCACGGCACCTCGACGCAGGTCGGTGACGAAATCGAGCTCGGTGCGGTGGAGCGGCTATTAGGCAACGCCGCTTCCAAGGTATCGATGTCCTCGACCAAATCGTCGACGGGACATCTGCTGGGCGCCGCGGGAGCGGTGGAGGCGATCTTCAGCATCCTAGCGATTCGCGATAACATCGCCCCGCCCACCATCAACCTCGAGAACCCATCCGTTGAAACGGCGATCGATCTGGTGCCGCAAGCGCCACGCAAACGCGAGATCGATGTCGCGCTATCTAATTCATTCGGCTTCGGAGGCACCAACGCATCCGTGATCCTGCGGCGCGTGTCTAACTGACGCGCCGTATCAGGAATATTCCACCGTTTCGCCGCATTCGGTGATAAATCCTAGATTTGGGCGTAGACTATCGGCCATTGTAAGAATCGCACGGCCACGATTAAACCGACAGGATTTCATGTTGTATCGATGAGTGAAAGGCCGCCCATTTCGCCCCGCAGCCCGCGCGCCGCGCTGGAGCCCGAGCAGGTTCCGCCGCCGCCAAAGCGGTCCGAGCGCGCCCGCAATCCATTCGTCGTGGTCGGCAATGCGATCATCACCGTAGTGCTGATCTCGATGATCGGCGCGGGTGCCGCATACGTCTACGGCAAACAGAAGATCGAGGCCCCCGGCCCGTTGCAGGAAGACAAGATCGTCAACATTCCGGCGCGCGCGGGAATGACCGACATTGCCGATATCCTGCAGCGTGAAGGCGTAATCGACAACAATCGCTGGGCGTTCATCGGCAGCGTGTTTGCGCTGAAGGCGCGGTCCGAACTCAAGCCCGGCGAATACGCATTTCAGAAGAACGCCAGTCTGCGCGATGTCATCGGCATCATGGTCGAAGGCAAGGTAGTCCAGCACGCCGTCACGATTCCCGAAGGCTTGACATCCGAACAGATCGTTGCCCGGCTTTCGGACAACGATATCTTTGCGGGCGCGGTGAAGGAGCTGCCGCGCGAGGGCACGTTGCTGCCGGAAACCTACAAATTTCCGCGCGGCACCACGCGCGACCAGGTAATCCAGCGCATGCAGCAGGCGCAGAAACGTGTGCTTGCGGAGATCTGGGAGCGGCGCAATCCGGACATTCCGATCAAGACGCCGGACCAGCTGGTTACCTTGGCCTCGATCGTCGAGAAGGAAACCGGCAAGGCCGACGAGCGCAGTCGCGTCGCCGCGGTGTTCGTCAATCGGTTGCGGCAAAGAATAAAGCTGCAGTCCGATCCGACCATCATCTATGGGCTGGTCGGCGGCAAGGGAACGCTGGGCCGGCCCATCAAGCGCTCGGAAATCCAGCAGCCGTCGCCTTACAACACCTATGTGGTTGACGGCCTTCCGCCGGGGCCGATCGCCAATCCCGGGCGCGCCTCGCTGGAAGCCGCCGCCAATCCGGCGCGCACGCGCGATCTGTTCTTCGTCGCTGACGGTACCGGCGGCCATGTCTTTACAGAGACCTACGACCAGCACCAGAAAAATGTCGCCAAACTGCGGACCATGGAAAAGCAGCTTCCGATCGATGCCGTCGAACCGGCGGACGATGCCCCGCCGGCGGCCGCGGCGGGTGCGCCAGTCGATACGAACCCGACAGCGACCACGGCGAAGCCGGTCCCCGCGAAGAAGCCCGCACGTAGCTCAGCCCCTGCGGCCCGCCAGGGCGCGGCGCAATCGACCGCGTCGCCTCCGGTGGTTCAGCAATAGCGCGCACGCGGCACCTTGCGGGAACGAATTCCAGTTCGCCGGAAAAATGCCGCTAACTTGTAACTTGCGCTTCTATTCGCAAAACCGGTATCCACTGTTGCGAAATACGCGCTAAGGTCGCGCAGTTTCTTTGCGAATCTCAACCCGTAACTGCCGGAGAATTTTAAGCGATGGCGCTGTCGAGCATGACCGGTTTTGCCCGAAGCCACGGCGCCAGCGGACCATATGCGTTCGAATGGGAATTGAAATCGGTCAACGCCAAAGGTTTTGATCTGCGCACGCGGCTGCCGCCCGGATGGGACGAACTCGAAGCGTTCGCCAAGAAACGCGCCGGTGAAGTGCTATCGCGGGGTACAGTGTACGCCAATTTGAACGTCAAGCACGCCAACGCGGTCTCTACCGTCCGTGTCAATGAAGAGGTGCTGGCGTCGATCGTGAGGGTTGCCGGCGTGCTGGCCGGCAAGATCGATGCGGTAGCGCCAAGTATCGATGGGCTCTTGGCGATCAAGGGTGTGATCGAGGTCGTCGAGCCGGAGAGCAACGAGGCAGAGGACGACGCCGCGAAGGCCGCCGCCGCGGCGGCGTTCGACCAGGCGCTTCTGGACCTCGTTGCGATGCGCCAGCGCGAGGGCGTGACGCTTGGGCAGATCCTGTCGCAGCGAATGGATGAGATCGAGCGCCTGGCAAAGAAGGCCGAGGCCGCCCCGGGGCGGAAGCCCGACGCGATCAAGGCGCGGCTTGCAGAGCAGGTCGCGACGTTGCTGGAGTCCTCCGATCGCTTTGATCCCGATCGGCTCAATCAGGAAGCGCTTCTGATCGCAGCCAAGGCCGACATTCGCGAAGAACTCGATCGCATCGCCTCGCACATCGCGCAGGCCCGCGAGATGATTGGCAAGGGCGGACCGATCGGACGGCGGCTCGATTTCCTGGCGCAGGAATTCAACCGCGAGGTCAATACCTGCTGCTCCAAGTCGAACGACCTCGAATTGACCAATACCGGCCTCGAGATGAAGAACGTGGTCGAGCAATTCCGCGAGCAGGTTCAGAATTTGGAGTGAGATATGACGGCTGGCGGCCACGGCTTCGATGGGGTTGAGCGGCGCGGCCTGATGTTCGTGCTGTCATCACCGTCGGGCGCGGGAAAGACCACGCTGTCGCGTCTCCTGATGGAGCGGACGCCCGGCTTGACGATGTCGGTATCCGTGACCACGCGGCCGATGCGCCCCGGCGAAGTCGAGGGCCGCGATTATTTGTTTGTCGACAAATCCAAATTCGAACAGATGATAAAGCGGAACGAATTGCTCGAATGGGCCACCGTATTCGACCATCGCTACGGGACGCCGCGCGCGCCGGTCGAAGCCGCGTTGTCGGCGGGGCAGGACGTGTTGTTCGACATCGACTGGCAGGGCACACAGCAATTGCGGGAAAAGGCGCGGGCCGATGTCGTCAGTGTGTTCATCCTGCCGCCGTCTGCCGCCGACCTGGAAAAACGGCTGCATACCCGTGCGCAGGATTCAGATGCGGTCATACGCGGGCGCATGAACCGCGCGACCCATGAACTGAGCCATTGGGCGGAGTACGACTATATCGTGATCAACCACGATATCGACGAAGCGTTTGGCGAGGTGCAGTCGATCCTGAAGGCCGAGCGGCTGAAGCGCGAACGTCGCACAGGTCTGACGACGTTCGTGCGCGAGTTGCAGCGGCAGTTGGAGAAATAGCAGGACGTCAGGTCGCGGCGCCTTTGGATAATCGTGCCAGTATTTCCGTGATCCTGCCGTTCCGATCATCCGCGTGACGCAGCTCGCGCGGGATATCAAGTCTCCGCATTGACGCCTCTGCTCTCGGGTAAGCCGGAGGCGCTGGGCGATCGGTATCCACCGAATCCCAGATCGCGCGCCGATCGCTGCGAATTTGGCGCCGGCCCGCCTGCCGCATGCTGCCGAGCCTGAAAATCGCGCTTCCCATGACCCCGGCAAGCACCAGTGCGCCCATCATGACGAGCAACAGCATCTGGACCGAGCCGGACTGTTTCTCAGACGATACGTCCGCTGCGGCCGAAGTGGTGGCGGCGGGCAGTGGCGCTTGCTCTGAATTCAATTGCGCAGGCTCACCCGAATTGCTTGTCATCGGTGCTGGACTGACTGACGAACTCACGCCCGACGGGTCCGGCCAGCGCCAAGCGATGACCGACCGCTGCGTTTTCGCATCCGGTACATTCGCAGCTTGGCCATTCTCAACACCCGCCGCATTCGCGGCTGGTGCTGGAAGGCGTTGCCAAATCGGGACGTTCGTCTCCTGCTCGACGCGTGTCTGCGGTAAGGACAGTTCAGCACGCGCATCTGCGACCGGCCGCTGCGTGGCCGGGCTTTTCTGTGGCAAAGCAGGGTCTGCGATCGGAGTCGAATCTTGTGGCCTAGCCCGCGAAAGCTTTTCGCGCTCGTCGCCGAGATACCAGCAATGGCGTTTGCTGGTACGATCAACGCGGTAGTACCAATGACTGCCTTCAGGTGCCTGGCCCTTCGGTTTGGACAGGCAGTCGTTGGCGGCAGGCACTGCGCTGTGCGATACCGTTGTCAGAGGGGTGCCCGCGAGGAGGCTGGCGACGATTGCCGACACGAATTTGGCGGCTCGGTTTTGCATGCTTGCAACTCCGTAATGACTTGATCGATGCGCGATACTTTTCGCCCCAAGTTCTCCGCGAGAACTTGGGTCGCAATGAGCCGCAATTTCGGACAGCATGAGGCTTAATTCGGGCTCGCCTTCGCATCGCAGAGGCCCAGCCGCAGATAAATGTTGGGGGTACGAAAAGTGCCCCACGGTTCTGCGAAAAGTGACGTCATTCGCTGGCCAGCACGGCGCTGAACAGCGCGAAACGCGCCGGCTCAGCTTTTCAGCACGACGCGGCCGACGACTTTTCCAGCCCGCAGCTCGTCGATCCATTTCTGGACGTCGCCCATCGGCTCCTCTCTCATCGGCGTCGGCTTGATCTTGCCGGAGCGGGCCAGCGCCATCAGTTCATGCGCCTCCGCCAATGTCCCGACCATGAATCCCTCGATGGTCATGCGCTTGTAGATCCACTGCACCATCGGCAGGCTGAAATTGCCGCCCATCAGTCCGGAGACCACGATCTTGCCGCCACGCGCCAGCGCGGAGACCGCAAACGCCATTGATTTTTCGTTGCCGGCAAAATCGGCGATCTCGTCGAAACCGCCCTCGGTTTCCTTGATCATGCGTTTGACCACGTCGAGCTCGGAAGGATCGTAGGCAACATCGGCGCCATTTTTCAACGCCGTCTCGCGCGCGGCGGGATTCAGATCCGCCACCGAAATCTTCTGCTTGAACATGGCTTGCGCGAAAGCCAGCCCCGTCATGCCGACGCCGCCGAGGCCGATCAGCAAGAGATTGCGCTGCCGCGGCCGGCCGACCAAGCGTTTGAGCGCGCCATAGGCGGTGACGCCGGAGCACATCAAGGTCGCCGCCTGGTTGACCGGCAACGGGTCGTAATCCAGCAGATATCTTGCTTCTGGCACCAGCACGTGACTCGCAAAACCGCCATCGATGGCAACGCCGAGAAAACGCTGCTTGACGCAGAGATTCTCGTCGCCATTCAGGCAGTCGCGGCATTGGCCGCAGCCGATCCAGGGGAATACCGCTTTCTTGGCGCCGATCAGCTGGTTCGAAACCTCAGGCCCGACTTCCTCGACGACGCCTGCAATCTCGTGTCCCAGCGTGAACGGCAGCGTCATGCCGCGCGTGGTATCAAGCTTCTTGCCGTCGCCGAGGTCGGCGTAACCGTCCTGTATATGCAGGTCGGAGTGGCACAGCCCGCAGCGTTCGATACGGACCAGGACTTCTTTGCCTTGCGGCTTCGGTGTCTCGACGATGGTTTCACACAAAGGCGCATCGAATTTGACCAATGATTGGCGTCGCATCAGCGCCATGGTGTCTTCTCCCTAGGGAATATTCAATTTTGCTTTTCGTATATCGGACAATTCACGGGCCATGGCAACAAAGCCACTGACCGGAATAGTTTCGGCACGCCGCGTCGGATCAACGTGCGCGGCCGCGGCCAACCGCGCCGGATCGACGGCCAGTGATTTGAGGCTCTGCCGCAGCATTTTCCGCCGCTGCCCGAACGCCGCCGCAGCCACCTGCTCGAGCGCCCGGCGGTCGCAGGCCTCCGGCGCGCTGCGGGGCACCAGGCGTACCAGCGATGAGGTGACTTTTGGCTGCGGCACGAAGGCAGCCGGAGAAATGTCGAACAGGATTTTTGTTTCAGTACGCCAGTTCGCGAGCACGCCCAGCCGTCCGTAGGCCTCGTCGTTCTCGCGCGCGACGATCCGCTCGGCCACCTCGCGCTGAAACATCAGCACCATCATGTTGTACCAGGGTGGCCAGGGCTCGATCGACAGCCAGTCAATCAGGAGCGCGGTTGCGATGTTGTATGGCAGGTTGGCGACGATTTTCGCGAGTGTGCCGCCGAGCAGCGGCCGTGGATCGAAATGCAGCGCGTCGGCGCAGATGATTTCCAGCCGACCCGGATATCGCCGTGAGATCTCCCCAAGCACGGGCAGCGCGCGCTGGTCGCGCTCCACGGCGATGACACGCCGCGCGCCCAGCGCCAGCAGCGCCCGCGTCATCCCGCCGGGGCCGGGGCCGATCTCGATGATCGTCGCATCCTCGAGTGGACCCGCGGAGCGCGCGATCCGCGCCGTGAGGTTGAGGTCCAGCAAGAAATTCTGGCCGAGCGATCTGCGAGCCGACAGAGCATGCTGGCGAATGACGTCACGAAGCGGCGGAAGGTCATCGATCGCGCTCATGTGCCCTGCGTCGCCGCCATGCGGGCGGCCAGCCGCAATGCCGCAATCAGGCTGGACGGATTGGCCTTACCGGTGCCGGCAATATCAAATGCCGTGCCATGGTCCGGCGAGGTTCGAATGAACGGCAGTCCCAGCGTGACGTTGACGGCGTCCTCGAACGCCAGCGTCTTGACCGGGATCAGCGCCTGGTCGTGATACATGCAGATCGCGCAGTCATAGGTTTTACGCGCGGCATCGTGGAACATGGTGTCCGCCGGCAGCGGCCCTCTGATCTCGATGCCCTCGCCGCGCAGGATTTGAACGGCCGGCGCAACGATGGTTTGATCCTCACTGCCGAGCGAGCCGTCCTCGCCAGCGTGCGGATTGAGGCCGGATACCGCAAGGCGCGGATTGGCGAGGTGGAAGCGGGTTCTCAAATCCGTGACCACGATGCGGACGGTGCTGACGATCAGCTCACTCGACAGCTGCGCGATTGCGTCACGCAGGGCAAGATGGATGGTCACGGGCACGACGACGAGGGCAGGGGACCACAGCATCATCACAGGTTGTGGCGCATGGCCCCCGGTCGCCGCGAGCTCGGCGAGAAACTCGGTATGGCCGGGATGGGTGAATCCGGCGCGGTAGAGAACGCTCTTGGCAATCGGGTTGGTGACGACGGCGCCAGCCCGTCCGGCGATGACATCGGCGACAGCCTGCTTAATCGAGCCAAGGGCTGCGTCCGCGCTGGTATCGTCCGGCTGGCCCGGCCGCGCAGTTACCGCATGCCCGGTTGCCACGACCGGCAACGCGTCGGCGAACGTACCGAGTGCCTGTTCGGCGCGAACGTCGGCGAGCTTGACGTTAAGTCCGAGAGCCTTCGCTCGATCACTGAGGAGGTCACGGTCGCCGAGCAGGTAGAATGGTGGGAGGTTCAGCTCATTGCGCCGCAGCCACGCCTTGATGGTGATATCGGGCCCGATACCCGCGGGCTCGCCGGATGTCAGCGCGAGGGGCCTGGCCATGCGTCAACGATATTCGACCATCGCGGCTTTGCGGACTTCCTGCAGGTACGCTTTCGACTTCGCTTGGAATTTCTCGGCATACATCTTATCCCGGATTTCCCTTTTCTTCGGCGTGTCAACGGTGGTCGGCTTCCTTGCGCATAGCGCAACCATCTCCACGCCCTGCTTCGTCACCTCGGGCGGAGTCAAATGGCCGACCGGTGTCTTGTCGAGGACTTCACGAAGAACCGGCGGTATGTCGGCCGAGGTCTTGGTCACGGTGTCACGTATCGCGGCATTTTGCATCGACTTGAAGAAAGCGTTGGCATCGCCGCAGGTCTGCACGCGGCTGCGCAGGGCTTCCGCCTCCTTTTGTCTTGCCTCGATAGCCGCGGGTGCCGATCCTCGCGGGACGATCAAAACGACCGGCTGCATCTTGTATTCGAAGGCCTCGGCCAGCTGCTTTTCGTCGCCATTAACCTGGATGGCGGCGGCAACGTCCTTCTCGCCGACCTGCAGGCTTTCCTTGTATCGCCCGCGGATCAGACTGGTCCAGACCATCTCGGCCTTGATGCGGGCCTTCAACGTGTCGGACCGGATGCCCTGAACTTCCAGAGATTTTGTCAGTTGCTCCGGCGTGATTCGCATCCGCGAACTCATCGCCGCATAAGACTGATCGATGTCGGAAGCGGTGGGGTCGACGCCAAATTTCTTGCCTTCCTTGATCTTCACCTTTTCATCGATCAGTTCGTCGATCACTTGCTGCCGGCTGGCAGGCTTGTGAGTCGTCAGGAAGGTCAACTTGCTGCGCTGTTCGATATCATAGTTGGTGATAGGTTCGCCGTTGACCATGACGGCAACGGTTTGCGCATGCAGCGGCGAGGCCCAGCTTATCAGGACCAGCGCCGCGGCACAGGTCAGGACGAGGACCGAAAGCCGATGAGAGAATGTGGTCGTCATGATCATGTTCGCTATATCAATCGATTCGAATTGGATCAGTGACGCGCCGGAAATTCGTCCTCCGGCAGCGTGCCGGCGCCGGTTCTACTGGATACCTGAGGCTACGCTGCCTGACGAGGCCGTATTGGCGATGGTTCGCAAGCCGATCTGCAGCATGAAGGCGTGACTGAGCACGGGCGGGGTGGTGCCGGCGGCATAAGCGTAGGAGGTGACATAATTGGCCGCCAGCACAAAGCAGTCGTCCACATACCCGGCACCGATGACGTATTGATTGAGCTTGTTCGCTTCGAGATCCCATCGCGCAGCTCCTGACACTACCCAGTTCGCCGCCACCTTGACCGATGCGCTGCCCAAAAGTCCCTCGCGACGCGTCAAGTATCCCAGTTCCGGCTGCTGGGCATAATTGCCGTACATCATGCTGACCGACCAACGGTCGAAGCTCGCACGGCCTTCAGCCTCGAAACGCTGAACGTTAAGGGTTTCCTGGTCCAGGCGAGTGCGTACGCTGAACGTATAGGTTCGGTTGGGCGAATAGTTGACGCTGCCGACATAATCGGATTTTGGCGTCGCGAGACCGGAATCGACGCCAGTATTGGTCACGTCCGCAACCGCGAACGAATTAAGGCCGAACAGTTGATAGGACTGTCCGAATAGTACCTTAACGGAACCTCCGCGGTCGAATTGCGTGGTCGCCTGCACGCCGACGTTGGCGCGGCCGCCGCCTTCGACGCGGTCATAGCCCGAGAATTTATCGACGCTGAAAAGGTTGCTGGTGTCGAAAACCAGACTCTGGGCGTCTTCGTTGGGAAGCTTGCCCGCATAGGTTTCATTGGGACGAATGATGACCTGCGCGATCGGCTCGATGGTCGTGGAGCCCCAAGGCTGAACGTTGATGAAGGGATAGCGATATTCAAGGCCGACTGTCGGCATCACACGCAGCGCTTGGGTGTCGCCCACGGGCAGGAAGTTCGAAACGCCCGGCTGGTTCGAGATCGAGGCATCGATCGCATCCGCGCGGACGCTCGCAAACGGCGTCCAGATTTCACCGGCGGAATCGGTGAACGATCGCCGCCACTGCGCCTCACCGGTCAAGCGCGTATAAGTGCCTGGCATGCCTCGAAGCAGGCATTGCGTCGGCAACCGCACCAGCGGATCGGCAGACGCCGTTACGCAGAGGCTATTGGTGTTGGCCAGTGTCGTGATCGGGTCGAAGGCGGCGGTTTCCCGCGTCAGGCTGGTGAAATTGGTTTTGTAGCTGAATTCTCCGCCAAAGATCGGATGGTTGAGAACGTTCGAATAATCGACGACCGGGTGGATAACGGGGACCTTGTCCTGGAAACCCGAAAAGCTGAGGTAGTAGATCGTGCGCGCATCAAAATAGCTGCGATTGCCGACACCGGTCAGATAAAGCTGGGAAATGGCTTCCGTCGGCAGGCTAAGAAACGAGCCCAGCGGATCCTTGTATTGGGCCAGCCTGTAATCCGAGAAGAAATAGTAGTCCGAGAGCAGCACGCCGTCCCAGCCCCACACCCATTTGTCATTCAGCGCGAACTGGCCCTTGGTGTCGATGCCACCGCGGAATTGACGATCGCCGGGCTGACCGGCGAAGGCTCCGGGGTCCAGCTGGTCGATGCCGTAGGCGCGGATTTGATACGACCCGTTGATCAGGCGCTGACGGAATTCGCCCTGCAACAGCACGCCCTGCCGGGTTGTAAAGCGTGGGGTGAAGGTCGCGTCATAGTCGGGAGCGATCGCCCAGTAGAACGGCGTCTCAACGGCATAGCCGTAGGTCGAAGCCTGCGAGAAGCTCGGCATCAAGAAGCCGGTCTTGCGCTTCACGGTCGGATCGGGCGTCGAAAAATACGGCAGATACGCCATTGGAACGCCGAAGAACTCCAACTGCGCGTTCTCGAAATACAGCATCTTGTCGGTCTGGTCGTGAATGATGCGCGCGCCCTTGACCTGCCATAGTGGCGGCTTCTTCGGATCGTCCTTACAGGGTGCGCAGGCGGTATAGACACCGTTTTCGAAGACCGTGTAGTTGCCGCTGGAGCGGTCCGCGCGCGTCGCTGCCATTCGCGTCTGGTCCGCGGTGTCGACGCGCAACGAATCGACGAATCCGTCGCGGTAGTCGTCGCTCAAATCCATAATATTGGCGTAGGTGATCCTGCCTTCCGCATCGGTCATGCGGATATTGCCTTCGGCATGAAGCCGCTTGGTCTTCTGATCGTAGATGACCTTGTCGGCCTCGACGCTTGTCCCGTTGTAGAACATCTGCACGTTGCCGACCGCCGACACCCGCGAATTGTTGTAGTCGTAATCCACCTCGACCGCCTGGACGAGCATCTGTCCGTCATTGGCGGCACGCGGTGGTACCGGACGAGGGGGCCTTGGGTTGTAGGTAAAGCCCTGCGCTGACGCCGGCGTTGTCGTGGCAATACCGAGCGCGTCGGCAACAATGAATCCGAAAACGAGGGCGAGCACCGATCCGCTGGCGACGGCCAAGCGAGAACGATAACGGCGCACGGCCGTGCGCCGCCCGAATGCAGGCGAGCTTCCTTGGCGGGCGGCGACAACGGCCACTACCCGTCCTCCTGGTACAGCAAGGCCAAAAAGCCGGTGAGGCCACCCACGAACACGGGCAGCCACGCCGAAGCGATGGGATGCATCAACTCAGCCTTGCTCAAATCCTCAGTTACTTTCGACAGAACGTAGAGCAGAAAGCCTGCACCCACGCCACTCAAAACCATCTTTTGGATGCCGCCGAAACGGAAGAACCGCAGGCTAACAGCCGCCGCCAGCATGACCATGGCAGCCAGCAGAAATGGCTGGGCGAGAAGCTTGTGGTACTGCAACCGGTATCCGGCGGTCGCGAATCCCGAGCTTTCCGACGACCGGATGTAGCTCGGGAGTTGCCAAAAAGACACAGTCTCCGGTGTCGAGAAACTATTGCGGACTTGGGTCGGCGTCAGGCTGGTTGTAAGGAAGAAGCTATCCTGGTCGACAGGAGGTCCGTCGAGGGAGTACCGGCGCGCCGATTTGAACAGCCAGCGTCCCTCCTCGAGCGTCGCCTCGCGCGCTTCGATTCGTTCCTTGAACCGATAGTCGGTATCGAATCGGAACACGGTCAGCCCGGTCAGCCGCACCCCCTGCTGTTCGCTGCGGGCGGCATTGATGATGGCTGGACCATCGCTGTTCACCTGATTGATCCAGAAGCCGGACGCGTCCTGTATGCCGCCGCCGGGAGCGGAGCCGAACAGCTCCGCCTCCATCCGTTTGGAGAGCTCGCGTAAGTTGGCGGATATCGGGTTGTAAGCGGCGGTTGCCAGGATTCCGAGCACCACCGCGCTTGCCAGTGCCGGCGCGATGAACTGCCAAGCAGACACCCCCGCGGCGCGTGCGACCACGAGCTCCAGGCGCCGCGAAAGCGCCAGATAGCAGGTCATCGCCCCGATCAGGATGCAAAACGGCATCATCTTTTCGAGCAGTTGTGGCACGCGGAATAGCGAGGTCTCCGCAACCGCGATGGCGGAGGCCGAAGCCAGCCCCGACGTCTTCCTGACCATCTCGATGTAATCGACCAGCACCAGCAGCACGAAGATGCTGGCGAACACGCCCAGCGCCGAGACCACGAAGCGGCCGGCGAAATATCGCCCAAGCGTGTTGGTCATCATGCTCATGCTGTGGCTGGCCGCCCAAAAAGTCGCAACAGACGCGCGTTCGATTTGTTGATCGCTTCGATCAGTGCAGCCGGCGGTTCCACCACGACGCCACCGAGGATGATCCAAAGGCTTGCGCCGATGGCCAGCGCCAGCATCAGATACTGAACGACCGGAGCAAATGGCGATTTCACCGCCATCACCGAGCAGGCGAACCCGGCCATGCGCAGCCCAAATACGGCGAGGATGGCGCTGGAGATCGAAAAGTTGCGGCTCTGGCGCGTGGTGCGCGGCGCGCCGAGAAAGGCGAAGGTGAGAGCTGCGAATGCAAACGGATAGATCGGGGCCATGAAACGATCATGCAGCTCGGCGCGGAACTGTCCGGGCAATTGCATGTAGACCGGATCGCTGGCGAGCGGCGAGAGCAGTTCCCAGAGGTAGCGTTCGCGAATGCCCAACGTGACGTCGCGGCCTTGATTCGAGAATTTCGACATGTCGAATGCATAACGACCGAACGCCACCAGCGCGGGATCGTGCTTGCCGACTTCGAAGCGCTCGAGATTTCCGTCCTCAAGAATCAGAAACGACCCGCCCTCGTTTTTCAGGACCGTGCCGTGGTCGGCGATGATGCTGACACGTTCCTTCGGATCACGGCGGTCATCGACAAAGATGCCGACCAGCACGCCGCCCGGTTGCCGCTCGCGAATCCGGATGGTCAGGTTCTGATCGAGCTGAGCGAATCGGCCAGGTTGCAGGATGTTGGCCAGCACATCCGCGGTAATTTCGGCATCCCATTGTTTCAGGCGGCGCATTCCGTCGGGGGCGAGATAGGCGGAGATGAAGGCAACCATGACCGCCACCGCCAAGGTGGCATAGAAAAACGGACGGAACAGCCGGAACGGCGAGAAGCCGGCCGCATTCATCACGATGATCTCTGAATCGGTCGCGAGCTTGTTGAGGGTATGGGCGATCGCGATCATCAGGGCGATCGGCGAGATGATCAGCACCAGCGCCGGAATGACCAGGCTGGTGACGCCGAGGAACGTGACAATCGTCTGACCCTGGCTGGTCATCAGGTCGATGCCGCGCAACGCCTGCGTAATCCAGATCACCCCCGTCAGGCTGACCAGAACCAGCGCAAACGACGCGAGCGTCGTGCGAAAGATATACTTGTCGATCGACCCCATCGTTACCGCACGATCCCGCACCCCGCGAACGGAACTGCAGCTGGCGACCAATCCCGAATCAGGAATCCCCTTTGGTCGCACCGCTATTGGTCCAGTTGCCTCACTCTCTCACTAGCATCCCTTTGATCCGTCAACAAAATGGCTGCGCCATGGCGCGTTGCGGATAAGGTTAATAATTCGGGTTATGTGGCCTCCCGGCCACTTCCTGCGCTTGGCAGCGCAGCGCCTGACAGGCCATAGTATCCAGACCATGCTCTCGACGGCCGTGAATCACGGTCGAAGAGAACATTTCAAGCGCGCCCGGCGGGTTTCCCGACCAGCGACAGCCTTAATTTTTGGAGGAATTACCTATGTCCGACGCCGTCAAGGTCGGCTTCGTTCCGTTTTCCACCGTCCCACGCGGCACTCTGGTGGTATTCTGCGACGATGCCTTGAAGTTCGGCGCCGCGACCCGAAAAACGCTGGGCCGGACTGCCAATCTGGTCAGGCGCGCCGCTGACACGAACCAGTTCAAGGGAAAGAGCGGCTCAACCCTTGATATTCTGGCGCCGGAAGGTCTCAAGGCCTCGCGTTTGATCGTGATCGGCGCCGGCAAGCTCTCCGCCATCAAGGACAACGATTTTCTCAAGCTTGGCGGCGCGGCAGCCGGCAAGCTGCGCGCCGGCAATGGCGCTGTGACGATCATGGCGGAATTGCCGACCGGGGCCATGACACCCGATCAGGCGGTCGCGGTCGCATCGGGGCTACGGCTGCGCGCCTATAAATTCGATCGCTACAAGACCAAGAAGAAGGACGGCGAGGAGGTTGCCTTGAACGGCGATGTCTCGCTCGCGGTTGATGATGTGGAAGCCGCGCGAAAAGCCTTCGCTCCGGACGCTCACATTGTCGACGGCGTCATCATGGCGCGCGAACTGGTGAACGAGCCGCCGAACGTGCTCTATCCCGCGGAATTCGCGCGCCGGGCCAGCCAGCTGAAGAAGCTCGGCGTCGACGTCGAGGTTCTCGACGTCAAGGCCATGACAAAACTCGGAATGGGCGCGCTGCTCGGCGTCGCGCAAGGTTCGACGCGGCCCGGGCGCATGGTGGTAATGCGCTGGAACGGCGCCAAGCGCGGCGATCAGCCGGTTGCCTTTGTCGGCAAAGGCGTTTGTTTCGACACCGGCGGCATTTCGATCAAGCCCGCAGGAAGCATGGAGGACATGAAGGGCGACATGGGCGGCGCCGCCTGCGTCGTCGGACTGATGCACGCGCTGGCCGCGCGGAAGGCGAAGGTCAATGCGGTCGGCGCCATCGGCCTTGTCGAGAACATGCCCGACGGCAACGCCCAACGTCCCGGCGATATCGTCACATCGATGTCCGGGCAGACCATCGAGATCATCAACACCGACGCCGAAGGCCGATTGGTGCTGGCCGACGTGCTCTGGTATGTGGCGAAGAAGATCAAGCCGAAATTCATGGTCGATCTCGCAACTCTGACCGGAGCGATCATGGTGGCGCTCGGCACCGAATATGCCGGGTTGTTCTCCAACAACGACGAACTGGCCGAGCGCTTGACCAAGGTCGGCCTCGTGACCGGTGAGCGGGTCTGGCGCATGCCGCTCGGCCCGGAATACGACAAGCAGATCGATTCGCAGTTCGCTGACATGAAGAACACCGGCACCCGCAACGGCGGTTCGATCACCGCAGCGCAGTTCCTGCAGCGCTTTGTTGACGACACGCCGTGGGCGCATCTCGACATCGCGGGAACCGCGATGGGCGCGCCGAAATCCGACATCAATCAGAGTTGGGGTTCGGGGTTTGGCGTTCGCCTTTTGGAGCGGCTGGTTGCGGATTACTACGAAGCAAAGCGATGACGGAAGTTCTGTTCTATCACCTGCAAGACATGTCGCTTGAAAGCGTGTTGCCATCCTTGCTCGAAAAATCGCTGGAGCGTGGCTGGCGCGTTGTGGTGCAGTCGACATCGCAGGAGCGCGCGGACGCGCTCGATGCGCATTTGTGGACCTATCGCGACGATTCGTTTTTGCCGCACGCCACCTGGCGCGCCGGCGATGCGCAGGATCAGCCGATCGTGCTGGTGGTGGAAGAGGGCAATCCGAACCGGGCCAATGTCAGGTTTCTGATCGACAATGCCGTCTTGCCTGCGGATTCGCACGCCTACGACCGTATGGTTCTGGTCTTCAACGGCGACGACGGCGAGGCGCTCGCTTTGGCGCGGGGCGCCTGGACAGATTGCAAGACGCGGGGGTTCGAGGTGACCTATTGGCAGACCGACGAGCGGGGCCGGTGGCAGCGGCGGGAATAGCGATATCGGCCAATTAATGATAATCTGCAGTTTCTCCCTGCGGGCTTGCACCCGGTCACGGTCGTGCCGCAAAGTGATGGTGGGACAAGCGCTTAGGGTCGGGGCGGGAACTTAACTAGTCGTGCGAGACGAACACCCTCATCGAAAATGTCTGCTGGC
>WNGK01008697.1_pt1 | contig 20033 bp, 17 predicted proteins | sample 5400601 | NCBI WGS metagenome assembly WNGK01 (sample SAMN13153376, study PRJNA577476) | soil metagenome | isolation source: 60 cm soil or saprolite under Garry oak tree replicate 1 | place: USA:California | collected 2016-06-15
TTCCAGCGATAAACAAACGTGTTTTGCAGCCCAAGATTAAAGACCGAGATGTACTTGTCGATCGTCATGCGATGAAATCGGATCGCTAAGGAAAGCAGGAACGCAGGGCAAGATCTTTCATTTACGTTTTGCGGCTTGTGCCAGTTCCGCTGCCAGATTAATCGCGGCAATCATGCTGTCGGGTCGCGCGATGCCTTTGCCAGCAATCTCGAACGCCGTGCCGTGATCGGGGCTGGTGCGAGGAAACGGCAGACCGAGCGTAACGTTCACGCCGCTGTGGAACACGTGCAGTTTCAGTGGGATCAAACCTTGATCGTGATACATGCAGAGAACGGCATCGAATTCACCTTCAGCGGCGCGATGAAAAACTATATCAGGCGAGATAGGCCCGCTGAAGACTGCGGACTGCGGACTGCGGACTGCGGATTGCAATTCTTCGATCGCTGGCGCGATGAATTCGATTTCCTCGCGCCCGATTTTTCCGGATTCGCCGGCGTGCGGATTTAAACCTGCGACCGCGATTCGCGGCACGTTGATAGATCGGCCACGGAGAAAGTCGGCGAGCAATAAGCCCACTCGAACGATCTCGGATTGCTTCAGCGCGCGTGGAACTTCGCTCAGCGGAATATGCATCGTGACGAGTGCCACGGTGAGTTTTCCGCCGGTCAAACACATTGCGAAATTTTTCACGCCGCAGCGCTCGGCAAAGAATTCCGTTTGCCCGGGGAATTTGAAGCCGACTGCGTACATCCGCGCTTTGTGAATCGGACCCGTTACGACGGCATCGAGTTCGCCCCGGCGCGCCAGCGTTACGGCTTCTTCAAGTGCCGCAGCTGCGGCGCGCGCGGTCTCGACCGTTGGCTGGCCTAAGGAGCAATCGGGATACTTCCCGATAATTTTGTATTCAGCCGAATCGGGCAGACGCCCGGACTTAAGCGCAAGATCGACAATTTCCGGGCCAATGCCAGCGCAGTCGCCGAGAGTGATGCCGATGCTCGGTTGCATCGCACATCTTCATCAATCCCACACGACCTAGCAAGCGGATGCGCGCTTCATGGAACATCGCACCGCGTACTGCGAATTTCAGAATGTCCGGATGTAAGCCTTGGCGCGCAAACTGGCGATCCAGCGTTCCTGCAAACCTTGGGCTTCCAGCTGGATTAGTTTTTTCTCGATTTCGGGCCGAGCTTCCGCCAGAGAGCGGGTGTCTCCACCTTGCTTGTCATCGACTTTGAGAATGTAGTAATTGCCAGCGTAATCGATAATATTGCTGATTCGTCCAACTGGGACTTTGAACGCAACGTTTTCGAGCGGGGCCGCGAGTGTTTTGCGTCCGATCCAACCCCAATCGCCGCCCAGATCGCGCGTACTGTCCTCGGAATAAATTTGCGCCATCCTCCCGAACTCCGCGCCGCTGGCGAGTTTGCCGAGCACTTCTTCGGCCAGCGCTTTTTGAGCCGCGGCATTCCCAGTATCGGCGTGGCTGGGAATCATGATCATGCGCAACTTGATTTGCTCTTTGGTCGTGAATTCGTCACGATGTTTCTTGTAGTACTCTTCTATTTTGGGCGGCGAAATGACCAGACTTTTCTTGACATTCTTACCGCGCATCGCCTGCACGATCATGCTTTCCATCTCCTTTTCTTTGAACTCACCCAGCGTGTAGTTCTGCGCCTCCAGCGTCTTGATAAACGTGTTGCGATCGCCGCCGAATGACTCCCGGATAATCTCGTGCATCCGCTCATCAACAAAATGATCCGGAATTTGGTAACTCTCCTTTTTAAACGCCTGTACGATGAGCCGACGATCAACCAAATCTTTAAGGGCCAACTCTCGCACTTCCTTTAGTTGCTTTTGAAGCTCCTCGCCCGTGTATTGCGACCGCAGCAGCTTCTCCCTTGGCGCGGACAAAGCGCGTACTTGCGAGTATGTGATCACATCCGTGTTCACGACTGCAGCAATGCCGTCAACGACTTGGGGCTCTGCGGAAAACGCGGCGCGGCAAAGCGGGGATAGCGCAAGGCCAGCCACCACCAGCAAAATCATAGCAAATGGGCGAATGACGTGTTTCATAGTTTTTTGATCAGCTCCAGAATTTCTCTGAGAGACTGTTGGATTTCGGCTGCAACTAAACGGGGGAATTTGCCCGCGACAAGTATAAAATCCCCGCGCCGGGTCAACATCAACTTGCGTTCGCGCACTTCCACGCGACTGACGCCCGATTTTGCAGCGGCCAGTTTGATTTCGATTAGAACGAACAAATTGTCCACCGCGGGCGGGAATGGTCCAAAGCGATCGCGCCAATCGCGTGCCAAACGCTCGCATTGCTCGTGTGTCGTGATTTCCGCGATGTCGCGATAAGCTCGAATACGCAACGCCGGATCGGCAATAAAACTGGTTGGAACAAAAGCGGGGACGCGTGCGTCCGGCCCGAGATGAATGAATTCGGTTTCATTTGTGGCGACAAAATCGAGCCGAAGATCGACATCTAACCGAAGCCGCACTCTCTCACCTTTGCGCTGAGCAACCGCTTGCTTAAGCAATTGACAATATAAATCGAAGCCAACCGCTATTATGTGGCCGCTCTGTGCTGTCCCGAGAATGCTGCCCGCGCCACGAATCTCGAGGTCGCGCATCGCGATGCGAAAACCGGCGCCCAGCGAGCTGTATTGTTTAATGGCGCTGATCCGCTTGCGCGCCGCACCAATTGTCATCATCTCGCGCGGCAAAAGCAGATAAGCGTACGCTTTGTGCTCGGCCCGCCCGACGCGCCCGCGCAATTGATAAAGGTCGGCGAGACCAAACCGATCCGCACGATCGATGATGATGGTGTTGGCGTTTGGGATATCGAGGCCGCTCTCGATAATCGTCGTGCAAACAAGCACGTCGATTTTCCCGCCGATAAATCGTGCCATGACTGCTTCGAGTTCGTCCGAATCCATCCGGCCATGTCCGATTTCAACGTTGGCCTGCGGACAAAGATCGATAATACGGTCGCGCGCGCGCTCGATCGTCGTTACGCGGTTGTGCAAAAAGAAAACCTGCCCTTGCCGCTCAAGTTCGCGACTGATCGCGTCGCGAATGAGCCGCTCATCGTAGCCGGAGACTACCGTTTCCACCGGCAAGCGGTTAAGTGGCGGGGTCTCAATCGTGGACATGTCTTTCACGCCCACCAGCGAAAGGTAAAGCGTGCGCGGAATCGGCGTGGCCGAGAGTGTCAGGACATCGACAAGTTTGAAAACCTCCTTGAATTTTTCTTTGTGCAAAACGCCAAAGCGCTGCTCTTCATCGACAATGGCGAGACCGAGGTCTTTGAAGACAACGTCGCCGGAGATGAGCCGGTGGGTGCCGATCACAATATCGACCCCGCCTTCGCGTAACAGCTGCAAGATTTTCTTCTGTTCCGATTGCGAACGAAAACGACTAAGCATTTCGATGCGCACGGGGTAATCGAGCATGCGCTGTCGAAAGACCTCAAAGTGTTGTTGGGCGAGAACGGTGGTCGGCGCGAGGACTGCGACCTGCTTGCCGTCCATCACCGCTTTGAATGCGGCGCGAATCGCGACTTCAGTTTTGCCAAACCCGACATCGCCGCAGATCAAGCGGTCCATCGGCTGCGCATGCTCCATATCGATCTTCGTGTCGATGATCGCCTTGAGTTGATCCGGCGTTTCGCGGAACGGGAACGAATGCTCAAACTCGGATTGCCATTTGGTGTCGGGAGCAAATGCGTGGCCGGCATGCGTCTGACGCTCAGCTTGAACCGCGAGCATTTTGCCGGCGTAATCGAAAATAGATGCTGCGGCATTTCTCTTGGCGCGTGTCCACTTCGCGTCGCCGAGCGTGCTAAGCGGTGGCGATTTTTTTCCAACACCGACGTAGCGGGACACGAGATATGCTTGATCGAGTGGGACATAGAGCTTCGCTTCATCAGCAAACTCGATTGCAAGCACCTCGCCATACTCATGGTCCGCTCCATCATTCTCCGGCGCGCCTTCTTCGACTGGGCTCGGGACAAGCTCAGGGCGCGCCCTGCCAAATTTTTGCAGCCCGAGGAATCTCCCGATGCCGTGCTCGAGATGCACCACGAAATCGCCTTCGTTAAGTTCGCTAAAATCGATCTGCGCACGATGGCGTTCGGCGCGTCGCAATCGACGGCGCCCATGGGCGGCCAACCTTCCGAATAATTCCGCGGCCGAGAGCACGACAAGATTGGCGGCCGGGAAACAAAATCCGCGGGCGAGAGTGCCTTCGACAAGATCGACATCGTCAAGCACGTCCTTCCCGCCCATGATTTCACGAAAACGCTCAATCTCGCCCTCGGTCTGGAAATAAATGACGAGCATCGCCTTGTTCGTGCGCCATTCATTCAAGCGCGCGGCAAATTGCGCGCGTTTGGCTTCCACGAGCATGAGATCACCAATTGCGAATTCCCCAATTTCGCAATCTTGAAACGTGCCACTGAAATCTTCTGGACCGACTTCAATCCAGCCTTCGCTGATTTGAATGTGAGCGCTGGAACTTTTGTCCGGCTCAATGTCGATTTGAAGATGATCGCGTGCCAGATAATCGCGGACGGTGCCGCTTTCAGCATCCACCGCTCCGAGCAAAATATCAGCGGAATTTAAATCACGTACCGAAGTCTGGGTATCGACGTCGAACTCTCGCAGAGATTCAATTTCGTCGCCGAAAAATTCGAGACGCAACGGTAACGGCGCCTGCCACGAATAAAGATCAACAATTCCGCCGCGCACTGCGAATTGTCCGCGCGTTGTGACTTGAGCCACGCGTTCATAACCGGCTCCGGCGAGCTGTTCGAGGATACGCTCCATTTTCTCGTTTGTTCCGCGTCGAAGCTGAACAAAGGCGGTTTGAAGCGCACTGGGTCTGGGAGCAGCTTGATCGAGACTGGTGCATGTTACGATGATCAGCTGAGGGGACTTCTTGCGCTCAAGTTGCGTAAGCACTGCGAGTCGTTCCGCCGCGATCTCCGGGTCCGGCAGAATATTTTTGATCGCGGCGAATTCCGCTTCCGGCAGAAAAAGCGCGTCCGGCTGCCAGTTGAGCAAACTTTCATAGAGCAATTCCTGGGAATGGACGCTCGGACAGAGGACCCAAATCGTCTTAGCGATCTTGGACGCGATAGCGGCGAGTAGAAAAGCCTGCGCCGGCTCGACTACATGCGAAAACTGCACCGGCCATTGCGCTCTGTCGATTGATCGACATTTGCGCGCAATTGGCTCGATCTCCGCGACGATTTCTAGAAGCTCTGCGTATCCCGACTTCTGCACGGGTTAGGTGTCACCGAAAAGAGTTCGAAGTTCAAAGTTGCTCGCGGGAGCGACGTCAAGTGAAACAGCTAGAGCTTTCTGCCAATGGCCGCGGCCACGGCGCGAAGACGCGGGACGAGATCCGCGAAAATTTCCGGCGTGAGCGCTTGATCGCCGTCGCTTTTAGCCAGTTCCGGGGAATCGTGTACTTCAATCATAAGTGCGTCCGCACCGGCAGCGAGCGCGGCGAGAGACATTTGCGGAACAAATTTACGCAGTCCGATAGCGTGGGTTGGATCGACAATTACCGGCAAATGTGTTTTGGATTTCAAGAGCGGAACGGCGCTGAGATCGAGCGTGTAGCGTGTCGCCGTCTCGAAGGTGCGAATACCGCGCTCGCAGAGGACCACGTTCATATTGCCCTCGCTTAGAATGTACTCAGCGCTCATGATCAGATCGTTGATCGTGGCGCTGAATCCGCGCTTGAGCAGGACAGGCAATCTGCTGCGGCCCACCTCTTTCAAGAGCGAAAAATTCTGCATGTTACGCGTGCCCACCTGTAGACAGTCCGCGTATTTTTCAATCACGGACAGATCGCGCGGGTCCATGATTTCGGTGATCACGGGCAGGCCCGTTTCCGCGCGCGCTTCAGCGAGAAACCGAAGGCCGTCCTCGCGCAAGCCCTGAAAACTGTACGGTGAAGTGCGCGGTTTGAATGCGCCGCCGCGCAAGATTTTCGCACCCGATTTTTTGACGATTTTTGCGATTGAGAAAATCTGCTCTCTGCTTTCGACCGAACATGGGCCGGAAATTAAAATGACATCTTCATTCGTCCCTACTTGGACGTCACCAATCGCCACCGATGAGGCTTCGCGGGATTCGCGCGAGGCGAGTTTATAGGGCTTTAGCACCGGGACGATCGCTTCAACGCCCGGCATGGCAGCGACCGGTTTTTCGCGAAGGAATGCTTCCGGCCCGATCACACCAATGATGACTCGCGACGCGCCCCGACTGATTTGTGCATCCAATCCGAACTCACGGACACGAGTGACGATCCGATTGATCTGTTCCTCGGTGGCGTTCGGTTGCGTGATGATGATCATGTTTGGAGCGGCGGAACGATGAGAATGCCGCTGTGGCGAAACTTCTGCAAGCCCGGATGCCGATTTCTACGGAAAAACCTAGTTCGTGATTGTGACTGGCGTTCCGGTCGACACAGACTTGAAAAAGTTTTCTGCCATAAATTCAGGCATCCGGATACATCCGTGCGAAGCTGGGTAACCCGGCAAATAGCCGGCATGCATTCCTGTCCCTGACACGATGCGCATAAAATAAGGCATTGGCGTCCCCCTAAAATGAGCGCCTGGCGGTTTCGGATCCTTCGTTACATCAACGTTGGGCACAACTACGTTGCCCGCCGAATCGACGTAGTCACCGAATAGACTGGAGACATGATTGATGTCCTTCTGAATGATCGAGAAATGCCCATAGGGAGTATTTAACCCTTCGCGGCCAGTCGAGAGTTGGGAGATGCCGACAAGCACACCGCTTTTGTAAAAATAGGCGCGTTGCTCCCCGAGACTGATCTTAATAGAGGGTTTCCCCTCAATCCCGTCTCCGTCCCAGTATGAGACAGTATCGTGTGCGGGGCCGGCGGGAGCGTTTCCGTACATACCGCCAAGATACTGCGTCTTGGTCGAGAAACGGGGATCTTCCCCGCAACCAGCCGCCAAAAGAAGGAGAGCAGCGGAAACTGCCGGCGACCAAGTGCGATAAAACAAACTGAGCATAAGAAATTTCTGGATGGACTTCCTAATGCGCAAGCAATGCGAAATGTCAAGGAAGAGGCAGCTTCTTGCGGCTTAGAAAGTTTACGTAACAAATTCGACCTGCACGAGAGTGACCGGCCTTGAATTGTGCATGGTTTAATGCAGACTTCCGACCGCCGTCGCTATCTGCCAATTCTAAAAATCATGCCCACCTATGAGTATTCTTGTCAAAAGTGCGGACAGAATTTTGAAGCGTTTCAGTCAATGCGCGATGAACCGTTGCGCGAGTGCCCAAAGAACCTTTGCCGGCTGCCGAAATGGGGACACGGAAAAGTGAAGCGCCTACTCGGCACCGGTGCCGGCCTTATCTTTAAGGGCTCTGGCTTTTACATCACAGATTATCGAAGCGACTCATACAAAGAGGCCGCCAAAAAAGAAGCGCCATCCACTCCGGCTGCAGCGGAAAAATCGACCACTGCCAAAGAAGTTGGTAGCAAGACTTCGCCGGCGACATCGACGAAGATGCCTGAGAAAAAGCCCGGAAAAGAACCGAGCGGATGAGCTTGAAGAGGCTCAAAGGCAAATCTCTGCTTCGCTTGCACTGATGGGGTCGAAATAGGACAACCGGCGGCTCGCCCTTTCGCCCCTGCGAGTCCGCCGGTCAACCAACCGAAAGATCGACAATCGAACGCCGGATCAACCAGGGCCGATTTGTCCCCAGAACCTAGTAGCGATCGGTCATGCCGTACTCGCGGTCATTGTGGCTGCGTTCGTACGCCCGAATCGCGCGTCGCGTTTCTGGTCCCATGATTCCATCAATAGCGCCGTGATAGTATCCTGCCCGAGCCAGCCGGCGCTGTAGCTGCCCCACCGAGGACCCTCCGCGGTTACGACCGCCGTAGCCGTACCCCTGATCGCCGTATCCGTACCCCTGATCGTAGCCGTACCCCTGATCGCCGTATCCGTAACCGCCGTAATAATCATACCCGTAGGGGTAACCATAGCCGTACCCGTAATAGGGATACCCGTAGAAAAACGGATAACCAAAATCGCCAAAGAAGACGAACTGATTACTGGAGAATCGATGATGACGACGCCAATCGCCGCTCCAATTACCGCCGCTCCAGTTGCGACCGCTCCAGTTGCCGAATGTTCCCGATGTGTTGCGGCTGAATGTCGCTCCGCTTCGGGTGAACGTCTGGCCACCCCGCGACATCGAGCTAAAATGTCGGCCATGCCCGCCGCCGCGCGAATCAGCGTTTACAGCCGAAGCCGTCAGAGCCACTGCTGCGAAGCAACTTAAGAAAAGTACGAGTTTCGTGTTCATAGATTATTCAGGTATTTGCAAATTATACCCCGCAAAGCCGGGAGAGTCTCGATATTTTTCCGCCTGCCAGTGAAAAAATCTCGCCGCAGGTTCGTGTTCTGCGCATATTATCGGCTGTTATAGATGAAGACCATCTGTCGCGCGATCTTCATACTTCTGTCGATCTTCGTCTCGGCTCAATCGCTGTGTGCGGCAACATTGGCGCGCACGGTGAGTCCTTCACGGCAATTCATCATCTACGGTGCCAATGCTACGTTGCGCGGCGCGGTTTCTGAGGTGGCAGAGCAGACCAAGGCCAATTTGCTCGGCTTGTTACGACAGCCCGACGGGTGGAAAACGCCGATCGTCGTCAATTTGCAATCTGCGCAGGCAAATCTGCCGGAAATTCCACCGACCGCGTTGCGGTTTAGCCAGACCGGTTTTGGCCTGAAGCTCCAGTTCGATTTGACCATCGGCGAAGACATTGACGCCACCCTGGTGGAGCGCGAACTGCTGCGGGCGATTCTGTTGGAAATGATTTATCGGAGTGAACCCGACGTCGCCCCTGGCACGGCCTTCGTCGAGCCGCCAGATTGGTTACTCGAAGGCGTGCTTGCGCTCACGCCTGGGCGTGATCGCGGACCGCTTGTGGAAGCACTTTTGGTGTCGATCAAACGGATGTCGCTCGAGGAATTTCTCCAACAGCGTCCCGCGTTGGTCGATTCACCGGGTCGCCTGCTTTATTGCTCACCTTTGCCGAAAGTGAACAACGGCTGAATGAATTGTTGCGCGTAAAGACTCCAGATGCTGGAAAATCACCTAAACAGGCGCAACTCAGCGAACTTGCACAGAGGAAGCCTTCAGTGGCGGAAAAGATGGCACTCAACGAATTGAGCCAGAATTTAGTCTTGTTTACAATCCGGGCGAATCCAGTCATGCGCCCGATTGTGCGGGATTACCAGCAAATCGCGGCGCTGCTGGCGCGTGGCAAACGCAAGCGAATTTTTGAGCGTCTTGCGCGTCTGCAGCTGACACACACGAAACTCATCGGCCGCATGAACGAGGTCGATGATTACATGAACTGGTTCGAAGCGACGCAATCGAACAGTCGTAGTGGCGTATTCGCCGATTACCTTAAAGCGGCGGGGGACTCGCAGATACCTGCTCCGCGGCGGCGGGACGCGCTGTCGGTTTATCTCGATTCGCTCGCGGAACAATTCGAAGATTAGGCGGTATGCACCGGTCGCTCAGTAACCGATCGATTATATCGTGATTCCGTCGCGCGATCTCGCCGAGACGAAGCACTTTCTCTCCGCGCTCTTTGGGTGGTCGTTCGCCGATTACGGCCCGGCATACGCCTCGTTGATAACGGTCGAATGGCTGGCGGCGAGTTTGCCATCTGGTCCGATAAATAACGAATGTCGATTTGCAGCGCAGTTGCTTGCGCTGTAGTTGCTGATTATCATATGCCGCGCGACTAAACCGCGCCTTTTTTCATTCTCATGCAGAAAATTGGATTTACCGAAGCTCTTGATTCGATTGTCGCCAGCGATCCGCGTTACGGGCGTGATGCTTATGTGTTTTTGCGCGACGCGCTTGATTTCACGACGAAACAGCAGAAGAAAATCAAAGGCGCGACGGTGCGCCATGTGGCCGGACCGGAGTTGCTCGAGGGGGTGCGGCGATATGCCCTCCAGGAATTCGGGCCGATGGTGATGACGGTATTTTCCTCCTGGGGAATTCACTGCTGCGAAGATATCGGGCGCATGGTTTTCAACCTGATCGAAGCGGGCATTTTCGGGAAGACAGAGGAAGATTCATTGGAGGATTTCAAGAACGTCTATGATTTTGAAGTGGTTTTTGTGAAGCCGTTCACGCCAGTGAAACCTCCGCCGGAACTGACAGCGCCAAAGTCCGTATGATTCGATTCGCGCCAGGCCTGGCGCTTGTCGTCGCGAGTATGTTTAGTTCTGCAAATTTAAAAGCCGCCCCCGCCGACGATTCGACGGTGATCACCTTTCCGCCGAGTTCGGCGCAAAAATGGGTCCTGCCCAATGGACTTACGATCATTGTGCAGGAAGATCACAGCGCCCCGGTAGCAAGTGTGCAGGCGTGGTGCGTCACGGGCAGCATCGATGAGGACCAACATCTCGGCGCCGGCTTGTCTCACATTCTCGAGCACATGCTCTTTAAAGGGACGAAGACGCGATCGACCAATGTGATCGCGCAAAAAATCCAGGATGTCGGCGGTTACATCAACGCCTACACATCGTTTGATCGCACGGTTTTTTGGATCGACGTGCCGAAGGATGGCGTTGCCACTGCGCTCGACGTCTTGGCTGATGCGATGATGAACTCAACTCTGCCGCCGGAGGAGTACATGAAAGAACAAGAAGTGATCCGACGCGAATTCGCCATGGGTTTGGATGATCCCGATCGCGTGGCCGGCCTGCTTCTTTTTGCCACCGCCTACCAGCGACATCCGTACCACTTTCCGGTGATTGGGGACATAGAAATTTACAATCAGCTTACCCAAGACCAGGTGATGCAGTATTACAAAACGCGCTATGTTCCGAATAATCTCACCTTTGTCGTGGTCGGAGATGTCGATGCAGCGAAAATGCGTCAGCAGCTCACCGAATTTTTCAAGGCGTATCCGGGAAAATCACTCAAGCCGGTCTTCATTCCTGAGGAACCGCCGCAATTGGGCCGCCGGGACGTTCACCAGGAATTTGCCACTGAACTGACCCACCTCTCGCTCGCATGGCACATCCCGGAGGTCACAAATCCGGATGTTCCCGCGCTCGATCTTCTTTCGACCATTCTCGGCGATGGGCGCAGTTCGCGCTTGTACCGGCGCGTGCGGGAGGAAGCCGGTCTGGCCTACCGGATATCAGCATTCTCCTACACGCCCGGCGATCCAGGCTTATTTGGCATCGATGCCACTCTCGATCCAAAGAAACGCGAAGCAGCGGAGCAATTGGTGTTGCACATTCTCGACGAAGTAAAGCAAAGCGGCGTCAGTGCTGAGGAGTTGATGAAGGCAAGAAAAATGTTGCTCAGTCATCATCTGGGCGCACTTACGACGATGCGCGGCCAGGCTTCCGATATCGGCTCGAATTGGTTGCTCACGCGCAATCTCAATTTCAGCCGGGATTACCTCGACGCCGTCCAGAAGGTGACGCTCAATGACATTAAACGAGTCGCCGCCAATTACCTGACGACCGAAAACCTCACCGTCGTATCGTTGAATCCCAAAGGTTCGCTGCTGCCAAAAGCCGGGGCCGCGAAGCCGATTAGCGCGGGCGAAGTTCAGAAATTCGAGCTATCAAACGGATTGCGACTTCTGGTGCGCGAAGATGCGCGGCTGCCGCTGGTTGCGATGGGCGCAATTTTTCGCAGCGGCCTTCTCGCGGAAACGCCGCAAACAAACGGCATTACGCGCTTAATGGCGAAGGTGCTGTTGAAAGGAACCACAACACGCACAGCGGAGCAGATTGCAAACGAGATTGAGGCGGTCGGCGGCTCCATCTTGAGCGAGGCCAGCAACAATACCTTCAACGTTTCCCTCCAAGTGACGAAGCCCGATGTCAAGTTGGCCGTCGAGTTGCTCTCGGATGTGTTGCTCAACGCGATCATGCCGGAAAAAGCGATTGCGCGGGAAAAAGAAATCCAGATCGCCGCAATCAAACAGGAGGAAGAGCAGCTGACAACTGTTGCGCGCAACATTTTGCGGCAAGCGCTCTTCACCCAGCATCCGTACGCGCTGCGGGCAAACGGTTCGGTCGAGTCGGTCCAACGGCTGAATCAGAAAGATCTGCTCGAATTTCGAGATCGTTATGTGGTCGCGAAAAACGGCGTCGTTTTCGTCTTTGGCGATGTGAAGGCGGCGGAGGTAAAACAGCTTCTCGAGCAGGCTCTTGGTGGAATGAGACCCGGCGCGCTCGCCTTGACGGACGCGCATCCGGCCGCGCCACTCAACAAAACGGAGACTGTCGAAAGCCGAAAGGACAAAGCGCAAGGCGTACTCATGGTAGGATATCGCGGCGCAGATATTTTCAGTCCGGACCGATACGCGCTGCAATTAATCGATGAGGCAAGCAGCGATCTTGGCTCTCGCTTTTTCATCCGTATTCGCGAACAGATGGGACTGGCCTACTACGTTGGCGCCAGCCAGATGGAGGGGCTCGTGCCGGGGCTTTTCGCATTTTATCTGGGCACCGATCCGCAAAAGATCGAGCCAGTGAAAACCGCGTTACTCGATGAGATTGGTAAACTCGCCAGGGATGGTCTTACGAATGAAGAACTGGCACGCGCGAAAAAGAAATTGATCGGGCAGCAGGAAATCGCGAACCAGAGCAACGATTCGTTCGGTTATCAGTCCGCGCTGGATGAGCTCTACGGGCTGGGCTTCAACTATTACAAATCGCTTCAACACAACGTCGATGCGGTGACGCTCGACGATATCAAGCGCGTGGCTGCGAAATATTTTCGCGATCAGCCTTACGTTTTGGCAACAGTGCGACCCTCAGAGGGAGCCGCAGCCGCGAAACAGAAATGAACCATGGCTGAAGTCCAGACCAGCACCCAGAGCGGCGAGCTTTCACAGCGCTTCATCGAATTTGTGATGATGCACGCACAGAATGCCGCCCTTTTTCTTGGGCAGATTCCGAACCCAAAAACCGGCGAGGGCGAAGTGAACCTGGAGCTGGCGAAAATGTTCATCGATCAATTAGCGATGATTCAGGAAAAAACGCGTGGAAATCTGACAAACGAAGAAACAACCGTGCTCCGCAATGCGCTTTCCAATTTGCAAATGGCGTATGTCGAAGTTGCGCGGGCCCAAGAGAGAGGCGGTGCCTCGCAGCCGGCGGCAGTGCCGGAACGGGCGATCTCAGCCGAGCCAAGCGTGCCAACTCAAACATCGACACCGCCGGAGCTATCGACACCGGCTACCTCGGCGGAGTCTGAGTCGAAAAAGAAGTTTACAAAGAACTACGGGCCTTAACCGGTAGGGCGCGCTCGCCAACTGCGCCTGAAATGTTAGTCAGACGGCCTGGCGGTCCGTTTCCACGTTCTAACGCGAATTCAATTACGGGTCCGCTTCCGCGGAAAAGATGCGTAAAGAAAAAAAGAAGATTGCCGAGGTAAAGATTAATGCTGAACCGGTCGAAGCGGCTGAGGACGCTGGATTGCGCTACGTCAGCGAGAATCAGCCGGGCTACACACGCAAGGCTGAGAACGACGACTTCGAATATCTCGATACGGAGGGCAAAGCAGTCCGCGATGAGCAACGGCTTTTGCGGATCAAGCGGCTGGCCATTCCGCCGGCATGGACAGACGTTTGGATTTCCCCGTCAGCAAACGGCCACATCCAGGCGACTGGGCGCGACGCACGAAAGCGCAAACAGTACATTTATCACGAGCGTTGGCGCGAAATACGCGATGAAAACAAATACGAACGAATTGTTTCGTTTGGGAAAACGCTGCCGAAAATCCGCCGAAGTGTGAGCAAAGATCTTTCCCTGCCCGGACTGCCTCGAAACAAAGTGCTGGCGGCGATCGTACAATTGCTCGAGCTCAGCTTCATCCGTGTGGGCAACGAAGAATACGCTCGCGAAAATAAATCGTTCGGCCTGACGACCATGCAAGGTCGACATGTTGATGTAGCGGGCTCGAAGCTACGTTTTCGTTTTCGGGGCAAAAGCGGGCGCGAACATGAAGTCGACGTTACTGATCGCCGCATCGCAAGGATCGTATCCAGGTTGCAGGATTTGCCCGGTCAGGATCTGTTTCAATACGTCGATGATAATGGGGACGTCTGCGATATCTCTTCACAAGATGTGAACGATTATCTACGCGAAATCACCGGCGAAGATTTCACGGCGAAGGATTTTCGCACTTGGGCTGGAACAGTACTCGCCGCTATTGCGCTCAACGCCGCTGGCGGGTTCGAAACAAAGAAGCAAGCCAAAGCAAACGTGCGGAACGCGATTTGCGCGGTCGCCGAAGTCCTCGGCAACACGCCGGCTGTTTGCCGGAAGTGTTACATCCATCCCGCCGTGCTCGAAGCTTATCTAGACGGAAATTTAGTCGAGGGTTTGAAAAAGAGAACCCGGGAAGAGCTCGAAAAAGAAACTATCGATCTTCGCTCCGGAGAAGCCGCGATCCTAAAATTTTTGGAAGCCGGCTTCTAAAGAAAAAAAGGTGCCTGACAATCAGCAATATCTATTCGCGAGAAAGGCTGCGCCGCGTTGGAGTGGGAGTTGGCTTCGCCCTGGTGCTTTTGCGGATGTTGATTGTTTGGCCCGCCGTCGACGCGGTTTGTCGTTGCTCTTCGGGGTATTTTTTTGTTGAAGGCCAGATTAAACGCCACGGCTGCGTTTTTATCGTTTCGCTGAATTCCTTGAGATTTTGACCGACGGGGCCGAGGTCGGTAACGGTGAGTTTTAGTTTTTCTGATGACGCGCGAAGGTTTTGCAGCGTCATCTCGATGTTATTGTTTTCCGAAAGGCCGGTGCTGATCCTTTCGATGTTCGTAAGTGAATGCGAAAACGCGCTATCTGGCGCGGTTAGATCGACAAGGTGTGTCCCGAACGTTTTGAACTGGCCGAGCGCGAGGGTCAGCTCGGAATTTTCGTCGGTGAGGCGGTTCAAATTTTGCGCCGTCTGCTGAAGGTCTTTCATCGTGTTAGTAGCTTCGGCGGCGACCGGTTTGATGACTTCGAGCATCTTGGCTGCGGCGTCGCCCAGATCGGGAATGCGTTCGCCAGCAAACATTTCTCCGTCCTTGGCGCGGCCGGAGCTTTCGGTCCCTTGGGTGATGTCAATGGCCATGTCGCCAAGCAATCCAAGCTGCATCAACCGCGCCTTGGCGTCTCGATAAACCCTGGCACTCTTATCCACCTGAACGTCGACGCGCACTTCGAATCTCGGTTTGTTCTCGGCCGGAGTGGGGCTGGCGTTTGGTTGAGGCGGATGAATTACCGCATCGGCTTCCTGTGCGCTTTTCTCTTCTTTGGGCGAGACGGGCGAGAATAATTTCTGGACCTGTCCGATTTTTCGGCCCGCCAACATAACCGGCGCGCCTACTTTGATTCCGGCGGCGTTGTCAAAATACATTTTGTAGGTCACGAGCGGCCGGAAAAGCCCGGGGGCACCGAGCAGGATGAGAATGAAGACCAAAACAGCCACCGTGCCTACCACCAGGACACCGGTCATTATTTCATTTCTTTGTAATTGCATCTTGGCTGTCTTTCAGAATGGGGCCCTCTGTACTTCCGCTCAAAAACTGAGCGACCACTGGGTTCTTTGATTGTTTGAATTGCTCGGGTTCAGCATCCTCAATGATTTTGCCTTGATACAGCATAGCCATTCGCGTGCCGATGCGAAAGGCACTGCCCATTTCGTGCGTTACTGTGATCGACGTTACTTTCGATTTTTCGCTCAGGCTGATGATCAATTCGTCGATCACCGAAGCAATTACGGGATCGAGACCGGCCGAGGGCTCATCGAGAAGGACCAATTCGGGCTCCAGGACGAGCGAGCGCGCCAGACTTACACGTTTGCGCATACCGCCGCTTAGCTCCGAAGGCAGCAACTCCTTTGCATCCTGCATGCCGACGAGTTCGAGCTTTTGATCGACAATCTTATCGATTTCTTCGCGCGATTTATCGGTGACCTCCTCCAGAGGAAGTGCAACGTTGTCTCGAACATTGCGCGAGCTCAGCAGCGCCGAGTATTGATAGACCATACCGATGTGTTGACGGACCTGCTGCAGTTTTCGGCGACGCAGCCGCGTAATTTCAAATTGTTTAAAGAAAATTGAACCGGAGTTCGGCTGCAGCGTCCCGAGGATGAGACGCAGGATCGTGCTCTTGCCGCTGCCCGTTTGACCCATAATGACAAGGCGATCCTTCGGTTGAACCTTAAGCGAGAGTCCGTCGAGCACTTTCTTTTCCTCAAACTGCATGTCCACATCACGCAACTCGACCATATGGGAGTTCGATGCTTTCACGTTGGAAAAAACGTTGTGTAAACGATGTTGTAGAGCGTATCGACACCGATCACGGTGGTAATAGCGGTGACAACGCTCGAGGTTGTGGCTGTGCCGACACCAGCGGCGCCGCCTTTCACGGTCAATCCCCGATAGCATGCGATTGCGCTGATGAGGAGACCGAACATGAAGCTTTTGAGCACGCCGGTGATGATGTCGCGAATGAGTAACGCGTCTTTGACGAGATCGAGGAAATAGGGGAAAGCGATGCTAAAGTAAGCACGAGAGATCAAACTGCTAGCGAAGATCGCTGAGATGTTGGAGACGGTTGACAGACAAGGCATCAGGAAAAACAACGCCAGCATGCGCGGCGCAACCAGAAATCGGAGCGGTCCAATTCCCATGGCTTCAATCGCCTCGACTTCTTCGGAGACTTGCATTGTCCCGAGCTCCGCGGTGAAAGCCGCACCGACTCGCGCGGCCAGCATGATACCGGTAAGAAGCGGACCAAGTTCCCGCGTAAACCCGATCGCTACGAGGCCGGGAACGAGACGCTCGGTGCCGAATCGCTGAAGCTGGTAACCGGTTAACAACGCCATCGTTAAGCCGAGAAAGAACGAAACAAGCCCGACCAGCGGTACCGAGTCGACTCCCGCGCGTTCGGTGTGACGGAAAAAACTGGCCGCCCGAAAGGGCACCCGGCCGTGGCGAATGCGCTCAATTGTTTCTTCAAATGTGTGGGCAATGAACCAGAACATGCTGCCGACTTCGCGCAGGAAATTGCGGCCGAGCTGCCCGATTTCTTGCAACGCGACTATCGGATTTGCCGAAAGCGTTAGCCCATTCGCGGTGCTTCTTTGGGTGTTGGCCATGTTCACGGGAAAGTTGCCTCAGTTCTCCCTCTGGAAAAGAAGAAAGTTAAAGCGTGTTCAACCCTTAAACGTCCCATGAAAGCTTCGACACGCGGCTTTCCAGTCATTAAGATCGACAGCGACCCTGCGATTTGATCCAGCACGACGTGAAATTGTCTCGCACAGCGAATTGCTTCTTTGTCATCGTGTTATTTAGTGCCGGGGCGCTGGCACTCGCTCAGGAGCAGGCAAGTCCTGCGAATCCTTTGGGCCAGCAGCGATCAGGCGACCAGCCAAGCATGCAAACCAAAAATTTTGGACTCGTAGTGCACGGGGGCGCTGGAACGATCGAGCGCAGCAAAATGACGCCTGAACGCGAACGTGGATACCGATCTGGAATTGAGCGCGCTCTGGCTGCAGGTTACGAGATTCTCAAGCGCGGCGGATCGAGCCTCGATGCCACCGAAACTGCCGTCCGCGTGTTGGAGGACGATCCGCATTTCAACGCCGGTAAGGGCGCAGTCTTTACGAACGTCGGCACAAACGAATTGGACGCCGCGGTGATGGACGGCAAAACGTTCGAAGCGGGTGCGGTTGCGTGTTTGAAGCACATCAAAAATCCGGTGAGCCTGGCTCGGCTCGTCATGGAAAAATCCGGGCACGTGATGATGGATGGCGAAGGTGCGGAAGCCTTCGCGAAACAAAACGGAGTTGAATTTGTTGATCAAAGATATTTTTACACGAAGGAACGCTGGGACGCCTTAGAAAAGGTGAAAGCGGCAGAGAAAAAGGGCGGGCCGGAAAAAAAAAGATTTATTATCTCCGATCAAGATCGGCATGGCACGGTCGGGGCCGTCGCGCTCGATAAAAACGGCAACCTTGCTGCGGCCACGTCAACCGGTGGAACAACCAACAAGCGCGCCGGGCGCGTGGGCGATTCACCGATCATCGGGGCAGGCACTTACGCGAACAATGCGACGTGTGCGGTCTCTGCTACGGGTGATGGGGAGTATTTTATTCGGGCAACGGTCGGGCACGACATTTCGGCCCTGATGGAATATCGGAGAGTGTCGCTCAAGGAAGCTGCGCAAACTGTGCTGGACAAAGTAGCCAAGCTGGGCGGCACCGGAGGATTGATCGCGATTGACGGCCAAGGCAACGTCGCCTCGCCGTTCAATACCTCTGGAATGTACCGAGGCTATGCCGATCCAGGCGGCAAATTCGTGATCGAGATTTACAAATAGAGTAACTGTCGTGTCGCCTTTCTCAAATTGTCATGTCGAGCGTGGTCGAGACATCTCTTATTGTTAACGATTAGAGATTCCTCGACTTCGCTCGGAACGACAAGAATTGCGCGTGAGGACACGCGCCTCTACAACTCCTTCATGTTGCCTCCGTTCTCCGTTGTTATTCCCTGCTTTAATGAGGCCGCGCGCATCGGCGACACCATTCGGGCGACGCTGGATTATCTCCACAAAAATTCGCCGGCGAGCGAATTAATCCTTGTAAACGATGGGTCCACTGACGCAACGGCGGCGATCGCGCGCGGCATTTTTTCAGGCGCGGAGATCACAACGCGCTTCCTGGAGAATTTTCCGAATCGCGGAAAAGGCGCTGCAGTTCGTGCCGGTTTACTTGCCGCACAAAAGCCGATCGCTCTGTTTTCCGATGCCGATCTTTCAACGCCTCTGGAGGAGACACCCAAGGTGATCGAGCCGATTGCCAATGGCGAGGTGGACATCGCGTTTGGCTCGCGCGGTCTGAATCGACGATTGATTGGCCAACATCAACCCTGGCGGCGCGAACAGGCTGGCCGCATTTTTAATCTGCTTGTCCGCCTCGCCACCGATCTTCCGTTTTGGGACACGCAATGTGGTTTCAAGGCGTTCCGCATGGACGCGTGCCGCCCAATTTTGGAAGCCGCTCGCATCGATGGATTCGCCTTCGATGTCGAGCTGCTTTTTCTCGCGCATCGCGCTGGATTGCGCATCCGCGAGGTTCCCGTGCGATGGAACCACGCCGAAGGCAGCAAAGTCCGTTTTTTCCACGATAGCCTGCGGATGTTGCGGGAAGTGATCGCGCTGCGGTGCAAATTGTAGTTCCTCTCAGTCTGATCTAAAATATACGTCCCGCTTTTTGCGGGTCCCGTATTCATGCAGTCCTTTCGATTTCATCCCGTGGTCGCGCGGTGGTTCGCAACCGGTTCGGGCAAAACGCTGGCCGCGTTTCTCGCCTCGCTCGACCTGTTGTTTCGCGAAGGTGTGGCGAGCGAATTGCCGGATGAAACGCAAATCGTTTACGTGTCGCCGCTCAAGGCGCTGAGCAACGACATTCGCAAGAACCTTCAGGAGCCGCTCGCGGGAATTCGCGCTTTGCTCGAGGAAAATGGCGCTCACGAGATCGATGTCCGCGCGGAAGTTCGCACTGGGGACACCACCGCTGCGCAGCGCCAGGCACTGATTAAAAAGCCGCCGCACATTCTCGTCACGACGCCGGAATCCCTGTATCTCCTGCTCACGTCCGAATCGGGCCGAAAAATGTTGAGCACCGTGCGGACCGTCATTTTAGATGAGATCCATGCGGTGGTTGACGATCGGCGCGGCGCGCACCTCGCGCTTAGCATCGAGCGACTCGCCGCGCTTACGAAACAACCGCTCCAGCGCATCGGCTTATCCGCGACCCAAAAACCAATCGAAGAAGTCGCGCGATTTCTGGTTGGGAGGCGCAATGTCGATGAATCAGGCAATCCGAATTGCGCCATCATCGACATCGGCCACCGCCGAGAGCTCGATCTGGCGATTGAGATTCCGAAGTCGCCGCTCGAGGCGGTGATGTCGAATG
>WNGK01018491.1_pt1 | contig 20033 bp, 16 predicted proteins | sample 5400601 | NCBI WGS metagenome assembly WNGK01 (sample SAMN13153376, study PRJNA577476) | soil metagenome | isolation source: 60 cm soil or saprolite under Garry oak tree replicate 1 | place: USA:California | collected 2016-06-15
AAGTCTTTGCCGACAACTTTGGCGAAATGGAACGGCAAGCACGAAAGATCGCAGCCTGGGGCGAAAATGTTTACGTGAAAATTCCAATCTCCAATACGAAGCGGCAGTCTTCGATGGAGTTGGCCGGCCAATTGGCGCACGACGCGGCGCGGGCCGGCTATCAGTTGTAACCCTGACGAGGTTCGGCCTGGGTGTCTGGCAACCGGAGCGCGCAATCCATTAATCAAAAACGCTGCGTCCCCCGAGTTCGGGGGAGATGGTTTTTTCGTGGGCGAGCGCGGCATCGAAATCCGCGGCCGGCTGGCATCGACGTTCGACGGCGCGCACAAACCGATGCAGGCGTTCGAAGCCGCCAAGCTTATCGGCGTCGCCGAGCTTGGCGGCATCGAGTGAGGTCTGAAGAACAGACAAGGACTCGTCATACGTCTTGAGCGGAACTGGAAACGGATACCGGTCTTTGCCGCCGAGTGCGAAGGAGAATCGCGCCGGATCGGAAAACCGGACGGGCGCGCCGTGCACGACTTCTGCGACGAGCGCCAGCGTCTGCAGCGTGCGCGGTCCCAGCTTTTCGAGCAACAGAAGTTCGGCAAAATCGTGCAACTGTCGATCGTATGCGACAGCGAGCACGCCGCCGAGCCGCTTCAGATCCACATCCGGCGCACGGACCTCATGGCGGGCGGGGAGAGACAGTCGTGTTGCCTCCTGCAATGTGACGAGGGGCTTTTCGCGTGCAATCTCCAGCAGCGCGGCCTGGGCTGGTTTCGCCTCGCGATCGACGAGATTCATGATTTCGCCCTGATGCTCGCCCACAATCGCCGTGTGCGGCGCGATTGTGAAATCGCGAACCGTTGAGGAATGCCAATGGTAACGGCGAGCCATTCCGGTCGAGTCATTCATACCCTGCTGCACGACAGCCCATTGATTGTCAGCCGTCAGCACAAACGTATGAAGGTAGATTTGGAATCCGTCTGCAATTGCATTGTTATCGATTCGCGCGGTCAAACGGCTCGTTCGTACAAGCGCTTCGCCGTCAAAACCACAACGGTCGGAGACTGCGCGTAATTCGTTAGGCGTGTTCCTCGAGTGCCGGCCGCGACCGCCGCAGATGTAGATCCCGAGTTCGTGCGAACGGCTGTCCAATCCACGTTTTAGCGCCCCCATTACAGACGTCGTGATTCCCGAAGAATGCCAGTCCATTCCCATCACTGCGCCGAGCGCTTGAAACCAGAATGGATCGCTCAGCCGCGAAAGGAACTCGGCCCTTCCATATCGGATGACGATCGACTCGACGATTGCCGTTCCCATCTTCGCCATCCGGTGCGCCAGCCAATTCGGCACATGCCCGCCGTGCAAAGGAAGATCGGCGACTCCGGAACGCTTCATTTCGCCATTGTACCGCCTCGACGGCGTGTGCCGGTGTGGCTGGCAACTACCACGAAACCGAAAGCTTCTTCGCGATCAAAGAAGATCCAATCCATCGCTCGCGCAATAGCGGCTATTGCGAGGATCGCGGGGGCCACTACAGGCAGTACCCAAAGGCGTGGCCGCGTCCGACGGGGAGACTCATAGCCAAGTTTGCCGAGTTGCTGTGCCGCGCTGCCAATGCGGGCCACATGGAACGCGAGATAGCTGTTCAGTTTATGTCCCAGCAGGCTCCACAGACTGCCCACCTGCTCTACATGTTCGATGACCAGTCCGGCTTCACTGCACAACTGCCGCAACCCGTGCGGCGTATAGCGAAAATAATCGTGAGGCTCTTCGTGTAAGCGGAACGAAAACGGCGCGGCAAGAATGAGCGTTCCGCCTTTGTTGAGTACTCTGGCCATTTCGGCGATCAGCTTCCGCGGATCAGGTGTGTGCTCGAGAACCTGGATACTGAGCACCGTATCGAACGAGCCATCGTTGAATGGCAGCCGATCGCCTTCATACAAACAGTCGGGACCAGAGCGAGCGAGATTCGCGGCTGTAGATTCGAACGTTCCCTCCCGCTCGATACCGAGGTATTCATCGACGTGAGGACGGAAAATGCACTCGAACTGCTTATCGCCGCAGCCTACATCGAGCAGCTTTCCGCGGGCTCGTGGGGCAACTGTCTCTAGGGCGCGGTACAGCAGCGACCACTGCAGGTCGACCCAATCGGAGATCCCCCGGACGGCACGCCGCATTACCTCGGATCCGCTGGAAATGACAATTGAACATTGAACAGTGAACAATGACAAAGCATGTTCATTGTTCATTGTTCACTGTTCAATGTTCAATTGTCATTTTTGGGATCCGAACCCTACCCTCTCCCAGAAGGAGAGGGTAGAATTACAGCCCATGAAAGACCGGACCTACAAGGAAGCGGGGGTCGATTCCGCACAGCAGGACCGAATCATGCACAACCTCAGTTATTGGGTTGAGCAAACATTTCGGTTCCGGCCGAACACGGTGAAATTACCGTTGGGTTACTTTGCCAATGTGATTGATCTTGGAAATGGTTCAGGTATCGCCGTATCCACCGACGGCGTAGGCACCAAAATTCTTATCGCCCAGATGATGAATAAATACGACACGGTCGGTATCGACTGTGTCGCGATGAACGTCAATGACGTGCTCGCGGTGGGGGCTACTCCTGTCGCGCTGCTCGATTATATTGCCGTAGAGGTGCCTCACGACGACCTGATGGCTCAATTAGTTCGGGGCCTCTACAAAGGTGCGGAGTTGGGCAATGTCACCATTCCAGGCGGGGAGATCGCTCAAGTCCGAGAAATGATCCGCGGCGTGCGTGAAGGATATGCCTTCGATCTCGTCGGCACCGCTATTGGCACCATCGATCTTTCGCGAATCCTCACAGGCCGAGACACGAAGGAGGGCGACATCATCGTGGGACTCCGCTCGACGGGCGTACACAGCAATGGCCTGACGCTGGCCCGCCGGGTCTTCTTCAGGGATCATCATTGGAGCGTCGACAAATGCCTGAGTGAACTGGGAAGAACGATCGGGGAAGAACTGCTTGAGCCGACCGGCATCTACGTCAAAGAAGTCGTGTCAATGCTTGAAGCCAATTTGAATATCAAAGCATTGGCGCACATTACCAGCACCGGCTTCTTGAACATGAGCCGAGCCGCTTCTGATGTCAGCTACGTGATCGACAGCTTGCCGGAGCCGCACTCTATTTTCAGGCTTATTCAAAACTATGGCGGGATATCGGATGAAGAAATGTTCTTCACCTATAACATGGGCATCGGCTTTTGCGTCATTGTTGCCCCTGAACATGCCGATTCGGTTCGCCGCATTGCTCACGACCACGGTGTGGAGAGTCACTTCATCGGCCACGTTGCGGGCGATGGAAAGAAGGAAGTCCGCGTACCCCAATACCGGTTGCTGGGTTCAGACGGCAAATTCCGAAAGATTTGACAAGCTCCGAAGAACGTACTAACGAGACCAGTTTGGAGTCTCCTGCAAGCGTGGGATAGAATTTCGGCCTCTTTGCATGCGAAGACATGTTTCCGATTTGTCAGCAGCCGGGATCGAGCGCCGGTCCTCCTCTGTAGCGCACGGACCTGTTGATAGGGACGTCGAACTGTTCGTTTCGAATGAGGATGTAGCCGACCCTGAACTCTCCATCGTTATTCCAGCTTTAAACGAGGAACTCACGGTCGGACGTTTCGTCGATTGGTGCCGCGAGGGCCTTCGCGAAGCCAATGTTCGCGGTGAAATCATCATCGTCGACAGTTCCTCAGACCGGACCGCGGAAATCGCGCTCGCCAGGGGAGCGAGAGTCCTTAAAACGCCGAAGCGTGGATTGGGACGGGCATATATCGATGCCCTCCCGTTCATCCGCGGCGAATATGTGCTGATGGGCGATGCCGATTGTACGTATGACTTTCGGCAGCTTGCAGCGTTTATGGAGCGTTTTCACGACGGCTATGAATACGTAATGGGATCCCGCTTTCAAGGTTATATCGAACCGGGTTCCATGCCGGTGCTCCACCAATACTTCGGAACCCCGGTAACCACCTGGATCCTGAATTTCCTATACGGCAGCCGTTTTTCCGACATTCACTGTGGAATGCGCGGAATCACTCTGGACGCGCTTCGAAGGATGGACCTTCAGTCGCACTCCTGGGAATACGCTTCGGAGATGGTCCTGAAATCCGTTCGCATGCAGCTCCGCACGACCGAGGTCCCGGTGCGGTTCTTAAAGGACGAGCAAGGCCGTTTGAGTCACCACAAGCGCTCCGGCTGGTCTTCACCGTGGCAGGCGGCCTGGATCAATCTCAAGGCCATGTTCATTCATGGCGCCGATTTTTTTCTTTATCGGCCGGGGCTGCTGTTGCTCTTTATGGGACTGCTGTTGACGGTGCCGATGAGTCTCGGGCCTGTGACTGTCGGTCCAATCACGTTCTCTCTGCACTGGATGCTTCTGGGACTGACGCTCTGCGTTTTAGGTCTGCACGGAATCTATGTGGGCGCCCTGGCCCGGCTATTTTCCGACTATTCAGGTGAAACGAGGCGCCGGTGGTTAACGAGATTTTCCTATACGCGATCGGTTGTGCTGAGCGCCGTCGTCGTCGCTGCGGGCGCCGGCCTGGGAATTCCATTGGTCGTCCGGTACATCCGCTCCGGCTTCCGGTTGTCGGCCATCTTTCCAGCGGATCACCTGGCCATCGCTGGCTTGTTATTGGTGATCGGTGGATTCATGAACTTCACTTTTACTCTGGCAATCCATGCGGCCGCCGCGAACCTTAAGCGGAAGTGATACCCGCGCGGAAGGCATGCGCGAACGGGCGTACGGGCAAGAGTACGAGCCTACGATCGTCGACCGGTTTGGCGTTTGGTTGTCCGGATATCAAATCAGGAAGAATACGGGTTCTTTTGGCGGAAAGCGGATTGGAGATTTCGGTTGCGGCTATCAAGCAGCGTTCGTTCGATCGATCATTGCCGAAGTGGAGCACGCCGTACTGGTAGATTTTGCATTGGCGCCCGACATCAAAAACAATCCGAAGATCACGGCGATCGAAGGGACCCTGCCGGAAACACTGGCCGGGATAGGTAGCGGCAGTCTGGATATCATTTTGTGCATCTCCGTTCTGGAACACTTATGGAATCCCTTGGCGATGCTTGAACAGTGCCTGCGGATTGTCCGACCGGAAGGAGTTTGCTTGTTCAATGTGCCGTCCTGGCGCGGGAAGCGCTTTCTGGAATACTCGGCTTTCCGCCTCGGCCTCAGCCCGAAGGACGAAATGGACGACCATAAAATGTATTACGACGTAAAAGACCTCTGGCCGTTATTGGTCCGCGCGGGATTCCTGCCAAGCCGGATTCGCTGTTTCTCTCATAAATTTGGACTGAACACGTTTGCAGTTTGCACTGCCCACCGCCACCCCCGCGCCCAAAGATGACAGATTTCCATCGTTACTTCATTGCCGGCGGCGCAGGGTTTATTGGAAGCCATTTTACCGACCGGCTGCTTCGAGAATCGACAGTGGCCGCCGTCACGATATATGACAATTTCTCATCCGGGCGCGAATGGCACTACCAGCAGCATCTCGCGGATCCTCGATTCCGCGTCATTCGGGGCGACGTGAAGAATCTCGACCTCCTCACGACGTCAATGCAGGGACATGACGTGGTGATTCATCTCGCGTCCAATCCAGACATTGCGCGCGCCGTCACCGAACCGGAGATTGATTTTTGGGAAGGAACGTATCTCTCCAATAACATTCTGGCGGCGATGCGCCGGTCTGAAACCAAGACGATACTTTACGCCTCCGGCAGCGGAGTTTACGGAGATCTGGGAGAAAAAGAAATCGATGAGGATTATGGTCCGCTGACACCGATTTCTACGTACGGGGCCAGTAAACTGGCAGGCGAAGCTCTAATCAGCGCCTATTGTCACTTGTTCGATTTTACCGGGCGAGTCTTCCGCTTCGGAAATGTCGTGGGGCCCAGGCAAACGCACGGTGTGGGTTTCGATTTCCTGCGACGGTTGCTGGCGAATCCGCGCAAGCTTCGGATTCTCGGCGATGGCACCCAAAGCAAGTCCTATGTTCACGTTCAAGACATCGTTGAAGCTGTTCTGCTCGCCGCGCGGCGGTCCACAGAAACCTTTGCGGTTTACAATGTGGCGACGGATTACATCACGGTAACCGAAATCGCCCATCTGGCCGTCGAATGCGCCCGCCTCGATCCTGGCGCAGTCGAGTTCGAATATTCGGGAGGAGAACGCGGTTGGAAAGGCGATGTGCCGGTTGTGCGACTCAATTCGAATCGGATTCGCAGTCTAGGGTGGGTTTATCGTTTCGATTCCCGCCAGGCGCTGCGCGACTCGATGATGGGGATGATGGCGGATCTTAAAGCAGGCCGTTTATGACTAACCCGGACGATTGGGATCGGCATTGGCGAGACTACGCAGATACGGCCGAGCAGAATCCCGCCCAAAATTACAGGCGCGAAATCATCTTATCCTTGCTCGACATCACCGGTGCCGGAGAAGATTCGCGCATCATCGATATCGGCAGCGGGCAGGGCGATATGGCTGCGGCGATTCGAGCTCGGGAGGAACAAAGAGGCTGGGGCACTCACGCGGTCTGTTCGGAAGTCATCGAACACCTGGACAACCCCGGACTTCTCCTGAAAAACGCGCGAGCCTACATGAACGAAGGTTGTTGGCTGATATTGACTGCGCCAGGCGGTCCGATGTCTGCTTTTGATACGTATATCGGACATCGAAAACACTGGCACCGCCGGGAAATTGAAAGCCTTCTGCGTGCGGCCGGGTATAGGCCTGAGCTTGTGACCGGTGTTGGATTTCCTTTTTTCAATCTGTATCGTTGCCTGGTGATTCTGCGAGGCAAGAAGCTGATAAGCGACGTCAACGCGGGCCCAGCGCAAAACGCTTCGCTGGCAGCCCGCGGCGCTATGGCTGTATTTCAGCGGCTGCTGCGGCAGAGTCTCAATTCGTCGCGCCGAGGATGGCAGATGATTGCCAAAGCTAGAGCATGAGTGCTGTTCCGGTGCGAAGCACGGCATGGCTCCTCCTGCTGGGCCTCTTCGCGTCTTATTTGGCTCTCGCTCCCGGCACCACCGATGGCAGAGGCTATGTCCCGGAGGACAGGGAAGCAGCACTGCAGATGCTCGCCGGTTTTAACGCCCTGGTAAAAGGCCGCCCTGTACCACCGGTGGCATGGACACGTCACGGTCCGGTGCCGTTGCTCCTGGATCTTCCGTTTGTCAGGCTAGGAAAACTCTTGGTCTCTCCGGATTTTGTGCTCTCACTGGAGCCTGTCTTCTTGACGGCCGCCCTGTTGACGCTGCTCTACATTTGGTTAAGAGTGTTTTGCACGCCCGGAATGAGCCTGCTACTCACCCTTATCGGAGCGTTCGGGACCATGCTCTGGCCTTATGCATACATCGGCCTCGAAACCAAACAATCATTCTTCGTCTTTCTGGCGGGCTATCTGGCATTGGGCAAAGGAAAAATCGCCACGTGGCCAACGCTCGTTCTGTTTTCGGTAATTTGTGCCCTGGCGATATCGGTTAAATCCACCGGCATCGTATTAGGTCCCGCGATCGCCTACCTGATTTACCGGCAGTTTCGCGGAGAGTGGTTCTCGCAGTGGAAACAAGCGTTAGTGGCGTGCTCGATCATCTCCGGCATTTTTGTGTTGAACGTTATCGGATGGCGTTGGTTCTGGAATCCCTGGGGAGGCGGAGTGTATCAGTTCGAGCAATGGATGTTTAATTCTCCGTTTCAGTTATTCACAAACCCAATAGGTATTCTCGGCTCGCCAAACAAGGGCTTTTTCATTTTTGCGCCCGTACTGCTGTTGGTTATCTATGCCGTTCCACGTACGCTCGAGACGCACAGAGAGATTACGATTTTCGGATTGATCGTAACGGCGTGCATCGTGGCCTTGCTCTCGATGTTGGTGGTCACCGCGGATGAAGTATGGGGACAGCGATTCCTGCACGTTGCTGTCGCGCCGTTGTTGCTTGTCATTGGGGTGGCATGGCCTCGCTTCGAATGGCGGAAACATGTCCTCTTGTTGCTTCTAGGGTGTATCGGTGTGACGATTTCGTTTCTGGGTGCATTCTTTTACTACGGCGAACGCCCGGGGGCGTCGGAGGCTGCCGGTCAAAACACGCTGGAATGGCTGAACGGAGATAGCACCTGGAATGAGGTACTCTTCGACGCGCGGCTTTTCCGTGTTTGGATGAAGGGTGGTACCGAACCGGTCTTTTGGACTCCCGTGCACGTGTGGGCGTGGACGCCTCCGAAGGATGCGATGACGTGGAAGAGCGTTAATCTACGAAATTACACGGAGCCACAATCGTTCTTGCTGAACCGTTGGAATTTGCATTTGGAGCCGGCCGAACTGATGATCTTCAGGATTTGCTTGGTATCGGTGATCGTGGGTCCCTTGCTCTTGCTGTGGGTTGTAGCAAGAACCCTCTCCCTACTGTAGGCGCGGTCTGCGACCGCGCACACCACATACAATTTAAGGAAAACGCGGTCATAGACCGCGCCTACAGCCGCGAATACTAGCTTCCCAGTGTCAGAGCGCGCAGCGAAATGCGGTGGCGCCGGAGGAGCGCGGCGAAGTCGCGATCCGTAAGGCGCGCGAAACGCCGGATCTTCCGGCGTGAGCGCCACATTTCTGGAAATAATTTCAAACCGGACCAATAAGCTTTCAGCATCATCAGCGCCAGCCGGGTGTGCGAACATTCGGCGGCGTATTGGCCCGAAGATCCGATCATGAATATGGAACCGTAGGCGTGATACGCCAACCTTACTGCAGTAAAGAACGGTGAGATCAGAAGCAGCGAAAATGGAAAGATCTTCACAGCGACACAAATACGATTTCGCTCGATAAGAAAAGCCTTCAAAGGCGAAAACTCACCAGCAGTCGCAGAGTGAACGTGATAAACGACTGCCGTCGGTATGTAAAGGCACTTCCAGCCGGCAAGCCGGCCACGCAGACCGAGATCCGCGTCGTCGCCATAAGCGAAGAAATACTCGTCGAAGAGACCGATCACTTCAAGCATCTCACGGCGGTAGAGCGCGGCGGCAGCATCGGGAAACAGGACTTCCTCGCGCTGATCGAACTGGCCTCGATCCGGTTGGCCGGAACCCCTTCCATGATTCAAGCCGTCGGGATAAATCAAATGCCCGGCCTTATCGATACGTTTCCGATCGTTCGAGAAGAGGATCTTGCTTGCGCACATGCCGACGGATTCGTCTGATTCGATTCCAACTGCCAGTTCTTCGAGCCAGCGTTGATCCGCTTCGGCGTCATTATTCAGGGTCGCGATGTAGCGCCCTTTCGCTACAGTGATCCCGGCGTTCGAGCCCCCCGCAAAGCCTTTGTTGGAACTGAGAGACACGATTCGCAATCGCGGGTCGCTGATCGCACGCAAGAATTCCATCGAACCGTCCGTTGATCCGTTATCCACGACAACAACTTCGAAGTTCGTAAATGTCTGCCGCCAAAGTGAATCAAGACAGCGCCCAAGGAGTTCACGCCGGTTCAGGTTCACAACAATGACGCTGATCTCCGGCTTCACTTCTTCTTCGCCTCAATCATGATTGTTGCGCCGCAGCCGCACGCGGCCTCCAGCAGGACGACGGGATAGGCGCACGTGACGAACAGCAAATACGTCAGGTGACGAAACCATTCCACCGGCCGCGATTCATCATTATTGCGTTTCGATCACATGGCGGGGAATATCCAATCCATACCAGCGCGCGCCAAATATTTTGAATTGCCAGCTTTCAATGTTAGGCACCTGAAGAATCGCCACTCCATTCGGTTTCAGCACGCGCGAGACCTCGGCCAGGACTAGACGTGGATTGGTGACATGCTCCATGACATGAAACAACGTCACCACGTCGAAGGATTCAGCGGGAAAATGCGCTTCTTCGAGTGATCCAACGGCGACATCGACACCGTTTTCGGCTTTGGCGATTGCGGCAGCCTCGGCCGAAAAATCCAGACCGTTTACGCGAAAGCCTCGCTGCTTCAGCAGGCCGAGCAACGTCCCACTGCCGCATCCGACGTCGAGCACATCCACGCCACGATTACCCGCAGCTTTGGTGATGAAGGCGATATGGTCGCGAAGCGCCAACTTCCGGTAAACCGATTCCAGCTTTTTCAGGCCGCCGGATCGTCGCGCGTTCCACCAATAATCGGCGGGATAGAAGCGTTCAATTTCGCGGCTATCCGGCATCGGATGCAAAAACAGACAGCGGCAAGCTTCACATGAGTACAAAGTGAATGTCTTCGACGTGGACTCGAAAAGGAAATCGGTCCCGACGAGCGCGGGAGCTGTTACCGGATTCAAGCAGACCGGACAACTCATTGAAGCGCAAACGTGAGCACGACGCGAATACTCCGGTTTCCCGGCTTGAACGACCACTTCTTCATGGCTTCAAGCGCTGCATTGTTCAGATCCGGTATTTGCGAAGCTGCAACGGCCGCTGTTTTTACTGTGCCATCGGGCCCAATATCAACGCGCAGAGTAATGTCGCCCGCAGCGCCTTTCTTGCGAAGCGCTTCAGGGTAGTCGGGATAGACCGCGTCGAGGACCTCGAGCGGGGCCCGGCTTTCGATCGAGTAGCTGATGCGTCCTTCCGGAACCGGCGGTGGCGGAGCGCTGGGTTGTGGGGGAGGTTCGCGGCGTTCCGCCTCGGCGCGAACTTCTTGCCGGATTTCATCCAGCTTGCGCTGGTCGATTTCGCGGCGAGCGTACTCGATTTTTCTTTGAATCACGGAAATCCATACGCTGTAGTGTTCGGCGGCTGATCGGCCGGAATGCGGCAAATCCGCCGCAATGTTGATATCGCGGAATGCACGATCCGATTGCCCCAGCGTCACCTCTACTTCGGCGCGAATCTGGTAAAAGCGGTCAGCGAATTCCGGCTCTAAATCTAAGGCCTTTCCGATTGCGGGCAGACTCTTTTCCGGCTGCCCATCGAGGGCGTAAACTCGTGCCAATTCGCCATAGGCTCGACCCAACAGTGGAAGCAGTTGAACCGCACGTTCGAGGGCAAGGGCCTGGGCATGAATATCCTTCTTGTCCTGAAGCTCCATCGCGCCAAAATGATATTGCACCAGGCCATTTTCCGGAAGCTCGCGAGCGGATCGATCGAGGACTCGCGTGGCTTCTGCGGCCGGCCGCGAGAACCGCGTGATGATAGCGCGAGCGGCGCGAGCGTCTTTGGAGTCGGCATTGTACCAGCGCGAAGCATCGGCCTGACGTTCTGTCGCCAGCAGCAGGTCGCCGCGATGAATCGCAAGTCTCGCCATGTCGGCCTCCGACGACTTTACGGCAGCAGTGACTGGCGGCATTTTCAAAGGCGTTTCGACAGCGGTCTTCAACCTCGAATCCATCGCCTGCGCATCGAGGTCAATTACCGGCGCGTGCTCGGATTCCATACGGAGTGACTGGAGGTATTGCCTGATGAGATCCGGTTTTTCGTCTAACAAAATCCGCAGAAGCCTGTACGATTCGGTCCGGAAGGCGCCACCGGGATCGTTGTCGTCGTAGGTGGCGCTCGGTACGATCGTCACAACATCGCCGGCGCTGAATCCCTCTTGTTCGGAAACAGCCTTGGTATCGGCCGATCGGCCGGCTTTCCTGACATATTCGGCGGCACCCTCAGCCAGCCAAAACGGACGCCACAAAACGTAGCGTTCGAAGAGAACGTGACCGAGCGCATGACCGGCATCATTGGCGATGTCATCCGGAGACTTGTCTTTTGCCACAATAAAGGTGCGGTCCGGCCCGCGAAGTAAATACGCAGCCTTCTTCAATTGTTCTTCGCCCTGCGCGTGCGGTAACGCCTCAATGAAATCCTGCTCGTTATTGACGAGAAAAATCTCGACAGGAAACTGCCTGGCCGGCACTTTACCGAACGCCTGAGAAAATGCCGCCACGCGATTCTCAAAGTCGGAAATCAGACGGCGCCCCTTGGCTTCATTCGTATCGGTAAACAACAGGAAATGCTCGGACGACACTTCGAACCATTTCGGGTCCTTTGCCTGGAGGACTGGAATCAGCATGGATAGAAGCAGGAGGGCCAACGCCATTACACGGTATCGCATCTCCCAAATTGTACACCTCTCCCCCTGGGAGAGGTCGGTCACGAAGCGGCCGGGTGAGGGTTACAAGTTTGGCTAAATCTAAAATGACCAGGAGAGGGTAAGATCAATACTTATGAAGACCACCGAAATTCTGCAGGCCTGGAAGACGATTCTTGCGGGGCGCGCTCCCTCTTTATCGATCGAAATTACGAAGGAGTGCCCACTGAGCTGCCCAGGCTGCTACGCCTACGGCAGCGAACACCTGGGCGGTGGCACGATACTACGGCAGGTCAGCGATTATAAGGGGACGGAACTTGTGGGCCGGTTTATGCGCCTGGTTGATGAACACCGGCCGCTGCATGTTTCAATTGTCGGTGGCGAACCGCTTGTCAGGTTCCGTGAGTTGAATGAGATTCTTCCACAGCTCGACAAACGCCGCATTCGTACACACGTCGTAACCAGTGCTGTTCGGGAAATCCCGCGTGAGTGGCAGCAATTCAGGCAAGTGAAAGTCATCGTCTCAGTCGACGGTCTGGCCCCCGAACATGACGAACGCCGCAAACCCGCGACGTACGCTCGGATTCTGAAAGGCATCGAGGGCCGTAAAATCACAATCCATTGCACCGTTACACGTCAGATGACCGAGCGGGCCGGTTATCTCGCCGAATTCGTGACGTTCTGGTCTCAACGTGAGGAAGTTGAAAAGATCTGGATCAGCCTGTTTACGCCCCAAATCGGCGAAACCAGCTACGAAATCTTGCCGGCCTCCGCACGCAGGCAGGTCGTCCAGGACTTGCTCGGTCTTCGCAAAACGCATCCGAAGCTGGACATGCCGGCTGTAGTGATTGAAGGTTTCTTGAGCCCGCCACCCAATCCCGATAAATGCATTTTTGCGAAGACCACTTACAGCGTCACTGCAGACTTAAAGACCCGTCTCGGACCGTGCCAATTCGGAGGTAATCCCGACTGTTCCCAATGCGGCTGTATCGCATCCGTCGGTCTCCATCAGATTGGACAGCACAAGCTCGGCGGAGCCATTCCCGTCGCATGGTTGTACGACGCGTCTTACCGAATCGGCCGGACCGTCGCGTCAATCAGAGCATCTTAGTTCTACAAAACTGTAGGGGCGGTCTATGACCGCTCGCGATGTCTTGGTTTCAATATTGTGGCCGGTCATATGGAACTTTGAAGAAATTGACGACAGCCAAAACTGTCAAATGTCGAATGTCTGTTGTGCGATGTCCGATGAACTTGTAAAACGACCCACTGACGAAATGACCTGATGACTAAATCGTTCCCATTGAAGATTTGGTGGTTTGGTCAGTCCGCCGATAACGACAACCGCGAGGGGTTTTTGGGTCTCCGATCCGATGCCATGGGATAGCGCCATCGGCAGCAATCCCAGCATCGCAAGCGTTCCCGTCATCAATACGGTTCTTAAACGGACAAGAGCGCCGTTCAGCACTGCGTCGAAGGTTCTCATACCTTCGTCTTGAAGCTGATTGAAGTAACTCACCATGACGACTCCATTCAGGACCGCTTGTCCAAAGAGGGCGATGAAGCCGATTGCGGCCGATACACTCAGATGGATTCCCGTCATTTTCAGAGCAAATATGCCTCCGATCAAAGCGAACGGCACATTCATCAGGATGAGCGCGGCGTTTTTTGCGGAGCCAAACGCATTCAACAGCAGCGCAAAAATGAGCAGCACGCTGACAGGCACAATCAATGCCAGACGTTTCATCGCGCGCTGCTGGTTCTCGAACTCACCGCCCCAGGTGATGTAATATCCCGTCGGCAGTTTGATCTCCTTCGCCACACGATCCTGCATCTCGCCGACGAGGCTGCCCATATCGCGGTTTTGGATGAAAACGCCGACGGCCATGACGCGTGTGCCGAGCTCACGGCTGATATTCAAGCTGCCCTGCTTGACGGAAACCGATGCCAGCGCATCGAGCGGGATCCGCGGGCCGGCGGGCGTATCCACAAGTATCCTTTTGATGGCGTCGATGCCGCGCTCTTCCTCCTTCAACCTGACGGCGACGCCGAATCGTCTATCGCCTTCCCACACTTCAGTGGCTTCTTTTCCGCCGAGCGCGGTCTCGATGACGTCCTGAATGTCGGAGACATTCAAGCCGTAACGTGCGCATTTCTCGCGGTCAACCTCGATCTGAAGCTGCGGAATCCGCCCTGCTCGATCAATGTAGGCGCGCCCAACGCCGCGGATACCGGAAATGGAATGGAGGACTTTTTCTGTCTGCAGGCGCAGTTCGTCGCCTTCCGGGCCGAATACTTTGATCACAATCTGCCCATCGATTTGCGAGATGCTTTCCAGGACGTTATCACGTATGGGTTGCGAGAAGGACAGCTCCACACCGGGCAAGACCGATATTTTTTGCGAGAACTGCTCGATCAGCTTTTCGCGCGTGAGCCCCTGCGGCCATTCGGCGGGAGGTTTCAGATCCACGAAAAATTCGGTCATATTGATCGGTTTTGGATCGGTGCCATCGTCCGGCCGGCCGGCTTTCGACGTAACGGTCCGAACGACTTCAGAGTTGCGCAGGATATCGCGCACCATCGCCGAGAGCCGCCTCGATTCATTCATCGAAATGCCCGGAGGAAAGTTAATGTTGACCCACATGGTTCCTTCGTTCAGCTCCGGCAGGAATTCGGTGCCCAAACCCGTCAGCGTCCATATGCTGGCCCCCAGCAGCACGACGGCAACCAGGATTACGACTTCACGGTTCGCCAGAGCCCACGTAAGAGATGGACGATAGAATCCCTTGAAAAAGCGAATTACGGCATTCTCCTTCTCGGAAACTCCTTTCCGCAGGAAAAAGTAACAAAGCAGCGGCACCAGGGAGAGCGAGAACAACAGCGAACCTACTAAGGCCGAAGTAACGGTCCATGCCATCGGCGCAAAAATACGTCCTTCATGACGTTGGAGCGTAAAGATCGGAATGTGCGCAGTGATGATGATCAGCATCGAGAAGAATGTCGGACGTCCAACTTCGGTCGTGGCGGCGAGAATGACCTGTTTCAGCGACTGGAGATCACGCTTGAAGCCCCGCTGATGAGTTGAATGTTCGGCCAGCTTCCGGAAGATGTTTTCGACAACGATCACGGCACCGTCGACAATGATTCCGAAGTCCATCGCACCCAGTGACAGCAGATTGGCAGGAATGCCGCGCAGCGTGAGCCCCGTGAAGGTCGCCAGCAAGGACAGAGGAATCATGAGGGCCACTATCAACGCCGCGCGCAAGCTTCCCAGGAAAACGAGGAGCACCCCCGTCACAAGCGTGGCGCCTTCGAGGAGGTTTTTGAAGACGGTGTGGAGCGTCGTGTCGATCAACCACGTTCGGTCGTAAATCGGTTCAATCGTGACATTCTCCGGCAGCACGGTTGATTTCAGCGTTTCGATCCTGGCCTTCAAGTCGGCCAGAACGACCGATGGATTCTCCCCTTTTCGCATCAGTACAAGACCGGTAATCACATCGTCCTCTGTGTCCTCGCCGGTCAGACCCTGCCGAGGGACGCCACCGGTCTCGATCGCGCTGATGTCCCGAATCAGCAAAGGGGTTCCTCCGTGTTGCGTAACGACGATGTTTCCGATGTCATCGGAGGACTTCAATAAACCAATGCCCCGAATCAGATATTGCTGTTCCCCTTTGTCGACGTATCCACCACCTGCATTGGAACTCCCGCGACCTAGCGCCGTGAACAGTTGCTGTAACGTGACTCCATAAGCTTTCATTTTGGCGAGGTCTGGTTCGACCTGGTACTGTTTGATGAAACCCCCATAGGTCACAACGTCGGCCACTCCAGGAACCGTCCTCAACTGCCGGGCCACGATCCAGTCTTGAATGGTCCGCAAGTCCGTAGGCGACGCATTCCCCTTCAACCGGTACCTGTAAATTTCGCCGATCGGTGTTGCCAATGGGCCCAGATCGGGCGAAACGCCGGGGGGCAGGTCCACGGCTCTTAAGCGCTCGAGAACCTGCTGCCGTGAAAAGTACATATCGACGGCGTCATCGAAGGTTACCGCGGTGAACGATAGACCAAATTGCGTGTGCGAGAACAGCCGCACGGAATGAGGGATTCCGCTCAACCCGATCTCGATGGGTATCGTCACCTGCTTCTCAACTTCCTCGGCAGCGTGGCCGGGAAAGAGAGTGATCACCTGCACCTGAGTATCCGTTACATCGGGAAATGCTTCGACCGGCAGCGACTGGAATGCGGCTACACCGGCGGATATAAATAAGGCCACTAACAGGATGAGGAAGAAAGGCTGATTGAGCGCAAACGCTACAAAACGGTTGATCATTGGTTGTTGTTCCCTGCACGGCTGAGCAACAACACTCCGCTCGTCACGACGCGATCATTCGGACGAAGCCCTTCGTCCACGACGGTATAGCCGCCGATTTCACGCCCGCTCTTCACCTGCCTCGGACGAAATCGCCCCAGAGAGTCTTCGACCAGAACAACTGAGCGGTCGTTTTCAGTAAGAATCGCAGTCGATGGAACGGCCAGAACCTTTCGATTCACTGCATCCCCTATTCGAACGCGGGCGAACATCTCGGGCTTCAAAACGCCGTTGAGATTTGGGACCAGGCACCGCACTCTTACCGTTCGCGTCGCCGCATCAACTGTGGGGTTAATCGCCGCGATCCGGGCCGGAAAGTTCCGATCCGGATAGGCAACAACGCGAATGTCGACGGGTGCTCCGATACGGATGCGCGAGAGATCCGTTTCATAAATGTCGACCGTGATCCAGACCGTGGAAAGATCGCCGATCAAGAAAAGGGGATCCGCATTGTCGGGCTTGACGTACTGCCCCAACCCTACCTTCCGTTCGACGATGGTGCCCGCTATGGGAGCACGAATGACGACCCGCCAATCGGTCTGGTCGGTGGGTAAATTCTCAATTTGAGCAATTTCATCCGTGCTCTTGCCCAGCAAAGCCAGACGATTCCGTACAACCTCCACAGAGGACTGCGCATGCCGGTACTCTTCCTGGGCGTGAGCAAGTCCGGACTCCGATGACTGTAGTTCTTTGGTCGATAATGCTTCTTGCGCATGCAGTCTCCGCGCGCGCTCGGCAGACTTCTCGGCGATGTCGAGCGCAATCTTTGCCTTATCGACATTGGTATGAGCTTCGATCAGATCGTTGACGGCGCCCACTACATCGGGCGATTCGACGACGAGCAGCGGTTGGCCCACGCTCACGGCGTCGCCTGTGCTTGCGCGTACCTCCAACACTCGGCCCGGGTAAGACGCAAGGACCGGGGTCAAACGATCCTCGTTGAAGGCAACTTTTCCAGTCGCTTCAAGATTGAGATCGATAGTTTGCTCCCGGACGGGTTCGATACGAATCTGTTTCAGTTGTTCCGGCGTGGCCTCAATCACACCCGGCGCGAATACGCCGTCCGCCTTTGCCGTTCGTGGTTCCTCGCCGGGAGATTGGCGCAGAAGCAGAAAGATTGCACCCAATATGGCAATGACGCCGGCAGCAAGCCAGAAAGTTCTTCGCCGTTTCGGGGATGGCTCGACATTTTCAGTATTGCTCGATGTCAGGTCATCCATACGCAACTCCGTTCCCCGTCAGTGCCACCGTTCATGCGTGACTTTGTACCATAATTGCAAGAACATCGCAGAGCGTCTTATTCTACAGCTCAGCCTTGGCTGCAACCAACCAGGGATCAGCGATCGCTTTCGGTCATCGGGGGGATTTCGCCAAAGTGCCGAGACAGCGGCGCCTACAGCGGGATATTCCCGTGTTTCTTCGGGGGATTGGAATCGCGCTTGGTATCGAGCATGCGTAAGGCGGAAATGAGTTTCTTGCGGGTGTATTTCGGCTCGATGATTTCATCGATGAAGCCGTGCTCGGCGGCGATGTACGGATTCGCGAATTTCTCTCGAAACTCTTCCACTTTCTCTTGGCGCTTTTTGTCGAGATCGCTGGCAGAGGCCAGCTCGCGCCGGTAAATGATATTAACTGCACCCTCCGGCCCCATGACGGCAATCTCGGCCGTAGGAAAAGCAAAGTTCATGTCGGTTCGGATATGTTTGCTGGACATGACGTCGTAAGCCCCCCCGTAGGCCTTGCGCGTGATGACGGTGATTTTCGGCACCGTGGCTTCCGCAAACGCGTAAAGCAATTTCGCACCGTGTTTGATAATTCCGCCGAACTCCTGATTTGTTCCGGGCAAGAAACCCGGCACGTCTACGAACGTGACCAGCGGAATATTGAACGCGTCGCAGAACCGCACGAATCGCGCGCCTTTGATTGAACCGGCAATATCGAGGCAACCGGCGAGATATGCCGGTTGATTGGCAACGACCCCCACCGGGCGTCCGTCGAGTCTTGCGAAACCAATGATCAGATTTTTCGCGTAATGTTCCTGCACCTCAAAGAAGTAATTCTCGTCAATGACAGCATGGATAACGTCCTTGATGTCGTAGGGGATATTCGACTCCATCGGCACTAATGAATTCAGAGATTCTTCCACTCGGTCCCAAGGATCATTCGTTGCGCGGCGCGGCGGGTCATCGAGATTGTTGGAGGGGACGAATGACAGCAGCTCACGTACCAGCAGCAGGCATTCTTCGTCATTGTGTGACATGAAATGCGCAACGCCGCTCGTATTGTTGTGCGTCATCGCGCCGCCGAGTTCGTCTTTAGTGACTTCTTCGTGCGTGACAGTCTTGATGACGTCGGGGCCGGTCACAAACATGCAGCTGGTCTTGTCGACCATCGCGATGAAATCCGTAATGGCGGGCGAATAAACGGCACCACCGGCGCACGGTCCCATAATTGCAGAGATCTGCGGAATGACTCCCGAAGCGAGCGTGTTTCTCAGAAAAATGTCGGCGTATCCGGCCAGCGACATGACGCCTTCCTGAATCCTGGCGCCTCCGGAGTCATTTAAACCGATGACGGGCGCTCCCACCTTCATCGCGAGATCCATGATCTTGCAAATCTTTTGAGCGTTCGTCTCGCTCAGCGAGCCGCCGAAGACGGTGAAGTCCTGGGCGAAGACATAGACGAGCCGTCCATCGACACGTCCGTAGCCGGCAACGACGCCATCGCCGCGATACTGCTGCTCCTGCATCCCGAAATCAAGACAGCGATGCGCGACGAATTTGTCGACCTCTTCGAAGGAATCCTTGTCGAGAAGAAGCGCAATCCGTTCTCGCGCGCTCAGCTTGCCTTCGGCTTTTTGCCGGTCCAGACGCTGCTTGCCCCCGCCAAGCTCGGCAGCGCGATTCATTTGGATAAGGTGTTCGATGCGGGAAGTTGCTGTGACCTTGGTCATAAGAAAATGCCTCTCCCTCTGGGAGAGGGTTCTATTTGATGACGGGGACTTTCTCCCAGTCCTTCAGGAACTGCTCGACTCCCTTATCCGTCAAAGGATGTTTCAGGAGCTGATCGAATATTTTGGCGGGCATGGTGCAGATGTCGGCGCCACACAGGCCTGCCTGAACGACATGAATGGGATTGCGTATGGAAGCGACCAGCACCTGAGTTTGGAATTCATAGTTGTTGAAGATCGTCACGATATCGCGGATCAAGTCCATTCCATTCTCGCCGATATCATCCAGGCGGCCGACAAAGGGGCTGACGAAATACGCGCCGGCCTTTGCGGCCATGATCGCCTGGGGCGCGGAAAATACGAGCGTCACATTCACGCGAATGCGTTCTTCACTGAGGGCTCGTGTCGCCTTCAGTCCTTCTTTAGTCATAGGACATTTCACGACGATATTCGGATGCAGCTTTGCCAAATGCCTGCCTTCCTCGACCATTCCTGCGGCATCACGGCTGACCGTCTCGGCGCTCACAGGCCCGTTCACCAGAGAACAGATTTTTAAAAGCTGATCTTCAAATGTATTTCCCTCTTTCGAAATCAACGTTGGGTTTGTCGTAACTCCATCCAGCACGCCGGTACTGGCGGCATCGCCGAT
>WNGK01006506.1_pt1 | contig 20024 bp, 27 predicted proteins | sample 5400601 | NCBI WGS metagenome assembly WNGK01 (sample SAMN13153376, study PRJNA577476) | soil metagenome | isolation source: 60 cm soil or saprolite under Garry oak tree replicate 1 | place: USA:California | collected 2016-06-15
TGCCCCTGGCCGACCGCATCAATGACTGGGTCTACCAGTCGATGACCTACAGGTATGGCGTGAGCGGAGTCCGGACGACGGCGGCGGAAGCGCTGGAGCTGGGCGCCGGGGTGTGCCAGGACTACGCACACGTGATGCTTGCGATCTGCCGCGCGTGCGGCCTCCCGTCGCGATACGTCTCCGGCCATCTGCTCGGGCAGGGCGGCACGCACGCGTGGGTCGAGGTCGTGCTCCCGACCCATGACGGCACGGGAGACGCGATCGCCCACGCCTTCGATCCGACCCATGCCAGCCGCGGGGGACTCGGCTACGTGACCGTGGCGGTGGGCGCCGACTACTCGGATGTGGCGCCGACCTCTGGCAGCTACCGCTCCGGCGCTCGGGGCACGCTCACGGCGACCAAGCGGGTGTCGCTCGTCGAGCTGGAATAGCCGGCCTCTTATCAAATTCATATCCGGTCGCTTATAAATCGACCGGATGGCGGAATCCCGAATCCTGGTGGTCGAGGACGATCCGCGGCTGGCCGCAACGCTCGACCGCGTGCTGACCGCCGAGGGCCATGACATCGAGGTGGCGCCCGACGGCAACGAAGCCCTTCGGCGCGCCCGCGAGCGTCCCTTCGATCTCGTCGTGCTCGACATCATGCTGCCCGGCCTGGACGGCATCTCGGTCTGCCGCAAGCTGCGCTCGACCGGCTCGGTGCCGATCCTCCTTCTGACCGCCCTGGGAGGCACCGAGGACCGGGTCCGGGGACTCGACTCGGGCGCGGACGACTACCTGGTCAAGCCGTTCGCGTACGAGGAGCTGCTGGCGCGCGTCCGCGCCTTGATGCGGCGACGGGCGCCCTCCGATCACCTTCGCTTCGGCGACCTGCGCCTCGAGCCGGCGAGCCGCGCCGTGTGGCGCGGCGACCGACCGATCGAGCTGACCGCGACCGAGTTCGACCTGCTGCAGCACTTCGTGCGACATCCGAGACAGGTGCTTTCGCGTGAACAGCTCATCGACGCGGTCTGGAAGGGCGAAGCCGAAAGCGACAACGTGGTCGCGGTCTACGTCGGCTACCTGCGGCAGAAGCTGGGCGAGCCTCGCCTCCTGCACACGGTGAGGGGCGCGGGCTACGCGCTGCGCGAGTAGTTGCCCCTCCGCCTGCGGCTCGCCCTGTTCGGAGCCGGCGTCGTCGCGCTCGCGCTGCTCGTCTTCGGTGTGCTCCTCTACGCGCTCCTGGCCCGCGGCGTCGCCACGAACCAGGACGACCTCCTGCGCACAAGGGCGCGCCAGGCCGCGCAGACGGCGGGCGACATCATCTCGCCTCAGCCGCCGATCGCCCCCGCCGACCTGGGCAACAGCGGCGAGGTGTTCGTCGAGGTGATGACCCCTGACGGCAGCGTCGTGTACACGACGGGCGTGCTGAACGGGTTGCCTCCGTCGGCGCCGCCCTCGCTGCTCGACGCCGCGCAGCAGCACCACGGGGCCTTCACGACCCAGGGGTCGCTGCGCCTCTACGTCCTGCCCTATCCGAACGGCTTCGTGATGACCGGGCAGTCGACCCGCGTGCCGCAGTCCAATCTCTCGGGCATCGTGGTCTTTCTCATCGTCTCGGCCATTCCGGCGCTGATCGCCGCCCTCATCGCGTCGTGGCTCGTCGCCGGCCGGGCGCTTGCGCCTCTCCGGGCTGTCGCGCAGCTCGCCGGCACCATCGGCGCCGCCGAGGACATCAGCCGGATGCGGCTCCCGGCGCAGAGCAGTCGCGACGAGGTGGCACGGCTGACCGGAAGCTTCAACTCGATGCTCGACCGGCTGCAGGGCGCCTTCGAATCGCAGCGCCGTTTCGTCGCCGACGCCTCGCACGAGCTGCGCACCCCCCTGACCACGATCCAGGGCAACGCGGGCTTGCTGGCGCACGGACCGATGGTGAGCGAGCGGGTGCGCGACGCAGCCGCGAACGACATCGTCGCCGAGAGCGCGCGGATGTCACGGCTCATCGACAGGATGCTCACCCTTGCGCGCGCGGACGCCGGACTGCGCCTGGAGCTCGCGCACATCAATCTGAAGTCGCTCATCGACGAGGTCGGCCGCCAGGCGGCGGCGCACCATCCACAGACGAGGCTCAGCCTTGACACGGTCGCCGCGACGGTCGACGGGGACGAGGACGCGCTGCGCCAGCTCGTGTGGATCCTTCTCGACAACGCCTTTCGCTACGCCCGCGGCGCCGTCGATCTGCGCCTGACCGTCGAGTCGGGTTGGGCGCGACTCGTGGTCGCCGATGACGGGCCCGGGGTCGCTGAGCCCGAGCGAGAGCGGATCTTCGAGCGCTTTTACCGCGCCGAACGATCGCGCACCGGCAACCATTCAGGCCTCGGGCTGTCGATCGCGCGCTGGATCTCGATCCAGCACGGCGGGCGCATCTTGGCCGGCGAGGCGATCATCGGCGGCGCCGCTTTTCTGGTCGACCTTCCGCTCTTACGGAGTTCTTAAGCGCACGGCCGACGATCGGGACGATGTTCTCGGTCAGCACGGAGCACGCGATAGGTCTGGTCGCCGGTCTCGTCGCAATTCCGGTCGCGCTCTTGCTTCTACCGCGCCAGAAGGCCTGGCGAGATGCGACCGCGACCGTCAAGGGGGCCGCGGTGCTGATGATGGCAACCGCCGCGGTCCACCTCGCCCTCGTTGGTCACCACACGCAGGGCGAGCCGCTCACGGCCGCCCTCTTTGTAGTCAACGGCATTCTCTTCATCGCGCTCTCGTTCTCGGTCGGGTGGCGCCACTGGCGGCTTGCGTCGAGCGCGATGCTGGTGGCGACGATCCTCGGTTACGTGGTCTATGTCGTGGCCGGACTGGAAGGGCCGGACCAGGTCGGGCTCGCCACCAAGCTCGTCGAGCTGACCGCGCTGGGCCTGGTTCTCGTACCGGTGCGCGGCGAGAGGCGGCCGTCGCACCGCTCGATCCGGTGGACAGGGCTCGGCGTCGCCATGCCCGTGTTGCTGGTGACGACCAACGCTTCGCTCTGGATCGTCGACCTGGTGCGGCCGGACGCGCGCCACATCCACGCGGGCGCCGTGCTGCAGAGCACCAACGCGGTGGCGACCCAGCGGCAGTTGGACGCGGCGAACGAGCTGTATCGCGAGACGCAGGCCTCCATCGCGCCTTATTCCGACTGGCACCGGGCGTGGGCTGCCGGCTACCGGCCGGGCGGCTCGCAGACGATGCCCTCGACCCACTGGATGAACCAGCGCTTTGTCGACGCGGGCTACGTGATGGACCCACAGCATCCGCAGGGACTCGTTTACGCGAACACCAAGCACGGTCCCGTGCTCCTGGGCGCCATGTTTCAGATGAAGCGCATCGGAGAGTTCGGACCCGATGCGGGCGGTCCGGTCACCGCGTGGCACCAGCACGAAAACATCTGCTTCACGCCACTCGGTCTCGAGTTCAGCCTCATGACGCCGACCGCGACCTGTCCGCTGGGCGCGATCTCCATCAGCGCGCCGCCGATGCTGCACGTCTGGATCGTCGACAACCCGGGCGGTCCGTTCGCGGTCGACTTCGACGCCAAGGTGCTCAAGAAGATTGATCAGAGCTGAGGCGTCGAGCCGTCCGGAGACGGCATTCGTGCTGCTTCTGATGCAGAGCCTCTTCTGGCTGATCGCCGGCCTCTCCGCAGCGCCGTTCGTCCTCGGTGGGGAGGCCTTCATGGCAGCCCTGGCTCTCGCGTCGCTTCTCCTCGCGCTCGCGACGCTGCTGATCGGCATCGGAATCCTTTGGCGCCGCCGTCGCGCGCGGGCCTTTGCGATCGCGCTCGAGGTCGTGTGTCTGCTCGGTTCGGCCCTGCTCCTTCTTCTGCCCATCGGCTCGAACAAGGGGCCCGTGTCTTTGCTGGTCAACGTCGCCCTGCCCATCGCCGTCATCGTGTTGCTTCGCAAGGACCCGAACAACCCGTTTTCATAGAGGCGTGCTGTGGGTGGGAACCTCAGGCTGGCAGTACCCGCACTGGAGGCGCGTGTTCTATCCCGAGAAGCTGCCGCAGCGCCGGTGGCTGGAGTATTTCTCGGAGCGCTTTCAGACCGTCGAGGTGAACAACACCTTCTACAACCTGCCCGAGAAATCCGTGTTCGAGCACTGGAGGTCCAGCACCCCCTCTGATTTCGTCTTGGCGACGAAGATGAGCCGCTACTTGACCCACCTGAAGCGACTGCATGATCCGGAGGACCCTGTGCGCCGCTTCATGGAGCGTGCTCGAGTGCTAGGCCACAAGCTCGGGCCGGTGTTGATCCAGCTGCCGCCCCGCTTCAAGGCAAACCTGCAGCTGCTCGATGAGACGCTGCGACAGTTCGACTCCTCCGTTCGGGTCGCGGTCGAGTTTCGCGACGACAGCTGGTACACGCCCGAGACACGAGACCTGCTCGAGCAGAGAGGCGTGGCGCTGTGCCTCGCCGACAGCCCGCACCGCAAGCAGCCGATGTGGCGTACCGCGGATTGGAGCTTCGTGCGGTTTCACGAAGGCGCCGGCGAGCGCGCTCCGGGTTACGAGCGCGACATTCTCGAGCGATGGGTGGAGCGCATCTCGACGACGTGGTCTCGCGACGCCGACGTCTACGCCTACTTCAACAACGACGTGCTCGGATACGCGATCAAGGACGCGGTCACGTTTGCCGAGCTCGCGGACGCGGCGGGCCTCAGCCCGACGCGCGTACCTTCAACGGGCGCCGCTTGAGGGCGGCATCTGCGTCGTCGGTCGTGACGTAGCGCCGCCGGAAGTTTCGCAGCGCAAAACGGTCACAGGCGGTCTCGGCCGACGATCCCTTGCCGAGAATCTCGTGCAGGTACCAGTGCATCCACTCGTGGCAGTAGAGGAATCGCAGCACGTCGCGGCGGCCGCGGAAATAGACGGTCTCGGACGCCCACGCGAAGCGCATCGCCACCCCGCGCTTTCTCCGCGCGGCGTAGATGACCGGCTCTTTGAACGCCCGAAACGGAATCGGGACCTGGAGCACGATCCTCCGCTCCTCGAACTCGCACCGCGCGGCCAGGTGGGGCGACCAGCGATAGCGCAGCGGCTTGATCACGACGTCGTAATCGCAGCGGGGGAGGCCCTCGAGAGCCCGCCTCGCCTGGGCGGTGCTGAAGCCGGGAAGCTCTGAGCGGATGGCCATGGGGCAATCAGGATAGGGGCTGGCGGTGGGCGTTATCAGTGGTTAGGAGGACTCACGCCAAGCACTGTCGCCGGCCTGCTCAAGAGCCGCTTGGAAGCTGACCAGGCCCTTCGAAATCTCAAGCGGGCGGGTTCGGCCCGAACCGGGTTTCGGTGGTTACTCGGGCCGACAGCCGCCGCCGGCACTACGGCCGCAAGGTCGCGTCAGGCATCGGCTTCGGCACGCTGCTTGGTGCACTGCGTCATCCTGCGCGAGTCGGGCGCGATGGAGGAGGCGCCGGTCGAGGCTCCGCTCGACGCTTCGGCGGTGGGGGAGCGGCCTCGTGCGGAACGCGGCTGACCGAATCAACGATGGGTATGACGAACGCATCGGACGTTGAGTTGGTGGGGGCGCTTGGCCAGCAATGGCCGAGCCTCCCACTTTTTTTGGCTCCCTAAATCGCGCGGGGCCTTTTGATCAGCCAGGCGATCACTGAGCCGGTCGCGACGCCGATCATGCCTCCCACCGCCACATCGCTTGGAAAGTGGTGTCCCAGATGCACCCGCGACAGCGCAACTCCGGATGCGAGCCCGTACACGAGCGGCGAAACACCCGGGTAAAAGGTCGCGATGGCCGTTGCCGCCGCGAATGACGATGCGGCGTGGCCCGATGGAAACGACGCATCGGTGGTCCTGATCCCGACGACGAGCACGTCCCGTCCGACGTGAGGGCGGTGGCGCCGAAAGACGGGCTTGATCAAGCGCTGCACGAGGTAGGTCGTTCCGAGCGACGCGACCGAGGCCGCGAGACCGGCTCTTCTGCCTCTCGAGCCACCGAGCCACGCGAGTGCGAGGCCGGCTCCGACCCAGCCAAGGCCCTCGCCGAGGTCGGAGAGGATCGTGACGTAACGGTCGCCGACCGGCGAGTGAGGCAGCCCATGGACGATTCGGTACAGGCGCCGGTCGACGCTCTCCGGAAGTATCCGCGGCGGCTCGATCGTCGGCGTGTGCATCTCTTGAAAACGCTCACCTCCGGTAAAGACTGCGCCGGCAGACGTTCTGCTTTTCGAAATGTACGCATCCGCGACGGCGCAGCAGACGCTGATCGCCGCGTTTCGCGATCGGCCGACCGCGGACCATGCGCGGAAGCTCGTCATCAAGGGCAGGCGCATCACGCCACACCAGCATGCGATCGTCGATCGCTCCAGCGCCGACACACTCAGCGACATGCTGCCAAAGGACCATGTTGCCGGTGCGCGCAAGCACATCGACCGCGGCGACGTGCTCCTGGTGATCCGGGTCGACGAGGCGAAGGCATTCAAGGTGCGCGAGCTCCTCGACGAGGAGGTGCACAGCACGTGGACGATGGCCGCCCCGCCCGAAAGCGCGAGCACCAGGCGCCGCCTGACGTTCAAAGACATCATCCGGTCAGTCGGTCCTGGAGTGATCACCGGTGGCGCTGACAACGACCCCGCCGGAATCGCCACCTACTCCATCGTGGGCGCGACAGCCGGATTCGCGCAGAACTGGCTGCTCTTTCTCTCCACGCCGATGCTGATCGTCGTCGAGCAGATGTCCGCGAAAGTCGCGAACGTGAGCAAGACCGACCTTGCGACTGTCCTCCAGACATCGTTCGGCGCACGGGTGGCGACGCCCGCGGTCGGTCTGATGGTGATCGCCAACGTGATCACGATGGGCGCCGACCTCACAGCATTGGGCGCCGCGATGCAGCTGCTGACCGGCATCAAGTTCATCTACTGGATCGTTCCGCTCGCCGCGGTGATGGCGGCGGTCACGATCTTTCTCGACTACCGCGTCCTGAGCAGGTACATGCTCTGGCTCGTCGCGCTCTCCGCCACCTACATCGTCGCGGCATTGCTCGCGCGGCCGGACTGGGGCTCGGTGCTGCGCCACACGCTGCTGCCGCACGTCGAATTCTCGCCCGCGTTTCTCGCGGCCTCGGTGGCCATGCTTGGCACGACCATCACGCCGTACCTGTTCTTCTGGCAGGCGAGCGGCGAGGTGGAGGAGAGACGCGGCGCGGCGACGGTGAGCCGGACGAACCTCGACATCTCGATGGGGATGGCCTGGTCGAACATCACGGCTTTTTTCATCATCGTCGCCACGGGAGCGGTCCTCTTCTCGAACCATCTCGAGATCCGCACCGCCGCCGACGCAGCGCGTGCCCTCGAGCCAATCGCGGGTCGCCATGCCACCATCCTGTTCGCGGTCGGGATCATCGGCGCGGGACTGCTGGCGATTCCTGTCCTCGCCGCGTCCGCCGCGTTTGGGGTGGCCGGGCTCGCGGGTTGGCGCCGCGGCCTCGGCCGCAACCCGCGCAACGCGCCGCAGTTTTACGTCGTCATCGGCCTGTCGTTCCTGGTCGCAGTCGAGCTGGCCATCACGTCCGTCGATCCGATCAGGGCCCTGTTCTACTCTCAGGTCCTCGACGGTCTCATCGCCCCGTTCCTGATCGTCCTCATGGTCCTGGTCACGTCGAGTCGGAAGTACATGGGCGACTTCGTCAACGGGCCCGTGACGAACGTGATCGGGTTGGGCGCCGCGGCGGTGATGATCATCGCGGACGTCGCCCTGATCGCCCAGGTCCTGACGCGTGGCCTTCCCACCTGACCCCGGCGCGTACGCCGAATCCTGGCCGCGTTCCACAATGGGAGCACCAGTGCAAGCCGAAAAGACAGGCCACCGCGACGACGGCATGAACTCGCGCCGGCTGATCGCCTCGGTGGTCAGCGACGTGCAGCAGTTGGTCACGCTCGAGGTCGCGCTCGCGAGGCAAGAGCTGAAAGAGCTCGCCGCTCGGAACGCGATAGCCGCCGCGATGGTCACGTTCGGCGCGATGCTGCTTGTGCTCGCCGTCTTCGTCGTGACGCCGGCACTGGTGGTCGTCCTGGTCCCCTGGCACTGGCAGGCAGCCGCGGTGTGGCTCGCCGCATACCTCGTGATCGGGCTGGTCCTGGTCCTCGTCGGAAAGTCGCGCATCCAGCTGCGTCTTCCTCCGCGGACCATGGAAACCTTGAAGGAGAGCAAGGAATGGGCGCTTCGGCGCGTGAGATCGAACGGCAGATAAGGGAGACACGCGACCGCATAGACGCCAACCTCCGCAGGCTCGAGGGCCGCGCGGCGTCAAGCGCGGTGCGCTACGGCCTCATTGGCGCGGCGGTGGTCGGGGTGCTGGCGGTCGGCGGCGTGGCGTTTCTCGTCTACAGGCGGAGACCGCCCCGCCGAGCGCGACGGCCGGAGCCGGGCACTGTCAGCAAGATAGTTCGCCAGCTCGCGCCTGCGCTGGCCGCCGCCGCGTCGACCGCACTGGTCAGAAGGCTCTCGCGCCTTTCCAGACCAACCGATGAAACGGCGCGTTGAGAAGCTGATCCGGCGCGCGCAGCGCACCACCCCAATCCGGGTGCTGGTGGCCTACGGCGAAAGCCGTGCGAGCAACTACGCACTTGGGCTCGCCTTCGCGGGGTTCATGTCGATGTTCCCGATCATGCTCGGTGCGCTTTCGATCATCGGCCTCGCGCTCCGGAACCCAGGAGCCGAGGCAGACTTCCAGCGGCTGGTGCTGCAAGTCTTCCCGGGCAGCGCGCAGCCAGAGCTGCAGAAGGCTCTCCTTGGCGTGAAGCAATCGGCTGGTTGGCTCGGAGTGGTGTCGCTCGTCGGGCTCATCTGGAGCGCCAGCAACATCTACGCCACGCTCGAGTTCGCCCTGACCCGGATCTTTGGTACGAGGCACCGCAACATGCTTCGCCAGAGGCTGATGGGCCTGGTGATGATGGTGTTCCTCGTCGCCGCGATAGTGCTCACGGTTGCGATCAACGCCGTCGCGGCCTTTCTGCCCTACGCGTGGGTGACGGGCTTTCTGGCCGGCGCAGGGGTCATGGTCGCGCTCCTGATTGGGCTGTACCACTTTGTGCCCAACCCTCGGATCCCCGTCCGTGACGTCCTCCCTGGAGCCCTCCTGGCGGGGGTGCTGATCGAGGTGCTGTCGCTCGCCTTTCCCCTGTACGTCCGAGCGGCGGGTGAGTTCAACACCTACGGCGCCCAGTTCGCGCTTTTCTTTCTCCTGGCCACCTGGTTTTACTTCCTGAGCCAGCTCGTCCTCCTGGGCGCGGTTTACATCCGCTTTCGTCGCACCGCCGGCGCGCCTGACGTGGCCGACGCCGCGGGGAAGGGCGCTCGAACCAAGCTCGAATTGAGCGACAGGTAGACGCCGGGGCCTCGGGCGTTACCGAATCGAGCGGCCCAAGCGGGACTGTGGCGTAAGCCGGGGCCGCAGATCAAAGGAGGTTTCGACGTTTGGGGACTCTGCTTTTCATCCTGCTCGTAATCCTGGTTCTCGCCGTGCTCCTCGGGGCAGGCGGGTACAGCGTCCGGCGCTACTGGAGCCCCGCGGGCTCTGAAGTCGTCGAGACAGGCGACATTGGTGCAGGAGCAGGCTCGGGAGTTGCGGCCGCGATTCTTGCACTGCTGGTGTTGATCCTCCTGTTCTTCGGCTTCACGCAGTGGAACTGGTTCGGAGCTCGGACCGTTCAGCCGACGACCATCAACAACCCGTCGATTGCGTCGCCAAGCGGCGGCACAGGCAGCGGCTCGCCCAGCGCGCAGCCGTCTCCGTCGACGAAGTAGTTTCACCTGCGGGGGAGACGAAGGGGCCGCGTCCTCCGGGGACCGGCCCACTTCCTTTTTGCCGGTAGGCGGAAAGCGATAGGCGTTTTCCAGTCGAGGAGGAATCTCGGTTCAAGGAGGTCCCGATATGGCCCGCATCTCGAGCCGCTCGAGCGTGCTCAGCACCCAGAAGAGGAACCGGATGCGAGCGACCACGTTCGCTTTTACGAAAAAGCGCAAGGAGCCGTTGAACGACGCGCGTCATGTCCGCAACGCCGTCGCTCGGTTCGACCAGGTCCAGGGCGTCACCGCGAAGGAACGTGAGGCCGCCTGGCGCCGGCCGGGCCGCGGCCCGCAGGTATGGAGTCGAGATCCGCGTGCGTGGCTGGCGACAGCTCATGAAGGGAGGCAAGACCGGCCAGGCACGCCGTCGCTCGCGCTAGCAAGGATGAGCGGGTGGTTGGCGCCTCCCGCTCATTAACCTTTCCCACCGTTGATGCGTGGTCTTCTGCTCTGGTGCGCGCAGAACCGGTGGCTGGCGTCTCACGTGCCGCGCTGGGGCTTTGCCAGGCGCGCGGTCAAGCGCTTCCTTCCCGGTGAAGGTTTCGACGCCGCGCTGAAGGCGGCGGTTGAGTTCAGGTCGAAGGGCATCGGGGCGCTTTTCACTCAGCTCGGTGAGAACGTGACCGACCTGGCCGAGGCCAACGCGGTCGTCGAGCACTACGAGCAGGTCCTGGCGGCGTCGGCCGCGGTACACGCCGAGATCTCCGTCAAGCCGACGCAGCTGGGCCTCGACATCGACGCCACGGCCGCCTACGCCAACCTCCAGCGAGTCGCGCGCGCGGCGAGGCTCGCAAAGAGCTTTCTGTGGGTCGACATGGAGGGCAGCGCCTACACCGACCGGACGATAGACCTGTATCGCCGGCTCCGGCAGGAGGAGCCACACGTCGGGATCGCTCTCCAGGCCTACCTTCACCGCACGGTTTCCGACATCGCGTCTCTCATGCCGCTGAGGCCGGCCATCCGGCTGGTCAAGGGCGCCTATGCCGAATCGCCGCAGATCGCCTTCATGGTCAGGCGCGAGGTCGATTCGAACTACCTGGCCCTGTGCGTGTTCATGCTGCCCGAGGTCAAGCGGCGGAGGCTGCGCCTGGTGTGCGCGACGCACGACGTCGAGCTGATCGCCAGGATCTGGCGCTTTGCGCAGGCGATGGACATGGAGCGGTCGCAGGTCGAGGTCGCGATGCTGTACGGGATCCGGACCGACCAGCAGCTCCGGCTCGCCCGTGAGGGTTTCGACGTCAGGGATCTCATCTCCTGGGGCGACGCGTGGTACGCGTGGTACCTGCGGCGCCTGGCGGAGCGCCCCGCCAACGTTTGGTTTGTGGCGAGGCAGCTGCTGCCTTAGCCGGCGCGTGTTGCGGCCGGGCAAAGCCCGGCCGCCAGGACACGCGCTTTACGGCACCGTCGGGACCTGCCCGGCGTTCTCCTGCGCCTCGCGGGCCGCGCTTTCGGTGGCCTCGTGCGCGGGGTCCTCGTTGGGAACGAACTTGCCCGATGAGCTCGACGCGCCGCTCGAGCTCGAGGGACTCGGCGACGGCGTGGCCGCCGCGGCGGTGAGCGTGGTGGCGCCGTACACGATCGCACCCGCAACACCTCCCACAAGCATGGATCCGGCGATCGCGGCCGCCGCGATCGTCTTGCGAACACCTATCACTGTCTCTTGCCTCCTGTTGTGGAATCGCCCGCTGTGAGCGTTGCGACCTAGACTGACGGCGGTCGCTCAGCGCGCCTTGGGAAGAGGCTGTGAGTTGGCCCAGTCGGTGATCCGCCGTCCAGGAGAGTTCGTAGGGGTTGATATGAGCTTCAGCATCGAGCGCTACAAGGAAGAGTCCAGGAAGGTCGACGTGACCGGTGTCGCGTGGGAAGAGGTCACGACCCACCCGCTGTCCAAAGGTGACCTCTTCTGCCTGCACTACATGATGGACATCGAAAACCACGTCCCCCTGTATCTCTCTCACCTTCTCGTCACGAGGGCGTGCATGGACCCGATCCTCACCGCCTTTCTGGCCTGCTGGAACTACGAAGAGCTGTGGCACGGCGAGAATCTCGGCAAGCTCCTCAACCTTTACGGCATCAACTTCGACGCCCAGGAGCGCATCGCCAACGTGCGGGCAAACCTCGGTTTTCAGAACAGTGTGAGCATCCTCTCCACGATGGCGGGCTCATGGATGCTCAAGGATTTCTCGGCCGTCTATCTCACGATCGGGGCCATCAACGAGCTGTCGACCCTGACCGGATACGGGGCTTTGATCCGCAAGTCTGGGCATCCGGTCCTGAAGGACCTTTTGGGCCGGATCATCAAGGACGAACGGCGCCACTACGCCTTCTACTACAACTCGGCGAAGGAGTGGCTGAGCGGGAACGATCGCGCGCAGAAGGTGGACCGCTGGATGCTGAACCGCGTCTGGGTCCCCGTGGGACAGGGCGTGAAGAAACAGGAGGAGGTCGACGCCCTCGCCATCTACCTGTTCTACACCGCGCGAGAGCGCGTCAAGCGCAACCCGCGGTGGGCCTGGCGGGTGATCGAGAACGAAGAGTGGGCGATCAAGCCGCCCAAGAGGTCGCCGGTCGGGGAGCTCACCGGCCGCCACACGGCGACACCACAGGAGGCAGGCAGGTCGTAGCGGAGGGCGGCGACCAGGGCCCTGAGGCCGGTCTTGCCGCGGAGCTTGCGGCTGGCAACGATGAGGCGCTCGCCGAGCTTTACGACCGCTACGGCCGCCTCGCGTACGGGGTCGCGCTGCGCGTGCTGGGTGATCCGGGCCGAGCCGAAGACGCGGTCCAGGACGCGTTCATGAACGTGTGGGCTCGGGCGTCCACCTTCGACCCGCAGAGGGGCTCGCTGCGGGCGTGGTTGCTGGCATCCGTGAGAAATCGCTCCATCGATTACTTGCGCGGCCGCGGAGCTCACGAGCGGGCCGAGCGTTCGCTCGAGCCCGATGCGGCCTACGCGCTGTCTCCGTCCGACCCGTGGCGCGAGGTCGCCCTCTCCATCGAGCGCGGCGCGGTCCGCGATGCGATGCAGAGCCTGCCCGTCGAGCAGCGCCAGGTCATCGAGCTCGTGTACTTCGGCGGGTACACGCAGGCCGAGATCGCGGACATGACGCGCGTTCCGCTCGGGACGGTCAAAGGACGGATGCGCCTGGGCCTCGAGAAGATGAGCTCGTTCTTGCGCGGCCGCGGGGTGGTCGATGTCTGACCACGAAGAGCTCGAGAGCTCGGTCGCGGCGTGGGTGCTCGGCGCAATGGAGCCCGATGAGGCCGAGACGCCGACCTGTCGCGAGGTCGCGGATCGCCTGCGCCGGGTCGTCGGCGCGCTTCCCCTTGCGGTCGCTGAGACGATCCCGCCCGCCCGTCTTCGGAGCCGCCTGCTGACCGCGGCGGCAGCGTCACGCCCAGCCGCCGCGCCGGCACATGCCAGGATCCAGCCGCGCCCACGTCCGCAACAGCGCCAGGCAGCGGTCGCGTCGATTGGACGGCGCATGCCCGCGTACGCACTGGCGGCGGTCGCGCTCGTCGCGCTGCTCGTCGGCGTGCTCATCGGCCAGACCGCGTTTCGCGCGCTGCAGCCGCCGGTGGGCCAGGTCGCGCGATTCACCCTCAGCGGCCATCAGGACATGGCCGGGGTGCAGGCGACCGTGACCGACCTCCGTTCTGACGGCCTTGCCCTGGTCGACTTCCGAGGTCTTCCGCCACCGGGCGAGGGGCGCGTCTACGAGCTCTGGCTGATCCCCGCCCACGGGAGCCCGGTGCCGGCCGCCGTGTTCGTTCCCGACAGCAGTGGCTCGAAGGTGGTGCTGGTCAGCAGGTCGCTGGCCGGATACGCGGTGATGGCGGTCACCAACGAAACAGGGCCGGACGGCGCGCAGGCCCCGACCCAGCAGCCGCAGCTGCTTGGCAACATCGCATAGGCAAAAGAGAACCGGCGGCGAATTTCGCCGCCGGCCTCAGGACCAGTAAGCGATGAGAGCTCTTCAGTTCTTGCCCGGGATGACGGGCGCGCCCTGCGCGGGCTGGTCCATCATGTCGGGCTTCTCGAGCTCCTCGTCGCCTCGCTCTTCAAGAGTGTGCTCACGCTCGAGGTGAGCCTTCAACTCCTCTGAGTTGGCGACCTCTGCATCGCAGATTTCGCATTTCACGGCTTTTCCCTCCATCACGAGGTGTGAAGCGGCCGAACCTTGCGGCCCGAGCGCCCCACCAATCAAAACGCCCAACTATTCGCCACTAACCGGCCCTGAGTTCGTTTTGTAATCTGGAGGGAGATCCCATGTGGAGCCAAAAGGAGGTCTTGAAATGAGCACGTTCAAAGATGACATCGAAAGGGGGCCGTGGGGCCAGGTCAAGGCCGGGCGGCAGACCATCGAACGTACGCTCGGCGAGATCCCGGAGATGGACGTGCGCCAGATGCCGCCGGCCGCCTTCGTCGTCGGCGCCCTCATGGTCAGCGCAATGGCCGTCGGCGTCGGCTGGATGCTCTACCGCAGTCGCAAGCGCCGGCCCATCGTGGAGCGCCTCCAGGGCGCGATTCCGGGCGGCGTCAAGGACCTGCCAGGCGAGATTCGCGACCAGATCCGGCGCGCCCTCTAGGGCGCGCCTACGCGGCGCGGACGGGGTCGGCCCGGAGGCGGGGAGAGCTCGGGAGCCTGCCCGCGGCGGCGGGTCGGTGTCCGTTGGCGCCGGCCAGCTGCCGTCGCGCTGACCGGTAGCCCCAATCGATGAGCTCGGCAGTGTGACTGAAGTCAGCCGGCGACACGTCGGCAACGTCGGGCGTGGGCATCACATGGATGTCCGCGAGATCTTGACTTGCCGCGACATCTGCCTCGAGCTTCTGCTCGACGATCCGGGCCAGCGCATGGAGGGCCATGCCAAGAGCATTGGCCGGCTCGCGGTTGAGCCATGGATAGCCGACGGGAAGGACGAAGATCCGCGTCGCGCCCAGCTCCAGCGCGACGGTGATCGGCGTGTGGTTGGCGACACCGCCGTCCATGTATTCCCTGCGTCCGATCGCCACGGGCGGGAACACGCCTGGGATCGCGCAGCTCGCGAGCAGCGCCGGCACAGCCGGTCCCGACGCCAGGCCGACCGCGCGTCCGTTCTTGAGATCCGTGGCCACGACGTGGACCGGCAGGTGCGCTTCCTCGAGGCGTCGGTACGGGATGTGCTTCTCGAGAAGCGAGCGCAGGCTCGCGTTCGAGATCAGGTGGTTCGTCTTCCCGAGCAAGCCGCGCGCGCTGGTGACCGGGCTGAGCGGAAAAACGTGCTGGCGTCTCAGGCTCATCCATATCTCCGCCAGCTCCGCGATCGCTTCGGTGTCCGGCCGGCCCGCGACCCAGGCCGCGTTCACCGCCCCGACGGACGTACCGACCAGGAAGTCGGGCGCGACGTCGTTTTCGAAAAGAGCCTGGAGCATCCCCACCTGGACCGCCCCAAGACTCCCGCCTCCGGAGAACACAAAAGCCGTGCCGCCGGACCCCCCGCCATTCAGGTGGCGGGAGACCCTGATCATCGCGCCGTCAGGGTGGGTCCGGCCGTCACGCCGCCTTCCTCGTGTCGCGGTCTCGCAGACGCTTCTCGCGCAGCGTCTCCTGCATCTCCGCGGCATCCAGGCGATCCCACAGCCGCCAGTCGGCCTCTGATCGCCACACCTGGTCGAGCAACGTCTCGAACTGGCTGTGTAGGTCGGGCGCGTCGGATTTCGTTCGGAACCTCACCTTCTTTCTCCTACTGAAAAAACGCCCACACAGCCTTTTCGCTACTACCACCATTGGATGGTTCTTGGATTCCACGGATGATCTAGCCTCCTACCCAAGCGGGCGCCGACGTCGAGTCGAGCCCGAGGTCGGTCGTGAGGTTGCGAACCGAGGCGGAACCGGTCGAATTGACCGTCCACAGCTGGAAGTAGCCGCCTGGCCTGGACGGCGCGAGAAACGCGATGGTCTTCCCGTCGGGGGAGAAAACCGGTGAGGCCGCGAGCTGGTCGCTGACCCGCGTCGCAGGTGGCCCGAGCGCAGCCGTCGCGGCGTCGAAGGTGGCGACCTCCAGGTCAGCGGACTGATTCGAGCCCTTGCTGCAGATCATCGCGATGAGCTTTTCGTCGGGCGAGAGTGAGGGCTGCGCGCAGCCCGGGTCGGGCGGAGTCAGCGCCTGGCCCGCGCTGGCGGGCCGTTTCTGGAGCCAGACCTGGGAGTGAACCTGGAACGAGTCGTCTATGGAGTAGCGCGTGTAGATCAGCCCGCCGTCCTTCAGCGGCACCGGGTTCACATCGCCGCCGGTGTAGTCGTTGGGCCGGGTCCACTGGACCGATCCTGGAGCCCCTGGATTCGAAGGGCTCGCAAAGATCGCGAGGTCGACCTGGTAGGTGTTGAATCGGCTCGTCGGGTCGTAGTCGTAGAAAAGGGTCGCGCCGTCGGGGCTGAACCGCGGATAGAAAGACCAGTGGCTGCTCTCGGCCGGGCCCGGCGTGTAGTTGTGCGTGAGCTGCGCGATCCGTTTGCCTGTGTTGGTGAGCAGGAAGAGGTCGGAGTAGTTGGTGCTCCGCCGCACGGCCACGAGCCCAGAGCCGTCAGGCGCGATCGCAGGCTGCATCCATCCGTCCGCAGACGTGACCTGGGTGAAGGAGCCGCGCCGAAAGCGAAATATCGCTCCGCCCTGGACCAGGTACATCGTGCCCGGCAGGGGCGGCGCCGAGACCTCGTTCGGCCGGTGCACCACGTTGCTGGTGGCTCTCATCAGCCCGGCTGCGTGATAGACGCCGACGCCGAACGCGAGCATCAAGACGACAAGACCGGTTCCGATTGCCCAGCGCATCAGGGAAACGTCTTGTGGACGACCTGACCGGCCGCGAATCCCTGCGACGTGTATGGCGGCACGAGCACGGTCCGCTGGATGTTCGAGCCGTTGAAGTTGTTGGCGATCGAGAGCAGCGCCCGCAGCCTGTCGATGTCGATGCTTGTCTTGATCTCGCCGTTGAAGGCGCTTGCCAGCGCCGGCAGGTCGGCGACGGTGACGTGCGCCGCCCCCGCCTTGACCGCGAGGAGCAGCTGCTGCTGGCGCTCGGACCGCGCAAAGTCACCGCGCGCGTCGCCGTGTCGTGATCGCACGTATTGCAGGGCATGCACTCCGTCCATGTGGGTCGCACCCGGGAGCACCGCGACGCGGTAGTAGTCATATGGATTGCCGGCGGGGTCGAGGTCCGCCGGATAGAAGTCGTCCATGACCGGATTGGTAACCTGGAGGTTGACTCCACCTAGCTTGTTGATCAGATTCACCAGGCCGTTGAGGCCTATCCACACGTAGTCGTCGACGTGCAATTTGAAGTTGCTCTCGACAGTCGCGATAGAGGCCTGGGCGCCTCCGATCTGATACGCCGTGCTGATCTTTCCGTAGCCCGCGTTGGGAATTGGCACCCAGAGGTCGCGCGGGATCGAGAGCATGGTCGCCTGCCTGGCTTGCGGATCAACTCGAAGCAAGATCATCGATTGCGTGTTGAGCCGCTCAGGGACGAACTTGGAATCGTCATCCGATCCCAGGAGCAGCACGGTGAACGGCTGGGTTGGGGCTGGGATCGGGTTCAGGTTCGGCAAGCCTGGACCACGCGCGGTCGAGCTCGCGGCGGTCTGAAAGACGGGCAGGAAGTAGACGCCCAGCCCACCGAGGCCGGCGAGAGCAAAGCCAAGCGCAACGATCCAGATGCGGGGCATGTGAGCGTCGGAGCCTCCACCCCAGCAACGCTTGAAGCAAGCCAAAAACCCGTGCCTGGCAACGGCTGCGCGTTGCGCCGGCGATGAAAAATCTGCTGGTCATGGTTCTGGCCGCGCTTGCGCTCGGCAGCGAAGTTTGGCCGCCGGCCACTCCACCGCCGCCGCTTGCAGGATTCAGCTTCAGCCCGCTGATCTCCGAGTACGGGGAACGCGATCCCGCCGCCGATCTGGAAGTGCTGGTCGACGCGACACAACCGGACCTCGTCCGGCTGCCGGTTTACTGGTCGATGGTTCAGCCGACTCCAGATCGGCTCGACTTCACCTCAATCGACAGGCTGCTGCAAGTGGTCGCGAACCACAACTTGAGATCCGCGCACCGAACACGTGTCGTGCTGACGATCGGTGCGCGCAACTTCCTGTATCCGGAGCTGCATTCGCCCGGATGGGCCGGACCGCGAGAGCAGCCATACCTGGGCCAGGTGATGGCGGGCAGCGCTTACCGCACGTACTTCGAAACCAGCGTCACGCGCTATCGGGACTCACCGCTGCTGTATGCGTGGCAGGTCGAGAATGAGCCGCTCGATTACGTGACGAACGAGATCACCGGCGACGACCGCATCGGCCCGGATCAGCTTGCTTGGGAAATCGGCCTCGTGCACCGTCTCGACCCCGCGCACAAAGCCGCGATCACCACCTACGACGGCCTCAACACGACGATCGACATGCTCCAGATCTGGGCTCCAGCGCTGCTGACACCATTCGGTCCGACAGGACATCCCGAGGCCGCGATGTATGCCGGCGACGCACTGGGCCTCGACATGTACATCGACGGGCCGAACATCCCGTACAGGCACGTGACCAGCATCAGCCTGCGGGCACAGTGGAAGCAGCAATCGATCGCGTTCTGGGCCGACCGCGCGCACGGCAGGGACAAAGACCTCTGGCTCGCCGAGATGCAGGCTCATCCCTGGTCAGACAGCGGCACGTTCACGCCGGACGACATGATCGCCAGCGCCGTCAACTACCGGCAGGAGTCGCTCGACGTAGTGCTCCTGTGGGGAGTCGACACCTGGCTGCAGGACCCGGCCTGGCTGGCGGCGGCCGGCGAGGCGATCGACGTCCTGCAGTCGTAGCGCGCTAGGCGGCCAGGATCTGGTGGTGGTTGCGCGCGGCGATCGAGTATGTGCCCGCCGACGTCTTGACTCTCATGGTGACCACGTAGTCGCCTGAGCTCGTCAGCGACGAGTCGTACTTTCCGCTCGTGCACGCGCTCCGAATCGTGGCGTTGATCGTTGCGGTCGACCCGGCCGGCACGGTGGCGGAGTCAAATTTCGCGCTTCCGGCGTCGAAGAGGTCGCCGACCTTCTCGAGCCAGCTTCCCTTGACTGCGGCCAGCTTCATCTTGGCGGTGATGGACTCGATGGTCACGGCATGCGACGTGCCGTTGTGGACCTCGACCGCGGCGTGGAGGTCATACGGCGCATTGCTCGCGCCGCCCGGACACCGGTAGGTCGGGTCGACCGAGGCGCTCGTCACGGAGAAGGTGGGCTGCGCGGACGAGCACGCGGCCACGAGCAGGGTTGCCGCCGCACCGGCCACGAGCATCCGCATAGGCGCGGATCATATGACGCCGGATTCGATCTTTCGCGACGCCCTTCCTTCTAATGTGTGGTGCGAAAGCGATGGGACACCTGGACTCGCAGCGGTCGCTCCCGGCGCTGGGCCCCGACAAGCTCGGCCTCAGCCCGATGGCCAAGAAGCTTCGCCTGGCGCCCGAGCATCGCGTGGCGGTGCTGAACGCGCCGGACGGTTACGTCGACAAGCTTCGCCCTGGGCCCTCCGCCATCACGACCGAGCTGCAGCAAAGCGAGCCGTATGACGTCGTGCTGCTCTTCGTCAAGGACGTCGACGACCTCCGTCGCCTCGGCCCGACCGCAATCCGGGCGGCGAAGGCCGACGGCCTTCTCTGGATCACCTACCCGAAAGGTGGCAAGACGCGTGGCGTCACCGACCTGCCCGCGACGCCATGGTGGGTGCGGCGCGACGTGCTGGGCGAGATCACGTCGGAGAAAGGCTTCAAGCCCGTGGCGTTCGTGGCGATCGACGACAACTGGACGGCGCTCCGCTTCAAACGGGTGTAACAGCAAAGACGCGCATCCTCGCGGTCGGCGATGAGATCGACGAGTCGCTCTACGGCGACAGGCTCCCGGCGATCCGGCCTGACATCGTCCTTTCCTGCGGCGACCTGCCCTTCGACTATCTCGAGTACCTGGTCAGCCGGCTTGACGTCCCCCTTCTATACGTGCCCGGCAACCACGACCAGAGCCTCGTCGTCCCGGACATGACCTGGATGCCGCTGCGATCGGAGCTTCCTCCGATCCCAGGGCCTCAGGGCTGCATCAACATCGACGGCCGGCTAGAAGACGTCAGGGGCCTGCGCATCGCCGGTCTGGGTGGGAGCCTGCGCTACAAGGAAGGGCCCAACCAGTACTCGCAAGGGCAGATGAGTC
>WNGK01005036.1_pt1 | contig 20023 bp, 19 predicted proteins | sample 5400601 | NCBI WGS metagenome assembly WNGK01 (sample SAMN13153376, study PRJNA577476) | soil metagenome | isolation source: 60 cm soil or saprolite under Garry oak tree replicate 1 | place: USA:California | collected 2016-06-15
GGGCGGGACCGTGAGCCTGGCACAGACGTGGTCAAGCGCGCCAGGACTGATCCAGCCGACCCGCTCCTGGACCGCGTGCAGCACCGGCAGCAGCAGGTGCCGCTGGGCCCGCGCGGCGTGACCGCCGAGGGCAGCATGCCCGTCGGCCGCCGTGCGCTGCCCGCCCGCCCAGCCACCTCCGGCCGGCCCGAGCACGGAGGCGACCGCGGCCCGCTCCTCGTCGGTGGCTGGCGCGGCGGCCCCCAGGCGCAGGTCCACTAGGAACCAACCTTGGCGCGCCGGATCTCGCCGCCATCGGAGACGGGGACATTCAGCTTGTCCACCCGGATCGCGGTGGCCTTGAACTCGGCGGTGCCTGACTTGGGATCCCAGGCGTCCAGCGTGAGCACGTTGGTTGCCACCTGCTCAGGGAAATGCAGCGTCATGAAGGCCAGGCCAGGCCGCAGCGACTGATCGACGTGGACCGGTACCTCGAGCGATCCCCGCCGCGACGACACTCGCGCCACCTCGTTCTCGGCCAGGTCCAGCCGGCGGGCATCCTCGGGCGACAGGTCCAGCGTCTCCGGCCGCCGCATCGGCGTCGAGTAGTGCGTCGTCTGCACCCCGGTATTGAACGAGTCGAGCCGGCGCCCGGTGGTCAGCCGGATCGGGAATTCGTCGGACAGCTCATCCACCGGCGGGTCCTGCTCCGCGGGCATGAACGGGGCGGGTGCCCCGCGCCTGGCCGGGTCTTCCTCCCACAGCCGCGCGTGCAGGAACAGCTCGCCGGGATGCTGCTCGTTGGGGCACGGCCACTGGATGCCGCCAAGATCTTCGAGCCGCTGGTAGGTCATGCCCGCGTGCATCGGCGACAGGGCGCGCAGCTCGTTCCATACCGCTTCGGCGGACGGGGCACCCCAGTCTGAGCCGAGCCGCCTGGCCAGCTCGCAGATGATCTCGATGTCGTCGCGGGCGCCGGGCGGCGGCTCAAGCGCCTTGCGCACCCGCTGGACCCGGCGCTCGCTCGAGGTCACGGTGCCCTCCGCCTCGCACCACGTGGCGGTGGCCGGCAGCACGACGTCAGCGAGCCTGGCGGTGTCGGTGAGGAACATGTCCTGCACGACGAAATGCTCGAGGCCCTCGAGGAGCTTGCGCGCGCGGTCGGTGTCGGCCTCGGAGCGCAACGGGTTCTCCCCGATGATGTAGCAGGAAGTCAGCTCGCCTTCCTCCATGGCGTCGAACATCTGCGACAGGTGCCAGCCTCGTCTGGGAGGCAGCGCCACGCCGTACGCGGCTTCGAACCTGGCCCGGGCATCTAGGTCGGTCTCGATGTCCTGGAAGCCGGTCAGCTTGTTGGGGATGGCCCCCATGTCGCCGCCGCCCTGCACGTTGTTCTGGCCGCGCAGCGGGGCCAGACCGGATCCGTAGCGGCCGACGTGCCCGGTCAGCAGCGCCAGGTTGATCAGCGCGAACACGTTGTCGGCCGCATTGTGGTGCTCGGTGATGCCCAGTGTCCAGCAGATCTGCGCGCGGTCAGCTCTGGCGTAATCGTGGGCCAGCCCGCGGATCAGGTCGGCGGGCACGCCGGTATCGCGCTCGGCGCGCTCCAGCGTGTAGGGCTGCACCGCCGCGGCGTAGGCCTCGAAGCCGGACGTGGCCCGGCGCACGAACTCCTCGTTCACCAGGCCGGCCTCGATGATCTCGCGGGCAACGGCGTTCGCCAGCGAGATGTCCGATCCGACCTCGATGCCGAGCCACGTGTCCGCCCACTGCGCGGACGAGGTCCGGCGCGGATCGACGACATACAGCCGGGCACCATGCCTGATCCCCTTCAGCACATGATGGAAGAAGATCGGGTGCGCTTCGCGCGCGTTCGAGCCCCACAGGACGAGGAGGTCGGCGTCTTCCGCCTCCCGGTATGAGCTGGTGCCGCCACCAGCCCCGAACACAGCCGCCAGACCGACGACGCTAGGAGCGTGTCAAGTTCGGTTGCAGCTGTCGATGTTGTTGCTGCCCATCACGACCCTGGTGAATTTCTGGGCCATGTAGTTCATCTCGTTCGTGGCCTTCGAGCAGCTGAACATCCCGAACGACTTCGTCGCGCCCCGCTGCCTGGCGACCGCGAATCCGGCTGCCGCGCGGTCGAGTGCCTCATCCCAGGAAGCGGACCGCAGCCCGCCGTCCTCCCTGACGAGCGGCTCCGTCAACCGTACCTGCTTGCTCATCGAGCACCTTCCTGACAAATCCCGCCGATGGGCCGAGCTTAACCCTGGTGCGCAGATGGGGTCTACCTGGCCGGCCACCTGCGGTAGCGGCGGTCAGGTAGCCTCCGCTCACATGAAACTCGCATCGAACTCACGACCGAAGCCGGCCTCGGTGTGGTGCGATCGCGATGGGGTCCAAGTGAGAGGCGATCGCGAACCACGTGCTGAACAGCTCCGCTGACCAGGGCGAGTTGCTCGTCGTTGACGACGAGCCTTTCCTGCGCGACGCCGTCGCTGCCTCGCTGCGCTTCCTCGGCTTCGAGGTGTCGACCGCGGATACCGGCGCTGACGCGCTGCGGCTGGCCAGGGACCGGCCGTTCGACCTCGTCGTGCTGGACGTGATGCTGCCCGACACCGACGGTTTCGACGTCGTCCGGCGATTGCGCCGGGATGGCTGCCGCGTCCCGGTGATCTTCCTGACCGCCAGGGACACCCAGGACGACAAGGTCACCGGGCTGACCCTCGGCGGCGACGACTACATGACCAAGCCGTTCGGGCTCGAGGAACTGGCTGCCAGGATCCGCACCGTGCTGCGCCGCGCCCGGCCGACCGCCGACGCCGGCCCGGCCCTGACGTTCGCCGACATCGAGCTCGACCAGGACACTTACGAAGTCCGCCGGTCCGGTCACCTGATCGAACTGTCACCGACCGAGTTCCGGCTGCTGCGCTATCTGATGCTCAACCCCAGGCGCGTTCTGACCAGGGCGCAGATCCTGGATCATGTATGGGATTACGACTTCGGCGGGTCAGGCACCGTCGTCGCGACCTACATCGGCTACCTGCGGCGCAAGCTGGCCAGGTTCGGGCCTGAGGTGATCCACACCCAGCGGGCCGTGGGCTACCGCCTGCGGCTGCCGCTCCCCGCCGAAATGGCTGACGGCGATGGTGCGTAGCCGCCCCAGCCGGCCGCAGCTGCGGACTCAGGTGCTGGCTGGCGTCCTGGTCATCACGCTCGTGGCGCTGGCCGCCTTCGACGTCGCCGCGGTCAGCGCCCTGCGCCGGTACCTGCTCAGCCGCACCGACTCCAACCTGGCGAGCGTCCTCAGCCTGTACCGGCCCGGTCCGCCTCCGCGGCCGGACCCCAGGCAGCAGCACCTCAGAGCAATGGCCGGGAAAGCCGCCCCCGGGGGATTCGTGATCGTCGGACCCCGATTCCGGGAGCGGCCGTCCGTCCTGGACCAGTACTTCCTCGCCTTCGTCGGCACGCACGGGTCTCCGAAAGTGTTCATCGAGGGCAACCCCAACCTGGTGCCCAGAGCCCTGGGCAGTATCTCCGTAAAACGCCGCGTGCGGACCGTGCCGAGCCGCAACGGGCACGCTGAGCTGCGCCTGCAGGTCGTCCGCCGGGCGGGCGGCACCCTCGTCGCCGCTGCCAGCATCGGCGACGTTACTAGGACCGTGGGCCAGCTCCGGCTCATCCTCATTCTCGGCTCGCAGAGGCCGATCGCATCACGGCCGGCGACCTGACCGACCGGGTCAGCCCGCACGATCCGCGGACTGAGGTCGGGCGTCTCGGGACGGCGCTCAACGGAATGCTCACCCGCATCGAGACTTCGGTGGCCGAACGCGAGGCCAGCCAGGAGATGACCAGGCAGTTCTTCGCTGACGCCAGTCACGAGCTGCGCACGCCGCTCGCCTCGCTGCGGGCCAACGCCGAGCTCTACCAGCAGGGTGCGCTGACGAGCCAGCCGCAGGTCGACGAGGCGATGCGGCGCATCACGCTGGAGGCCCAGCGCATGGGCAGGCTGGTCGACGACATGCTCCGGCTGGCTCGCCTCGATCAGCATCCCGGCCAGGAGCGAGACCTGGTCGACGTCAGCGCCCTGCTCGCCGGATGCGCGGAGCGCGCTCAGGTCGCCGGTCCGCTGCGGACGTGGCGGACGGATATCGCCCCCGGGCTGGTCACCACCGGGGACTGCGAGCTCCTGCGCCGGGCGGTCGACAACCTGCTGTCCAACGTTCGTGCCCACACCCCCTGCGGCACCGTCGCCACCGTCAGCGCCGCCCGTCACCACGACACGGTCACGATCGAGGTCAGCGACAACGGCCCGGGCGTCGCGCCCGACCAGCTGCCCCGTATCTTCGACCGCTTTTACCGGGTCGCGCCCGCGCAGGCGTCCTGCCCCGGGTCGGGTCTCGGCCTGGCCGTCGTGGCCGCCGTCGCCGCCGCGCATCGAGGGACCGCCCGGGCTGAGATCATCCAGCCGCACGGGCTGCGCATGGTCGTCAGCCTGCCCGCCGAAAGCGGCCCGGCCGCACCCGCGCCCGGCGCTGAGCGCCGCCCGGATCAGTCATTGCTCGGCCAGGATGGCCTCGAGCTCGGCTAGCGGGTCACGCACGACCGGACCTCGCGTTTCGACGCTGGCCCGGCGGATCGTCCCGGTGAACGCGAACGGCGCCGCATAGCCGGTGCCGACGGGCGGCCCCCACTCGTAGCCGCAGGTAACCCCGACGCCGACGCCGTTGAAGCCGGACGGCGTGAACCGGGGGATCGTGTCCCTGGCCACCTCCCGTCCATTGCAGCGCAGGACGCCGATGCCGCCAGGCCCTTCGTCCTTGGTGAAGACGAACTCGATGCGATGCTCGCCAGGGGCCAGCGGCAGAGGCGCCTCGATCGTGTGCCGTTCCTTGCCGTACAGGTTGTGCACGTAGCGGATCTTCGCGTCCAGGATGTGCAGGGACCAGCCGCCGAGCGCCGACCCGAGCGCGAGCAGGACGCCGTCACTGGCCCCGCGATCGCGCGGTTCCGCACGTTCACGGCGGCGGACTCGGGCACCTGCGCGCCGCCTGGGAAATACCGGAACAGTTCCCGCGGCCCGCGGTGATCGGGCTTGGGATGAACGAGAGCCCACAGGACCCTGTTGTCCAGAGGCAGGACCTGGTTCCGCCGTGCCTCCTTCCACCAGAGCTCGATGAGCTCATTCAGCAGATCCGGATGCTGCGCCGCGAGATCGGCCGTCTCGGACAGGTCGTCCCGCACGTGATAGAGCTCCCAGACGTCCTCGTCAAACGGCGCGTTCGGGTCCTGGTCGTCGTAGAGCGGGCCGACCGGATGGAACGTCACGGCCTTCCAGCCCTTGTGGTAGATCGCTCGCGATCCGAACATTTCCGCGTACTGCGTCTCGTGCCGCTCGGGCGCCGACGCCCCGTCCTTCCCCAGCAGGTAGCCGAAGCTGACGCCGTCGATGTCGCTTTGCCCGATGCCGTCGATCGCGGCGGGCAGCTCAACGCCCGCTAGCTCGGCGAGCGTGGGCAGCACGTCGACGGCATGGGTGAACTGGAGCCTGATGCTTCCCGCATCGAGATCGCTCCTCGGCCAGGAGATGACGCACGGATCTGCGATCCCGCCTTCGTGGACCTCACGCTTCCAGCGGCGGAACGGCGTATTGCCCGCCATGGTCCAGCCCCACGGGTAGTTGTTGTGGGTCAGCGGGCCGCCGATCTCGTCGATCCGCTGATGCATCTCGTCGTTCGACGCCGGATCCAGGTTCACCATCCGCACGTCGTTGATCGACCCGGTGGCGCCGCCCTCTGCGCTCGCTCCGTTATCGGATACCACCACGACGATCGTGTTGTCCCGGTCGCCGAGCTCGTCGAGGAAGTCGAGCACCCTGCCGATCTGCTCGTCGGTGTGGGAAAGGAAGCCGGCGAAGCATTCCATGAACCGCGCGGCCACTTCCTTGTCCCGCTGGTCGAGCGAGTCCCACGCCGGAACCCAGCCGGGGCGATCAGAGAGCGCGGTCGAGGCCGGGATCAGCCCGGCGGCCAGCTGGCGCTCGAAGATCTGCTCCCGCCACGCGTCCCAGCCCAGGTCGAACCGGCCGCGGTAGTGCTCGCGCCACCGCGGCGGCGGCTGGTGGAAATACAGGAAGAAGGGCTTGCCGACGTCGACCGCCCGGAGGTCGGACAGGAACTCGATCGCCCGATCGGCCAGGTCGTCGGTGAGGTGATACCCGTCCCGCATCGACTCAGCAGACCGGAGCGAGTGGTTGTCGTGGTGCAGGGCCGGGGCGAACTGATGTGTCTCACCGCCGTGGAAGCCGTACCAGCGGTCGAAGCCCCTGGCGAGCGGCCAGGTCGCACGCGAGCCAGCCATGTTGGTCTCGTCCTCGGGAGACAGGTGCCACTTCCCGATGGCATAGGTGGCGTACCCCGCGCCGCGCAGGATCTCCGACAGGTAGCCGTTCTCCCGCGGCGGCCTGCCCCAGTAGCCCGGATATCCGACGGCCAGATCGGCGACCCGGCCCATCCCGCTGCGGTGATGGTTCCTGCCCGTCAGCAGGCAGGCGCGGGTCGGCGAGCACAAGGACGTGGTGTGGAAATTCGACAGCCTGACGCCGTTCGCCGCGAGGTTGTCGAGCACCGGCGTCTCGATGTCGGAGCCGTAACAGCCGAGCTGGGCATAGCCGACATCGTCGAGGACCACCAGGACGATGTTGGGTGCCCCGGCAGGAGGGGTCGGCTCCGGCGGCCACCATGGCTCCGAATCCCGCCAGTCGCGTCCGATCCGGCCCCCGAAGTCCTGTCCCAATTTCCCCAGCCCCTTCCCAGCCTGCGTCAGCGGCGGTACTCGGTAGTTTGGACCCGTGGCGGACGACATCGCGATACGGCAGGCCGGCCGCCATTTCCGGGACGTCGTCCGCTACGTCCTGGGCATCAGCGTAGGGATCGTAGTTCTGCTGCTGCTCTATGGCAGGCGAACTGAATTCGCGGCGGCGTGGCACCAGCTCAGCCACGTCGCGGCCGGGTGGGTAGCCGCAGCGGTCACGGCCGAGACCGCGTCCCTGTGGACCTATGCCTACCTGCAGCAGCGGGTGCTGCGCCTGAGCGGCACGAGCATCGCCATGCCGGGCCTGTTTCTCCTCACGCTGGCCAACGACGCGATCGCGAACACCGTTCCGGGTGAACCCGCCGTCTCCAGCGCCTACCGCTATCGCTATTACCGGCGGCGCGGCGCGACCGGCGCGAGCGCCGGATGGACCATCTTCACGATCCTGATCGCGCAGGCCATCGGCATGTCTTTGCTGCTCCTGCTCGGTGTGGTGATCGCGCTGGCCGGGAGTACGAGCACGCGGGACACCGGCGTGGCGGCGATCGGCCTGGTCGTCGTCCTGGTGGCTGGCGCGATCCTGGTCCGGCGGGATCTGGTCCTGCGGTTCGCCGGCGGGCTCGTCCGGGCGGCGCGGCGCGTCACCGGGCACCCGCGCGGCAGCATCGGCGAACGGGTCGAGTCGACGCTGACGCGGATGCGGGAGATTCCGCTGAGTCGGCGGTCGACGGCCGGCATTGTCGCGCTCGCCGCCGCCGTGTGGTTCTGCGACTTCGGTTGCCTGCTGTGCGCCTTCGGCGCCGTCCACGCGACCATCCCGTGGGCAGGCGTGCTGCTGGCGTACGGCGCCGCTCAGGTAGCGGGAACGCTGCCGATCGTGCCCGGTGGCATCGGCATCGTCGAGGGCAGCCTGGCCGTCATCCTGGCTGCCTACGGCACCGGCCGCGCCTCGGCGCTCGCCGCGGCTCTGGTCTTCCGGATTGTCAGCTTCTGGCTCGCCATCGCTGTCGGGTGGATCAGCGTCGCCGCAACGCCGCCGCATGGCAGGCCGCCAGCTGACGCCGCAGCCAGCGTGCCAGCTAACCCGGGCTGACCGGTTGTCAGCGTGAAACGTGAAAATCAAGCATCATCCAGGCAGGCGGGGGAACGTAGGAGTGCCATGAGCGGCCGCGACTGGACAGCCGATGGCCCTGCCGACGTTGCGCGAGCGCCGACAGCGCCCGGCGCGCTGCTCCCCGACCTGGCCGGTTTTGCTCATTCCGCCTTGCTGTACGACGGCAGCGATCAGGATCTCGGCTGGGCCACAGCCATCGTGCGTCGCGCGGCCGAGTCGGGGGCACCGCTGCATATCGCGGTTCCCGGCCGCACCATGCGCCTGGTCAGCGAGGCACTGCGGCCGTCGTCACGCCAGGCGTTCCTGGCCGATATGACTGACCTGGGCCGCAATCCCGCCCGCATCATCCCGGCCGCCCAGTCGTTCGGCGACGAGCACCCTGGCGAGCATGTCTACTGTGTCTGGGAGCCCGCCTGGCCGGCCCGCTCGTCCGCCGAACTGGTCGAGGTGACCAGGCACGAAGCGCTCTGCAACCTGGCCTTCCGCGGCCGGGAGATGACGATCATCTGCCTGTACGACACGTCGCGCCTACCCGCATGCGTGATCAAGGACGCGCAGCGAACCCACCCGGTGGTCGTCTCGTCCGGCTATCAGCGCCCGAGCACCAGCTATCTCGGTCCCGGCCGGCTGCCGCCGGGATGCGACGACCCGCTCCCGCCGCCGGCCAAGGATGCCGCGTTCGTGGCCTTCCGCGGGCACCTCGGGCCGGTCAGGGAGTTCTCGGCCAGCCAGGCCCGCGCCGCCGGCCTGGTGTCCTCCCGGGCCAGCGATCTGGTGCTCGCGGTCAGCGAGCTAGCCGCCAACGCGATCGGCCACGCGGCCGGTGGCGGCGTGGTCCGTTCCTGGTGCACGGACGAGGAGATACTCTGCCAGATCGAGGACTACGGGCACATCGCCGACCTGCTAGCCGGACGACGGCGCCAGCCCGCCGACGCTCCCGGCGGCCATGGGCTGTGGCTGGTCAACCGGGTGTGCGATCTGGTCGAGAGGCGGACCGGTCCGGCGGGAACCATCACGCGCCTGCACATGCGCCTGCGGGCAGCGGCATAACAGCCCCTCAGCCGGCCGGCCGCGTGCCGCCGCTGTTCGCGGGCCGCGTGCCGCCGCTGTTCGCGGGCCGCGTGCCGCCGCTGTTCGCCGGCCGCGTGCCGCCGCTATTCGTGGTCGAAGCTCTCGCTGGCCGTCGGCCCCGCATCTGCTCTGCGCTGCGGCGCAGCGCCTCCATCAGGTCAGTGGCGTCCGGCTCCTCCGGCGGAGCGCCCGCGGTGATGATCTCCTCACCACGGCTCTTGCGGTTGACGAGATCCTGCACGCGATCCCGGTAGGTGTCGCGGTAGCTGCGCGGATCCCAGCTCGTCGTCATCGACTCGATGATCTGCCTGGCGATCCTCAGCTCGCGCGGCCGGACACCCTCCCCGGTCGGCAGGCTGTCGATCACGTCGTGCGGCTCGCGGACTTCATCGGCGAAGTACATGGTCTCCAGGGCGAGCACCTCGCCGACGGCCCGGATTGCGACCAGGTACTGCTTGCCGCGCATGACGAGTGTCGCGATGCCGGCCCGCCCGATATCCGACATCGCGCGGAGCAGGAGCGCGTACGGCCGGGCCGCGCTGTCGCCCTGAGGGCCGAGATAGTAGGCCTTCTGGTAGTAGATCGGATCGATGTCGGCGAGATCGACGAAGTCCGTGATCTCGATCGTCCGCGAGCGGCCCGGCTCCACGGCCTCGAGCTCGTCGTCGCTGATCAGGACGTAGTCGTCCGAACCGACCTCGTGCCCCCGTACTATGTCGGCTAGGTCTACCTCGCGCCCGGTGCGCTCGTTAACCCGCCGGTAGCGGATCCGGTCCGACGTGTCGGCCTGGAACTGGTTGAAATGGATCGCCCTGCTTTCGGTCGCGCTGTACAGCCCGACGGGTACATTCACCAGGCCGAACGTCAGGGAGCCGGTCCAGATAGCCCGCGCCATCGCACCTCCCGCTGATCACCAGCGTGCTACCCGCCAGGCGGCGGGTCATGCGAACTTCAAGGCCGCCGCCGAGCGCGTACTCGCGCCCCGCGCAGCCCAGTTTCCATGATCATGGCGGGTTGACCGCGCCAGGACACGGAACCCGCCATGATCATGGAGCCGGCATAGGGCGCCGGATCGGCAGGGGGAGGGCCAGCGATGGGCGACACGACACTGTTCACCAACGGCTTGTTCCTCGACGTCGACGCGGTCACCTACCGTGAGGGCGACCTGCGGGCCGATGACGGGCTAGTGACGGAGATCGGGCCGGGCCTGAGCGCGCCCGCCGATGCGCGGCGCGTCGACCTTGGCGGAGCCTACGTGCTGCCCGGCCTGATCGACTGCCACGTGCACATCACGGCCAGCACGGCCGACCTGGCCGACCTGGTCCGGTGGCCGGTGACCTACATCGCGCACCGCACCGCCCGGCTGCTCGGGGAGATGCTCGACCGCGGGTTCACGACCGTCCGCGACATGGCCGGCGGCGACTACGGCACCTGGCGCGCGCTGGAGGAAGGCGTGATCCGCGGCCCTCGTCTCTTCTACGCTGGCCGCGCGCTGAGCCAGACCGGCGGACACGGCGATCACCGCGGGCCAGGCGAGCACATTCTCGACACCTATCCCGGAGGCTGCGAGCTCGGCACCGTCGTCGACGGCGCCGACGCGGTGCGCAAGGCGGCGCGCGACGAGCTGCGGCGCGGCGCGCATCACATCAAGGTGATGGCCGGCGGTGGCGTCGCCTCGCCGACCGACCGCATTGACTCCACCCAGTTCTCGATCGCTGAGCTAGAGGCTGCCGTGCAGGAGGCGGCCGCGGCGAACCGGTATGTCGCCGCGCACGCCTACACCCCGGAGTCCATGACGCGAGCGCTGCATGCGGGAGTCCGGACCATCGAGCACGGCAACCTCCTCGACGTCGCCACCGCCGAGATCTTCCGCGAGATGCAGGCCTACCTGGTCATGAACCTGGTGACTTACTGGGCGCTGCGAACCGAGGGACGCGAGCACGGCCTCCCTGAAGCGTCGTTGGGCAAGGTCGACGAGGTGCTGGACGGCGGGCTGCATGCCCTGGAGCTGGCCCATGCCAGCGGCATCAAGATCGGCTACGGAACGGACCTGCTGGGCGGCATGCACCGGCACCAGAGCGAGGAGTTCGCCATTCGCTCCCAGGTCCAGGCCCCGATCGACATAATCCGGTCGGCAACGGTGGTCGGCGCCGAGATTGTCGGCCTGCCCGGCAAGCTTGGCACCCTCGCGCCCGGCGCCTTCGCCGACCTCGTCGCGCTGACACGCGATCCGCTGGACGACGTCGCGGCCCTCGCCGACCCGACCGCGATCGCCTACGTCGTCAAGGGCGGCGCGGTCGAACTGTCGCGGGCCGGCTAGCCGGCATCACGGCCGGGCCGGCGCGGATCGGCGCTTAACCCCACTGGCCCGGCTGATAGTCGCCGGCGGGCTGCTGGGTGATGACGTTCATCCGGTTGTAGGCGTTGATCAGGGCGATCAGCGATACCAGCGCGGCGAGCTGGTCATCGTCGTAGTGCTTGGCCGCATGTGACCAGGCCTCGTCGGTGACACCGCCGGCGCCATCGGCGATGCGGGTGCCCTGCTCGGCGAGTTCGAGCGCGGCCCGCTCGGCCTCGGTGAAGACCTTCGCCTCCCGCCATGCCGCGACCAGGTTGAGCCGCACGGAGCTTTCCCCGGCGTGCTCGGCGTCCTTGGTGTGCATGTCGGTGCAGAACGAGCAGCCGTTGATCTGGCTGGCCCGGATCTTCACCAGTTCCTGCGTCGCGGCCGGCAGGGTCGAGCTGGTTACTACCGCGCCGGCCGAGTTGATGTACTTCGCGAACTTCGCCGCGACCGCGTTGCCGTAGTAGGGAAATCGGGCGTCCATGATGCTTCTCCTCGCGCTTTCTTCGGGTTACGCCCCACTGACCCCTCGGGCCGGCCAGATGTGACCGGCCGGCGAAGGTGACATGCATCAAAAGCCGGTGGCCGACTGGGCGAAGGCGCCATCCCCGCCTGCCGGAATGAAGTCGGGCGTGCCGTCGGTACCGGTCGTCTCCGGCCGGGCGGCCCGATCGACCAGAGGGTACGTCGCGTCGATGGTCCGCAGGCTGCGATCGTTCGCTGCCCGCACCTATGGCTGGCGTAGAGCAAGGCGGCCGGAAGCGTTCCCCGCTGCCGGACTTCTACATCGGCGCGCACGCCGCTGTGCGCGTTACCGGCTACTGACTCGGGATGCGGCGCGGTACCGTTCCTACTTCCCGACACTCACACTCATCGCCTCCGAGTCCGGCCGACGATCTGGCGACGACTTCAGCGAGCGCCGCGGCCAGCCGCATCAGGGCAGCTAACCTCGACGCGACGCTGCCGGCCACCGGCAGCCGCGCCCCGGCGGGCCGTGCAGGAATGCCACCGAACTGGCGCGCTTGGCTTACGGTCTGGGTATGCCTCCCAGGAACTTGCCCACTCCCCAGGACGCGGCCACCGCCCGGCGGATCCTGCTCGACGGGCTGGCCAGCGACTCTGACATCTTCGATCTTGCGGACGAGCTCGCGCCCATGCATTTCCGTAACAACACCTTCCCAGGCGAGGTCTTCCTGCGCGTGGCCGCCGACGCACTGCAGTGGTGCGGGGCCAGCCGGGAAGAGCCGCTGGCGCTGGAGGGGATCCGGGAGCGGTTCCTGCCCGAGTGCACATTCCGCGGAAGGGACAACCACAAGCTCCAGTTCGCCGTCCTGGCCGCGGCCGCGCTGTACGGCGGAACCGAGCCCGATCTCCTGGCTGAGGTCGTTTGGTGGCAAACCGACGACTTCTGGCGATACGCCTTCTTCACGGCGGTCGCCTACATCCGCGCCGCCGCCGACCGGGCCGGCGCGCCCGCGCGCCAGGCATGCCAGCAGCTCGCCTGGCATCAGGGTTAGTCATTACCGTAACCACCTGGCCGTCGGCCCGCGGACGGAGGATGCGAGATTAGATTAGAACGTGCGAGCGGCTGACCAGCGTTCACCTTGGGTCGCCACCGTCCGTGATCCGCGTCAGCAATGTCCTGGTGGCCGCTGCTGCGATGTCCGAGCGCTACGGCGCGGTCATCCGGCCGGATGCGAGCTGACGGGGGCCACGGCGCCCCCGGAGCTGGCGCGGCCTGACCGCCAAACCGAATTCGGCGATGTCCAGTCCGATCCGCACTCCCGTCACGACCTAGCTCGCCCTTTCGCGGGTCAGCCTGGGCGGCCGTTGCCGTCGCACCCGGTCTGGCATGCGGCCAGTGGACGAGGCGATGGGCGCCGGTCCAGGGTTAGCGCTGGTGGCCTGCGCGTAGCCAGGCGATGTAGTCGGCAACGGCTTGTTCGGTGTCGTAGCCGGGCTGGTAGCCGGTGTCGTCGCGGAGCCTGCTGATGTCGAGGCATATCCCCTGGCCGGATCCGGCCGGGCTGCGGCCGTTGAGAAGCTCGATCCGCGCGTCCGGGACGAGTGTCCTGACCGCGGCAGCGACTTCCCGGTTGGTCAGCACCTTCCCGGAGGCGACATTGTAGGTGTGATGGCTAAGCCCGGGCGTGAGCTGCAGTAGCGCGATGGCCTTCCCGCAGTCCTTCACGTAGCACATGTCGAGCCCGTCCTCGGCGCAGGCGGGTGAGCCTAGCGCTGAGAAGTCCGGTGCTGTCCCATGGGCGGCGGCATGTACGAGCTGGGGCGCCGCGGTGAACGGTGACATCGGGTTGCCGCCCGGGCCCCAGGTGGAGATCCGGTAGTTGATGATCTCGATCCCGGTGGTGTCGGCCAGGTAGTCGGCCAGCAGTTCGCCGATCTTCTTGAAGGCGGGGATGACATGGCCCGCTACCATCGGCAGCGGCACGTCCTCGCGCAGCGGGCCGCCCGGCTCGACGCCACCGTAGACCCCGATCGTGGACGCAACCCCCACCCGTGGCACCCGCCATTGACAGGCCGCCTGCAGGACGTTGAGCAGGCTGCCGATCGCTGTCCTTGCGCCGTCGACGGGCTCTGCCGCGCCGGGCGGCCAGGGTACTGATCCGGCGAGATGGATGATGCCGGTGACATTGTGGCGGGCGCCGATCGCCAGCAGCGCGCCCAGGTCGGTGATGTCGGCTCGCTCGGTGAACACACGCTTGCCGCCCTCACCGGCCAGGTCACCCGGCAGCGCCGGCTCGCGGCGCTGGACCAGCACGCACGACTCGCCGAGGCCGAGCAGTGCGCGGGTGGTGTGCGACCCGATGAACCCCAGCCCGCCGGTCACTAGGATCATCCCGCCTCCAATTCGGTAGCATGCTAACGATCCTTCCAACGTAGCAGGTCGCTAGCGTGCTAGCGAGTACTCTCAGGGCATGACCGAGATGCTCGCGCTGTTCACTCAGGCAGCCAAGCTGCTGCGGGAAGCCGCCGACGAGGCGATGATCCGCCACGGCGTCCGCGTCGGCCAGCACATCGTGCTGAGCGTGCTCTGGGAGGAGGACGGCCTTACTCCCGGCCAGATCGCCCGCCGCCTCGGGACCGCAACCCCGACCATCGTCAACACCGCGACCCGCATGGAAGAAGCCGGACTGGTGATCCGCAGGCCGGATCCGGCGGACGCACGCCTGGTTCGTCTGCACCTCACCCCGATGGCCCGTTCGATCCGCGAACCGGTCCGCGATGCTCGCGCCGCGCTGGAGCAGCGGGCCACCGCGACCCTCACCGCCGTCGAGGTGAACCACCTCCGGTCCGCGCTCACCAAGATCATCGCCCAGCTCCGGGATGGGCCGCCGTCAGTTCCCCGCTGAAGTGGCGGCATCCAGGTCCTCTCGTTCGGAGCGGCACTCAGGACATCCAGGCGGATCAGGACTAGTGCCCAGATCGAGACCATTAGTGCCAAGGGCTCGAGCGCTCCCGAACCCGGTGGAGAACCTGGCCAGCCAGAGTCTTTATAGGGGTGATGGCGATCAAGTCACCTGCGGTGGCACGGCCCCTGGCCCGAGATCTGCCGTCAGCCATCGCTCCGGGTGCAGATAGATCGCGACCTGCTCGCCCAGTTCCGCATCGGCGAACTCGATGTAGGCCCGGACCTTGTCCGGTGGCAGATAGCGGGCCGCGATCTCCTGCAACAGCTCATCGGTCCCCGGAACGGTCCGCGTGACCGGACCCTCCACCGATACATACCGGACTGTCGGCATGACCCGTTCGACCATCAGCGTGAACCGCCCGGCCGCTTCGATGAGCCGGGCCTTGCGTGACCCGGCCTCCGTCAGGACCCACGCCTCCCCGCCCGGCGCGTACTGATACCAGATCGGCACGGTAAACGGCCCGCGGCCCTGACCGGCCGACACCGACAAAGCCGCGACGTGCGGCTCAGCCAGGAAGAACTCGCGATCGCGTACAGACAAGCTGCTATCCGCCACAAGTCCGAGCCTAGGCAGAGGTACTGACAATCTGGCCCGATGGAGCTGGTTCTGCGATCTTCGGTTGGCCGCGTATCCATCCGGCGAGCTGATGCGAGCGGGGCCTGGGCGCTGGGCAGGGAGGCGACCGCGTAGCTAGTCCCGGTCCGCCACCTGGGGCTGCCGCGCTTGCGGGTCTTGCGGGTGACCTGGATGGCCCGGGCGGCGTGCGGGAACACCAGCGCGGCGTCGTCGTGACGCTGTTGGCCGTCGGCGCCTTGTCATTCCACGACATGCTGAATCCGGGGAACCCGGCCTCGCCGCCGCGCCGCTGCAACATCGGGGAACCGCATTGCCGGGGAACGGCGCCGCCGGGCGGGCCAGGAGGATCACGTGCGCCGGGCTGACGAATCGCCGCCAGAGCCCGGCCCGTTCCGCGCCGCAGGGGACGGCGGGCTGGCTCGCCGGCGTCTCCTCGGCGCGGCCGCCGTCACGCTGGGCCTGGCGGTGACCGGATGCGCGGCGCCACCGCCCCGCCATCCGCGCCGACTGCGGCTAACGCTGCGGCCGCCGAGCGGCCCGCACCAGATTGGCACCGTGTCGCTGCACCTGGTGGACCACTCCCGGCGGGACCCGTGGCTTGCCGGCAACCGGCCCCGTGAGCGGATGGTAAGCATCTGGTATCCCGCGCAGGACGACCACCGCTTCCCCCGGGCGCCCTGGATGCCGCCGAAAGCGGGCGCGCTGATCCTCGCCCAGCTGATCCCTTCGCCCCTGACCGGGCCCTCGACGGCTCCACCCGCGCCGCGGATCTCGCTCGACGGAGTCCGGCTGCCGGTCACCAGTGCCCGGCAAGGAGCACCGGCCGATCTGTCCGGGAGGCGACATCCGGTCGTGCTGTACTCGCCCGGGTACGGGGACGGCCGCGCGCTCGGCACCGGACTCGTGTCCGATCTCGCGAGCCGTGGCTACGTCGTGGTCACGACCGACTACACCTATGAAGCAGCCGAAGTGCAGTTCCCCGGCGGGCGAGTCGAAACCGGCCGCCAGACGAATCTCTCCGGGGCGGTCAAGGTCCGCATCGCCGACACCCGGTTCGTGCTCGACGAGCTCGCGGTGCTGAACTCCGGCGTAAACCCGGACGCCGGGCACCGCCCGCTGCCCGGCGGCCTGGCCGGGACCCTGGACCTGGCCAGGACCGGGATGTTCGGCCACTCACTCGGCGGCGCCACCGCAGCCGAGGCGATGGCCGCCGACCGCAGGATCCTCGCCGGCATCGACCTTGACGGCACCATCATCGTCAGCGGCCTGCCCGCACCGGGCGACCAGGCATCGCTCACGCAGGTCAAACAACTCGCCGCCGCGGTGGCGAGGGACATAGGCGACAGGCCGTTCATGATCATGACCCACGCCGGCCACGGCCCGCGCGACGACGTCACGCTCGAGGGCTTCTGGGCCAAACTCACGGGCTGGCGGCTGCTTCTCACCCTGACCCATGCCGGCCATTACAGCTACACCGACGACGAGCAATTCCTCAGCCAGCTCGTGCGGGCCGGGATCATTCCCCCCGGCCTGGCCAGCCAGGTTGTCACCCCGGTGATCGGCACCATAGACCCCGCCGTCGCCGTCGCCGCCGAGCGCGCCTACGTCGGCGCGTTCTTCGACCTGCACCTTCGGTGCCGGGCCGGCAGCCTGCTGAACCGCCCGTCTGCGCATTTTCCCGACATCCGCTTCATGGCCACCTGACCAGCCGGAACGCGGCTCCGCGGGTCTCGACAAAGCCGACCACGCGGTCACCCAGCGGCCGGTCCGTCGGCGCCTGGCGCCGCAGCCCTGCGCGGGCAGGCCGCCTCGCTAACGGCCCGGCCCCCACGACCATCCGTGACCTGGGCGGGAACTCATCTTGCGTCCGCCAGCGACCGGCTCAGGACAGCCACCGAACGGTCAGCAGCACGCATCCGGTCGATCACCTGTTCGTGAACCCTGTAGCGTCCCATCAGGAGGGTGAATCCGGCTCGCGGGAGCGCGCCGCTTCAACAGGAAGGAGATGAGATGCCCGAGCACAAGATCGGTACTCGCGAAGAATGGCAGGCGGCCCGGGACGAGCTCGCCAGACTCGAGGCCGAGCAGGCGGAGCGAAACGAGGGGATCAAGAGCAAGCGTCTCGATCTCCCCTGGGTCCCGGTCGAGAAGGAGTACGAGTTCGACAGCGAGGAGGGCAAGAAGACCCTTGCCGACCTCTTCGACGGGCGCTCACAGCTGCTCGCATACAACATCATGTTCGGCCCCGACTACACGCTCGGCGCATGCCCCGGCTGCACCAGCCTGGGTGACGGGCTCGACGGCTCGCTCGTCCACCTGAGCCACCGCGATGTGACGCTGGTCTGTTTTGCGAGAGCGCCGATCGCGCGGCTGAGCGCCTACAAGCGGCGGATGGGCTGGCAGTTCCCGTACGTCTCGACATACAACACCGACTTCGCCTTCGACTTCGGCCTCGCGCTGACCGAGGAGCAAGCGCAGCAGATTCCCGAGGTGACGGACATGATCGACAACCCGCCCGGCTGGCTCCAGGAATGGTCAGGCCAGATCGGAGCCGAGCTCAAGGACGGGCTGCGCGAGAACCCGAGCTGGATCGCCTTCGCGCGCGAGAACGGAACCGTTTACCACACCTACACCGTCTCGGCGCCCGACCCGTTCGTCGCCCCGTACTACAGCTCCCTGCTGGAGCGAACGCCGAAGGCACAACCCGGCGAGCCCCGCGGCTGGCGGAAGGACGAGTACCCGAAGTGACGCCGACCGGGTAGGTTTGCGGCCCATAACGCGCAGGGAGGTGGCGGCGGCCGTCACGCTGTGGACCAGTGCAGCCGTACCCTGCCAGGGCCTTGCGTGTCACAGGATGTGATGGTAGGACCCAGGGGATGCGGCCATCCGGTGATGGGTGGTAGCGCGCTAGCGGGAGGGAGAGTGCCGTGAGCTTCTCGGTCGAGGGGGACTATTTCGAGGTATGCAACTGCGATGTCAGCTGCAACTGCGTGTGGCTCGGGGCCGCCACCCAGGATAATTGCGACGTCATGCTGGCATGGCATGTCACGCGTGGCAGCAAGGACGGCGTGGACCTGTCGGGCCTGAACGCCGTGATGGCCGTGCACTCGCCAAAGCGGATGACCGATGGCGGCTGGAAGGTGGCGCTATATCTGGATGACCATGCTTCCGCAGAGCAATCTGAAGCCCTGGGCGCGGTCTTCTCCGGGGGAGCGGGCGGCTACCTGGCTGGCCTGGGTCCGCTGATCGGTGAGGTCGTGGGCGTAGAGCCGGCAGCAATCACGTTCGAGAACTCAGATGGCTCGCTGCACGCCGAGGTCGCAGGCGCCCTGTCGATGAGCAGCGACGAGATGGTCGGGATGGACGGGCAGGGACCTGGTGTGATCTCGAACGCGCCATTCGGCGCGGTCACACAACCGGTTCGGCAGGCCACGGCGAAGGACGTGAGCTACCACGGCCACTGGACCGCGGATTTCTCCGGTACGAACAGCTTTGTCACGGACTTCCGGTACGAGGGCTGAGGAGGGGCTGGCCGTGGCTGACCAGGCTGGCCCGGCCGCCGCACGGCCGGTGGAGGTTCTCCCGCTGCGTCAGCTGGCCCCGCCGTGGATCGCTCTCGCAGCGCTCGCGGCTGCGGGCTGGGCGGTCATCGTCGTGCAGGCCGGGAGCATGGGCAGCGGGGCTGGCGCCAAGGGCCTGGCGCTGCTGCCCTTCCTGGGGCTATGGATCCTGATGATGGCCGCGATGATGCTGCCCTCTGTCGCGCCGGTCGCCGTTCTGTGGACCCGCGCGATAGGCGGCACCTCGACGCGGCCGCGGCGGGCCGCGCGGATGAGCATGTTCCTCAGTGGCTACCTCCTGGCCTGGGCAGCCTGCGGCTTGGTCGCCTTCGCTGCTTTGACCGGGACCGAGAGGCTTCTCACAGCGTCCCCGACAACGGCCAAGTGGCTCGGCATTTCAATCTTCGTTGCCGCGGGCCTCTACCAGCTCACCCCATGGAAAGACTGGTGCCTGCGCCGCTGCCGCTCACCGATCGGCGCGCTCTTGCACTATGTCGGCTTTAAAGGCCGCAGCCGCGACCTGCGCGTCGGCATTCATCACGGCGTGACATGCGTCGGGTGCTGCTGGGGCCTGATGATCGTGCTGATCGCGGTTGGCGTCATGAATCTGGCAGCCATGGCCGCGCTCGCCATCGTCATCTTCGCTGAAAAGCTTACGCGCCACGGCAGGCTCTTCGGCCAGGCCGTCGGGATCGTCCTGGTGGCGATCGGCGTCGTTGCGATCTGGTTCCCGTTCCTCCTGCCCGGCCTGCACGACACCGGGATGCCGACGATGTAGCGCCCGCAGATCACGGCGCGTGATTTCGCTGCGGGTCGAGCGCGAATCATCCAGCTTAGGGCGACCACGGCGCAAGCCGCGCGGCGGCGGGTTCGGCACTCGCAGTTGGGCGAGAGGGGCTTGCGGAATCGCGCGCAGGCCAGACAGTCGCGGTCCTAGACATCGCTGATTAGGTCGTTCCACCACTTCAGATCGGGATCTGAGCGAGCGGGCAGGAAGCTAGTATAGTGTCTCGTAAATAAGTGGGGATTGGTAGTAGGGTGTGTTCGTGCGCGCTCCGAGCCCCGCTCTGGTCATGTCTGATGCTCAGCGGGAGATCCTGGAGAGCTTGGCGAAGTCCCAGACGGCAGCTCATCG
>WNGK01002597.1_pt1 | contig 20022 bp, 25 predicted proteins | sample 5400601 | NCBI WGS metagenome assembly WNGK01 (sample SAMN13153376, study PRJNA577476) | soil metagenome | isolation source: 60 cm soil or saprolite under Garry oak tree replicate 1 | place: USA:California | collected 2016-06-15
CTCAAGGCAGGCGACGTTAGCGTGAGAACTTCCATCGTTCCGCCTGGGCCCGCCTGCCGTGGCAGACACGCCGGACACATCACCCGCTGCTATGAAACAGCAGCTCACAGCCTCATTTCACGACTTTGCCGTATCCCTGCCTGACGGGGCAGGACATTGGGAGCACGAAGATGAGCGACGAGGAATTCAGCAACACACTCAGCGAAATCTCCGGGAAGCTATCCGAACTGGACAAGCTGACCAGGGCGGCAATGAGCCGCGTGGAACAGGAGGCCCGCGCAGAGACCGGTCGCAACTCCTATGTCGCCACGTACCAGTGGCAACTGCTGCACGCGATCCTCCAGGCTAACCGGGTCGTGATCCTCCTCGCCCACCCCCTCCCTGCGGTAATCCAGCGTGAAACCGAGCCTGACGGCGGAGCATAACTACTGCCGCGTCAGCTAATGTTTGTCCCTTCCGGGCAGGACTTCGAGCTAACTGGCGAACCATCTTCTGCGTCGGCCGCCCGCGTCAAAACCGTCGTCATTATCTGTGACGGCTAGCATCGGTATGTGTGAGAGTGCGGAGGCCGCAGGCGACGATACGGCGGGCAATGTAGGCGCGGCGGATGCGCTGGATGGTGGAGAGCGGTGTGTTCTCGCCTTGACGACGTCGGCCGATCTGCTGGCTGAGGTCGGCAGGCACCCCGAAGCGGTCGAGGCGGCCGAGAGCTTCGCTCTTGGTAATGAGCCGGCCGTCATCGAGCGCGGCCTCGGCTCGCGCCAGAGTCAGCAAGCCGAGATCGACGAACCAGTCGCTGAGCCACCGCCACAGCCACGGCCAGCGAACGCTCGTGCGCCAGTGGCCGGTCAGCTCGGCTCGTACCGCGACGCGAAGCGCGGCGTCATCGACCGGGGGGAGCAGGTCCGCTGGCGGCGGTCCGTAGACGGTGATCCCGTTGCGGAGCAGTTCGGCCCTGGCGACGCCGCTCAGGTGCCAGTGCGCGAGCCGGCCGTGGGTCCACATCACATGGGCCGCCTTGACGTCTGCGACCTCGCCGCGAGGCACGTAGATGCAGTGGAGCTTGGCAGCCGGGGGATGCTCTTGCCGGATCGTCTCATGGAGCTGGCGCAGCTCGTGTTGCTTTCGGGCGTCGAGCGGCGCGCTGATAACGGCGACCAGGTCCAGGTCGCTGAGTCCGGGGTGGTAGTCACCGCTCGCCAGGGAGCCGCCCGCGTACAGACCCACCACGTCCACCACGGGGCGGACAGCCTGGGCGAAGGTTGCCACCACGGGCGCCGGATCGAGTCGGGAGTCCACTGGGCCAGGATGCCTCAAGACGAACGATAAATCGGCCCCCATGGCCGTTGCTGACTCCTCGGTCGGCTTCCGGTGTCCCACGGCCGGCGCCAGCGAAGCGGCAAACATTGACTGACGCGGCACTACCTCTGTGCTCTGCGGAGCGCTCAGGGACGCTCTGAGCGCTTCCGCTTCCGTGTTCGTCTCAGGCAGCCTGACCGGCCTAGAATGCGTGCACACAACCAGACTTGCAGTGGTCGTTGTCCACGTACACGACACGGGATTCGGGCGCCACGGCCTGAGCGACCTCGTGCACATTATCAGCGCTGGGCAGGCCGGCGCCGATGTCCAGGAACTGGCGGATCCCTGCCTCGGCGGCCAGGTACCGGACGGCGCGCCCTAGGAAGGCCCGGTTCTCGCGCACCGCCGTACACACCGCGGGCCAGCTTTGCATCGCCTTCTGCCCGGTTTCCCGGTCAGCGGCGAAATGATCCTTACCGCCCAGTATTACAGTCGCTGTTTTTCGGTCTGTGACCGCGCTGCGGCTCAGCGTGTTACATGGCTGTCGTGCTGATGGTTACATTCGGTCACCTCCTTTCGTCCGGCGCGGTTCAGGTGGCGAGGGCCTGGAGGCGGGCGGCGTAGTGGTGCCAGCGGGCGCGGGCCTGATGCCGACGGCGCCATGCTGACCAGCGCAGATGGAAGGCGAGGCGGGCGCGGGTGAGGAGCCCTGCTTTCCAGTCGCGGGCGAGGCGCTCGATGCGGGTGGTCTCGGCGACGGACAGCTCGATCGGGGGAATCTGGGGCGGGCAGGGCTGGCCGCCGCGGGCGGGCAGCGGCGCCCCGCCGGGGTAGAACTGCAGCTCAGTAGCGCTGATGGCTTCCTCGCTGGCGGTGTCCGCGCTCGCGGTGGCTTCCCGGCCGCCGCCTCCGGCGGCGGCCGTGCCGGTGCTGATGGCGACGCGGATGGCGGCGGTCCTGAGCTGGGCGAGTGCGGTCAGGGCGGTGTGCTTGCAGATCGCGTCGTATGTCCTGGCCTGGGACTGGTCCCAGCCGAGGGTGTCCTTTCCCGTTTTGAAGGTGACTTCCACAGGCCATCTGCGGCCTGCGATGGTGATGAAATAGGTCATCGTGGCCGGGCGGCCTTCCGGTGCCCAGCCCAGGTAGAAGGCGTACTGGTTCTTCTCCCGCGACGGCAGCCGCCGGATCAGCAGGAACTCGCGCGGGTCCGCGGTGCCGATGAGCGCCCAGTCGCTGTAGCGGGGGCCCTTCGTCCCGTTCCCGCAGGATCTTCTTTCGAACGCCGCGCCGGCTACGGCCTGGTCAGCGCGAACGACGGTCCCCTTCGCGAGGGTGATGCGGTAGTCGCACGGGATGATCACGACGTAGGCCAGCGACAGCGCCCGGAGCGTGTCCCGGAACTCCCGGCAGCGCCCGTACACCTCGTCGGCCGCGACCCACAAAAACCGCAGCCCGGAGGCTGCCAGGCGCTTGACCTGCGCGATCGCCAGCTCCGGCTTCGTCTTGAACTCCAGGCCCTCCGGGATCCCGGCCCTGCCCCGGCGCCGCCGGTCCTTCGTCCAGGACTCGGGCATGTACACATCGAAGTCGGCCCACGCCTGCCCGAGCGCGGTGACCAGGGCGGCGAACACCCAGGTCACGCAGTTTTCCACCTTTCCGGTGACGCCCGCGTGCTGCGGCGCGACGCACGCGGTGGCGGCCCCTTTCTTCAGGTGCGCGGTCTCGTCGAACGCGATCCCCGGCCCGATCAGGTCACCGGGGTCATCGGGCAGGCACCGCGCCGCCAGCTCCGGCAGCGCCTCCCGCAGCTTCTCCCACGACCACTCGTATCTCCTGAGCAGGGCCTGCATCCGCCCCGGCGCCTCGTGGCCGGCCGCCTCGGCCAGCTCCCAGCAGTTCGCCCGGGTCCCCCGCGACAGCGCCTTCACGTAATCCAGCGCGGTCCTGACGCTGCGCCCCTGCTTCATCACCCGGCCCAGCACCCTGCTGACCAGCGCGTCTGCCCTGTCCCCGCACTCGGCGGCATCTTCTATCCTGGCCACTGCGGCCGTGGCCTTGTCTTGTTTTGTCACGAATCCAGGAACGAGCCACGGCCGCCCTGGCATTACGCGGCCATCATCGCCTGTCCCGGCCGTCCCGGCCGCCGAATCTGATCACTCAGCGTTACACCAGGCGCATCCCGGCCAACCACGGAACATGTAACAAGCGGGCACTCAACGTGAAACAGCGACTGTAATACCAGGTAGTAGTCGTATACCCGGGCCGAATGCGGTTTCGTTATGTCAAAGCCCGGCTGCATCGGCCGCCTCCGCAGATCTGATGGCGACCGTTTCCGGCGCCGCTGCGAGATTCTAGTGCTTACCCGGCACCGCCGCGGGACGACTGGCGCGAGCTGCCAGTCTTACGCCGCAGGACCGATAAGGTCCCATTTGTTGCCGGCGATGTCTGCAAACACAGCGACGCGGCCGTAGGGTTCGGTACGCGGTGCCGTGAGGAACTGCACGCCCGCGGATGCCATCCGCGCGTACGCGGCATCGAAGTCCTCAACGTGGAGGAAGAAACCCACCCGGCCGGCGGCCTGCTTCCCGACGATGGCGGCCTGGTCTTCCCCGTCAGCCCGCGCGAGCAGCAGGCCGGTCGCGGCACCTGGCGGCCGGACTACTACCCACCGCTTGGGGCGCCCGTCGTTCGTCAGGGCCGGGGAGTCCTCTGCGAGCTCGAAGCCCAGCGCGTCCACGAAGAAGCTGATAGCCGGGTCGTACTCGCTGACCACGATGGCGATAAGGCCGAGATACACGGCGTCAGCATAGGAGACCGCCTTGGGGGTTAAGTCGCCGCAGCCGGCAGGCTGACCCAGCGCATCTCGCCGTCACGGACCTCGGTGGTGGGTGATAGCCCGGCGGCGCGGGCGACCAGCTGGGAGGCCAGGTGGCCGGGATGGATATGAGCCACGACAGTCCATCCAGCCTCCCGTAGCACTGTGACCAGGCTGCGCGCGGCTTCCTTGGCATAGCCCCGGCCCTGCGCGGCCCGGACCACCACCCAGGCGACCTCAGCCGGGCCGGCCGCCGGACCGCCCGCAGGCAGTGTCGCCTGCACTATCCCGGCCGCCGCGCCGGTAGCGCGGACGCGGACCACCCAGTTGCCCCACAGCTGGTCGCCTTCGGGTGAGCGGCGCGCCGCCAAGCGCGCAAAGCGGGCGGCCAGGGCTGCCGCGGACAACGGCGCGCCACCGGTGAACTCGTGCAAGGAGGCATCGTCCAGCAGTGGCGCGAGTTCGGCGGCGTGGGCCACGGCAAGTGGCTCAAGGTCAAGTCGCTCAGTAGGCCAGCCGCGGTCAAGGTGGATCACCCATCGACCATAACGGCTGGTCAGCTATCCGCCTGAGGACCCGGTCGGCGGCATGGGAGTCGCGTCCCGGATGCTCCGTGCTGAGCGCATAGCAGACTCCTCTTCTCCACTCGGTTTCCGGTTTCTTGCGCGCGATGTCGATTCGGCCGTTCCGCCGTTCGACTCATGGGTGAGAGGGTCCGAACGGGACCCGGGACAATGCAGGAGAAGACCGTGAAGTACATGCTGATCATGCGCGCGACCGACGAGGCCTACGCCGCCTTCAAGGACGTCGACTTCAACGAGATCATCGAGTCCATGGGCCGGTTCAACGATGAGATGATCTCGGCGGGCGTCTTGGTCGCCGCGGAGGGTCTCGATGACGCGTCACAGGGTGTTGTCGTGGACTACTCCTCCGAACCCCCCGTCGTCACCGACGGGCCTTACGGTGAGACCAAGGAGCTGTTCGGCGGCTTCTGGATCCTCGATGTCGCCTCGAAGGAAGAGGCCGTCGAGTGGGCCAAGCGGGCACCGATGAGCGGTCCCGGGATGAAGGCCGAGATCCGCCGCGTCACTAGTATCGACGAGTTCCCGCAGGACAACGAGTGGATCCAGAAGGAGCGGGCATGGCGGGTGGCGACCGGTCAGCTATGAGCCATCCGGGCAGCGGTCGTCAGGCCGTCGCGGCGGTGTGGCGGATCGAGTCCGCGCGCATTGTCAGCACGCTCGCCCGGTTCACTGGCGATTTCGCACTGGCCGAGGACCTGGCCCAGGAGTCGCTGGCCGAGGCGCTTGTTGCCTGGCCGCGAGACGGCGTGCCGCGCAATCCCGCGGGGTGGTTGCTCACCGTGGGCCGGCGTCGAGCCGTTGACTCGTTCCGCCGCCGCTCGGCTCTCGACGAGAGGTACGCCGCCCTTGCCCGGCATTTGGACGAGGGCGGTGTTACCACCGGCAATCCGGGAACGCCTCCGGTAAGCGCCACGCCGGACACCGACCTGCTGTGGGATCCGGACCGCATCGATGACGACCTGTTGGCGCTGATGTTCATCGCCTGCCACCCGGTGCTGTCGCGCGAGGCCCAGATCGCGGTCACGCTCCGTGTCCTCGGGGGTCTCACGAGCGACGAGATCGCCCGGGCTTTCCTCGTGCCGACTGCCACGGTGCAGGCTCGGATCACGCGGGCCAAGAAGACGCTCGCGGCCGCGCAGGTGCCGTTCGAGGTGCCGCCGCCCGACGAGTGTCGCAAGCGGCTCGGCTCGGTGCTCAGTGTGCTCTACCTGATCTTCACCGAGGGCTCGACTGCCTCCTCCGGAAGTGAGTGGATCCGCCCCGACCTGGCTCGCGAGGCGGTCCGGCTGACCCGGATCCTGGCACGGCTGGTCCCGGACGAGTCGGAGGTGCACGGTCTGCTCGCGCTCCTCGAGCTCACCGCTGCCCGGTTCCCGGCGCGCCTGGATGACGACGGCGAACCGGTCCTGTTGGAGGAACAGGACCGTCGGCGTTGGGACCGGGCGGCGATCCGGCGCGGGCGGGCGGCCTTGGTTCAGGCCGGGCGGGTCGGCCGTGGCCTCGGTGCCTACGGCGTGCAGGCCGCGATCGCCGAGTGTCATGCGGTCGCGCCGTCCGTCAAGGAGACGGACTGGGAACGGATAGTGCTGCTTTATGAGGCGCTTGGCCGACTGGCGCCCTCGCCCGTCGTCGAGCTCAACCGGGCGGTCGCGATCTCAATGGCCCAAGGCCCGGCAGCCGCGCTGCCCGTCGTGGACGATCTGGTCGTGGCCGGCAGCCTCTCCGGCTCTCATCTGCTGCCGAGCGTGCGCGGCGAGTTGCTCAACCGCCTCGGGAAACTCGACGACGCGCGGCGTGAGATCGAACTCGCCGTACGGCTCTGCGGGAACGAGCGCGAGCGCAGCCTGCTCCAGCGCAAGCTCGCCGCACTGGCCTGACAACCAGCGAGATACCCACGCGGCGACTGCTGCGGCGCGGCGCTGTCCGATCATTCCGATCACCGCCATGGGTCAGATGAGGATGTTAACCGGGGAATACCACGGCCGCCTCGCGATGAGTTTCCGCTCCAACAAAAGTCAGACCAGATAACAAGACGCTTCATCACAATGATCAAGGAGTAGTTCGATGCGGAAGATCACCGCCGGTCTGTTCATCTCGCTCGACGGCGTTGTCGAGGACCCGCAGGATTGGCATTTCCCATACTTCAACGACGAAATGGGCGTGGCCGTCTCTGCCCAGCTGGCCGCCGCCGACACGCTGCTGCTCGGCCGCAAAACCTACGACAGCTTCGCCGGTGCGTGGCCGGACCGCGAGGCCGCCGGCGGCGAGGACGCCGCCATGGGCAAGGCGCTCGGCGATGCGCGCAAGATCGTGGTCTCAAACCAGAATCTCCAGTTCACCTGGCGCAACACCGAGCAGCTGCAAGGCGACCTCGTCGAGGCCGTCACCGCGCTGAAGAACGAACCGGGCGCAACGGATATCGCGATGAGCGGATCCGTCTCCATCGTTCGTAAGCTGCTGGCCGCCGGTCTCCTCGACGAACTACACCTGCTGGTCCACCCGATCGCCGTCCGCAAAGGCATGCGCCTGTTCGACGAAGGCGAATCCCCGATCCCGCTACGGCTCACCTCCTCCCGGACATTCACCACCGGCGTTTTGCACCTCATCTACGCCCCGGCCGAATCGGCTCCCACAGGCACGTACGACGACGCAAAAGCGCACCTGCCCCAACCTGAGAACAGCTGATATTCCACCCCACGCCTCGGCGAGAGACCTCACTGTCAAACCTGGCCTCGCAGCGGAGCCCGCGAGCGCGTCACGGGACGCCGCCGCGCGGCGGCACCAACAATGCACCGTCATCGGCGTTCTCTGAACAATCCAAGCCAGGTTGGAGGTTCGGGTGTTGTCACAGGTCACGCCTGATGCGAAGACGCTGGCAGGGCGGCTGAGACGGACGTCAAAAGCAGCGGCGAGGAAAAGCTGGGAACCGGTTTAGCGCCGCATGTCCGCTTTCAGTAGCGCTCTCCGCTCCCCGGGGGGCCGTGGGGCCGGGTGCGTGCCCGCGCTCGGCGTGGCGGCGCCGGGCGGCTTCGACGTGCTGGCGGACGCCGTCGGCGTAGACCAGGCGGACACTCCCGCGGCGGTGGCGACTGCGGTCGCGGTGACCGGCTGAGTCGGCCCAGCCATGCCCATCAGCTCGGACCACGGGAAGACCCCTTGATAACAGCGCACAGTCCCGCCAAATTGGCGCTGGTTCCCGTCGTCGGGTGTGGCTGACTGCGGCGCGCGGGGCCGGGTGTTCTGCGCGCTCTGACCGGCGCCGGCAAGCTGGGCGCTCACGGGTGCCAGGCGGGAGGGCCAGCCGGTGCTGGTGGCCCGGCTGGGAGCTGGTTAGCCGGGCGCGTGCCAGATGATCAGGTACCGCCCCATGAGCAGGCGGGAGATGCGGGCGCCGGGCAGGGCCTCGCGGAGGCTGCGGCGCAGCTGGCGGAACGTGTCCGGCGGCGGCCACGCCTGGGGCGCTGTGTGCTCCCATTTCCCGCGCGCGCGGTTGGCGGCGCCCAGGCATGCCCAAGCGGTCACAGCCCAGGGCCAGTCGCGCCATTCGGTGCGGGTGAATCCCACGATGGCCAGCGTCCCGCCCGGGCGGACCAGCTGGCTCAGGCGGCGCAGAGCTGCCCCGGCATCGGGCAGATGGTGCAACGTCGCGTTGGACACAACGGCGTCAAACGACTCCCGCCCCAGGGGATGGGACAGCACATCCCCATGGCACCATGTCACCCTCGCGCCCGGGAACCGTGCCCGGGCACGGCCGAGTACCGGGGCGTCGGCGTCGATCGCGACCACGAGCGGGACACGACGTGCCAGACGGGCAGCGAGGAAACCATCACCGCAGCCCACGTCGAGGACCGACGCCGCTGAGGCAGGCACGCATGCATCCAGCCGCCCGTCGTAGTGAATGTTGGCGTTCCACGGCCCGGCCATGCCGCCCAGTGTGCCTCAGGCAGCCGGAGAACGAGTGCCCGCAGCCTATCGCGCGCTCATGATCGTCATGGAGGTGATCGTGGGCCGCCTGGTCCGGGCAGGCCGACACGCCGCCGACGGCCTGCGCATGACGTGCATGCTGACCGGGCGCCCGGGCCGCGACGCCAGGTTCCCGGTACCGTGCTGGGCATGGGATCCAGCTTCTGGAGGAGGACCTGGCCATGAGTGAACGCACGTCGGCACCGGACGACGCCGGCGACCAGCGCGGCAGTGAGCCTGACATGTCGGACACCGCTGAGTTCGCCAAGATGCGGGCCGTGATGCGCGCATCGGAAAAGCACCGCGAAGGCGGGGTGGATCCAGAACTCGAGGACACGGACACAGATCCCGGCTCCGACACCTGAGCCCGGATCATGCAGCACCCGCAGGAAACGCTCATCCGTTAAGGCTCAGCACTGAGGGCCGCAGACCGACCCTGTCCGCAGCAGATGCGGGCGTTCTCGGTGCAGGACCACGATGCATAATTATGCAGGCTGCGGGCCTGGCTGACAGGCGTCATCGATATGGGTCCAAGAGGGTGATCGACAGTAGCGGGCTCTGGACGTGCGCGTTGTGGCCTAGGCCCGGGAGCGTGACCACGGGGACGCCCAGCCGGGTAAGCCGCTCGCCGGTGTTCATCGCGTCGTGCTTGCCCCGGGCCAGGGTCACCGGGGCCCGGGATCGTGCCAGCAATTGCGCCATGTCGGGTGCCCCGACGGCGAACACGCCCGGATCCATGGCCAGCCGCCATCGCCCGTGCTGCTCCCGCAGGCCGGCCTCCACGGCTGGAGCGTCGGCGGCCAGCAGGCCAGCCAGACCCGATATGCGCAGGTAGCGGGCGGCAGCCTCATCGCGCGAGCCGAACCAGGCCGGTGACAGGTGCGCCGCCGCCTGCGCGCGGTCCAGCTCCTCCTGGGTCCAGGCGACCTTAATCCCCAGGCCGATGACCGCCTGCATTATTATGGAGTAGCACTAATTTTAGAGTTGCACTATATTTGGTGGCTCACCCACGGAGGGAGATCCGATGACAGCACAGGACGGGATGCTCGACCTGGTACGGCGCTGGGCGGCCGCCGAGCAGCAGAATGACGCGGGAGCCCTGGACGGGCTCCTGGCCGGCGAATTCGCAGGGGTAGGACCGTTCGGCTTCGTCCTGACCCGGGATCAGTGGCTGGCCCGCTTCGCCAACGGCCTGGTGAACCGGTCGTTCGCGATCGAGGACCCGCAGGTCCGGGACTTCGGCACCGCGGCGGTGGCGATCGGGGTCCTGGCCCAGGAGACGAGCTGGCAGGGCAACGACAATTCCGGCCGGTTCCGGATCACGCTGGTGGCCGTCCGCCCCGCGGACCAGTGGCTGCTCGCGCACGTCCATATCGGCCCGCTGCAGGCGCCGCCGGGAGGCCCGTCATGACCGGGGCGTTCCCGCCGAAGGTGGTGGCGCCGGGCGAGGGCAAAACGGTCACGCTGTTCGGCGTCCGGTTCAGCTACAAGGTGGTGAGCGCCGACTCCGGCGGGAGCCTGACGATCCTCGAGGTGGAGATTCCGGCCAAGACCCTGGTCAAGCCGCACAGCCATGCCTGCGAGGACGAGTTCTCGATGGTCCTGTCGGGAACGGTCGGGATCCGCGTCGGGAACCGGGTGCTCGAGGCGGGCCCGGGCTCCTACCTGGTCAAGCCGCGTGGCACCGCGCACGCCATGTGGAATGCGGGCAGCGCCCCGGCGGCGGTGGCCGAGATCCTCTGCCCGGCCGGGCTGGAGGACTACTTCGACAAGCTGGCGCCGATCCTGGCCGAGCACCGCCAGGCGCAGGAGTACTACCAGCTCGCGGAAGATTACGGCATCACCATCCAGGACGACTGGATCGAGGAGCTGGAACGGACTTACGGGGTCAAGCTCTGACGGTTACGGCCTGGCAGCGTAGTCGCCCAGGCCGTGCTCCAACAGCGCGAAGGCCTCGGCGGTGAGCTTGCGGACATCGGCCGCAAGCCCGCTGAGGTCTTCGCCGGAGCTGGCCCGGCGGCGCACGTAATCGATCATCGCCCGCTGCAGGCCCAGCAGCGCGTTGGCCGCCACATGCGGGCGGAGGTCGTCGCCTTGCGCGCCGGTTTCTGTGGCCAGCAGCGCGGCGAGGCCGCCGGCACTGCGGGTCATCGCCTGCTGCTCGCGGGCGAGCAGCGCCGGGCTGCCCGCGATCACGCGGTTGACCGTGCGGAGCCGGGCGAGCGCCTCCTGGTCACCGGTTTCGGCCTGCGCGAGCAGGCCGCCCTCCGCCATCAGGGCGCGGCGGAAGGCGGCGAGGGCCGGCTCGCCGGGATCGCGGTCCCGCACGGCATCGGCCAGCCGGGCGCTGAACGCCTCGAACCGCGAGTAGAACAAGTCCTCCTTGCTGGGGAAGTAGTTGAACACCGTCGCCTCGGCGACCTGCGCCTCCCGCGCGATCTCGGCGACGGTCACCTGGTCGAAGCCACGGTCGGCGAACAGCCGCCATGCGGTGCCAGCGATCAGCTGCCGCATCTGCTCCTTCTTCAGTTCGCGAAGACCCACCTTGCGTCCGTCCCAAAATTGGAGTTACCATAAATTTAGTTCCACTCTATGTTTAGGGTAACCAGCCTACCTTCTAGGAGGCCGTGATGACAGTCATCAGGACCACAGCCAGGAACGCCGGGCGCAGCGAGAGGCTGAGCCGCGAGATCCTCGTGCTCGCCGCGGTGGTCATCCTCGGGACGATCATGACGGTGCTCGACCTGACCATCGTGAACGTCGCCATCCCCACCCTCGCCAGCGACCTGGGCGCATCGATCCCGGCCATCCAGTGGGTGATGACCGGCTACCTGCTCGCCTTCGCCACCGTCATCCCGCTGACCGGCTGGGCGGCCGAGCGGTTCGGCGCCAGGCGCGCCTGGCTGGTCGCGCTGTCGCTGTTCCTGGCCGGTTCGGTGCTCGCCGGGGCGGCCTGGTCGATCGGCTCGCTGATCGCCTTCCGGGTGCTGCAAGGGCTCGGCGCCGGGATGATCCTGCCCATCGGCCAGACCATCCTGGCCCAGGCCGCCGGGCCGCAGCGGATGGGACGGGTGATGAGCGTGATCGGCGTGCCGATGCTGCTGGCTCCCGTGTTCGGCCCGCTGCTCGGCGGGGCGATCATCGACGCGTCCAGCTGGCGCTGGATCTTCTTCGTCAACCTGCCCGTCGGTGCCGCTGCCGTGCTCGCCGCCCGGCGGCTGCTGCCGGACGCCGGGCCGCAGCCCGGGGCGCGGTCTGACCTGCGGCTCGACCTGCGGGGGCTGCTACTGCTCTCCCCCGGCATCGCCGTCTTCCTCTACGGCATGTCCGAAGCGGGCGATCACGGCGGCTTCGGCAACCCGCGCACCAGCGTCGCGGTGCTGGCCGGCCTGGTCCTGATCGCGCTGTTCTTCTGGCACGCCGCGGGGCGGGGTGGGGAGGCGCTGATCGACGTGTCGCTGCTGCGGCGCCGCGGCTTCGGCGCCGCGGCCGCGCTGAACCTGCTGCTCATGGTGGCGCTGTTCGGCTCGCTGATCCTGATCCCGCTGTACTACCAGGCGGTTCGCCACGACGGACCGCTGCAGATCGGGCTGCTGCTCGGCCCGCAGGGCATCGGGGCGGCCCTGGCGCTGCCGCTGGCCGGCCGGCTGACCGACAAGATCGGCGCCCGCGGCGTGGCCTCGGCTGGGATGCTCCTCGCAGCCGCCGGCATGCTCGCCTACACGCAGGTGGGCCCGCACACCTCGTACCTGTACCTGTCGGGCGCCCTGCTGGTGATCGGGACCGGGATCGGTGCCACGGCGGTGCCCTCCATGGCGGCGGCCTTCCAGGCGCTCTCCCGCGCCGAGACACCGCGGGCCACCAGCGCCATCAACCTCATCCAGCGCCTCGGCGGCGCCGTCGGCACCGCGCTGTTCGCGATCATCCTGTCGCGGCAGGCCGGGGAGCGGGCGCACGCCGCGGCCGCGCTGGCCGGCGCGTTCGGCACCACCTTCTGGGTGGCCGCCGGCCTGATCGCCACTGCGCTGGTGCCGGCGCTGCTGCTGCCTCGTCCGCGCCGGGCGGATGACGCCGGAGCGGCCGCTGGCTCCGGCTCCATGGCCGGCGGGCAGGCGAAGGCCGCGTGAGCCCTACCGGGCTGGCGGGGCGGGGAAGCCGCGGCGAGCTGCCACCGGAGCTCGAGCTGGCTTAGGTGAAGGCAGCCACGAGCGACAGATCGAAACACGTTCGTCATCTGCGGTAATGGCACCGGAACGCGGCCTGCTTATGCTGCGGAGGACGGCGGCAATGCGCCTCCCGCCCGCTGGACGCGGCGCTATGAGCACGTGCGAGGTACCCGAGGGCCGGGAGGTCGGTTGTCCCGCACAGGATTGAGCCGGTCTGCCGAGGGCTGACCACTCACGTTGTGGCTGGCTGTCGCTTGAACGTGGTCGTTCAGCTGGCTGCGGACCAGGCCATGGAGGCAGGCATGAGAGAGCAGGCACTATTCGATGCGGCATCGGCCCGGCCGATCCTGACCGCAGACGAGTGCGCCCGGGAGTTGCTGGCCGGGGAGGTCGCGATCGTCGGGATGCACGGTGTCTACTGAGGTGGGGGGGTCGGGTGTGCCCGCCCGCTGGGGCGACGGCGATGTGTGCCTGCCATTCTGCGGTGATGAGTACCCGCCGCTCAAGGCTTCCCCTGGCGCGGTGATATGTACCAAGCCGTGTCACCCGAAGACCGAGATGCACCTGAACGAAGAGACCGGCTGGGTGTGGCAGGCGGACCAGTGAATAGCCCCACCCGCCCGAACGTGTCCCGGTAGGCGACCAGGTTCTCGCCAAGCAGCCGCACCCGCGCCGGCGTGCCTCCCGGCTCGGGGATCTCCGCCGTCAGGCAGGCCGGCGTCCAGTAACGACGCAACAGCTCGCCCATCAGCGTCCCCGGGCCCACCCTGGTCAGGATCTCGTTCTGTTCCGCCCTGAGCACGCCGCACCTCCGCATGACAGGACCAGTTCGACGTCGGACCGGCCTTTTTCACCGTCTCACCGCCGAAACAATGTTGTCAATCATCAAACAAACAATACTGTCAACGGTATTTGAGCCGCCTGATGGTGCTGCGACTGGCCGCGGCCAGGCCGGCTCAACTGTCAAAATCGTCGGCCCCGGAAGGATCCCTAGACGGCTGGCGCCCGGCCGCCTAATCTCAGCCTGATGATGGCACCGATGTCCGCCACCTCGGCCGGCCAGGAGGTGGCCCGGCGGCTGATGGACGACGGCTACGTGGTCGTGACCGGCATGCTGACGCCGCCCGGAGCGCAGACCGCCCGCGCTGACCTGGACCGGGTGCTGCGAACCACCCGGACCGGGCGGAACTCCTTCGAGGGCTTCGACACGCAGCGGATCTACGCCCTGTTCGCCAAGACTCGCGTGTTCGACGCGCTCGCCATCGACCCGCTGCTGCTCGGCGTCCTCGACCAGGTACTGGGCCATTACCAGCTCAGCGCCCCGGTCGGCATCTGCATCGGGCCTGGCGAGAAGGCGCAGATCCTGCACCGGGACGACGCCATCTACCCGGTGCCCGAGCCGCATCCGCCGCTGGTGGTCAACACCATGTGGCCGCTCGATGAGTTCACCGCGGAGAACGGCGCCACCAGGTTCATCCCCGGCAGCCACCAGTGGGAGCCAGGCCGGCAGCCAGGCCCGGACGATCCGGTGGAGACGGCCGTGATGTCACCCGGATCGGCCCTGTTCTACCTGGGCAGCCTCTGGCACGGAGGCGGCGCGAACCAGACCACCCGGCCGCGACTCGGCGTGATCCTGGAGTACGCGGTCGGCTGGCTGCGGCCACAGGAGAACCACTGCCTGGCCGTGCCCCGTGACATCGCCCGTGAGCTGCCGGAACGGCTCCAGGAACTGCTCGGCTACAACATCTACCCGCCGTTCGTGGGGTACGTTGACGGCAGCCACCCGCGCCGGGTGCTGTCGGCAGGTTCCTAGCCGCCGGGTGTCGATCCGGCCCATTGGAGGTGGGACGCTCCTCGCCACCCTGCGTAATCAGCCCTCGTCTAGAGCAGCGCGCGAATACCCGGCCGTTCGGCGTGTTCGAAGGTGACCGGCGCCGGCTTGGCCTCGCCGTGCATAACGGACGTTCTGCCGTGCGGCCAAGCTCGATTGGAGTCGCATCGGCGATCGGTTTCCGTTCCTGGCGGCTGGATTTTGATGATTTACCGATCGTTACCGGTTCCGTAAATTGGCCATAGGCGGCGGATGCGGTCAACCGCCGGTGCCCACTGACAGTGTTCATGAGGGACAGGTGCGATGCCGGACACCCTTTCAATCTATGCCCAGAGCCAGCCAGACAAGCCTGGCGTCATCGACGACAAGCCGGACGGGACCGTCGTTATGTGGACGTACGCCGAGCTTGACGCGCAGTCGAACCGGGTAGCGAACCTGCTGCTCTCCCTGGGGGCCGGGCCGGACAAGAAGATCCTGTGGTGCGGGCCGAACTCGCCCGAGGTCGTGGCGGTCATGAACGCCACGAGGAAGATCGGCGCGGTCGCCGTGCCGCTTAACTACCGGCTGACGCCGGAGGAGGCGCGCTACGTCATCAACCACAGCGACGCCGAGGTCGCCTACGTGGACTATGAGCACGCGCCTATGTTCGCGACGCTTCGCGGCCAGCTGGAGAATGTGCGGCACATCATCGCGGTCGGCGGCCCGGCCCCGGGCGGGATGCTGACCGACGCCGACATCGCGGCGGCGTCAGCCGATGCGCCCGACGTCGGGGACGCGGCCGGCGCAGGCGGGACGATGATCTACACCTCCGGCACGACCGGCAAGCCGAAGGGCGCAGTCCGGGCCGGCCCCCCGGATCCAGAACTCCTCGCCGCCCTGCTGAACCTGTTCGGCTACCGGCCCGACGACATCTACATCACCTCCGGTCCGCTGTACCACAGCGGCCCCAGCGCGTTCATGGGTGCTGGCCTGCTCTACGGCCAGACGATCATCGTGCAGCGCAAGTTCGACGCCGAGGACTGGCTGAGGCTCGTGGACAAGTACAAGGCGAGCTCTACGTTCTCCGCGCCCGCGCTGGTCCGGATGATCTGCGCGTTGCCCAGGGAGGTCAAGGACCGCTACGACCGCTCCTCCATGCGCGTCATGGTGGCCAACGCGGCACCGTGGAGCTACCCGCTCAAGCAGCAGTACGTGGCGGATTTCCCGCCGGAGTCGCTGTTCGAGGTCTACGGGTCGACCGAGCTCGGCGTGGACACCGTGCTGATGCCCGAGGACCAGATGCGCAAGCCGGGATCGTGCGGCAAGCCGGCTCCCGGCGTCGAGATCATGCTGTTCGACGACGACGGCAACGAGGTCACTGGTACCGGGCCGGACCATCCCGGCGAGGTTTTCGTGCGGTCCAAGGGCGCGTTCGACACCTACTACAAGAACGACGCCAGCTATGAGTCGAACAGCCGCGGCGACTCCCATACGGTCGGCGACATCGCGTACCGGGACGACGAGGGCTACCTGTACATCTGCGACCGCAAGACCGACATGATCATCTCCGGCGGCATGAACATCTACCCCGCCGAGATCGAGGCGGCGCTGGAGCAGCATCCCGGGATCTACGACGTCGCGGTGTTCGGGATCCCGTCGGAACAGTGGGGCGAGGTCGTGCACGCGACGGTCGTGCGGTCGCCGGGATCGTCGCTGTCCGGCGAGGAGATCACGGCGTTCGCGCGCGAGCACCTGGCCAGTTACAAGGTGCCGCGGTCGGTGGGCTTCACGGACGAGCTGCCGCGCACCGGATCGGGCAAGATCCTCAAGCGCCAGCTCCGGGCGCCCTACTGGGCCGGCCGGACCGCCCAGGTCGGATAGGGCGCGAGGCGCCGCACGGTCCCTCGCTCAGCGGCCGGGCTCTGGGAGCGGTGGCGATGGCGGCGTTACCGTGGGTGCCGGGCATGGCCTGGTAGGCCGAGCTACCGGCCGGGGCCGGTGGGCGGGATGATGACGTGAGGAGATGAGTAATGCGAGTACTGATGATCGCGCCCCCGGGCGCGGGCAAGGGGACTCAGGGCGCGCTGATCGCCGCGCACTTCGACATCCCGCACATCGCGACCGGTGAACTGCTGCGCGATCACGTCGCGCGGCGGACCGCGCTCGGCCAGGCCGTCCAGACGTATCTGGACCGCGGCGAACTCGTGCCCGACCAGGTCGTCCTCGACATGGTGCGGGAGGCGATGGTCGCCGCGAAGGCGGCCGGAGGCGGGTATGTCCTCGACGGAATCCCACGAAACATGCGACAAGCCCGCGCAGCCTACATGATCGGCCGCGAGCTCGGGATGACCGCGGATGTGGCGCTGCACCTGCAGGCCGACGATGCCGAACTCATGCGCCGGCTGCTCGCGCGAGCCGCGCTCGAGCATCGCTCCGACGACACGCCAGACATCATTGCCCAGCGCCTTGCCCTCTACTATGAAGTGACATCCCCCATCATCTCGTGGTACCGCGACCGCGGCATCCTGGTCTCGGTAGATGCGATGCGTTCCGCGCAGCAGGTCGGCCGCGAAATCCTGGCCGCCCTCGAAGCGATGCGCCCGTTCCTGGACCATGTGCCCGGGCAGGCACGGCTCCCCGTTGACCTCACCGGCCTGGGGAACGCATTCGGCGCCACCGACTCCACCGTCGGCACATCCGGCTGAGCCCACCGGAGAAAACCGCTGGGTGGATACTCGGCTTCCGTCAAGGCGTACGACCGAAGTCGTATGCGCCGGGGAAGGTTCAGCTCGCGGGCCGGCGCGTCGGCGGCCGTCCCGGCCGTAGCGTCGGCAGCATGAACGAGAAACCTCGCAGGTTCACCGCTTCATGGGTACGGGCCGTGGCACCCGTGCTCCCCATCGCGTTGTTCGGCGCGGTATGGATCGCGTTGCACGCGACGGCGGGACGGGGTGGCACCCACACGCTATTCCAGCTCCTCGCGCTCACCGAGTGCACCATCGCGCTGCTGCTGCGCGGTCGTAAGCCGGTCGGCGCGCTCGCCGGCATCGTGATGGTGTACGCGCTGGTCGACCTGGACACGATCATGATCCTGCCCGTCCTGCTCGCCGTGGCCACCGTCGCCGACCGGCGCGAACGGCGCACCGCGGCGGTGGCCACGCTCATGACGGCGTCGGTCGTGGTCGCCATGCCGTTCCTGCACGGTGACCGGGTCAGCGTCCCGACTGGCACGCTGCCCCACCTGGCTGCGGTTATCCTGGCCGTGGCCCTGGGCGCCTGGGTGCGCGCGCATCGTCATCCCGTGATCCCGGCGCCCGCTGGGCCGGGCGGGGCGACCGCGACGGCCTGAGCCAGGCCTGAGCAGTGAGGGCCGGGCCTGCAGCGCCGACCGGCAGGTACCTGTCCATCGTCGTGGACGCCAGGACCTTCCAGGTGCTCGACTTCGGCCTCAGCCCCAGCCCGCCGCCGGTCTCGCCCGCCAGCCTCGGGCCCGTCACGTATCTCACCGATCGCGCGCATTGACGATCCGCCACGTCATTACGCTCCGCCATAGGCCTTCAGCTGATGGTCAGCTAGTAATCAGTTAACAGTCGGTCAACAAGCAGTACACGGTAAGCATTTCTTGAGTTTTAGCTCAGGTCTAAGCCCGATACTCAAGCCGACACACCACGGGGGAAACGCGCCAGGCCACATCGCCGGCGCCGTCCATGACATGGCAACCGCTGCAGGGCCGGGATGCCCCGCTAGCGCCTCCGCCGTGAGCAGTGCCGGGCGCCCCGGCGGATAAAGGTTGAGGCATTTAAGCGATGACGGCTGACCAAGACGGACCCTGTGGCTCTGGCGCATGCTGTGAAAGGGCGGACGGAACCCGACGGAACCTGCAAATGAGCTTGCCGGCCGCCGGCCATGCGGTGGGGCTGGCGCGGCAAGCTACCCGCGACGCGCTGGCCACATGGCGGCTGGCCTACCTGGAGGAGACCGCTGTCCTGCTAGTATCTGAGCTGGTCACCAACGCAGTCCGGCACGCTCAGGGCACTCATACGATAGCGCTGGAACTGCAAACCGCGGGAACCTGGCTGCGGATCGAGGTCCAGGACGCTGACCCGCGCTGGCCGCAGCCGCGCATCCCGGTTGGCTTTGACGGGTCAGGTTTCGGGTTCGTGCTCGTGGACGCCATGGCCAGCAAGTGGGGCGTGCGCGGGACCGCAACGGGCAAGGTCGTGTGGGCGGAAGTAGATGCACGGCAGGCAGGTGAGCCGGGAGACCCGGGCGGACGGCAGCGGGGATGATGTGCCCCTGAGCCACATCGCCGCCACGCACCGCCAGGGCGGTAATCCGAAGCTGGCCGCGCCGCCGTCAAGTACCAGCGGATGCGCGTTGACGTAGCTGGATTCTCCGGACAGCAGCCACACCGTGGCGTAGGCCACTTCCCAGGCCGTCGCCTGTCTGCCGAATGGCAGGCTCCGCGCGGTGCGGCCCGGGTTTAGCCGCGACGCCTCCCGTCCGAGCGGCGTGTCCACCAGGCTCGGCACCACGAGGTTGGCCCGGATTCCCCGGGCCATTCCCTCCCGCGCGACCTGCCGGCAGACACCGGGCAATGCCGCCTTCGACGCGTCATACGCCGGAATCCCGGTCGCCGCTCGCAGGCCCGCCGCCGAGCTGATGAACACGATCGCCGAACCGGGATCCAGCACCTGCAACGCGGCGCCGGCCACCAGGAAGTGCGCCCTGGTATTGACCGCAAACGTCTCGTCCCACTGGGCGGCGGTCGTCCCGGCCATCCCGCGCCCGAGCCCGATACCGACGTTCAGCACCAGGCCGTCAATACCGCCCAGCGCCGCCGCCGACTCCGCGACCACCGACGCGCAAGCGTCCGGTGACGCCACGTCGGCCAGCACGACCGCGGCGATCTGTCCTTCGTTACGGACCAGGGCCGCGGTCCGGCGGCGGTGAGCAGGTAGGCGTCGCGGTCATCGGCGGAGCGGGTGACGATGTCGATGATCGCGGTGCCCACTTGTTCCGGGGTGAGCGCCGGGCCGAGGCGGTCGAGGAAGGCGGGGATACCGGCGCCCTGCCTGGCGGCGTAGGCGGCGACCGCGGCCGCGCCCAGGTCTGTTTCGGGGGTGAGCTGTGGCAGCACGGAGGTGAACCTGATGCCGAGCGCGTTCCGGGCGGACTCCGCGGCGGCATAGGAGGCGATGAACCGGATGGTGGCCTTGGCTCCGGCGTAGCCGCCGCTGAGTGGTGAGCCGTTGACCGCGGCTCCGCTGGAGAAGGCGATGACCACGCTGCCTGGCTCCAGGGGAAGCAGCAGCGCCTCGCGGGTCCAGTTGAACACGTGCTGCACGTCGACGTCCCAGTTGCGGCTGAAGGTCTGCCAGGTTT